>Ga0102943_1000239_pt1 | contig 38784 bp, 33 predicted proteins | sample SalPonC_black_MG_FD_78174 | JGI IMG/M metagenome (GOLD analysis project Ga0102943, IMG submission 78174) | Salt pond soil microbial communities from South San Francisco under conditions of wetland restoration - Salt Pond MetaG... | ecosystem: Environmental > Aquatic > Marine > Intertidal zone >...
AAGTAATCGTTAGATTGCCGCTTGCAGGAGCCAGTATCGGTCAGACGTTTTCCGATGCGAGCAACTTCTTGATTTCAGAAGCGAGTCGTTCCTTGGAGACGAAACCAACATGCTGGCTGACTATACGGCCATCCCGATCAATTAGAAAAGAAGTTGGGATGCTCTGAATTTCCCCGAAGGCTTCAAGCACTTCAGCATTGGCCAGCAAACTGGTATAGTTCACGCCATACTTTTCGTTGAAAGGCTTAACGGCAGATGCACCATCGTCATCTAGAGAGATGCCTACAACCTTAAAGCCCTGTCTGCCATACTCCTCCTGCAATTCGATCAATCCGGGGATCATTTTCTTACAGGGAGGGCACCAGGTTGCCCAGAAATCAACTAGAATGACGGATCCCTCAAAATCAGCACTGGACACAGTACGATTATCCACGTCTTTAAGGCTCCATGCAGGTGCAACCCGTTCTTCGGGAGAAGCCTGGCTTGTAGAGCCGAAACTCGGAATCCCGACTGCCTGGGTAATCGTTGCACAGGCAGAGCAGCTTCCAGTCGTGCCGGCGACCAAAATATAGGTTCCCAGCCCGCCGACCATCAGTAAGGCCACAGCATTACCTTTTAAAAATAAGATGAATTTATCTTTCATGTTTAATTTCGAATTCAAATTTATACTGTAAGCAGGTTCCATAACCATGTCCCAAGGCTGTAAGCAGCCCAGCCGCCAATGAATAGTGCGGCCAGGATGACGCCCGGGCAGAGGCCTTTGGAACAGCTGCAATCTTCTCTATTGTTGGCCTTGTTCTGACTGTCTGTAATTGTTGTATCTAAAGGATTAATTTTCATATATTTATTATTTATGTTATGTTTTTTTATTATATTTATTTCATTGTTGAGCCGTTTCAGGTGTCAACGTGAGGGATATGCTGACGTCGATGGCATCCCGGATCAATTTGCTTTTGGCTGCATTAAATAGACCGAGAAAGCCGGAATTCTGGTAATCTACACCAAATTTTTTACGGTTATACTCAAAATCGCCAACCAACATCCAGCCTCGATTTGGGTCGCCACTTACACGAACCGGAATCGAAATATCCTTCGAGACTTCGCGTATGGTAATTGTACCATGCAACTGGTTATCCTTGTGCTCCTGCAATTCGAAGGTCGCTACCGGATATTTTTCAACGTGAAAAAAATCGTCGCTTTTGAGGTGTTCTGTCAAGGTATCCCTGTCATCACCTTTCAGGTCGGTAACATTGATACTGCTCATATCCACGACCGCGCTGAGAGAGTTCACCTTGCCGGAGTCACTGATGTCCGCTTGAAGGGATGCCAGCGAGAGTAAGCCTTCATGGGTCTTCGCAGGCATGGATCCAGCCCAGCGGATTTCATACTCGGTAAGGGTGTATTCTTTAGCCGACAGTATCGACGAAGCTGTGATCAGTGAGCCGAGCGTAAAAAGGAGCAGACATTTAGTGATGTTGATGGATGGATTCATAATTATAGACATTTCGTTTTCAATTTATAGTTTTAGATCCCTTTGACGAAAAACTGAGATGCATATTCCGTGATTCCTGGTTTTTCGGAAATTTTTGTGCAGGAGGCATATTTAAATATATCCTGCAGGGTCAGTGGTATTAAACAGGCTTTTGTAGGGGGTAGGGTCGCTCGTTTGAGACTGTCTTAAGCAATTGGTAATCTGTCTTTTTAGCAATTTTTGTCGGAGGGCGCTACATGGGCAGCGTCGCAAGTCAAGATTTGCAGTAGATTTTGTGCCCAATACGGAAGCTTACATTCATACTGAAAGATATCTATGAAAAAACTATTATGACTCCATTTTCATTTATCACTCGACTATTTCGGCCGTTATACTGGGATGTTTCTTTTTTCGAAAAAAATGTAAGGAAATTCTCTGGAAAATTTTGCTTGGTGGATACGGTTAAATCAACTGTGGGGGGATTGTTTTTCCTTCATGTGGCGGAGAAATTTATCTGGCGGCTCGAAAACAAAAAGCCTGACAGTATTCTGGAAAACAACAGCGAGCCGACTCCTTACCTGAGTCCGGGTTATCAACATAGTTCTAAGCTTTTGCCGGGTTTTACAGTAATTATTTCTTCGGTCGTTAACCCTACTGATTCATTTCTGCTGAGAAGACGCAGGCAGGCTTACTAAGTATTTCCAGTCGTCAGTCGAGCTATTCTATTCGACTGGCGGCTCTGCGACGTCCAACAAGCTGCACTGTAATCGGTTGAGTTATTGATAATTGGCAAAGAGCAGCAAGGCGGCTTTTTCTGCCCGTCGTGCGTGTAGCGTAAGGTGGGCAAAAGTTACCCCTTGTAGCTGTTAAATATTTTATCTGATTGATAAAAAGGTGCTTATACTTATTGGCATTGGTTATGCTTAGGTAGTTGGCATGAACATTGGCCTCTATCAAAACGCTGCTGCCATCGAGGTAAGTGAGCGTGTGCAATCGCTCATAGCGCAAAACATCGCTTCGAGCAGCATGGCTGGCTATAAGCAAGTAGGCGTGGCTGTGGAGGGGGTTTATTCCGGGAAAATTCCGGCGCAACCCAATTCCAGTTTTTCGGAGTTACTCGACGCGACGACCCCCCATATCACGACTAAGCGGAGCATGGAGCAAGGCGAGCTGGTGCGCACCGGTGTGCAAACCGACGTGGCGATTCGCGGTGATGGTTTTTTCCAAATCCAATTGCCGGACAACGAAACGATTTTGACTCGAGATGGAAATTTTCGGCTCGACGCGGAGGCACGGTTGGTGAGTCGTTATGGTCATCCTATCGTTGGCGAAAACGGTGTGATCCAAATGGAGCCGACGGGTGAACCGATCCGCATTGACGAGAATGGCACTGTTATGCAAGGGGGGCAGATAAGAGGCAAGTTAGCTGTATTTGAAGTGGAAGACCCCGCTGCGTTGCTCCCTGTTCCAGGTGGATATTATTACGGGGGGCGCGATTTGCGACCAACGGAGAACGCCACCATCGTCCCGGGTTTTTATGAAGGCAGTAATGTCTCTGGAGTGCGGCAAATGATCAACATGATATCCAGTGCGCGTGCATCTGATTCCAGCCAGGCCGTCATCAAAGCTATCGACGAAGCCTACGATCAATCGATTCGAACACTCGGCCAAACCAACGGATAAAATAAATATTTGTTATGAATCTATCATTATATTCAGCAGCCACCGGGATGGAAGCTCAGCAATTGAATTTGAATACAATTGCGAACAACATCGCCAACGTAAACACCACAGGCTACAAACGCAGTAAAATCGAGTTTGAAGACTTGCTCTATCAAAATAATCAAACGGCCGGGGCCGATGCGGGCGGTGGGAATATCGTCCCAACCAGTATTCAAATGGGCAATGGCACGCGTGTGGTTTCCACCAGTAAGGTATTCACTCAAGGTCAACTGACGGAAACGGGCCAGAACCTGGACATCGCGATTGAGGGTCAGGGATTTTTTGAAGTGGACAAGGGCGATGGCACAACGGTTTACACGCGTGATGGTGCCTTAAAGCTGAATGCGAACGGACAGGTCGTCACCAATTCAGGCCTGGTTGTCGGCAGCGGCTTTCAAAACGTTGCACCCGAGACGACGGATATTTTTGTCGCCTCTAATGGTATGGTTACTTTGCAAAGCCCGGCAGGGAATACTTCTTTTCAATTAAACCTTGCCCGTTTCCCGAATCCTGCCGGATTGAAAGCATTAGGAGGGAACTTATACGAGGTGACAGATGCCAGCGGCGCAGCAGAAACCGTAAACCCGGGGGTGAATGGAGCGGGCCTATTGCGCCAGGGATATTTGGAAATGTCGAATGTCAACGTGGTGGAAGAAATGGTCAACATGATCATCGCGCAGCGCGCCTATGAAGTGAATTCTAAATCCATTCAAACATCTGACGACATGCTTTCGAAAATCGCACAATTGAAACGATAATTATCAGCGCAACATGATGGCTAAAACAGTGGACAGTGACATGCACAAATCTTTTAACAGCACTTTTTTTGATGTCTTGCAGTTCGTCTCTCGCCATCGACTGCGGACGTCGCATCGTCCATTGTCAGTTGCGCTTATACTTTACGCCATCTCGTACGTATCCGTAGTAGCGGGGACCGGCCTCAGTTTTATTCTGGAGCCGGTCGCCCCCGACGAATTACCGGTAAACAGAGTGGACAAAAGCAGTGTGGATGCAGTGGCTGCTCAGGAAGTCGCGGCAGTTGCAGAACCTGCTATCGTCAAGGTCGTGCCGCCAAAACCCGAACCCATCAGCAAAATGACGTTTGTGAATGATCGGGACTTGTTGGCTGCGATTGCAGATAATCTTTACGCACATTACGGCTTGGAGGGTGAATTGCGGATATCGCTGCAAAGGGATTGGGACGGGGTAAGAGTTCCCTCTGAGAATTGGACATTAAATATTATAGGACTGCCCGCTAATGGTATTAAAAGCAGGATTATTTTAAAATTTGAGGTTATAGAGGGGAATATAACGATGGGCCAGTGGCAATTGCCCATTCGCTGTGAGTTATGGCAGGATGTGCTTACCAGCACCCGCCGCATATCGAATGGTGTCGAGCCACTGGCCTCAGACTTTGAGATTCAACAAGTGAATGTTCTGCGCTTAAATGACAACCCGGTGCCTGTGGATATCGACTTGAGCAAATACGTCATGAAACGAGCCATTGGCAATTCGCGGCCATTACTCTGGCAAAACATTGAGCAAAAGCCGCTGGTGCGCAAAGGGCAAGTCGTCGAAGTCATTGCGTCCGAAGGTGCTCTGCACATTTCGATGAAAGGGATCGCGCTGGAGGATGGGTTACTCAACGACTTTATCAGTATTCGCAACTTGACTTCTAAAAAGAGCATAGACGCTCAAATTATCGATGAAAAACATGTCAAAGTATATTTTTAATTTTTTTAATTCTGTATTTGCAAGATACTTACAGGGTCGGATGAGATGTCGCTTGTCATCTTGTCAACTTGTCAGTTTATCAACTTTTAATATACACCATCTCTTTAGGACCGGGAGCTGCGATACACGTTCGCAGCCTCCCGGGCTTTGTCTAGTGGCTGTGCTGAGCCTGATATTGAGTGGCTGGTGGATCGGTGTCCCTGATGCTGCCGCCAAATCGTTGTGGAATAAAACGTCTTCCAACTACAAAGGTCGCATGGCGGACAAAACCGCACGGTTAAAAGGGGATATCCTGACCGTCGTCATCAGCGAAACCAACACGTTGTCCAACACCGTTTCGACCACGACCGAAAAGGATGCACAGATCGAGAATGTTGTTACCAGCTTTTTCTTTCCGGCAGCCGCCAGCAATTTTGGCAGCCATAACGGGGCGTTGCCGAATACTGACATTGAAGGCCAAAACGATTATACCGGTGGCGGTACAATTGCCAACACCCTTACCCTTACCGGCAAGGCCAGTGTAATGGTGATCGATGTTTTGCCCAATGGCAATTTAGTCATCGAAGGTGTGCGGGTGGTGACCGCATCCGGTGAGACACAGTATGCTGTGTTGCACGGCTTTGTGCGGCCCTATGATATTACCTCTGATAACATGGTGATGTCGGATCGTATTGCCGACGCACGCGTTGAATACATTTCCGAAGGGAGCTTAACTGAAGCTCAAAAGAAAGGCTGGTTGATGCGTTTGAATGATGCGATTAACCCATTTTAACTGTTTGATGAACACCCGACATGTTGCATAGATCCATATACTTTTTAATTTGCTTGTGCGTCTGCTATTCGGCAGCGGAGGCGTCGCGTATTAAAGATTTGAGTACGATCAGCGGGGTGCGAGACAATCAGCTGTCCGGTTACGGTTTGATTGTCGGTCTCGCGGGTGATGGTGACAGTAACCAACAGTTTACCGTGCAGGCAATTGCCAATATGCTCAAGGATTACGGTATCAATATCCATTCCGACGACGTGAAAAACAAAAATATAGCCGCTGTGATTGTCACCGCTGATATCAAACCCTTTATGCGTGAAGGCAGCCGGCTGGATGTCACGGTATCTTCGATTGGTGACGCAGCTACCTTGCAAGGGGGCATCTTGTTGCAAACGCCTCTTTTTGGTGCCGATGGAGAGGTCTATGCAGTTGCCCAGGGTGCTGTTGCAGTGGGTGGATTTATCGGAGGTACGGGGGGTCCCGGCGGTGCGACCGTTCAGCAGAATCACCCGACGGTGGCAACCATTCCCGGGGGGGCTATCGTGGAGCAGGAGATTGAAATGGAAATCGTGAAAAATGGCAGCATTGATATATTGCTGACCAACCCTGACTTTACCTCCGCGGTGCGTATGGCCGATGCTATTAACCGGGTGTTTCCAGGTGCCAGCCAGGCGATGGACTCGACGACGGTCAATGTATTTATTCCCGAAGGGTTTGCAGGGCAGACCACGAATTTTATTGCTGCGATTGAATCGATCGAAGTGATGCCGGATATTGCTGCGAAAGTCATTATCAATGAGAAGACAGGCACCATTGTCGCAACCTCGAATGTCAGGGTATCGACGGTAGCCGTCAGTCATGGTTCGCTGACGATTACGATTGCGTCGAATGTGGCAGCGAGCCAACCCAACCCATTTGCTGAAGGAGAGACCGCTTTGTTACCGACCAACGATGTGTCCGTGAATGAAAATCGCGGCGGATTCAGAGTGGTTGAAGACTTGCCGACCATCGAACGCTTAACCACTGCACTCAATGCCTTGGGGGTAACGACACGTGAGATGATGTCTATTTTGCAATCATTAAAAACCGCAGGCGCATTGCAGGCAGAACTTATTTTGAACTGATGGAAATACCACCGTCTATCACAGCCCATAACGCAAACTTTGCAGATGAACGTCACCTGCAAGCCATTGCGCATAATGACAAGCTCTCTGAACAGCAGAAAATAGCGGAGATGGGGAGCAAGTTTGAAAGCGCTTTGATCAAATCCTTTTTGGAAGATGCACTTGAGCCCGTATTCGAAGGGGTACTTGAAGCGAATTCAAGTGCGCACGGAATTTATCGTCATTTTTTAACGGATGCTTTGTCGAATAGCATCAGCCAGGCCCAAGGCTTCGGGTTTACCAGTGCTTTACAAGCGCAGGTGCAGCAAGGACCGCATGCAGCTGAATCGCCAAAAACTCCCGATCACTCATCATCATAATATTTTAATAATCGATGGAACTTGAAAAAGAAATCATTCCTCAGTGGGAAACCTTCGTAGATACACTGCGGAAGGAGTTAGAAGAATACGGTGCGCTGTTCAACTTATTGGACGAGCAACAGCGCTGTATTTGTGCACGGGAGTCGGAATCGTTACTGGCCTTGTGTGAAGCGATCGAGCGGCAGACGCTGCAATGCAATCAACTGCGCAAGCAAAGAGAGCAATCTATCTCGTGCATGCTAGACGATTGGGGCATTGCGCGTGAGTTTGCATCGATGGCGAGTTTGATCCCCCTTTTCCCAGACACTAAACAGCCGTTGATAAATGCACTCGTCGAGCAAATAAATAACAACATCGCACGTATTCGCCAAAAGTCGCGGCAAAATCAATTATTGTTATCGCGTGCGAACGAAGTCATTGAACACATCATTTTTACGGTGCAGCCACAAACGGTGAAGACCTACAACCGCAAGGGAAATATTTCATTAAAAGCAAATAGAACCCAGGGCACCCGTATTCGCACATCGGTTTAACGTAACAGAACTCTTTTCAATTTTAGCCCAGCATTATCACTAACCATGTCTATCGTCGCCAGTTTACTCAATTCAGCCAAGGCCCTCAGCATCCATAGCAAGGGAGCCGAAATAGCTGGCCGTAACATTGCCAATGTCAACAATCCCGAGTATGCGCGCCAGCAGTTGATCATTAAAGACCAGGGCTCGATTGGCAGAGCTTCAAACTGGGTCGACCTCGGGATTAAAACCGAGGAGATTCGCAATGTGCGTAACAGTGTGCTGGATGCTCAAATTATTCGCGAGCAGTTTTCAGGCGGGTCGCTGGAAATGCAGTCCCAGTTTTTGCGCACGATGGAATCGATTCTCGGCGAGCAGCTCGATCGCTCAGCTGATTCGGCCAGCAGTCTGCAATCTCCAGATGCGTTGCTCTCGCCCAGCGGGATCTCGAATGCCATCGACCAGTTTTACAATGCTTTCAGTGAGGTGGCAGCCAACCCAACCGATGACAGCCAAAAAGCCGTGCTGCTGGAAAAGGCAGCTGTCTTGACCGACCGGTTTCACACGATCGACCAGCAACTGACGCAGACGGATGCTAATATCAATACTCAAATCAACCAGACGGTGGATGAAGCCAATGAGCTGTTAGCGCAAATTGCGACGTTGAATGCCGAAATCACCCGGCTCGAGCGCACTACCGGGCGCGCTGCATTGGAACTGCGGGACGACCGGCAGGGACGCTTGGAGGAATTGGGGCAGTTAATGAACTTTGAAACGCAACAACTGTCGACATCGTCCGGGCACTTGAATGTATTTGTCCGTGACAGTTCGAATAATCCAGTACTTCTTGTCGATGGTTTGAGCCAAGTGGCGAGCATGGCTTACGACGGCACAAATTTTACTGCGGGAAGCAGCGCGACAAATGTGACGATCACCGGCGGCGAAATGTATGGTGCCCACAGTGTGCGCACCAACGAACTGGCCACGTTGAGAACCGATTTGGACAGTCTGGCACGTGGTTTTGTGACCGAAGTGAACAGTGCTTACAATCCCTCAGGCACAGGAGGGGAAGATTTCTTTGTCGCTGCTAACTTGACAGCAGGAGACATTGCGGTGACGGGCACCTTGACCGCATCCAATTTAAAAACCACCAATTCCGGCGACGCCGGCGCCAATGAGTTGGCACTCGCGGTAGCCGATTTAATGAATAAAGACGTCACGTTCTCCAATAGTTTTGTCGGCACATTCAATCAGCACATGGTCAGCATTGCGACCGATCTGGGCGCCTCTATTAATACGATTGAACTACAGCGAGAAAACCAAAGTGTGGTCGAAGGTATGCTCAAGCAAGAACGCGACGCTTTAATTGGCGTCAGTATGGATGAAGAAATTACAGATATCATCCGCTATCAGCGGGCCTTTCAGGCATCGGCCAGAGTTATCAGCACGATGGATACATTATTGGATACGGTCGTTAATGGATTAAAGCGGTAAACTCAAATGATGCATGAAAAAATGAATCCGCATTTCTCACTTCTTAGTTTTTACTTTTCACCTCTTACTTGTTTCATATGCGCGTAACATCGAATACATTTGCGGAGTCGCTCAAACCTCAGTTGGAACGACTGGCGGCCAACCAGATTAAATTGCAATCGCAGCTGGCGACGGGGCAGCGTATTGCCAACCCCAGTGATGACCCGGCAGCGATGGGGCGAGTGTTGGAGATCCAGTCTGAAAAACGCGAGATTGGACAGTATCAACGCAATATCTCCCGTTTGGACAGTGTCGCCAATGTTACCTTTAATAGTATTGAGAGTTTACAGCGGCTGAACCAAAGAGCGACTGAACTATCCTTTCGAACGACGGATATCGTTGGCGACGAATCCTATCAAGCGTATGCGTTGGAAGTGAACGAATTGATCGAGCAGGCCCTGGATGTGGCGAATTCAAAATATTTGAAGGACCATATCTTTGCGGGGGCGGCGGTCGATTCAGCACCCTTCACCGCAACCCGTGACGGGGACGGCAATATAACTGCGGTCACCTACGGAGGTTCGACTACCAATCCAGAGGTCAGCATTTCCGATGTCGCTAAGGTGAACGTCTACAACGATCCAACGGCCAATACGCAAATCGAGGATCATATCAATCATCTGGTTGCTTTGCGCGATGCGATGCAAGCGGCTGACCAGACGGCGGTCAGAGCAGCTGCCGATGATTTATTCACGGACGAGGATAACATTGTGCTGATGCTCAGCGAAACGTCCGCGAACATTCTGCGCCTGGAAGTGGCCGAAACGCAACAGGCACGACGTTACTCTGATTTAGATGAGCGCATTTCAGTGGAAGCCGATGCTGACTTCGCTGAGACAATGGTCGATCTAACGACGACTCAAAATGCTTATCAAGCGGCCCTCTCGAGTGCGGCGCGGGTGCTGCAGCAATCCCTTATCGATTTCATATAACCCATAACATAAACTAAACCAATGAGAAAGGTGACTCATCTATGAAACTAGAAACAGATAGAATGCCGGTAAAGGAGCCAGCGATCAAGGAGGATACGAGTAAGATATCTCTGCCTCTGGGTCTTGTTGGGTTTCCTGAAATAACAGAAGCTGAAATTGTCTTCGTCGAAGAAGAGTTGCCCTTTATGCGCTTGCACAGTTCGGGAGAAGCGCAGGTCCATTTCCTGGTTTTGAATCCAATGGGGATCCTGCCCGATTACGAAATCGAGTTAGTCGACCAGGACATAGCATACCTTGGCATTCAAAGTGCAGAAGATGTGCTCCTATTGAATATCGCAACGGTGCATGCATCCAATCCATTGAAGATCTCAGTCAATTTAATTGGCCCGATTGTTATCAATCGCAAAACACGCGTGGGCAAGCAGGTCGTTATCGGCAATCACATGGATTTTTCTGCACGCCACATGCTCTTTGAAGAGCCTGCTGCTGAAGCATAAACATTCCATTTCAACGAGAAAATTCAAGATTAGAAAGTAACATACTTTTATGTTAGTACTGTCTCGCAAGATAGACGAAGCGATTGTCATAAACGAAAATATTGAGATACAAGTTACCAAAATCGAGGGGGATACTGTGAAAATTGGTATCCAAGCACCTCGAGAAATTTCGATTTTCAGGAAAGAAATTTTTGAATCCATTGCCAGCTCCAACAAGGAAGCCGCCAGCCCCAAGGCTGTAAAGCTCCCGAGTAATCCGTTGGCCCCGGTTAACAAAACTTGATCAATTGAGCGTGTGTGTTGCCCCATTTCGCTGGTTTGGCGACACCGCATTGAGCCCGACGCTGCAAGTCGCTTGTTTTGACGAGCCGGCGACGACGCATGAATGGCTCAATCCATACATTTGACGCCAAAATGAGCGAATATGTGAACATATGCCGATCGAAGTGCTACGGGTGCGCAGTTCGGAGTTGAATAATGTGGTAATATCGTATTCATGAGCTCAAAGCTCAGTGAGTATTTAAAAGCGCGCAAATCTACCATCCTTAACCGATGGATGGAGGGAATGAACTTGGCCTCACCCGCACCGCATTTGGTTTGCGGAGAGGTTTCATGGGAATACTTAAGTGCCTGTTTCGATGCGGTCGTCAACACCGTCGCCGGTGCAGCTGTGAAGAACGCTGAGCATCCTCAGCTTGCCGATGGCTTGGACGTAACGTTTACCTGTAATCATCGCAATTTAGCCTGTGTCCAGATACACAGTGCAAGCGTGAAAGCGTTTAACCAAATGTTTGCGGCTGATGGCGCATTTTTCGATGCCCTTCACAAGGATAAAGCCGAGGCTTATCGTGCACGTGTATTGCACGCACTGGCCACTGTGACGCGTGGGCAAATTGTGCAATGCTCGCGCACGCGTAACGAAAAAAATTGCCCATTCAGCCAGAATCGGTTGCAATCCAAAAGTGCTCGGAATTTTCCAATGAGTCGCGGAGACGCCACTGTCAACAGCAGCTCACCCGTCGCCGGTAAACAAAATTACAAACAGGTTGGACCACATGAATCCTCTCACAGAACAAGATTGGAAGTCGATCGTTAAGCCGGGTAGTCGGGTATTTATTGGGTCGGGTGCCGCATGTCCGCACGCTTTGGTCGATCATATGCTGCGACAATATGCCAGCTTGAAGGATATTGAAATCGTCCATATTTTGACCCTCGGCGATTGTCCATGGGCCAGGTTTGAGTACGAGCGCAATATACGCACCAATTCATTTTTTCTGGGGCCGCAGATCCGCGATTCGGTCAATCAAGGGCGGGCTGATTACACGCCCTGTTTCTTATTTGAGATTCCAAGTTTGTTCACGCGTGGCACCTTGCCCCTCGATGTGGCTTTGATTCAGGTGTCGCCCCCCGACGACAACGGCAACTGTACATTGGGAGTGAGTGTCGATGTGGTTGCGGCCGCTTGTCGATCAGCCAATAAGATCGTGGCACAGGTAAACGCAAACATGCCGCGCACCTATGGCGAAACCGTCTTGTCGGTGGACCACATTGATTATTTTCTGGAGGTGGAAGCGGATTTACCAGAGGTAAAATTCAACCAACCTGATGAAACCGTGCAACAAATCGGCCGCTACGTAGCACAACTGGTGGAGGATGGCAGCACGTTGCAGGTGGGTATCGGCCAGATCCCCAACGCCGTTTGCGCTGCATTGAAAAATCACAACGATCTAGGCATGCACTCAGAGATGCTGGGCGATGGGCCAATGGAGTTGATGAAAGCCGGCGTGATCAACAACAAGCAGCGCTCCATGTCGCCCGGAAAATCGACTGTATCATTCGCCATGGGCTCCCGCGCGCTCTACGAGTTTGTGCACGAAAACACAGAAATCGAATTTTATCCGAGCGAATACACCAATAATCCGGTGCAAATCGCCCTCAATCAAAAAATGGTGAGCATCAACAGCGCACTGCAAGTCGATCTGACCGGACAAGTTGTGTCGGATTCTATTGGGCATGCATTTTATAGTGGGATTGGAGGTCAGGTTGACTTTATTCGAGGGGCGGCATTGAGCGCCGAGGGTAAAGCGATTATTGCCATGCCGTCCACCGCACTGAGTGGCACTGTGTCACGCATTGTGCCGCATCCGGATGAAGGCACTGGAGTGGTCACTTCGCGGGGGGATGTGCAGTATGTCGTGACTGAATTTGGGGTGGCGACGTTGCGGGGCCGCAGTATTCGTGAGCGCGCCTTGGAGTTGATCCAGATTGCACATCCTGACTTCCGCCAGGAACTGCTCAATTGTGCGCGGAGTCGGAACTGGGTACCCGCGTACCAGTTTGATACGCCTAAACCAATCGACGATATCGAGGGCATGGAGTCGAAGAAAATTGCGCGCGACGGGGCGACCTTCATCCTCAGGGCGTTGCACCCCTCCGACGAACGTTGCCTGCAAGAGTTTTTCTATTCGCATAACCAGTCGACGATCCATATGCGCTACGGTTATGAAATCAAGGACATGGATCGGGAGCGAGCTTACCGCCTGGTCAATGTCGACCAGAAGCAGGACCTTGCACTCGCAGTGTTTCAGACTCAAGGCCCTCGTCAAGTGATTCATGCAGTCGGTCGCTACTACCTGGATCCCGCCGAAAATTCTGCTGAATTTGCGTTTGTGGTCAGCGAAGAAAAACGGCGCCTGGGCATCGCCTCGGAATTGTTTGCGCAGATGATACACATCGCTAAGAAGCGTGGCTTGAAGAGCTTATGGGGGATGATCTCGCGTGCGAATCAGCCTATGCAGGAGCTGGTGAGGAAAATGGGGGGCCGCATTGTGGCAATTGACAACGAGTCCGTTGTCGAAGGTCGTATTGCACTCGAGCCAGACGCGGATGCATAAACCTAACGTTTGTGGGTTAAGCGATTCAAGACTTCAGCCGAATGAATAATATACGGACAATAACGTAGCTACCACGTGTAACTGAGCGTTTCCTGTCTGCAAACATTCTAAAGGCGTTTATTCTGTGAAAGTTCTGGTTGAAGAAAATCCTCGTATTTTGATTGTCGATGACGACGCGTCGATCATCGAGTCATATCGAAAGATTTTGTGCGTTCCCAAGGAAGATGAGCTGGGTTCTGACCTGGCGTCTCTGGCCGGACGCTTATTCAATGAGCCCGTCGAACCGGCGCCCAAGCCGCGACAGGGCTATCGCTTGAAGGAGTGTTTATCGGGTGAGGAGGCTCTTGTCGCTGTTGAGCAAGCCGTTCGCAATAAAGAGACCTTTTCTGTAATATTTTTGGACTTTACCTTGCCGGGATTGGACGGGATTGAAACAGCGATAAAAATTCGCCAGTTGGATCCATCCGTGGAGCTCGTTTTGGTCACGGGTCGCAGCGACCTCAATGTCGAATTGTTATCGCAGGACGTGCCGCCGATTAATAAATTTTTCTATTTTCAGAAGCCTTTTAACAGCGGTGAGTTGCGTCACTTGACGCGGGCGCTGACTGAAAAATGGAAGACGGAACGCGAGCTGGAGACATTGAAAAATAATTTGGAGGAACTGGTCGAGCAGCGCACGCAGGAACTGACCCAGGCCAATGCGCGGCTGGCCAAGGCCAGGGATGTGGCGGAGAGTGCGGTGCAGGCAAAACGTGATTTCCTCGCCACGATGAGTCATGAGATGCGCACGCCCCTGAATGCGATACTCGGTTTTGCTGAGTTGGTGATGTCGCAAAACATTCCCGACGATACCCACGAGTATGTGGAAAATATATATGGTGCGGGATGCGATCTGTTGACGATCGTAACCGATATCCTCGACTTTTCAAACCTGGCGCGCGGCAAAGTTCGTTTTGATATGGATGCCGTTGCCGTCGCACCTTTAATTGAGCATATTTACCAACAATTTGTCGGCAGTGCCCGTGCCAAAGGTCTCCAGTTAGGATTTGAAATTGCCAGAGAGTGTAACCGCGAGATTTCGACTTCAGCCTGGGGGTTACGGCGTATACTGGAGAATCTGGTGAGTAACGCGGTGAAGTTTACCAAATCCGGAAGGGTGGATATACAGCTGAGCCAGGACCAGGATGCGCAAGGTCGGGACTGTTTACAATTTGCTGTGCAAGATACTGGAATCGGCATTGCAGATGAGATGAAATCACATGTGTTTTCGGCGTTCAGCCAGGTCGATTCTTCCACCAGCCGCCGGTACGATGGGGTGGGGCTTGGATTGGCGATCTGCGAGAAGGTATTCAGGGCAATCGGGTGTGAATTTGGGTTTGAAAGTGAATTGCACGCAGGTAGTCGGTTTTGGTTTAAAATACCGCTTTGTGATTACCCGCCTGCGAAGGCCACAGATACCGTTTCTACAGCGCCGCAAGCGCCAGTGCACCAGGAGGCAGCCGTCAGAGAACCGGACGATGTTCCTGCGATTCTGATCGTTGAAGATAATGACGTTAATCAGTTGATCATGCTCAACATCGTCAAACATCATGGCTGTAAAGCCGATGTCGTTGCAAACGGCCTGGAAGCCCTCAGGCAAATTGAGCAACGTGACTATCGACTTATTTTTATGGACTGTCAAATGCCAGAAATGGATGGGATTGAAGCGACGCGCGCCATCAGAAATATGCACATATCGAGTGAGCAGACGGCGATTATCGCCGTGACCGCCAATGCAAGTGAAGAAAATAAGACGGCCTGTAAACTAGCCGGAATGGATGGGCACATCAGCAAACCGATTGCTGTCGACACCATCCGCGGTGTGTTGCAGAAATACGGATTAACGCAAGCGGCACAATGACGATCCGGCATGATGGCTACGGAGGCGCCATTGGTCCATCCGTAGCCAGTCAGTATAGGAATCAGCACTTCAGACATGCAAGCGGGTACTCCATTTGCTCGCTGCAACTTCAGCCAGACGAATCCATAAGGTTTTTATTCGGATCGCACGTTCCGTGCTGCTATGTTCGGTCATGGGCGATTCTGCTCGATGAGTGGTGAGCGATTCGGGCAGCGCCTGCACCATTTTCTGCTTGCTTAAAACGTGTCAGGTGAACAAGTTTTCACTTAGAGTGGAAGGCATATGGATTCTGTAGCAGCATTAAAGCAGTATTTCGGGTTTGAGCGCTTTCGCTCCCCCCAGGATGCGGTGGTCGACGCGATCTTGCAGAAGCAAGATGCGATGGTAGTGATGCCCACCGGTGGCGGCAAGTCATTGTGTTACCAACTGCCAGCGTTAATGATGCCCGGGGTGGCAGTGGTGATTTCGCCCCTCATCGCACTGATGAAGGATCAGGTGGATGCGCTGCGGGCGCGCAATGTTGCCGTCGGGCTGATCAACAGTAGCCAGAGCTACGCCGAGCAGCGTGCGCAGATTCAGCAGCTCGAGGCGGGCGCATTTAAATTGGTTTATATTGCTCCCGAACGGTTCAGGAGTGCGGCTTTTGTCAATGCGCTGGCGGAGTGTTCGATATCGTTTGTGGCGGTAGACGAAGCGCATTGCTTGTCGCAGTGGGGTCATGATTTTCGCCCGGATTACCTGAAAATCGGCCAGTCACTCGCCCGACTTGGGCACCCACAGGTGGCTGCGTTTACGGCAACGGCCACGCCGGATGTGCGTGCCGATATACTGCAACATCTGCAACTGCGCGAGCCGGCAGTGTTCGTGTCTGGGTTTGAGCGGAAAAACCTGGCATTTCGCATCCGGCACGTAAACGGCGAAGCGGATAAATACAATCGGTTACACGCTTTGGTCAACGAACATCACACCGGTATTATTTATTGCGCTACCCGCAAAAAGGTAAATGCGGTTTCGCAGAGCCTGCACAATGACAAAATTGCCCATGTTATTTACCACGGCGGTATGGATGACGGCCAGCGCGAACAAGCGCAAAATGCGTTCATGAGTGGGCAGGTGAGCATCGCCGTCGCGACCAATGCGTTTGGTATGGGGATCGATCGAGCCGATATTCGCTTTGTGGCACATTTTGAAATGCCGGGCAGTGTGGAGGCGTTTTACCAGGAGGCCGGGCGTGCCGGGCGCGATGGCTTACCGGCGGTGTGTGAAATGTTGTTTAGTTTTGCCGATAAACGGGTACAGGAATTTTTCATCGAAGGCGCGAATCCCAGCTTGGGAACCCTTAACGCCGTGTATGCGAAACTCAGGCGCCTGGCCAATGAGCAGCAAGAGGTGATACTCTCGATCGATGATTTGATTCAGTCATTAGACGAGAAAATCAACCCGATGGCGGTCAGTACGGCGATCGGTATATTGGCCCGCAACGGCTTGATTGAGCGCTTTGATGTGCCCGGCCAACGGATTCGAGGCACGCGCATACTGCAGCCTGATTTACTGCCGCGTGACTTACCGCTTGATGGTCAAGCATTGTCCGTCAAACGTGAACGCGACGAATTGAAACTGAAAGCCGTGATCGATTTTGCTTACAGTAACCGCTGTCGACAGCAGTGGATATTGGATTACTTTGGCGAGACTGGCCAGGATGATTGTGGTCGCTGTGATCACTGTGCGGCGATGGAATCGGTGGATGTGCGCGCAGGGAGCGAAGCCGAAGTATTGGTGGTACGCAAAGCACTCAGTGGGGTCGCGCGCATGTCCAATCGCCTGGGCAACGGCCAATGGCAACCGCGGTTTGGCAAGCGCAAGGTGATTCAATGTTTACTCGGCAGTAAGGCGGAAGGCATTGTGCAGGCTGGACTCGACCAACTGTCGACACACGGTATCTTACGCGCACAGGGAAAAGACTATTTAAACGATTTGTTTAAAGAGCTCGAGTTGCGAGGATTGCTGGAAACTACCGAAGGCGAGTACCCGATGATCGGCCTGACGGCCAAAGGCGTGCGCGTGATGATGAATAAAGAAACACCCCGATTAGAATGGCCTTCGAGTGGCAAACAATCAACTGTCAAGGGTGGCAAGACGACATCGACTACAAGCAGTATGCCGAAGCAACCGCAAGTTCTGGAGGGCGACTACGATCTTGTATTGTATGAAAAATTGAAGAAAAAGCGCTCGCAACTGGCAGCCGTTCGAGGTGGGGTGCCGCCGTATGTGATCTTCTCCAACAGTGTGTTGCATGGATTGGCAACTGTGAAGCCAACGACAATCGAGGAAGGCAGGCAAATTCCTGGTATTGGTGAAGTAAAGGCACGCAAATTTCTGCCTACATTTCTAAAAATTGTGCAAGCACATGTGATGTCCGAGGTGTAATTCAACGCGCCGCACATTTGCGTCTGCTACACGTATTCGACAGAGCATTAAAATTGTAAAAAAAGATACAATTATGCTGGACGGAATGAGCCCGTTTGACAGGCGTAAATTTGCTGATAAAGGTAGTATATCTATTACACGCACAATCGTTGGCTAAAATGTCCGTCCAGTATTTTGCAGAATCATTCCTGCGCACTGTCGAAGCTGGCCACCCCGACTGAAGATCTTGTGTGGTTTTATCGTATAAATTAAGTCCTTATCCCCAAACCCCACTTTTATAAACATATGAAAGTTCGTAAGTATTTATCGTCTGTAATTTTTCTAATGTGGATGCGCAAAGTTGGAACGATGATTTTGATCGCGATGGCATCCTGAACATCGAGGAATTTTTGCGGGGCACGCATCCAGCAGAGATGGGGCCAGACGCAGATGGCGACGGCGTCGAGGACGATTGGGAGAAAATTTTCTTTACGACGGTAGATGTTACGAATGGCAGAGTTGACACCGATGGTGATGGGGTGATCGATTTTTTTGAGTATCTGCATGGGTCAAATCCCAGGGAGCCATCGGATGCCGGATTCTATTTGCGGGTAAACCCAGGCGACGAATCGGACCCCCCCACATTTGTCTGGAAAATGCGTGAACAGTTTAAAATCGGCACTCATTATGATGTCTACATCTCAACCGATTTGGTCCATTGGACCCTGCTTCCCGATCAGCACTTTACACTGAATGAAGTAACGGCTGACGGCATGATGTTATCGCAGCTTGAGGTTGAGCACGATTACGGCGCAACCGCATATATTCGGCTACAAAAACCAATCCAGTTGTAAATATTATCGACCTTTCTGCTGCCGGGTAACATTCGCAGACTTGCAGTATAACCGTCTTCTGGATGAGAAAGTGTGATTCCCACTCGACATCAAACCGTTTTCGATGCACCTTGGCATTTCTTTAAAAGCAGACAAGCGCTTTTCTTGACTTAACCTTTTTCTGATTTGTATCGATAATGCCCTATATGATTGTGTTGTTGAGACGTTGGCTTCGATGGTTAATCGGCTGCATGATTTTGGTGAATACGGTGACTGCCGAAGAGACCACTCCCATCATGCCGTTGGCGGAGATCGTACCGGGCATGCAAGGGACGTGGAAGACCGTTGTCAGCGGCACTACAATCGATACATTTAATCTTACCATTATTGGCATCGCCGACAATTTTGTCGGCCCCAAACAATCCCTCATTTTGGCGGAAGCCATGGATGCCAGTCAGATTTTGAGCGGACCTGTCGGCGGCATGAGTGGTAGCCCGGTGTATATCGACGGTAAATTGATCGGAGCGTATGCTTATGGTTTTCTGTGGCCTAAAGAGCAAGCGATCATCGGTATCACACCGATAGAAGCTATGTATGATATTTTAGCAGTGCACGCAGGCGGGACCCAGGAAGCATCGCTGGATTCGGCCTCCTGGTCACCCCCGACATGGTACCCGAATACGGATGCGATGACGGATCGTTCGCTGCAAACAGTTGATCGACCGGTAATGAAGGATCATCGCCATTGGACCTTGCGAGCGTCTGCACAAGCGTCCACTGCCAGTGAATGGGAGACGGTTCTACAAGCGGTGCCGACGCCGATGTTTGTCGCCGGTGTTTCAGCGAAAACCCTGGCTGTGTTTGCAGACAAGTTTGAAGAGCTGGGGCTGGATGTGATGCAAGCGCCAATGGGCACTGCCAAGCCTTTAGACGACGTGCCTCTTGAACCCGGTGCAGCGGTGGCCGGTGTTTTAATGAATGGTGATTTTTCTTTTGCGCGTGTCGGCACGGTCACTTGGCGCCAAGGCGACACGATCTTGGCCTTCGGGCACGCCATGGCCAGTGCCGGTGGGGTGCAGTTACCGATGGCTCCAGCCGAAGTGATTACCGTCGTCCGCAACCTGGAAGATTCTTTTAAGTTATCCAATGTGGGGGAGGCGATTGGGATGATCTACCAGGATCGGCTCTCAGGAGTGGCCGGCAAAGTCGGTGTGGAAGCGCCGACTACACCGATGCACATTCGCTTGAACCTTGCACATGGAGACACCCGTGATTATCGTGGAAATGTCGCACTGGACCGCACGATGACCCCATTGGTGTCGGCCATCGCGTTGCTCGAATCGTTGACTGCCACCCTGGACGCGGAGTTTGAGCAAACGTTCTTTGTCAATATCCACATGGCGATAAACGGTACCGACGACTTGCACATGCGCGACGTCATTTCGGGGCAGCAGGCAGCCGTGCGACTGGCTAGAGGGTTTATGGGGATATATGATAGTTTATTAAATAATCCTTTTGAGGTGGCTGATGTTACCCGTATAAATGTTGAGGTAGATGTTGAGCCAGGCATGCATATGCATGTTTTGCAGGCGGTCGAGCGGCTGTCCGGGCCGGTTAAAGGTGGGGATACCTTTCGTATTGCAGCTACCTTGGATCGTTACCAGGCTGCGCCGACGCGACAGGTAATTACAATACCCTTGCCCCAAACAATGGAACCGCAGCATTTACAATTGCTGATAGCCGATGCTACCGCTGCTGACGCTTATGATTTGGGCAAGGGCAAGGCAGGTTTTATTGAGTCGTTAGACGGCTTGGTCGATTATTTAAATCGCAGGCGTTCCAGCCAAAAGCTGTATGTTAAGCTGCTGCAAGCTTCCGAAGGTATACGTATTCACGATACACACTTGTATGATTTGCCTCCCTCCGTGCGCAAATTAATGCAGTCGCCGCGTTCGGTGCGTGCCGGGCAATCCAAAGTCCCATGGAAAACCATTTTGGAAACTGCCATCGATTTCGAAAGCCCGGTATCCGGCAGCTATCGCATGCCGGTGGATTTAGAATAGTCAGTAGTCGGTATTCAGTAATCAATAGCTATGATGCGCGTTTTGGATCGATAGACCATTATGTTAGGGTTGAATTTATGGACATAGAAAAAAATTGGATGAATCGCTCTGGTTCTTGGGACCGGTGGAGATGGGGGTATGCTTGCTTGCGAGGATGCGTCACCGATTATTGGAAGGTGCTTTGCGCATGCCTTCTGGTGGCGACTACAGATGTGTTTGCGATCAAGACCCATGAGGTGCATCACTACACCTACAGTGATTTTATTCGAGGCGATTTAAATGCCTTGTCGCTTTCGCAGCAAGGGACGCTCAGGTTGGCACCCGAGCTGCGGGAAATAGCTGAAATTGCGGATACGATCATCTTTGATGCAGTGGCCGATCGCCAAGGCAATCTCTATCTGGGGTCGGGCAACCAGGGGAAGATCTACAAAGTTACACCTGCTGGTGAGGTCGAAACGCTTTTTTCATCGGCAGAGATTTTGATCCGGGCGCTGGCAGTCGACAGTCAGGACAACCTGTATGTGGGCACCGCACCGGATGGTCGCGTGTATCGGTTGCGTCCAGGAGAAAACCCGGAGGTTTATTTTGACCCCGAAGCGACTTATATTTGGGACCTGTTAATCGATGACGAAGATAACCTCTACATCGCAACGGGATCGCCTGCCAAAATTTATAAATTAGCCGCTGCAGCGAATCTTAAGGATGAGGCCGAACTGCTGTTTGAGACCCGTGAAGAACATATCCCTGTGATCGCTGTTGCAGACGATGGCGCTTTATTGGCCGGGACCAGCCCAGGTGCGTTTATTTACCGTGTTGTTGCGGGTGATACCCAGGGCAGTGTGTTGCACAATGCAGATGCGGACGAAATTACCGCGATTTTTCCCGACCCAACCGGTATCTTCTTTGCCACCATGATGGACGGGGAAAGCTCGGGCAATCAGACACCCATGGATCTGCCGGATATTTTACAGAAAATACAGACGTTCAAATCACCGACTGTGATCTCCAAGAAGGGTGGCGGAGCTCAACAACCGAAAAGCGGGTCCTCTGCGTCCGATTCAAAAGGCGCTCATCAGACCCCAAGTTTTATCCATCGCCTGCAAGCAAATGGGTTTGCAGAACCTGTGTGGTCTCCAGGGAGTGCCAATATTTTCTCGATGATGCGGTTGGAAGCAGGTGGCTGGTTGATCGGAACGGACAACGAGGGGCGGCTCTACAAGGTCGATACGAAGGGCGAATGGCAATTGTACCAGCGTGCGCCTAAAGGAGGGGATGTATCGGTGTTGCTCGCAACGCCGGGCACCGCGGCCAAAACGTATGTGATTACCAGTAATCCAGCAGTTGTTTACGAGCTTTCCGATGCGCTTCCGGCACAAGGCAGCTTTGTGTCGCCAGTTATCGATGCTCAGCAGACAGCGCGCTGGGGGCATCTCCGCACGACCGGAGCTTTTGCCGGAACCCAGCCTGTCGGCATGGCCTGGTCGACACGCTCGGGCAACGTGCCCGTGCCCGACGACACATGGAGTGACTGGCAGGCCGCGGCGTCGTTGCACATTCAAAGCCCAGCTGCGCGTTACCTGCAATACCGGGTGGAATTCAGTGCAGGCGACGCGCAGGTCGACGATGTCCGGTTATTTTACAGTTTGTTCAATGTGGCGCCCATTGTTAGCCAGATAAATGTCTTACCCATAGGTATCGACGTATTTGAACTGAAAGTGCCGAGGAAACCAAACCTGAATCTGGCGCAACTGCTCAACACATCTGTACAAGCGAATGCTGCAATCATGGAGGATATTGAGGATACGCAGACCAAGCAACACTACAGAGCAACCGGTGAGCAGGGGTTCATGTCCTTTGTCTGGAACGCCGTCGACCCGAATGGCGACACTTTGCGCTACCAGCTTGAGCTGAAAAAACAAGACGACCGACACTGGTCAGTTCTCACGGATGATCTCCGCAATATCGCCTATTCGATCAACACCCGTGGGTATGCAGACGGTTACTACACAGTCAAAGTGATCGCCGACGATAGTGAGGATAATTTTAAAGGTGAAGGGAAGCAAGGGTATCGTCTCAGCTATCCATTCCTGATCGACAACGGCAGCCCAACCATCCGCTTTGTATCTCAAGCAGCAGATAATGGTGGTGTGACGGTAATGTTTGTGGTAGAGGATGCGTTCAGCATTGTCAATGATGTCCGTTACATTCTCAACGGCCGGGCCCTGCGCTCGCTGATTCCGACGGATATGCATTACGATCAACAGACCGAGGCATTCGAACTCGTGTTGGAACAACTCGAACCTGGCGTGCATAGTTTGATTATTGAAGCTAAAGACGAATTGAATAATCACGCTACTTTGCAATTACCGTTAACCGTTGAAGAATAGGCGGTTACTTGCAAACGGTGACGTTCAAGTGGTAAACAAACTGCAATACTTGGGTGGTTGTGTATTTTTGAGCACGAAACTTGCTTTCAGACTACTCTCAAAAATTGGCAGAAAAATTGCAATTTGGAAAGATTTAGCAATACATTTTTAGGAACAAAATAGCCGACCGGCACACTAACCCATCATACACACGGAAACTATGTCTACTAATCTGGAACAAGCTCAAATTGACCGGACGCTGATTGCGCGTTTCAAGCAAGGCGACCAGTCGGCATTCGATGAAATGGTGACCACGTATTGGGACCGCATTTTCGCGCGTGCATTTCAACTTTTAAACAACCGGGAAGACGCTGAAGAAGTGACTCAAGATACATTTATCCGAGCTCAACGCGGCTTGGAAAATTTTCGTGGAGATGCTTCTTTTTCAACTTGGCTGTTTCAAATTGCCACGAATCTTTCCCATAACCGTTACTGGTACTGGTGGCGTCGTAAGCGCGATGCCTCCTATTCCATCGATCAGACGCTCAGCGAAGAAACCGAGAGTACGCTGATGGATGTGTTACCCAGCGAAGGTGAAAATCCAGGTGAAGCGACAGTGACGCAGGAATTTGTCGACCGGGTCTCAGCATGTATGCAAATGCTCAGCGAGAAGCATCGCGAGATACTCGAACTGCGCAATGTTCAAAACCTGTCATATGAAGAAATTGCCGAGGAACTTCAGATCAGCGTGGGCACCGTCAAAAGCAGGATTGCTCGAGCAAGAGACCGTTTGAGAGAACGTTTGGGCGACGATTTTAAATGAACGACAGTAAGTTTAAGAAACTCGTTAATCTATACATAGATAAGGAAATCTCTGCACGTGAGCTCAGCCAGCTCAAAGAGGAAATCGCTTGTAATGCTCAGCGCAGACATGAATTTAACCAATTCTGCAAAGTTCACTTAGCCGAGAAAAAAATATTTTTAGCTGAACAGCGTAGTGCGCATGGCCAGAACCGCAAGGGTGGGGCGACTGCGGGAGGTGACCGCCGCCGCTCACCACAAACATCGCAGCGATTACTCATGGATGCTGCGGCTCATGTATCTGGGCAGGGTAGCGCAGATCGGCCGGAACGGTCGGCACAGCTGGCCTGTTTGAAGTCCCCTTCGGTCAAATTTCTACCACGCAGAAAAAGGGGGGCGGTGCAGTTCTTGCAATACGGAGGGATCGCTGCCGGTTTTACGATGATACTGTTTTTTACCGGAATCGCGGTGAAACAGTCGCAAACAAATCTTCGACTACAAGCGAATGACAATGGTTCTCAGGCGGAATTCAGTGAACAATCTATAAAACTGTACATGGCGTCCAAGCACAGCACGGAACCTATCACTGTAGCTGTGGACGAACCCACGATTCCAGACAATGTGTTAGCTCCTGAACTTGTGGACGGTAATGCGAGCCAGCCTTTTGCCGGATTTGCGGCATGGATGGTAGGGTATGAAGGGCCGTCGGGCTTCAGCCAGGAATCGGCATTCATCGACAGGGGCGAAGCCGATACAATCCAAGGAGCCCAAACCTTGAAAGTGGATTTGCAACCCGCACAGCGATACTTGAATGAATTCGTGCCGACTGATTATAACAGGGAGTCTGCAGAAAGATCGGGGAGACGAGGTGGGTTTTCCTTCAGTCGAGCCGGTATGGGGGTGGAGTGAATATGATAAGTGGATCTATGCCGGTCCTTCGGGCCTTGCTGCGCGGCAGCCTGGGCTGGAGGTATTGAGCGCCTTCAGCGCTGCAAGATTGTCTGTCTGTCTTTACCCATAAGTCATAAACTTGTTTGCAATGTATTCCCTGCACATCAAACACTGTTGTGGGGCACCCGTTAACGGATCGCCGCAAACGAATATCCGTTGCGCCAATATTTACGCCTGCATTTTTGCAAACCAAAAACACCCCGCAAATCTTAGCTTATTGGCTGTGCGGCATTTCCGCCAGCGGAAGCCCTACAAAAATACACTCCCCCCCTTGTGAGTGAAGGTCAGCCATGTTTTACACGGCACTTCTGGCCTCTGGCTTCCTCTAGACGACCGCTTCCCGTTGTCTGAAGTCCTGTAGCACTCTTCCACGGCTCGAACTGTCCCAGAGCTTTAACTTTTAACATCTCACTTCTCAAGCACTGGCCTTTTTCTCGACGGCACCATATTTGTCGGATTGCTCATCGGCATGATAGGAAGACCGCACCAGCGGTCCTGATTCAACCACCCCGAAACCGATCTCCAATCCGTATTCGCGCCAATGGTCAAATTCTTCTGGTGTCACCCAGCGATCGACTGGTGCATGCTTGGGAGACGGCTGCAGATATTGGCCAATCGTGATGATGTCCACCTGCGCTGCACGCAAGTCATCCAGTAACGCTTTCACTTCTTCGGGGCGCTCACCGATGCCTAACATGAAGCCGGATTTGGTGGTAAAGTTACGGCTTTTAGCATGCTCCAAAACCCAGAATGTGCGATCGTAGCGGGCTGTTTTGCGAATCGGCCGCTGTAACCGTTTTACGGTCTCAATGTTATGGTTGAGGATATCCGGCTCAGCATCGAGTACGGTATCCAGCTGCTCTTGTTTGCCTTGAAAATCTGGAATGAGCACTTCAATCGCGCAGTTTGGGTTGCGATAACGAATGGCACGAATCGTTGCGGCCCACACGGCAGCACCGCCATCTTTCAAATCATCTCTGGCCACCGAGGTGATCACGGCATGTCGCAATCCCATTTGTGCGACTGATTCCGCAACCCGTGCCGGTTCCCCAAGGTCCAACTCGGTCGGACGGCCGGTGTGCACTGCACAAAACGTGCATGAACGTGTGCAGGTGTTGCCCAGGATCATGACCGTCGCAGTGCCTCTCGACCAGCATTCGCCCATGTTTGGGCACTGGGCGCTCTGACAGACGGTGTGCAACGATTTTTCATCTACCATCGAACGCAATTCCTGGTAACGAGGACCACTTGGCAGTTTGGCACGGAGCCAATCGGGCTTACGAGTCTGATTCATAGATGTAGTAGTCAAACGGACTTAGGCAGCTAGTCAACTGTTTAGCCAAAAAGTCGCCAAAACTCACTCCCGACAATCGTTTTGAGGGCTTGCATGTCTATCGCTTGACCCAGTTCGCGCTGCATCGACGTCACCGTTCCTTCTTCTGAGGCAATTCCGCAGGGGATTATGTGATGAAATGGACTCAGGTCATTGTTCACGTTGATGGCGAATCCATGGTAGGTGACCCATTTTTTGACAGCGATGCCGATGGCTGCGATTTTTCGATCCTGCAACCAAATACCGGTTTTTTCAGGCCTGCGAGACGCTGCCAGACCCAAACAGCCGAGTGAGTTGATGATGACTTGCTCCAAAGTTCGCAAATATGCGTGGAGGTCGCGTCGGCCCGCAAGGGAAAGGATTGGGTAGCCGACTAACTGGCCCGGACCGTGGTAGGTGATATCGCCCCCGCGGTTCGTTTTGACCACTTCAATCCCCTGTTCCTGGAGAACGTCTCTACTGGTTAACAAGTGGGCTTCAGCACCCTTTCGGACCCCAAGCGTATACGTCGGCGGGTGTTCAGTGAAAATCAGCTGGTCAGTGATCGCGTTCGATTGCCTTTGGCGAACGAGATCGAGTTGGCGCTCATAAGCTTCTTTATATGGGGTAAGCCCCCAATCAATATAAGTCGATTTCGCTGTTGGCATACGTTCAGATCATTCACTCAAGCGATTTCCAACAAAGATTCAAGGCCAATTGCCAACCCCAATGTGCTTGGGTGGATAGGACTTGTCCTGGCTGCGCGCGGCTCGATGGACGGTTGTGACATTAAGCGACGCGTTGTGCATGAATCTCGGCATAATAAGTAAAAATACGTAAATAATGGCATTGCTGGCAGGTTGCTTTCAAAATGCAATCCGCCCGCAATTTGTGAGTGAATATAGGATAGAAAGCGAGTAACCGATATGCGCTTTATGCCGACGGTGCACATACTGGATTTCTTCAACGGAACTTATTTATTATGTTTGAATATAATTGGTTGAATTATAAATTTTTGTTGTCAATTCTAGGTTTAACGATTGTCGCGGTTTTGTTTGCGGCCAGTGGCGTGTTGGCGAAGCAGGATAAAGGTTTAAAACGAAATCCTGCGTACGCGTCTGGCCAAACCGATGTGCCGACGGGATCGGCGCAATCGAGTTCGAACAGCAAAAGCTCTGTTTCAATTGTTGCAGCGATTTTATTGCTGCTCGCAGGGTTTGTGTTTACCAAAAAATACTCGGCCATGAGCATGCGACCGATTGTCATATTCAGCCCAGCTGTAGAACGAAGAGCTCAATTTTTGCAACGTTTTCGTGCTCGATAATTTGTTTAGTTGGGCTTTTTATAAAAAAACGAGAAACTGTAAAAGTGTCTCTCGTTTTTTTGATAATGGAGCCAGCTGTCAGAGTCGAACTGACGACCGACTGATTACAAATCAGTTGCTCTACCAACTGAGCTAAGCTGGCCAAAATCCATCCAATCAAATATTTGGTGACCATCACCAGTGTTTTTCAAGGATGTCGGCATGCTACGCCCGCCAACCTCATCGTCAAGGGGAAATTGTTGTTTTTTTACTTTCTACCCTGGGATTTTTACTTTTAACTGCGAGTCCTTATGGCAAAAGACTGGTTAGAAGGAGTGGGCGACAACTACGACACGGTCGTTATCGGCAGTGGTTTGGGCGGCTTGACCGCTGCAAATTATTTGGCGAAACTTGGGCACCGTGTGTTGTTGCTCGAGCACCATTATCAATACGGTGGATTGGCAACTTGGTTCAAGCGTCCAGGTCGGCATATTTTCGATATATCGTTACACGGTTTTCCCATGGGTATGATCAAGTCATGCCGCAAATATTGGACGCGGGAAATTGCAGATTCGATCAAGCAGATCAAGCAGATCCGTTTTATCAATCCGCAATTCAATATCAACACGACCTTTGACCGGGAAGATTTTACCCGCATATTGATTGAAGAGTTTGATATAGCTCGGGAACGCGTAGAGGCCTTTTTCGAACACTTGCGGCAGATGAACTACTACGACCGGGATGACCGCACGACCAAAGAGATGTTCGAAGAATTTTTCCCGGGGCGTAACGATGTACATCGCCTGTTGATGGAGCCGATTGCTTATGCCAATGGCTCCACCTGGAATGACCCTGCGATTACCTATGGAATTGTATTTTCCAATTTTATGAGCAAGGGCGTGTATATTTACCAGGGGGGCACGGACGAAATGATTCAACGGATGACGGCGGAGATGAAAAAAAATGGCGTGACTCTGCGCAAAAACTGCCTGGTGGAGAAGGTGTTGACCACCACGGGAGAAGCGGGGAAGCAACAAGTCAGCGGTATCATCGCGCGTGGGCGAGGCGGAGAACCGAGAGAGATCCGATGCCAGTCGATCGTGTCCAATGCGAATATTAAAAACACTATTTTCGAGTTGGTCGGCAAAGAGCAGTTTCCGCCCGAGTATGTCCAAGCTGCTGAGCAGGTGCGCTTGAACACCAGTTCCTGCCAGGTGTATATGGGGATCAAAAAAGGCGAGACCATTCCTGATATTGGAGATTTGGTGTTTACGTCCGATTCACAGGAATTTTCCAGTGAAGAGTTGACGGATTTCAACACTTCCAGTCGCACATTTTCCGTTTATTATCCAGAAACACGGCCGCAAAATGCGGATCAGCGCTATGCAATTGTGGCATCGATCAATTCGCAGTGGCAAGACTGGCAGCATTTAAGTGAAGCAGCTTATGTGGCAAAAAAACAGCAACTGTGCGAAGAGTCGTTAGCCGGGCTGGAAAAATTCATCCCGGATATCCGTGCCAAAGTCGACTGGGTGGAGGCTGCTACACCGCGCACGGTGCACCACTTTACGCGCCATTTTGGCGGAACCTCTTTTGGGACCAAATTTGAAGGGCTAAAAGTTTCGATGGAATTACCGGACAACTTGAACGGCCTTTACCACGCTGGCTCGGTTGGCATTATTATGTCCGGTTGGTTGGGAACTATCAATTACGGGGTGATTACGGCCGCTAAACTGGACAGCTACTTGAAAGCAACTGCACGCAACACCGAACCCATGATATCATGAATGAAGCGATATACCAGGCGATACCGCATCGACCGCCCTTTCTGTTTGTCGATGAGATTTTAGAACAACGGGAAGATGGCTTGCGTGCACAGCGCACCATCCGCGCCGATGAGTTTTATTTTGAGGGGCATTACCCGGGAAACCCAATCATGCCCGGTGTGCTGCTGTGCGAGTCCGTTTTTCAAACTGCGGCTATCTACCTGGTCAAAAAATTCGAGGCAGACGGAGAGAGCGCGGCAGAGTTGACACCCGTATTATCGCGCATTGAGGATGCTCGCTTCAAGCAAATGGTCAAGCCGGGGGATGTGTGCGAAATTGAAGTGACGATGCAGGAAACCGTTGCACGCTTTCATTTTTTAAAGGGTAAAGTGAGCAAAGACGGCAAGGTGGCGATGACCGTATCGTTTGCGCTTGCGTTGATTGACGAAAAGAAATGAGTTTTTTAAATATAGTAAACAAGACGTTTTTAGTCATGGGCGTTGCCAATCGCAAGAGTGTGGCATGGCACATCGCAAAAGGCTTGGAAGCCGAGGGCGCGCGCGTGGTGTACAGTGTCCGCTCCGAACAGCGTCGCCAATCTCTGGCTAAGCTTTTACAGGATCGCCCGACCTATGTGTGTGATGTTGAGCAGGTCGATCACATTGCAGCCCTGGCACAGGCCGTAGGTCAGGAATACGGTGAACTGCATGGCATCGTGCATTCGATTGCATTTGCAAATTACAGCGAAGGCCTGCAACCCTTTCACGCTACGAAGCGAGCAGATTATTTGCAAGCCACCGCCGTTTCCAGTTTTTCACTGGTCGAAGTCGCCAATGCTTTTAAGCCATATCTGGCCAAAGACGCATCGGTGGTTGCCATCAGTATTTCATCGCAAGTAACTGCGGAAAATTACGGTTACATGTCACCGATCAAAGCAGCGTTGGACAGTAGTGTGCGCTTTCTGGCCAAGTCATTCAGTCACGACAGCGCCGTGCGTTTCAATACGGTGAATGCCGCTCCCCTCAAAACCAGTGCGTCTGCTGGCATACCGGGGTATTTGGAAAATTACATGTTTGCTGAGAAATTGACCTTGCGCAAATCGGCCACCACTACCCAGGAAGTGGCCAATACTGCCGTGTTTTTGTTGAGTGCCGCCGCAACAGGCATCAACGGGCAAGGCATTGTGGTCAATTGTGGCATGGATATGAATTACTTCGACCAAGAAGTGGTCAAGGCAGCCACGAAGCTGACGTAGTTTATGCAGCGTCAGTAGCCAGTCGTCAGTAATGGGTTGTTATAAGGAGATGCGTGAGAGGGATTAGGCTTTAGGATAGAGTAAGTAAGATCCTCACTTTTCATGTTTGCTTACTATCTTGTCATATATTTTTTAAATGAAATTTCAAAACGTAGTCATTGAATCGATAGCCTATGAGTTTCCGCCTGAAGTGTGGACGTCTGCGGCCATCGAACAAAAGCTTACGCCGCTGTATGAGCGGCTCAAATTGCCGGCGGGTCGTTTGGAGTTGATGACGGGAATTCGCGAGCGGCGCTTCTGGCCGCAGGGGATGCTGCCGTCGCAAGCCTCGGCTCTGGCGGGTGAGCGCGTCCTCGCAGCCTCTACCTGCAAGCGTGCAGACATTGAGGTTATCGTCCACGCGTCGGTGTCGCGAGATCGCTTGGAACCAGCGACGGCAGCTTACGTGCACCGTCGTCTTGGATTGTCGCCCGACGCACAGATCTTAGACATTTCGAATGCGTGCCTGGGCTTTTTAAATGCACTGATCATGGTGGGCGGTTTGATTGAGTCGGGCATGATTCAGCGTGCCCTTATCGTTTGTGGCGAAAATGGTCGGCCCTTGCTGGAGCGCACCATCGAGCAACTCCTCGCCTGCGAGTTTAACCGCAATCAAATCAAACCGTTTTTTGCCAATTTAACGATTGGAGCGGGAGCGGTGGCGGCAGTGGTTTGCCACCGTTCACTGGCGAACCAGCCGGTTGCTGCTATCGAGCACGCAATTGTCGAAACCGATACTGAAGCCAACGAGTTGTGCCAGGGGGATGCTGCTCTGGGCAATGCGTTGGAAATGCAGACGGATTCTGAACAAATGCTCGTTGCCGGCATCGCGGTCGCTCAACGTGGATGGCAGAAACTCAAAGCCACATCCGGTTGGACGGAGTCGACTCCGGATCGCATTGTGACGCACCAAGTGGGCAAACAGCATCAACGGTCCCTTTTTCAAGCACTGCATCTCGATTTGGCCAAAGATGTCACTACCTGCGAAGTCTTGGGCAATGTCGGCTCGGTTTCGTTGCCGATTTCTTTAGCTCGGGGCATTGAGCTAGAGCAGATAAAGCCTGGTGCCCAAGTTGCCTTACTCGGTATTGGCAGTGGCCTGAGCAGCATTATGATGACCGCGCACATTGCGTGAAGCGCTTAACTTATCATCTTATCAACTTCTTAATAACTTTGAACGCACTACCTGCCAGCCTTAAACAGCTCTATCCATTTACGTCTCATTTCTTGAATGTCGAAGGTGGGCGCATGCACTATCTAGACGAAGGAGAGGGCCCTGCTGTGCTGATGGTGCACGGCAATCCGACCTGGTCGTTTTTTTATCGAAACGTCGTATTGAAGCTCAGGTCAGCACACCGCTGCATTGTACCCGACCACATTGGCTGTGGATTATCCGACAAACCACAAGACTTTGCCTATCGACTCGACAACCACATTGCGAATCTCAAACAACTGATCGAAGCGTTGCAACTAGAGTCCTTTCACTTGGTGGTCCACGATTGGGGTGGGGCGATTGGGATGGCGGTTGCTGAGCACTTCCACGATAAGGTGGGCAAGATTCAAATACTCAACACGGCAGCCTTTCGCTCGAAGCGCATACCCTTGCGCATCAACGTGTGTAGACTGCCTTTTGTCGGTGAAATATGGATACGTGGATGCAATGGTTTTGCCGGCGCGGCGACGTCAATGGCGGTTGCCAGGCGATTACCGAAGGCGGTCAAGCAGGGATTTGTGTTTCCCTATGACAACTGGGCAAATCGGATTGCGACCCATCGGTTTGTTGTAGACATACCATTGACGGCGCAGCACCCGAGTTATGCAACCCTCGCCAGGATTGAGCAACATTTAAATACATTGCAGCACAAGCCGATGCAAATCATATGGGGGGGACAGGATTTTTGTTTCAACGACCATTTTTTAACCGAATGGAAAGAGCGATTTCCGCACGCCACCGTGCATTACTTTGACGATGCGGGTCATTACGTTCTGGAAGATCGGCAAGAAGACTGTATTCGCTTAATGCGAGCTTTTTTCCACGCATGACGCGCTACCGATAGTCATCGACGGTCTAATTTTTAACGAAGTCAAATGAGCCCCGCTGTTGGTGGCCGTTTTGTTCGGGAGCAGAGGTCAACCCCATAAAGCGGTGTTCATGCGGTGTTGAGGTTGGAGTGGACGTGACCGTTGACTGTGCATCCACTGCATTGTTTTGCAGCAACGCGATCAATGTGCCGACGACCTGTTGGGCCTCTTGTGCTTGATTTGCGAGTTGATGGGCGGTGGCGGCGTTGTCTTGGGTCATCCGATCCATTTGGCTGACGGTTTCATTGATTTGTGAAATGCCTTCAGCCTGTTCACCGCTTGCTTTTGAGACTTCCTCTCCCAGACTGGCTGATTGCGAGATCTTATCCATAATTTGGGTTAGAGATTCGGCGACTTCCTCGACTACGCCCACGCCGTTTTGAGAATTTTTCTGGGCTTCTTCAATCAGGACGGCCGTTTCTCTGGCAGAGTCCGCACTGCGCTTCGCCAGACTCCGGACTTCCTCGGCAACCACTGCGAATCCTTGCCCGGCCTCGCCTGCTCTGGCTGCTTCCACCGCAGCATTCAGCGCTAAAATATTGGTTTGAAATGCAATATCATCGATGGTCTTCATGATGTGGGCGGTCTTTTCAGATGACTGTTGAATCAGGTTGATAGCATCGCGCATGGCATGCATTGATTGGCTGCCGGCTTGACCGGATTTGAGGGCTTCCTGTCCGAGCCGATTGGATTGCAGCGCATGCTCCGCATTGCTTTGGATGGTGGAAGAGAGTTCTTCCAATGAAGCAGAGGTCTCTTCCAATGAAGCTGCAAACTCGCTTGTACTGCTCGACATAGTTTCACTTGAGCTACGTATCGTTGTGCTGGTCGATGAGAGTTTTTGAATGACGTTATCAAATGTGGTAGTCATTTCATCCAGCTCTTGATTACTGAACTTTTTCAATCCTTTAAAAATAGCGCGCAGTGGCTTGATAATCATGGTCGGCAGCATGCATGCCAGCACGATGGCCACGACGGTTGCGATTGCAGAAATGATCCCGATTTGTACCACCGCATTTGCATTGGCTTCCTGTAATTGCGGCCCCAGCGTATCTTGTTCATCTTTGACGCTCAACTTCACATCTTCGGCGTGCTGCGCGATCATGGGACCAATGACGTCGAGTCGGTTTCGAATGATGTCGTTACGATCGTGGATAAGGGTTACCAGGCGGTTGAAACTGTGTTCATAGATCTGCAGATTATCTTTTACCGATTTCAGCCATTGGCGTCGTTGCGGGTTTTGCAACTCCTTGTCCAGGAACGCAAGTTCCTGGTAGGTTGCTGCGAATTCCTGCCGCACGCGTTGGGCGTCCGATGGCTCATTCGTGCCGAGAAACTTAGCCTGATACAAGCGCGCGAGGAGCAAGTAGCGCAAAGCTAAGCCTGCTCGATAGGCTGCAATTGTGTCCAGATCGTCATTCGCTGTGCGCATGATACTGGTGAGCGCCTGTTCCATTTTGGGACCATACTGATCGAGTTTTTCGTGAACGAGCGCATTGCGTTCGTCGCGCATCCGAATGACCTGCTTGAACCGCTGTTCGTAATCGTCGAATTCACTGGCAATGGTATCGATCAAATCAGCCCTCTCAGGTTGTTGAATGCCCGTTTGTGCTTGGGCCAGATATTCCAGCATCAGCTTTTTACGCTGATCATAATCGACCAGTGCCTGCTCGTTGCCCCCAATGATAAAGTCTTTGATGTGCAATCTGGCAAACAACATGTTGGCTTGCAGTCTCGAGCTGAGGTTGGTCTCAGTTGCTAATTCTCGGTAGGTTTGAAATCCTTCCGACGATCCCTTGATAGTGTGGTAGGAAATGACCGAGACGACCAAAAACAGGGCTATCGTCATTCCAAAACCACAAAACATTTTTCCTTTAATACCCATATTTTTCAAAACATGCATCCTTCAGACTTTCTTTTGTGGTTGATTGAGAACAAATATCATATGTGTGTGGCGACGGACGGTAAGTCGTTGCATGCAGCATGAAATTTAGCCAAAAGAACAGTTTTCTGCAAAAATTTGCCAGCCACCTGCGAATACTTCTGTAGACGTGGCTTTTAGCGTTCCGCTTGCAGAGGCAGGTAAATCACTTCACCAATTTTCAAATCTCTCGGATCGACGTCTGGGTTGGCTGCAAACAGCGCGGCCAGCGGGACATCGTATTGTTTGGCAATCGAACTCAGTGTATCGCCTATCTCGATGGAATGCGTTGCAATGGCAAAAGATGTGTCGTCGTCGTTGTGCGCGGCGGCATCCGCTGGTTGTTCCTCAGCCAGGGAGGCAGGCGAATGCACGGCGGGCGCATGCGCATCTGTACCCTCTTTATGCGGCAGCGTATCGCTGGTCTCGTTGACTTGGATAGGAGGGGGGGGCGTGTGCGCGATGGCTTTCAGGTCGATTGCCTGATTTTGCAGGATTGCGACCAGTTCATCTTTGAACAGCGAACGATTGCGCTCCACCTTTTCATCGAACAGTTTGCCGATGGTCAAATTGATCAATTGGATGGTCTCGGTATTCCAATTGAGTTTGCTTTGGGCTGATGCATCAAATTTGTGCAGCTTACTCATTTCACTGTGCAGCGGAGCAATGTTTTCTTGTATCTGCTCGTCGACTGCTTGCAACTGTTGTTCAAGTTTAGCAATGGTCGCGTTGGATTGTTTGTTTTCTTCCCTTAAAGTGATGACGGTTTTGCGGAAGGCATCGAATTGTAATTGTAGCTGTTCAGCTTGCTTGGAAGCGCGCGTGCTCATTTGCAGGCCGATCACGCCCAGGATAATACCCAGTGCACCTATACCTATCGGTATTCTTGGATTCAACCCCCCCTGAGCCGGATTGTCTGTTGCTTCCTTTGCGTCTTCATCCCCGTTTGCGGCGTCCTCTTCTGGTGTTTCATCGTTTGGGTCGGAGGCGTCATCTTCGACGGCGGTCGCTTCCAGTGCCGCTTTAATTTCAGCTGACAATTCATCTTCTTCTTCGCTATCCTCCGCGGGATCCGCGGAGGTCTCAGCGTCCACGTCTTCTGTGGGGGAGGCCATGTCTGTATGTGCCGTTCCTGCGGGTGCGACATCGCGGTGGGTTTCCGCCGTCGGTTCCTCGGTTACCGTATCTTCCGGCTCGGCAACCTCCGGTTCAGGATCGAGCGGCAGGTCCGGCAGGGCATCCATGTCGATCGCAGGATCCTCAGCAGCTTCTTCCGGTAACGGTTCCTCTGGCAACGCTGCGCTGTCCTCGGCTTCGCTGGCCGCATTTTCACTGAGTTCATCTATGGTTGCCGTCGGTTCTTCAGCATCTGGTGTTGCTGCGGGTGCAGCGGTTTGGTCGACTGCCGCAGTGGTTGTCTCCTCAGCGGCAGTTGCCGAATCATCTGGGGAAGGGGCTTCTGCCGTTGCCGTTTCCTCGATGGAGGTGTCTGCTGTGTTAGAAGCCGGTTCGCTCGCCTCGATGGGAGTATCGGCAGGGACAGCATCAGCGGTTGGCGAGGCTTCTTGAGGTGCCACAGTGTCGGTTCCCGGGCTGTTTGTCGCATTGGATGCGTCTGCCGTTGGCGTTTGGTTGTCGTCGGGAGCGTCAGTGGTGTTTTCCTCCTCGACTCCATCGTTTTCTTTGTGTTCAGACATGTTGTTCGCAAACGGTTTGTCTTTTAAAGTCGGTTGCAGGTGAGGGGCAGTTTAGGGCTATTTGCGGGATAATCCGAATTGCTCACCACTTATCGAGCATCATCGCCCATGACCGACAATAGCAGCACGCAACGTGCCATGCGCATTTGCAGGGTGTGTGTAACCAGCTGCATCCGCATGGCTGCGTTTGGCAGTGCTTATTTCCAGGCCTGATGCAATTCTGCTTCGATTCTGCTGAGAAATCCGGGTCAAGACGTTTATTTGCAATAATATGTTTGAGTGTAGCATGCTTGCGAACTAGTCATCATTGATATGGGTACCCGTTCGTTAATGTGCGCTTTCGCTTTGTCTATGTGGCTGCTGTTTGCCGGCTGTTCCACAGATGTTACGCACAGAGCGGACGGAGCGGGCACACCGACGCGGATGGGAGTGGGGAGTGTGAGTGACGATGCATGGTTTGCGTTTTACTACCAGCATCCTGAACCTGACGAATTGGTGGCACAGATTCGCGCACTAGCGGATGAAGGCTTACTTTCGGCTGAAAAGGATCGAATGCCGCTGATTGGGTTTTTAAGCGGTGTGTTTGATCGGCACCCCACGAAGATAACGGGTTGGATGGTGGAGTTTGAAAAATTGCCCATAGTAGAGTTGAGCGGGATTTATGACGCGCTGTGGTATGCGAATACGGAGGTGGCGAGTGATTACTTGGCAGGCAGTCTGGCGGCTGAGGCGTATCGTGACCCGGCACCGAGCCTGGACGCAATCCACATTGATTCCCCTGCCATTTTGGATTTTTATTGGGGGCGTTTTTTTGCTACGGGCGATCAGATGCCCATTCGGCAAATCGTATCGGCATTGGAGTATGGCCGCTATCAAGGGGCCCGTCAGCGTTACTTGGATGCAGCAGCGACTGCAACATCCGGTGCTCTGTTCTATGAATTTTACATGGAATCGATCTTTGCCGCTGCCATGTGGTCACTGGAAGTGAATGCCAAAACGCATCCTTTGATCAAAGAGTACTGTGAAGGGTTGTTGCGCAGCGGCAAGCTTGCGGAAAATGAGTATGCTTGGTTGGCGATCGTGTTGTCAAAAGTGAGCCCCGAATTGTGGCATGTTGATTTCAGAGAAGACACGGCTTATGTAGTCGATACGCGCGGGGAGCCCGATTACGCGGGCCCGTGGGATACGTTAAAGGCCAAGGTGTTGAGTTTAAACCGTTATGCTGGTAGTTATCCTCCGCGGTTTGAAGATGCGATTATTAAATATAAAATCACCAGTGAATGGCAGAGTCTGGTCGAGAAAGTAAAAAAAGAGTATGCGCAATATCCGGATGCAGAGACGTTGCTCTATTTGCTGGGAGAACTCTACCGTCAGGGGCACAATATGGATGTGCCGGGGGCAGCCATTGATGCCGGTAAGATTTACGAACGCGCTTTGCGGATGTATCCGCGATCGGTCGATCTCAATATGAGTGCGGCCTATTTTTATTTGTCCATCGATCCGCGCTTTGCGCACCTGGGGGAGGCATGCTTGTATCGTTTGCGTGAAGTGCTCGGTGCTAACCATCCCGATGTAGAGCGCGGACTGGTGTATGCATATTTATACCAGGATCGTGAAGCAGATGCGATAGCCCAGATTGACCGCTATTTGACCCTCATCCCCAACGATCCTGTCATGCTGGAAATGAAGCAAGCCCTGTTGCGTGGGGAGATGGAGATTCGCGTCCACGAATAAGCAAGTTGTGGGTGCAGTCGGGTCTTTTTTTTTGTAGAGTCTCCGCTTGCGGAGTACCGCTTTTTTATCGAGCATCGCCGAGCTAGTGGATTTTTCAGAATATTGGATGTTTAACGCAGGCAAACACGATTACGACACATGGCGCGGGGATTTGGATGTATTGCGCAAATGGTTGCCTGCATTGTCTGTACAAGGGGTGTTGTGCAAAATGGCTTGCAAATTAGCAAAATTCGCATCATGTTGCTACTCATTGTTCATTGAGAACCGCTCATTCCTCACGGAACGCGGTCCGATCGAAGGCACACAATGCTTCCAAAATCCACAACCAGGGTTGTGTAGGATTCTGAATGGCTATTGGGGGTGTTAAGGATTCGACCCTGAGACGGAAGGTATAGCTGCATGTAGGAGATGGTGGTTGGCTCCTTATAAAATCCACCAAACTTATAAATGGCGAACAAGAATACGCCTTGGCTGCTTAATTGACGGCCACGCTGAACGGCTGATACCTGCTAAGCCTGGATGCGTCGACTAGCAGGCATAGCTTTAACTCGGGTTTCCGGAATTGAGCTGTATTCAACAGGAAAATCGCAAACGGGCAGTGTGTTGGTTCACGGCCTGTGCGCTAAAAGAAACAATCAACTAAACATGTAGATGCTATATTGAAAGTCTCCGGACACGCGGGTTCAACTCCCGCCACCTCCACCATACATTTATGAAGCCCTTCTTCGGAAGGGCTTTTTTATGAGCAACTTACAGAATCAGGACGCCTTACGTCGCGACAGATTTCCAAAACAGAATGCCATTCAACACG
>Ga0102943_1000240_pt1 | contig 38725 bp, 35 predicted proteins | sample SalPonC_black_MG_FD_78174 | JGI IMG/M metagenome (GOLD analysis project Ga0102943, IMG submission 78174) | Salt pond soil microbial communities from South San Francisco under conditions of wetland restoration - Salt Pond MetaG... | ecosystem: Environmental > Aquatic > Marine > Intertidal zone >...
AAACCCGGGTGTCAGACATTGTTGAGCGTGTGAAAAAAGACCATCCCGTGACCACCTATTAAAAGGCCATTGGGCTTTTCATTGGGAAGGTCGGACAGGCTTTTTTTGCGGCCGTAGCCGATGCCCAGTTTATCCATGCAGTGGCAAAGGGTTCCGGCATTGATGTCCAGCACCTGGGCATCGGCCGCTGGCATGATTTCTGCCCTTTTAGCAGACCCAATAATCCTTAAAAAAGGAGGCAGGTATGCGGTTTCGGATTTCTCCCCTGTGGTGGCCAATCCTGGCCCTGGCAAGCCCTGTGCTGATCCCCATGCTCTGGGTGCGGAATCAGAAATTCAGGCAGGATATTAACCGGGCAGACCGGGAGAATCGGCGGCGCCTGGCATCGGCCCGGCATATGGATCTGCCGGCACATGACCAACTGGATCTCACCGTGCTGCTGGACGACATGGCCCTTGACGGGTTCAGGACCGCCCCGGGGATCAGCTATCTGTTATCCACCGGGGAAAAGAGCCTGCTGTTTGACATGGGGTTCGGGGATGAAAACGGGGCCTTTGCCCATAATATTGCGGCGGCAGAACCGGATTTTGACCGGACCGCAGCCGTGGTCATCTCCCATCTCCACCCCGACCACATGGGGGGCTTTGCTGCAGTGAAACAACGGGCGGTTCCTCTGCCAAAGGGATGCAAGGATCTTGAGGGTTTGCCCTGTTATCTGCCCGATGCCTGCCAGGCCAGGCCCTTTGAGGCCCGGCAGGTCGTCGGCCCCCAATTGCTGCCTGCAGGCATTGGCACCACAGGGCCCCTGGACTGCAGCCTCTTTTTCATGGGGCCCACCCGGGAGCAGGTGCTGCTTGTCAGGCTAAAGGACAAGGGCGTGGTTGTGGTGACCGGGTGCGGCCATCCCACCATTGCCCTGATTCTGGAGAATGTGGCCCGGCTGACCCCTGAGCCGGTATACGCCGTTGTGGGAGGGCTTCATCTTCCCGTTACAGACAGTCCCTGGAAAAAACCGGGACTACAGGTTCAAATGATATTCGGGACAGGTAAGCCCCCGTGGCAGCGGATATCGGATCGTGATGTGGACGAGGCGGTCACCGCCCTGAACCAGGCCAGAGTCAAATACCTTTACCTGTCTTCCCATGACATCTGTGCCCATGCCATCCGGCGCCTCAGTCATGAGATGGACGGCGAGGCTGTCTGCCTGGAATCCGGAAAGACCTATACCCTGTGATCTGTTCAGGATCTATCTGAACAGGGTTTTTATCCATTTGAGTTTGCCGCGGTAAGGCGGATAGATCAGGGGCAGATCCCCCCAGGACGGGGCCTTGTAAATTCCTTTTTTATGGGAAAACTGCGCAAACCCGTCAAACCCGTGGTACTGGCCCATGCCGCTGCCGCCATGGCCCCCAAAGGGCAGATAGGGGTTGGCCAGGTGCTGGATGCAATGGTTGATGCAGCCGCCGCCAAAAGAAAGCCGGGTCATCATGTCTTTGGAAAGGCCGCGGTCTTGTGTGAACAGATACAGGGCCAGGGGGTGACGGGGCAGGGCGGCAATGATTTTCTCTGCCTGATCCAGTGAGTCATAGGTCATCACCGGCAGGATGGGGCCGAAAATTTCATCTGCCATGATCTTGTCGTCCAGGCTGACCCCGGACATGACCGTGGGGGCGATGAACCGGTCTGCCTCGCTGTGGGTGCCGCCGATCACCACCTTGGCCGGGTCAATAAGAGCCACCAGCCGTTTGAAATGATCAATATTCACAATCCGGCCCAGGTCCGGGCTTTGCAAGGGATCCGGGCCGTACAGGGAACGGATTCTGTCTGTGATTTTTTGTATAAACTGGGTTTCCAGGCTTTTGTGGACCAGGATATAATCCGGGGCAACGCAGGTCTGGCCGGCGTTGATGAATTTACCGTAGACAATCCGCTGGATGGCCGGGGAAAGCGTGGCGTCCGAGTGGACAATGCAAGGGGTTTTTCCGCCCAGTTCCAGGGTCACCGGGGTCAGGTGCGGGGCGGCGGCCGCCATGACAATGGCCCCCACCCTGGGGCTGCCCGTAAAAAAGATATGATCAAATTTTTGTTCAAGCAACATTTTTGTCTCTCTTACTTCCCCCGGGATAAAGGCCACAAATTCAGGGGTAAACACCGCTTGCACAAGGTCCTGGATGACCGCTCCCACAGCCGGGGTCAGTTCCGATGTTTTGATGACAGCGGTGTTGCCGGCGGCAATGGCTGCGATTAACGGGGCCATGCACAGCTGCATGGGATAGTTGAACGGAGAGATGATCAGATTCACACCCAGGGGGCTGTACAGGGTCTGGCTTGAACCCGGAAGAAGGTAAAGGGGGGTGGGCCGCCAGCGGCTGCCCATCCAGCGCCTGAGTTTTTTCATGGTCTGGGTCAGCTCGTGGAGTATAAATCCGGTTTCCGTGACGTAGGACTCGTATTCGGGCTTGCCCAGATCTGCCTTGAGGGCGTCCCGGAAGCTTGCCTCCCGCTGCCTGATCCCCTCTTTCAGGTCTTTGAGGGCCTTGAGCCTGAATTCATAGGCCAGGGTGGCGCCCGAGTGGAAAAAGGTTCTCTGGTTCTGGACAATGGTCTGGATCTGGGCCGGCTGAATCATGATGCCTCCTTATCCTGGATCTGAACGGATTTTTTACGAAATCACCTTTGAAACAGGAAAAACCGGTTCAGGCGGACATGGTCTTCAGCACGGTCTGGACCATTTTTCCATCAGCCAGTTTCCCAAAGTGTTTCATCACGGTGCCGGTGGCCTGAAGGGGACTTTTATAGGCGGCCAGGTCAATATTTTTTTGGATCCATTCCCTGATTTCGTCTTCACTGGCCATCCCGGGCAGATAGGCCTTGAGCAGTTCAATATAGTCTGAGGTTGCCTCTTTTTTATGCTCCAGAACCGTTTGTTCGGCTTTGACGAATTTTCTGATGATGCCCAGGATATCCTCATCCGTGATCTCGTCAGGCTGCTTGACACGGGTGGTTTTTTTGCCGCTTTCCAGGGTCATGGGAACGGTGAGATCTGGAAAGGCCCCCATGATCAGGCGCAGGGCATCCCTGACCCTGGTATCTTTTTTGATCATGGCCTGTTTTAAGTCCTGGCGGATTTTATTGTAAAGGGAAATTTTGCTATCTGGGTCCCATCCGTATGAAAAAACTTGTTCTGCCATTGTCTGTTCCTTGATTTATACCAGGGTAATGCCCGGTGCTTCGTCTATGACATCCCCGATGATGGCGGCATGGTCCACGCCGTTGCTGCGAAGCTGGGCCAAAAACTCCTCTGCCTGGTTTTCGGGCAGGGACAGGACCAGCCCCCCGGAGGTCTGGGGATCGTAAAGAATGCCCTGGTCGACTTTGTCCAGGGACCGGTGGATGTCCAGGCGGTTTTCATTGACCATGGCCTGGTTGGCCGGGTTGCTGCCTGTGGTTTCCCCCTTTTTGTACATCTGCCGGGTATGGGGATACACGGGCAGGGCATCAAAGTTAAGGGCAATGCCCCGGCCGCTGCCGTTGGACATCTCCATGAGGTGTCCCAGGATCCCGAATCCAGTGATGTCAGTGCAGGCGTGGATCTCAAATTTTTGGGGGTCTTGCATGGGAAGAGTGTTCAATGCCGCCACAAGGGGCAGTACATCTTTTTCCAGGTCTTTGAAGGGCAGTTTTCCGGACCGGACAGCGTTGAAAAGCACCCCCGAGCCGATGGGCTTGGTCAGAATCAGGCGGTCCCCGTTTTGGGCCCCGGCATTGGACAGGATACGGTCCGGATGCACCACCCCGTTGACACACAGGCCGTACTTGGGTTCCTCGTCATCCACAGAGTGCCCTCCGGCCAGAACTGCTCCGGCCTCAGTGACTTTGTCGTGGCCCCCTTTGAGTATCTCACGCAGAATACCGGTATCCAGAATCTTGGAGGGGAACATGACCAGGCTCAGGGCGGTCAGGGGCTTTCCTCCCATTGAGTAAACATCTGAAATGGCATTGGCAGCGGCCACCTGGCCGAACCAGTATGGATCATCCACCGGCGGGGTAATAAAATCAACGGTGTTGATCATGGCAATCTGTGAAGAGACTTTATAAACCGCTGCATCATCAGCGGTCTCATATCCGATGAGCAGATTGGGGTCCGAAGAAACAGCAAAGCCTTTTAATGTGTCCGCCAGTACCTGGGGACCGATCTTGGCGGCTCAGCCGCAGGTCCGGGCCAGGCCGGTCAGGGTTTTTTTCTTGAAGAGTTTCAACCTGATCTCCTAATTATTTGCAAGTCTGCCAGACTATACCTTAAACACCGAGGTTTGATCAATGCCTGTTCCGGGTTTTGTGGCAAAGCCGTTCGAAAGGTGCTGGGCGGCTGAAAGGGGCCATCACCCCTTTTCCTTGAGGGTGCCCTGTCCCCCGAGAAAGTGCAGGATCCAGTCAAATCCCAGGCCCAGCAGGGCCACATCGTCATGCTTTACCCGTTTGAGCCGCTTTTTGGGAATGGCAAACCGCTTCAGAAAGCTGCTTTCAAAGACAAACCGCCTGAAGGTATCCATGTTATAGCTGGCCATATAGGCCATGTTCATGGCTGGATTGTCCGCCCCTTTGGGCCCGAAGGTATTTGAGGCATAGAGCACAGAGGCCACCCGGGCCCAGGCAGCGTTCTGCTTGTTGAAACCGCCCATACCCTGGTCTGCCATCCACTGGTCCGCCGTCCATTCATCTCCCAGGCCGTGGCCCTTGCAATAGGTGTGTCTGACAACTGAAGCCTCTATGGTCACCCCGCCGGCCTTGTCCCCGGACATGGCCGGTTCCAGAGGATAGGCCCGACAGGAATAGGGGCGGTCCGGATAGACCCTGCAGCCTTTTTCCGTGAGAAAGGGGCAGGGCCTGCCCTGGGTATCGCTCATTTTAAGCATGACTCCGGGAAAATAAGGATTGTCCCTGAATGCGGTGGTGGTATGGGCCACCAGAAACGCCTCTGAGGTCATGCCCAGGTTCTTTTTCAGTCGGATGATGTCATACGGGTAGAGCATCATGTCTGCGCTGTGGCAGCAGCGGGTAAAGCAGGGAACGCTGTTGTTGCAGGTAAATTGAAAAGAACCGTTTCCCAGGGGAATGGTGTCGATGCGGTGGTTGTCTTGTGTGGTCATAAGGTATTCTGCCCATGGGTTAGGGTTATCTTTTGAAGGGCCATTTTTAATCATCTTTACAATAAATGTCAAAACCTGAATTTCAGGTCCTGGATTTTCACCCTGGCCCGTACCATTTGAGAATATCCCCGGCATTGACAGATCAGCGCTGCAATTGGTATAGGTTTTAGCTTATACACTTTAATCAAAGGCAGATCCAGGTGGCTTTTTTCAGCAGACATAGGTTTTTTTCCGCCGGGGCGGCAATATGGACGGTTGCGCTCATTTTTTTCTGCGGTCTGGGATGCGGAAAAGATACCACCGGGGTCTCTGTGACAGGACAGCGCACCGGGGTTACCTCAGATGAAATTCGTATCGGCTCCTCTCTGGCACTGGGGGGGCATGCCGGCTACCTGGGCACCCAGGTACTCCAGGGTACCCTGTCCTGTATCCGCCGCATCAACGATGACGGCGGCATCCACGGCCGGACCATCCGTCTCATTGTCAAAGATGACGGGTATGATCCCACCCGGTGCCTGTTCAATACCCAGCAGCTGATTCTTGAAGAAAAGGTCTTCTGCCTGTTTTCTTACGTGGGAACCCCCACAACGGTTCGGGTGCTGCCCTTGGTTGATGAAGCCGGCATTCCTATTTTGGGGATGCTGACCGGCGCTAATCGTCTGAGGGAACCTGCAAATCCCTTGTTCATAAATGTCCGGGCGTCTTATTACCAGGAGATCCGTGCTGCTGTGGAAATGATGGTGCAGCAAAAGGGGCTGGACCGGATCGCCGTGTTTTACCAATATGATGAATACGGGTTTGACGGGCTTCGGGGTGCCGAGCTTGCCCTCAAGGCCTTTGATCTCAAGCCCGTGGCCAAGGGGACCTATGTCAGGGGAACCCTGGATGTGGTCAAGGGATTGTCAAAGATTGCAGAATCAAAGGCCCAGGCCGTGGTCATGATCGGCACCTATGATGCCTGTGCACGGTTTATCCGCCTGGCAAAGGGGTATGGGTTTTCCCCGCTTTTTTACAATGTCTCTTTTGTGGGCGTCTCCGAGCTGGCACGGCGTTTGGGAGAGCTGGGTGAGGGGGTGATGGTCTCCCAGGTGGTTCCCCCGCCCCGGGCCGCCCTTGAAGGAAAGGCAAAATCCCTGGGCAGGGAACTGCCCGGTATTAAGGCCTATATGGCGGATTTGAACACCTATTATCCCGGGGCCTCCCCCTCTTATGTGGGGCTGGAGGGGTATATCAATGCCAAGATTCTGGCCGAGGCCCTTGAGCGGGCCGGGCGGGATTTGACCCGGGAAGGGTTTGTAGGGGCCATCGAGTCCATCCATCACCTGGATCTGGGAATTGCCAACCCCATCTCTTTTGGGAAAAATGATTACCAGGGGCTGGAAAAAGTATATTTCACAATTATCCGCGGGGGGCAGCCGGTGCTGGTCCAATGATCTCCTTTAACGAACTGACCTTGAAAAACAAGATTTTTATCTCCTGCCTGGGGTTTACCCTGGTTGTCAGTTTTCTCATCGCCTTGTTCACCCGGTCCCTGCTCATCACCAGTCTGACCAATGAGCTGCAGCGCCGGGGGGTGGGCATTGCCCAGGGGGTGGCAGACAGCGCCCGGGTCTTTATCCTGACCCGGAACCGGGCGGAATTAACAGCCCTGGCCTATGACATCCGGCTGGGCAACCGAAAGGACGTGGTCCTTTATGCCGTGGTGACGGATCCCAAGGAACAGGTGCTGGCCCATACCTTTACCACGGGGTTTCCCAAGGGGTATAAGCCGTCCCTTGTGGCGGGTCTGCAAGAGGGGCACAGGGTCTCTTCCATGACGGTGGGAGACAATGCCGCGTTCAATATTTCCGTGCCTGTAAAAGAGGGCATTTACACCATCGGCTCGGTGCAGATCGGCCTGGACCGGGCCCATATCGAAAACCTTATTGCAAGGCTGAGGCTGCTTTTTTTAAGTTTTCTGTCCGTGGTCACCCTGATCTTTTTTTTTCTAAGCCACCGTCTGGCCCTTCACATTACCCAGCCGGTGACCTCTTTGATCCGGTATACGGACCACCTGACCCGGGGCGACTTTCACTTTCTTGGAAAAAAGGATCTGGCTGCCCTGTCCCGGGACCTGGGCCAGAGGGAAGACGAGATCGCCACCCTGACCAACTCTTTTGTGAAGATGACCGAACAGCTGGCCCGTTCCACCGAACGCCTCAGGGAATCCCAGAAAAAATACCGCTCCCTGTTCCGCAGCGGGCCCAATCCGATTTTTGTCATCCAAAGGGCCGGGTTTGATATCCTTGATGCCAACCCCAAGGCGGCCGAGCTTTTCGGCTACACCCGAAAGGAGTTGACAGGCAAGCGTTTCCTGGACCTTGGCGATCTTGAAAACACAGCCTTTGAACGACAATTTCCTTTGGGGCAGTCTATTGTGATCTCCTCCAAGGTCAGGCTGTTTAAAAAGAACGGGGCCGCTATTTTTGTCAATATCCACGCCACCCCTGCCGAGTACCGGGACGAGGATGCCATCATCCTGGCCACCACGGATATCACCGAACTTGTGGAAAAAGATTCTCAGCTGATCCAGGCCTCAAAAATGACCAACCTGGAAAAGATGTCTGCCGGCATTGCCCATGAGATCAGCCAGCCGTTGAACGCCATTAAAATGGGGTCTGAATTTTTGCTGATGATGAATGAGCGAAACCAGGCTGTGAAGACTGCTGATCTTGCCACGGTTCTGACGGAGATTTCCGCCCAGGTCACCCGGGCCTCTGAAATTGTCGGGCGGCTGAAAAGTTTTGCCCGGAAGGCGGAATTCGGCAGGGAGGTGATCTCCATTAATGCCTGTGTCCGGGCGGTGCATAAGATCATCGGCCGCCAGGTCGCCCTCCAGGATATTCAGATCAAGTTGTGCCTGGAGGATGAGGTTCCTGATATTCTGGCCCATAACAACCGCATGGAGCAGGTGATTTTCAACCTGGTGACCAACGCCCGGGACGCCATAAACGAACGGGTGGAGCTCACCGAGGATGCCCGGCCCGGTGAAATTCGCCTGACCACCTTTTCAGATCAGTATACAGTGGGACTTGTGGTGTCAGACAATGGAACTGGAATTGACCCGGAGCGCAGGGATAGCATTTTTGACTCGTTTTTTACCACCAAGGAGATGGGAGAAGGCTTAGGCCTGGGTCTGCCTATTGTCCAAGGCATTGTCCGGGATTATAATGGCACCATCCGTGTGGAGAACAATCCGGAAAAAGGGGCCGCATTCACCATGGTTTTTCCGGCCCATACTGCCATAAAAGAGGAAAAAGCAAATGAAAATTCTGGTCATTGACGATGAAAAACCCACCCTGTCCATGTTTCGGCTTTTTCTTGCCGCCTACGGATATGAGGTGCATACCGCAGACAGCGGGGAGGCCGGACTGGAGGTTGCCGCCCAGATCAAGCCGGAGATCGTATTCACAGACATCCGGATGCCGGGCATTGACGGCCTTGAGGTCCTGGACCAGATTCGAAAGACACACACCCGGTGTCAGGTGATCATTATCACCGGCCACGGGGACATGGAACGGGCTGTGGAGGCCATGGACATGGGGGCATCGGATTTTATTAACAAGCCCGTGGAGCGTCAGGCCCTGAATGCAGCCCTGATCCGGGCGGAAAACCGGCTCATTCTGCCCGGAACCCCGCCTTTTTCCATTGAACGCATCACAGCGGAAGATGCCTGTTTTATGTTGACAGGGCACCTGGACCGGGAAAGCGGCATCCCCATTGTTGCCGCCCTGACAGGGCTTGGCAAGGGTGCCGAGGTGCAGCTTCGGTTCAGCCCGGACATTTCAATGGACCGCGGCGGGATCTCGGTACTGACAGATACCCTGAAGCGGCTGTCTGATAAGGGGCATCAGATCCGGATTTCCGGGTTGTCCTATAATATCCTTAAGTTCTTTGAAATGGCCGGGATTCACAAAATGGCGGATCTGGAGGCTTGCGACCCAGAGGAACCCCGCGCGTGACACCGATGCATTTTCATATTCCGGTATTGCCGGATATACTGGCCAGGCCCAGGCTGATTCACCTGCTGAAAACCCACGGGCACTGCCGCATTGTTTTGATCACCGGACAGGCTGCCCAGGGAAAATCCACCATGGCTGCCGATTATCTGAACCGGGAAGCAGCCCCATCCCTGTGGTTCCATCTGACCCCGGCCGCTTCGGACAGCGGGGTATTTTTTGATCTTATGACCAGTGGTCTTAAACAGCTGGCAAAAAGCGGCCAGTCCTCTTTTTCTCTTCCCCATGTCTCTTTGGGAACCCGTCAGGACCTGTCGCGGCAGGCAGAGATGCTGATCTCTTCTCTGAATCGCATGGCCACCCCGGTCAATCTGGTTCTGGACGATATGGAGGCGCTGGGCAGCGATGCACCGGCTCTGGCACTCATCCAAACCCTGCTGGCAGACAGCCCCCCCGGGGTCCGGTTTTTTTTATTGTCCAGGACCATGCCTGCCTTGAATCTGAGCCGTTTCAAGATGAGGCAGACGCTTTTGGAACTGACCAACGATGATCTGGCATTTACCCTGGAAGAGACCCTGGCCTTTTTTAAGGATGCGGCCGGCGCTGACCAGATGGATCAGAAGGCTGTGGAAAAAGTACTGGCCGTGACCAATGGATGGGCCGGGGGGCTGGTGCTGGTATCGGAATCCGTGAGACGGGCCAAAGGGTTGCAGGGGCTGCCCGAGCATCTGTCGGCCGAGGTGTTTTCCTATTTCAGTCAGGAAATTTACCGGAACCTGCCTGAAGCCATCCGGACCTTTTTAGCCGAAGCTGCCCTGTTTGAGGAGCTGGATACCCGGATTCTCTCCCTGGTCTTTCCCAGGACCCGCCCAAAGGAGATGCTCATCGAATTGTCTGACCGGAATCTTTTCATCCAGAAGATTATTTCCCACAGCCAATGGCCGGTGTTTAAATTCAATAACCTGTTCAGGGAGTTTTTGCTGGCCGAACTGTCCATGGTCATTGATGATGACCGGCGCCAGGCGCTTAACCAGAGGATTGGAGAGGTGTTCTGGGAGGAAAAAGACCATGAAAAGGCCATTCCCTTTTTAATGGCATCAGGGGCCCATGACATGGTGGCCCGGATTCTGAAAATCAAAGGGGCGGACTATGTGATCACCGCCCGGACCGACCGGCTGAGCCGGTGGATCGATTCCCTGCCGGCGCAATTTGTCAGGGAGGATCCCTGGCTGATTTTTTTTAAAACCATGGCCCATAGGATCCGGGGCGGTAAAAAAAATATCCAGGCCTTTAACCGGGCCCTGGACCTGTTCCGGGATCAGGAAGATACCCGGGGAATCCTGCTGAGCCTGGCCTATCTCATTGAGGCCTCTATTTTTATCCGCAGGCCATCAAAGGAGATCCGCGATAGAATCCGGGCCGGAGAACAGGCCCTGGCCGTTCTGGGAGGGCAGTATCGCTTTACCTGGGCCAGAACCCTGCTGTGGCAGCAGATCGGGCTGGGATACATCACCGGGACCGGGGATATCCCCAAGGGGATTTCCGCCTGCAGGAACGCCATTCTCCTGGCCCAGGGCATTGATAACCCCTCCCTGGTGCTTAGCGCCTCTGTGATCCTGACCCTGGGCCTTGTCCAGTCCGGGGACTTTGTCGGGGCAAGGCAGATGCTGGAAAAAACACGGGCCCTGTCCCAGGAGGACAACCAGCCCGAATACCGGGCCCTGGAAGATATTACCAACATTGACCTGGCCTTGAAACGGGGGGACACAGACCGTGCCGGCATTCTTTTGTCCCGGTCAGAAGCCGATATTGAAACATTCGGCCTGATTTTCTTATATCCGGGCCTGGTGGAGGCCCGTGCCCTCTACCAGGCCAGCATCGGACAATTTAACCAGTCGATCCAGGCCGCAGAGCATCTCCATGACTTCAGTGTGCTTGAAGGAAACGATTTTTACCAGGGCATCGCCCACCGGATCAAGGCCATGGCCCTGCTGCTGAAAGGGGAGGTTGAGGGGGCCGGGGCAGAGGCCGAAAAATCGGTTTCAGAGCTGGACCGGTCCCGGCGGGGGGATATTCATCTTTTTCTGGCCCGGCAGGTATACGGGGCTGCCCTGTACCGCATGGGGCAGCATCGCAAGGCCTGTGAGGAACTGACCCCGGTACTGGCCTATTTCAAGCTGATTCAATCGGATTTAAGTTATTGTGAGACCGCGTTTTTTCTGGGGCTTGCCGCCTGTGACAGCAAGGATAAGTCCCTGGCCAAAAAAGCCGGGCAATTCTTTTTGACCGGGTTTGAAAAAGCCCTGGAAAATCAATACCGGCATTTTCCCCTGCTGGATCCTGAGATGATGGGTGAGGTCCTGATCCGGGCCTGGGAACTTGGGCCCGGTCCTGAGGGGCCGCAGTTTGCCTGGATTCAGGCCTGTGCCCCGGCCGGAGCCCTGTCAGCCGTGGTTGAACGCCTTGGCACCGAAGAAAAAAAAAAGCGGGGCCCCAGAAATTTTTCCCCGCTGATGCGGGCGGCCTGCCCCAGGCTTTCCATCGCCACTCTGGGCGGATTTTCCGTTCTCCGGGGCGGGGTGCCGGTGTCCTCATTCGGGGGGGGCAAACCTTTGATGCTATTTAAGATGCTTCTTATCCACGGGGCAGCGGATGTTCCCAAAGAGATGCTCATGGAGGCGTTGTGGCCTGATGCTGGAGAGAGCGCAGGAGAGAAAAACCTTAAAATCAACCTCCATCGCCTGAGAAAGGCCCTTGAACCCTTTGCCGTAAAGGATTTCGGCCATATTTATCTTCTCCAGAAGGCCGGCCGGATCTCTTTGGCCGGGGATCTGGTGGAACTGGATACTCAGGCCTTTAAAACCCTGGTCGCCAGGGGAAATACCTGTGAGACCCATGGAGATAACGCCGGTGCCATGGCCTGTTATGCCGAGGCTGTGGGGCTGTACCGGGGGGACTATTTTCAGGATGATCCCTATCTGGAGGCGGCAGACCAGGACCGGGAAGTTTTTCGGCGGCTGTGCATTGATACCCTGGAGCGCATGGCGGCAATATCCGGGGATCAGGCCCGCTTCCAGCAAGAAGTGGATGCCTGGCGCAAGATTTTGCAAATCGATTCCTGCCACGAAGGGGCCTGCCGGAACCTGATGATCCTGTACAAGGATGCCGGTATGAAAACCGAGGCCCTTCAGGTCTATTCCCGGTGCTGCCAGGCCCTGGAGCGGGAGCTGGATACAGAGCCGGACACCCGGACGCAACAGATTTATGACCATCTGGCAAAGGGGTGATGGTTGTAAGGCTGATGTCTGGCTTCATTTGCCATGTGGACAGATCTGGAACAGATTCAGTCTGTTTTGTCCTGAGACATGGGGTCAGAAAAGGCTTGAAATGGCCTTCATAATAAGGCCTAGATCCGGCCGGATATTGATGTCCGAGACATGGGTCCACTGGATAATTCCCTGTTTGTCCACCAGGATCAGGGCCCGCTCTGCCGTGCCGTCGGTCCGCAACACCCCATAGGCGTCTGCGGTTTTTCCGTGGGGCCAGAAGTCCGACAGCACGTCAAACCAGAGATCCCCCATTTCCCGGGTCCAGGCGTAGAGGCTGGGAAGATTGTCCGTGGTGATACCTAAAAGCACGGTGTCGTGCTTTTCAAACAGGGGGCGGGCAAGGTTGTAGCCCGGCCACTGGTCTGAGCATACCGGGGTCCATGCTGCAGGCACAAAGGTGATCAGTACATTTTTTTTGCCCTGAAAGTGGCTGAGGCTGATCTGTTTACCGGAAACTGCGGACAGGGTAAAGTCGGGGGCGGCTTGACCCACAGCCACCTTGAGCTGGCTGTCCGTGGGGGGAAGATGCCCGGGATCCATTTGCAGGGCGTCCGGGACCTTGCAAACCCCTGAAACAGGGAACAGCGCCAGGGCGGCAAGAATAACAAAGGTGACAGAAAATTTCATAAAACCATCCGGAAAATTAATTGGTTGGTGTTGTCAGGCGTTCAAAGAACTGGTCCAGGTCTCCTATGTCGCCTGAGTGGGTGAAAAAGATCTGCTGGCCTTTGGCCGCTCCGGGGACCAGGGCGATGAAAAAGGGGGTGCCCTGCTCGCCAATGGTTTTATGGATGGCAAAATCTCCGTCGCTGAACAGGGGAAAGGGGATGGTATAGGTCTCCTTGAAAAAATTCACCTCATAGGCGGAGTTTCCGGCACCGATCCCTATTAGCCTGACCGTTTTATTTGTAACTGCATTTAATTTTTCATACAGGGCATTGACCCTTGGGGCTTCCCGCTGGCAGATGGGGCAGTACATGGAAAAGATTTCCACAATGAGGATATCCGCATCCACATCATCCAGGGTGAACCGATCCTGGGTATCAAGCCCGAGATAGGCCCGGGTCTCAGGGGATTCGGGAACCGGCAGGGTAAACCCAAGGGAGACCTGGGCTGGCTGGGATCCGGCCGGGCCGGCTGTCCAAAAGACGAAAACGCTTGCAAGTATTGCTAAACAAATGGGTCTTAGGTGGGTATTCATCCTGTTTTCCTTTTTTTGACTCATGCCGGGGCATCCCCCGCCCGGGTATACCCCTGTTCACCGGCCTGAAGATCCAGGTGCAGGGTGGTCACCTGTTCCAGCCTGGGGATAAACCGCCGGCCCATTTCCCGGGTATCAATTGTTTTCAAGTAATTTTTGCAGGCATCGCAATAGGTGACCCGGTACTCTTTTTCATCTTCAGAGAAAAAGTAGGAGTGGCCGTCTTTTTCTATGACATCACAGAAGAGGCAACCCAGTCGTTTCACGCGCCAGGTATGGCTGCACAGGGCGCAAAAAACCTGTCGGTTGCCCTTGTCGTCCAGAAAGGCCAGGTCCGGCGCTGTCCCGCAGATGGGGCAGTATCCTTTGTTATGGTCATGATCCTGGGGCAGGTAGGTGGCCAGCTGCGCGGCACAGGCCTGGATGGATGGAAACATGGCATTATAGCCGAAAAACCCCAGGGATTCCGGTGTCATTTCCAGGGCGTGGGACAATTCTGTGATGTCCCGGCTGTCCAGAAGACAGGTAAAAAGAGTGTCCAGGTTCAGGCGCCCCTGGTCCAGGGCAGTGCTCAGGGTGTCTGCCGGTCCGGCAAGCTTGGGGGCATGGGTGACGGCAAGGTCGGCAATGGTGGTAATCAAGGCTTCTGCCGCTGTCATGTCCACAATAAACTGGATCGGAGAAATCAAGGGCATCTCGTTCTCCATTTTCAGGGCCAGAAGGTCTGGATTAATTACAATCGGATCCGGGGTGATTTGGGGCAGGGCCTCGGCCTGGGCGGCAAAAATCTGGCTGTAAAACGCGATCATGGGACTGTAACCGGGTCTGATTTTCTGGATGGTCTCCGCGGCCTGTTTGATTTGAGCAGCCGTTGCAGGCTGTCGGGGGTCAAATGTCATGGGTCCGTCCTGTTTGTGATGGCCGGAAAGGCGCAGGGCGCCTTTCCGGCCGGGTTAATGTATGAGGCGGCTGGGCCGCACAGGGCTATACCTTCATCAGTCGTCCCAGGGGACCCATCATCTTGCGGATGGCCACAGAGCGGCTCATGCCGCCGCGGTTGGCTGAGGCCACGGCATACTCGGCGTACAGGGCCGGGTCCTGGGTGGTAAGGTAGATGACGTTAACATAGTCCGGATCCAGAAGGGCGGCTTTGGGAAACCGTTTTTTGGTCAGGGCCAGCCGTTTTTCGGCCAGGGCCAGCATCTGTTCCCGGTCCCCGAAGTTCATGGCGCCGGTGGGACAGGTGGTAACACAGGCCGGTTTCAGGCCGTTGTGGACCCGGTCGTTGCACATGTCACACTTGAACAGGGTGCCGTCCGGGCCTTTTCTGGGAATGTCGTAGGGACAGGATGCAATGATCTCATCAGCATCCAGGTTTTTGGTATTGGCCGTGTAGATGATGGCACCGGTGGCCTCATCCTTGTAAATGGCCGTGTCGTCCCAGGCGGTTTCCAGGCAGGGGGCATCAATGCAGTGGCGGCACTGGTCAGGAAAAAACAGCCAGTGCAGCTTGTCGTTAATGACCTCCTCGCTCATCCGGACCAGTTTATAGGTCATATAGGACAGGTCCGGTGGATTTTGAAAACTGCCCATGTTCACCGTCTTTTCCGCGGGCAGGTCATGCCATTGCTTGCAGGCAACCTGACAGCCCCGGCAGGCCGTACACAGGGTGGTATCTATGAAAAATGCGTTGCTCATGTTTTCTCGCCTCCTTTACAGCTTGGTCACATTGACCATGAATGCCTTGGTTTCCGGGATCCGGGTGTTGGGGTCGCCTGCCGGCGGGGTGAGCAGGTTGGCGCTCTCCTCGGTACCGGTGGACGGCCAGCGCCAGCCGAAATGCCAGGGGATGCCCACCTGGTGGACCGTGGCATAGCCGATTTTGAAGGGTTTGAACCGCTTGGTCACAATGGCGGTGCATTCCAAATCGGCCCGGGCCGAAGATACCGTTACCCGCTCACCGTTGGCAATGCCCCGAAGCTTGGCCAGTTCCTCGCTCATCTCCACAAAGACGTTGGGGTGAAGTTCCATGAGCCATTCCTGGGGCCGGGTCATCAGCCCGGTCTGCCAATGCTCGGTGACCCTGTAGGTGGTGCCCACAAAGGGGAACCTGGGGTCGCAGGTGGCATGCTTGTCCGAAGCCGTGGAATAGACAACAGCCGTGGGATTGATCATCTGTGAGGAGAATTCGTTCTTTTCCACCGGGCATTCCAGGGGCTCGTAATGCTCGGGAAAGGGACCGTCAGCCCGGCCGGGGCCGAAGATCTGACCATGGCCGTGCTTTCTCATGATAAAAGGATACTTGGAATCGCTGCGTTTGGATCCGTCCGGGTTTTCAAGGGGATACCATCCGCCGTCAGGTACGTCCCCAGTCCATTTTTTGGAGACATATTTGCCGTTTTCAACCTTGCCTTCGAATCGAATGACCCAGTTTTTTTCATCCCAGGGCTGTCCCTTGGGATCCACCGAGGCCCGGTTGTATATAATCCGGCGGTTTACGGGCCAGCACCAGGCAAATTCCGGATACAGGCCGATCTTGTTCTTTGCGTCCTTGTTGGAGCGCCTGGCCGACATGTTGCCCTTTTCCGTATAGGAGTTGCAATACAGCCAGTTGCCGCTGGAGGTGGACCCGTCGGCCTGAAGATAGGCAAAAGAGGGAACCAGGGTGCCTTTTTTGTAAAGCTTGCCCTTGATCCGGGTATCTTTTATAAAATAGCCGTTAATCTCTTTGGCCGTCTTGTGGGGATCGTAAACCCCGTTGATTTCGTAATCCCATTTCAGATTCTTGATGGGTTCTGGGAATTTGCCGCCACCGCCTTTGTACGCCTCTTTGATCAGATGGCCCAGGTGCATGATGATATCGCCGTCGGGCTTGGAGTTGCCCAGAGGTTTGGGCCCCTGGTAGCGCCACTGCATCCACCGGCCGGAGTTGGTGATGGAGCCTTCTTTTTCCACGGCCACACAGGCCGGCAGCATAAAGACTTCGGTCTTGATCTGTTCGGGGTCCATGCCAGGTCCTTTCCAGAAGGAGCCGGTCTCATTGTCAAATAAATTGACGTTTACCATCCAGTCCAGATTTCTCATGGATTCCCTGATCTTTGAGGCGTTGGAACCGGAACAGGCCGGATTCTGGCCCCAGGCGAAAAAGCCGTTGATCTTGTTCTTGTACATGGCGTCGAACAGATCGAACCAGGAGTAGCCTTTGTCGTCGTCCACCTTGGGCAGCCAGTCATAGCCGAAGTCGTTTTTCTTTGTGGCATTTTCACCGAAAAAGGACTTTAAAAGGCTGACCGAATATTTGGGATAGTTCTGCCACCAGTTTGCAGACATGGGGTCAGAGGAGACCGGGGTCCATTTTTTATTGTAGGCGGCAAGGCTTGTGTTGGAGGCCCTGGGGGTTTTCAGGTACCCGGGCCAGATATGCCAGAGCAGGCAATGGTCTGTGGAGCCCTGGACGTTGGATTCCCCGCGAAGGGCATTGACCCCGCCCCCGGCCACGCCCATGTTGCCCAGCAGCAGCTGGATCATGGCCATCGTCCGGATGATCTGGGTACCCACGGTATGCTGGGTCCAGCCCATGGCATACATGATGGTGCCTGCCTGTCCCCGCTTGCCTGTGGCGGCATAGGTCTTGTAGACCTCGAGCAGATCCGCCTTGGGCGTGCCGGTGACCCGGGAGACTTTGTCCAGATCATATCGGTCGTAATGTTTTTTCAGCAGCTGAAATACGCTGCGGGGGTGTGTCAGGGAGCGGTCCATTTTGGGCACGCCCTTGTCATCGGAGTCAAAGGCCCAGAAAGACTTGTCATAAGACCCCATGGAGGGCCCCTCTCCGGTTCCTTTTGTAAACCCTGTAAACAGCCCGTCTTCAAACCCGAACTTGTTGCCCACAATAAAGGAGGCATTGGTATAGGCGGCGGTGTATTCCTGGTTGTGAAGGTTGTTGTCAAGGATGTACTTTATCATCCCGCCCAGAAAGGCGATGTCAGATCCGGACCGCAAGGCGGTGTAAATGTCCGCCCGGGCAGAGGTCCGGGTGAACCGTGGATCCACATTGATGAGCGTGGCTCCCTTTTCCATGGCCTGGGTCACGTATTTAAAGGAGATGGGATGGTTCTCGGCAGCGTTGCTGCCCATGATCATGATACAGTCTGAGTTACGCAGATCAATCCAGTGGTTGGTCATAGCACCACGTCCAAACGACTCTGCCAGAGCCGCTACTGTTGCGCTATGTCAGATCCTGGCCTGGTGTTCTACGTAGACAAGGCCCAAGGACCGCATAAGTGCCTGGTAGATCCAGCACTCCTCGTTGTCCATGGCTGCCGATCCCACAGAGGCCATATTGGTGACCCGGTTGACCACCTGGCCCTGATCATTTTTCTCGGTGAATCCCTTGTCCCGGGTTTCTTTGACCCGCTTGGCGATCTGCTTCATGGCCCAGTCCCAGGACACGGTTTTCCATTTGTCCGAATAGGGGGCCCGGTACATGGGCTCGGTGAGCCGTTTGTCGTTTTCAGCCAGTTGTTTGAGGGAGGCCCCTTTAGAGCACAGTGCCCCCTGGTTGATAATGTGATCTGGATCGCCTTCGATGTTGATGACCCGGCCGTCACCCCGCTTGCTGGTGTGGACAATGGCACCGCATCCCACTGCACAATAGCAGCAGATGGTGGTGGTTTCCTTGGCGTACTTGGTCTTGAGCATCTGGGCATGGGATTTGACCGGTTTTAAGTCAAATCCCAGACCGCTGACTGCAATCCCGGCTGCCGTGACCCCTGAAAATTTGATAAAATTTCGTCGGTTGAGTTCCATCTAAAATCGTGCCTCCTTACAGGTTTAAGGTTGGCTGGGACTTTTCCCAGGCCCGGCTTGGGAAGACAAGGTGCAGGAGGTGCCCATGTGGACAATCACCGTCCCCCTTGCCAGGGCCCGGGAAAAGGGGTCCCAAATATAAATGGATTTATTAGCACACGCCAGGTTACAAAAAAGTTACAGGGCCGTTTCTTCCTATGGCATTCTGGGTGCCGCAAGGCAAAAGCGATATGTGATGGTGATTTTGCCCCTGCCCGGGCACCTGGCTGATCTTCCCATGGAGATCTCCTTTAACGGCCGGACCCCGCAGCAAGGCCCTGAAACCATGTCTTGTGTTACCCGGCTTCAGGAGGATCTGTTCAAACACATTTCCTTTTCAGCCCTTGTATCTGGCAGGAAGCTGTTTGACTCGGATGACTCCGGCGTTGAGGGCAAGACATCGGAAAAGATCTCCATTGAGGTTCAGGCCGGCCTGTTTGAGCGAAACGGTGCCCTGTTTATCGTCTTCCAGATGTGATGGCTTATAGCCATCGCCTGTATGTACTTTTAATGAACTCATACCGTCAACTTGCCAAGTTCATTTCTGATATGCGGCCGTGAGTCGCCAGGGGCTTGCTTTTACGGTTTCATCATCTTGCCCTTGATCACTTCGCCCGTTCTTGAACGTTGTGTGTCAGGAGTTCAGCGGCTCTGGGGTTCCCCTGGGATGGCGGGCCGTCATGGGTACGGATCTGGGTATCTTGATGATAAATTTGGTGCCTTTTTCCCTGCCTGACACCACTTTGATTTCGCCCCGGTGCTGGCCGATGACCTTGTTTGCGATGAACAGTCCAAGGCCGGTCCCCTTGTTTCCCTTGGATGAAAAGAAAATCGTAAAAATATTTTTCAGGGTCGCCTTGTCCATACCCAGGCCGTTGTCCTGGATTTTAAACACCACTTTTTCTTTGTCCACCCTGGCAAAAAGACAGATGGCGTAGACCTTGTCTTTGTCACGGTCCTTGGCCGCAGCATCGTCCAGGCAGGCCTCGATCCCGTTTTCAAGGATATTGACCAATGCCGCCTGGAGGCTGCTTTTATCGATTTCAAAGCTGTCGTTTTCCACCAGGCTTTCAAACCCCTGGCGGACCTGAATCCCGTGCTTTTCCGCCTTTACCGTTACAACTTTTAATGTCTCTTCCACAAAGGTTTGGCAGGAAATCACCTCCCACTCCAGGGTGCGGGTTTTGGTATAATAGAGGATATCCATGACCAGGTTTTTAATTCTGGCCGTCATGTCACGGGAAAGTTCATACCCTTCCCGGACCTTGTCCATGTGGTCGGTTTTAAATCCAGTTTCCATCAGGTAAAGCCCCCCGTCCAAACTGGTGAGCAGGCCTTTGATTCCATGGGAGATGGATCCAATCATGAATCCAAGGGAGGCCAGGTGATCTTCCAGGCGCCGGGCCTCTGTGATATCCGTGAGCATGACAAGGGAGTGGGTGATTTCTCCGTTGGTGTCCCGGATGGGGGCGGTCCAGCACAGCACCACATGCTTGACCCCGTCAGAAGAGATGATTTCCATTTCAGAGGCATGGCTGGTCCCGTCCCTGAGGGTGTTTCTGGCTGGACACTTTCGGCAGGGCTCATCTCGGTTTTTACAGATCCCAAAGCAATAGGATCCCACATGATGGCCAAAGTACTCCTCAAATTTTCGGTTGGCATCGGTGATGTGGTAATCCTGGTCCTGAACAAAGATAAAGCAGGGCACCGCGTTGAACAGCTGGTGGTAATTTTTCTGGGACCGGGCAAACCTGCTTTTGTAGCAGTTTTCGTTAAAACAGGTATGGCTGTGCAGGTATAGTCTTTCCAGGGCCCGGTTGATGTAAATGTCAAAATGGGCGGCGGTGGCAGGCAGAATGATGAAATCCGAGGCCCCGCTTTGAAGGGACTGAATACCGGTGTCTGTATTTTCCCTGGCCACTGCCGCAATAATGTCAACCTTTGTCATGGCCTGGGCAATGGAAGAAATCTTTTTAAGGCAGCTGTCCTTGTCCGCGTCAATGAATACAACGATAATGTCAGTGGTCCTGTCAAGATCAGACATCTGTGGATACCTGGCGGCCGTGTTCATAAGTTGAATCTGTTCCCAGTATTTGGATTCACTGAAATCGGGAATGGCATTCTTCCTATAATTGAAAACCTGAATTTCTTGTTTCATTGATTTGTTTCTCTTTTTTGAATTCCGGGCAAGGCGCTTTTTGTTTTTTTGCCTGCAATGGGCCTGTGTCTGATCTAACAGCAGACAGTTAGCAGGAAGCATACAGCAGGAAGCATGCCGAAGAAAAAATAAAAATAGATGTTGCAATTTTTAAACAGATGTGGCAAGCATCAACCTAGGAAAAACACAGAAAAGGGAATCCCATGAGTGAAAATAAAGTGGATCAGCTGCTGGCAAGACTGATGGAGGCCACCGGGGTCTCGTCCCAGTCGGAACTTGCCAGGGAACTGGGCATCAACCGGTCCGGCATCACCCATGCCAGGAATAAAAACCATATTCCTGATAATTGGATCGTCAAGCTGTTCCGGCAGTTTGGGATAAACCCCCAGTGGGTGGACACCGGCCAGGGCCCTGTTTTCATCAAACCGGGACAGGCCGGCGATGCCCCGGACAATGCCTTCCGCAGGGTACCAAAGGTGGCGGCAAGGCTTTCCGCCGGTACCGGTTCTTTTGACTGCGATGATGCGGTCACCGAACATCTGTCCTTTCCCAGGGCATGGCTTGCCAGAAAGGGGGCTGCCGCCAGCATGGTGGCCATGGAGGTCTTTGGCCAGAGCATGGAACCCCTTATCCGGGAAGGGGATACTGTACTCATCGACCAGTCCCAGGCCAGGATCATGGCCGGGGCCATTTATGCCGTGGGGGTGGATGATACCATTTTGGTCAAGCGGTTGGAAAAACATCCGGATGCCCTGGTTCTCAACAGTGATAACCCGTCTTTTTCACCGATTCGCCTTGATTATCACAGCCTGGATAAGGTCCGGATACTGGGCCGGGTCATCTGGAGCTGCCGGGAGTACCGGTAATGACCCTTAAAAAAATTTATTTAAACTGTTTAGTTAATGCAACAAAGGTGTTGAAAAATAATTGGAGGGGGATATATTATGCAACGCATCGCTAACGCTCATGACACAGAATTGGCCTCTTTTTTGACAAAATTGAAAACCGGTGGTTTCATCCTGATCTGGGTAACCGGCCTGATACTGGCCGGCAGTGACGGCCCCCTGATGCCCTATGTCAACGTATTCGGGGCCATTGTCTTTGCCGGGGCCTGCCTCGGTCTTTGCCGACAGGCCCGGCAGCCCGGCCCGGATAAATCAAAAGATGGCATCAGGCAAAAGCGGTGTCTGGGTCTGCCCGGCTATCCCCAGGCCCTGGGCCAAAATCGCGGCGCAATTTGTGCGGCCAACCACTTGGAATCTTTGCCAAACCGCCCCCGGTACGCCAGAGAGCTGGGGGTTGTCTGATGTCAATGGGCCTGATATTGATTCAGAATATCTAGTTTGTGATAAAACATGAATGACATTTTCTATGATTCGGAGAATTTCAAATAGTTGTAAAATTTCAAACCGCCAGACACCAAAAGCAACTGCTCATTAATATATCTTGTTTATTATCAATGGTTTATATTTATAAACTTCTAATTTTGTTGTGAATAAGTATTCATTTTACATCCGCTGTTAAATTTGCTATAGCTTTTTTCGTTGGAAAAGTTAATGGTAAATGGCAGTTGCGCAGCACAAAAATAGTGTGCTGAAAAGGGCTGCTCGATGCCAGACCCGAGCAGCAAATGACTTAGATAGGGATATGATTATGAGTTTTCAAGAGAAACTTTCCTCTGGAAATTTTGCTGTTCTTGCTGAGATGAATCCCCCTAAAGGGATCGATATATCCGGCCTCGTCACCCACGCAAGACACCTCAAATCAAGAATCGATGCCGTCGTTATCCCGGATATGGATACCGGGGTCATGCAGATGAGCGCCCTGGCCTGCGGCTCTCTGATGAAACAGCAGGGCATCGAACCCGTCATTCACATTTACGGACGGGACCGCAATCGCATGGCCCTGCAGGGAGACCTGCTGGCTGCCCATGTGCTGGGTATCCACAATGCGATTGTAGTCCAGGGTGAAAGCATGATCAACGGAGATCACCCTGAGTCTGTGGTTGTAAACGATCTGGACGATCTTGGCCTGATTTCCATGGTGAAAACCCTGGGCAGCGGGTCTGATCTGGCCGGGTTTGACCTGCGGGGCACCCCTGAAATTCATGTGGGCTGCAGTGCTGCCCCTGTGGCTGATGATGCCCAGCTCGACGCTGAATGTGAAAAAACCCTTGCCAAGGTGGAGGCTGGCGCTGGTTTCGTGTTGCTGCCCCCGGTTTTTGACATGGGCTTTTACACCAGAATTATAGAAAAGTTCGCTTCCCTGAATGTGCCGGTCATCCCGTCGGTATTCCTGCTTAAAAATGTGGGCATGGCACGGTATATTTCTATTAACGACCCCAACTCCCGCCTTTCCGAGGATATTATCTTGCGCATTAGAAAGTCCAGTGACCGCGAAGCCGAATGCATTGCCATTGCCGGTGAGATGATCCAGTCCTTGAAACAGGTGTCACAAGGGGTGAAAATTTCTGCTCTGGGCTGGGAAGACAGGTTACCCGCCATTCTGGACAGCGCAGGTCTTTAAGGAATAATCTGTTCGTTGTTCTGGTCTTAAGCCTACAAGATTTGGTCAGGCAATGGACAGCCATGGATAAACACTCATTTAAGCGTAGGTAGATATGGAAAAGATAAAAAAAGACGAACAATCGTCAGGTCAAAGACGCGTGCTTGTCATCGGCGGCGGCGTCGGTGGGATCAGAGCTGCCCTGGACCTTGCCGAATCGTGCAAGGAGGCTGTTCTCATTGATTCCAACCATGCCATCGGCGGCCTGATGACCCAGTTGGACCGGACATTTCCTACAAACAACTGCGATCTGTGCACGGTCTCTCCGGATCTGTCGGCCTCGGCCAGGGAACAATACCTTAAAGTCCATCCCATGACCGAGCTTGTGGCCCTGGAAGGTGACGTGGGAAATTTTACGGCCACCTTGAAGACGGCACCCAGGTATATTGACATTGAAAAATGCACGGGGTGCGGGGATTGTCTTAAAAAATTTCCCCAAGCGGTTCGGTTTACTCCGGGCCTGGACCCCAGAGCCCCAACCTGTATGCGGTATCCCCAGGCCACACCCTATGCCTTTTCCATTGACATGGACAAAATACAGGATGTGGATGCCCTTAAAGCGGTCTGTAAAGCCGACGCCATCCTGACAGAGGATAAAGAGACCGAGACCAAAATGCAGATCGGATCTGTTGTCCTGAGCGTTGGCGCAGAGTTGTTCAACCCTGCGGTATTGGACAACTATGGCGGTGGCCGGTTTGACAATGTGGTTACAGGGCTTGAGTACGAAAGAATCATGGCTGCCTCGGGTCCTTTTGCCGGCAGCCTGTTGAGAAAATCCGATAAAAAACGGCCTAAAAAAGTGGCCTGGATCCAGTGCGTGGGATCCAGGGGAATCAACAAGGGTGATGTTTCCTATTGTTCTGGTGTCTGCTGCATGTATGCCCTTAAAGAGGCCATGGTCACCAAGGAGCGGTTTGGTGACGACATCGAAACCACGATATTTTTTATGGATATGAGAACCCATGGCAAGGATTACGAGCAGTACTACAACCGGGCCAGGGAGGAGTTTGGCGTGCGCATGGTCCGCAGCCGCCCCCATACCATCGTTGAAAACCCGGGCACCAAAAATCTGTCCATGACTTATGCCCCAGAAGAAGGGGCGACCCAGGAAGTTGAAGAGTTTGATATGGTGGTGCTCTCCACAGGGTTCCGTCCCTCCCAGGCCACCGTGGATCTGGCCGGCCGCCTGGGCATTGAGCTGAATGAACATAATTTTGCGGCAACCGATTCCTTTAATCCGGTAAAAACCTCAAAGGACGGGGTATATGTCGCAGGTGTTTACGAAAGTCCCAAAGATATTCCTGAGACCATGGTCCAGGCCTCTGCCGCCGCCTCCATGGCTGGTGCAGACCTGGGCGGCACCCTTATCAGCGACCTTCCCGAAGACGCGTATCCCCCGGAGCGGGATGTTACCGGAGAAGCGCCCAGAATCGGTGTTTTTGTCTGTGACTGCGGGTTTGATATCGGTGGTATTGTGGATGTGTCCAAGGTGGTGGAACATGCCAAAACCAACCCGGATGTGTTGGTTGCCGAAGCTGTCGGCTATGGCTGCTCTGCCGAGTCCATGGTGAAAATTGAAGACCTGATAAAAGAAAAAGGTCTCAACCGTGTGGTCATTGGCGGGTGTTCCCCCAGAACCCACGAGACCAAATTCCAGGACCTTCTGAGAAGGGCCGGGCTGAACCGGTACCTGGTGGAGATCGTCAATCTTCGGGATCAGAACACCTGGGCCCATCTGTCAGAACCCGGGCAGGCCCTTGAAAAGGCCTTTAAACTGATGCAGGTCGGCATTGCTGGTGTCAGACAGGCCCATCCCCTCATGGACAATACCCTGCCCATGAACCAGAAGGCCCTGGTGGTTGGTGGCGGCGTCACCGGCATGACCTCAGCGCTCAAACTCGCGGATCAAGGGGTGAAAACCGTTCTGGTGGAACGGGGTCCCTCTCTGGGTGGACTTGCCCTTTCCATTTCCAAAACCATTGAAGGGGATGCAGTGGGTCCCTTTCTTGAGCATCTGGCTGATCGTGTTACAGCCCACGATAACATCCAGGTCATGACCCGGTCCATTATCGTTGACCACAGCGGCATGCCCGGACTCTATAAAACCGGTATCCAGACCGGCCCGCGCATGAATTACATGCAGATCGACCACGGGGTCACCATTCTGGCCACCGGAGCCATGCCCAACCGCCCTGCCGAATACGGCCTGGGATCCCTTAACGGGGTGGTCACCCAGCTGGAGCTGGACAAGGTACTGGACACGGATGAGGAAAAGATCAACTCCATGGATCAGGTCGTGATGATCCAATGTGTGGGCTCCAGGGAAAAAGAAAATCCCAACTGCTCCAGGATCTGCTGTCAGGCAGCCATCAAAAACGCCCTCCGCATAAAAGAGATCAACCCGGATGCCAGCATCTTTGTGCTGTACCGGGATATCAGGACCTATGGGTTTTCCGAAGACTACTATCGCAAGGCCCGGGATCTGGGTGTAAAATTTGTCCGCTTCAACCTGGAAAATAAACCCCAGGTTAAACAAGAGGACAGCAAGCTTGTGGTCAGAACCCACGATTTTATCCTGGGATCGGACATTGACATTGAGGCTGACTGCGTGGCATTGTCTACCGGGTTCATTGCCGAGGATGAAAACACCGAGGATATGGCCATTATGTTTCATCTGCCCCGGACCCATGACAATTACTTTCAAGAAGACCATGTCAAACTGCGGCCCGTTGATATGGCCCAGCGCGGTTTTTTTGTGGCAGGTACGGCCCATTCTCCCAAGGTGATCCGGGAGAGTGTGACCCAGGCCCTGGCCGTGGCCGGAAGGGCCTGTACCATGCTGGCCAAAAAGCAGATCAACCTGGGGGCTGCCGTGGCCAAGGTGGATCCAAAAAAATGCGCCACCTGTCTGATCTGTGTCCGGGCCTGTCCCTTTGACGTGCCCTTTATCAATGCGGACCGGACCTCGGAAATTGATCCGGCCAAATGCCATGGATGCGGTATCTGCGTCGGGGAATGTCCGGCAAAGGCCATCCAGCTTATGGCATATGAAGACGATCAGATTCTGGCCAAACTTGACGGCTTATTTGAGGAGTATAACTAATGGAAAACTTTGAACCGGAAATCGTGGCATTCTGCTGTCATTATTGCGCGTATACGGCCGCTGATATGGCCGGCAGCAAGCGGATCTCCTATCCGTCCAACGTGAAGATCATCCGGGTGCCCTGTACAGGCAAGGTGGATGCCCTTCACCTGATGAAGGCCTTGGAAAAAGGGGCGGACGGCGTGTATGTGGCTGGCTGCCTTGAGGGGGACTGCCATTTTAAAAACGGAAATATTCGGGCCAAGGCCCGTGTGGAAAGGGTCCAAAAATTCCTTGAAGAGCTGGGCTGGGAAACCGAGCGGGTGACCATGTTGAATATGTCCGCCGGCATGGGAGAGGTCTTTGCCAAGACGGCAAAGGAATTTACCGAAAAAATAAAGACCCTGGGGCCCAACCCTGTTAAACTGCGTAAAACCAAGGCTGTGTAAACCAAACCGCATCGGAGAAATAATAATGATAACTGCTGAACAAAAACCCTTACAGGAAATCATCGGATATATTGCCCCCTACGGCAAAATCCTTGTGGTCGGCTGCAACGAGTGTGTGACCGTATGTGCTGCGGGCGGCAGAAAAGAAGTGGGGCTTTTGGCCTCTGCCATTCACCTGGACCGGCTGAAACAGGGAAAGACCATTGACATCAAAGAGATTACCCTTGAGCGCCAATGTGATCCTGAATACGTGGAAGAGCTGGTCTCGTCTGTGGGCGAGGTGGACGCCATTGTGTCCATGGCCTGCGGCTGCGGCGTCCAGACCATTGCCAGCCGGTACAAGGTGCCGGTATTTCCGGCAGTGAATACCAAGTTCATGGGCGCTTCCAAATCCCAGGGGATTTGGGAAGAGCGCTGCCAGGGATGCGGTGACTGCATGCTGGGCATCACCGGTGGCATCTGCCCTGTGGCCCGGTGTTCCAAAAGCCTGCTCAACGGTCCTTGCGGCGGCACCTCTGACGGCCAGTGTGAGATCAGCCCGGATACCCCCTGTGCATGGCGCCTGATCTGGGAACGTCTGGTGGAGCTTGGCATCGAAGACCGGTATGAAGAACTGAACATGGCAAAGGACTGGCGGCCCGCAGGTGGTGCAGGACCCCGCAGAATCATCAGGGAGGACTTGGCATAATGAAAACAGAAAGCAGACTTGAAAAAGTACTGGCCGCAGGCCATCTGGCAGTAACCTCTGAAGTGGGTCCTCCCCGGGGGTGCGGTATTGAGATTGTGGAGAAAAAGGCCAACCTGATCAAGGATTATGTGGATGGCATCAATATCACGGACAACCAGACCGCCATGGTCAGGATGTCCTCCATTGCCGGGGGCGTCATCGTCAAGCAGATGGGCCTGGATCCCATCATCCAGATGGTGGCAAGGGACAGAAACCGTCTGGCCATGCAGGCTGATATCATCGGGGCCTATTCCCTTGGCATCAATACCATGCTCTGCCTGTCCGGCGACCATCCCAAGTTCGGGGATCATCCCAACGCCAAGGGTGTATACGATATTGATTCCATTAACATGATCAACATGGTTAAAAACATGAGGGACGAGGGGATTTTCCAGGGCGGTGCCGAGATCAAGAATCCGCCTAAGATGTTTATCGGCGCGGCTGCCAATCCCTTTGCCGACCCCTTTGAACTGCGGGTGGCCCGCTTGGCCAAAAAAGTGGCCGCAGGTGTTGATTTTGTCCAGACCCAGTGTATATTCAACCTGGAAAAATTTGAAACCTGGATGGCAGGTGTGGTGGATCGCGGACTCCATGAAAAGGTGTCTGTTTTGGCCGGCATCACCCCAATGAAATCCGTGGGCATGGCCAGATACATGAAAAACAAGGTGCCTGGCATGGATGTGCCTGATGAGGTCATCAAACGCCTGGAAGGGGTCTCCAAGGAAAAACAGCCAGAAGAAGGAATCAAAATGGCCATCGAGCAGATCCAGCGTCTCAAGGAGTGCAAAGGGGTTGCTGGTTTCCATATCATGGCCATTGAATGGGAAGAGCGGGTACATGAGATCGTAGAAGGGGCTGGATTATATCCCCGGCCTGAAGTATAACAAGGCAAGGTGAGCGTTCTTTTAGTCAGCCATTAAAAGGAGACTTTCATATGAGTGAAAACAAATTGGTCCTGGTTGTGGACGATGATCCGGATCTGGTGGAAGCGGTATCCATGAAATTGGAGGCCAAGTCATACTCGGTCGAAAAGGCCTATGACGGCGTGGAAGCCTTGGAAAAAGTGGCGGAAAACAAACCGGCACTGGTGATCCTGGACGTAATGATGCCCAGAAAGAACGGTTGGGAAGTCTGTGAACAGATCAAGACAGACGATGGGTTAAAGGACATCGTCGTGGTGTTGCTGACGGCGGTGGCCGATTCTGTGAAAACCACCAGTTACACCCATTATGACGGAAAGACCACCCTTGCTGACGATTATGTGCCCAAGCCCATTGATCTTGATGCATTGATGGAAATTGTAGACGATCACTGCGAATAAGATTTCTAAACCGAATCCCGCCGGCAAAGGGCCGGTTTGACCATCAGGCAGGAGACCCGCGGTTTCCTGCCCGGTCTGGGTTTACCTGGCACCGCCGGCAGAGTATGAGCCCATGAGCGCCATCAGAATCAACGGCATACGGGTGGGCCATCAGGTGTATCATCTGCGTCAGCACCCGGCCCGTCTGGGTGCGGCATCAGACCCTCCTTTGTATCGCACCCTGACCGGGGCCAAGATGAATATGCCCTGTCTGGGACTGGAAGGGTTTTGGTCAAAGACCAGGTTTTCTTGCTGTATTGAAGGCCCTTTGCCCCCTGAACTCGGCCACCCCCTGCGGCCGGCAGCCATGGTGTCGGTTTTCCCCCACGGCTGTGAACCCGCCACCCTGGGATGTGTTTTGTCCCTTTTCGGTGAAAAAAAGATTCCATTTTTTTATATGGCATCCTCCAATGCCATGATTAGCTTTGTCATGGCCGACGCCCACTTGGAAAAGGCATTGGCGGTTCTTGAATCCTCTTTTGACCTGCCCCCCACCCATACCCCCTATGCCCCGGGCTTTCATGAAGAGACCGCCGCCTTTGTTCAGCGCCGGTATCAGGAGACCCGGGCCTATTACCATGAACAACGGGTTAAAACCTATGGGTTTTGCCTGGAAACCGGCCTGACCCTGACGGCTCTTGAGGCATCGCCCCAGGTCCTTGGCCCTGCCGGCCGGATCATTGCCGGGATTGACAAACGGTTTTACTTTAGCCTGGTGCTTTGGGACGGTCAGGATTATCGCATGTTCTGCCTGACCCCGGGCCCTTTGGCAGATGCCGGGACATTTTCGGCCAGGGACCATGGCCGTACCGTGGACCTTGTCACATTCCACGGACCCCACTTTGGCGACAGGTTCGGTATTTTCAACCAGGCGGCTGCCTGCCTGGACCTGGCCCATATTCCTATGATTCTGGCCGGATGCACCGGGGCCAGTATCAGTCTGGTGGTGGACCGGGACCAGGGTCGGGCAGCGATTTTGGCCCTGGAAAGGGGGTTTGAAACCCCATGACTCACTTTATCTCGCCGGATAAGTCTGACGCCCCGGATCCCAAGGCCTTAAAAGAAAAAGAGGCCTTCTGGCGAAACCGGATCTTTGACTGTCTGTCCTATCCATCGGTGGTGTTTGATGAAAACCGCATCGTGGTGGGGGCAAACAAACAATTTTTAGATACCTATAATATCAAACTGGACCATATCCTGGGAAAAAAGTGTTTTCATTCCTTTTTATACAAAGATACCCCCTGCGACTCCGAGGACTGTCCCATCTGTCGGGTGGTGAAAGAAAACAAGGTCCAGTCGTATACGGTCAAACATCAGTACCGGTGGGAAGAGCGGTTTTTTTCACCCATTCCCGATGATGCGGGCAATGTGGCTTATGTCCTGGTGAGCCTGAGGGATATCACCCGGATCAAGTCCCTTGAAAACGAACTCATCGGGGTCAAGGAGTTTATCACCCGGGTCATCCATGCATCGGCCTCCGCCATTGTGGCGGCGGACCGACAGGGCAATATCGAGTTGATGAACTCCGTGGCCAAGGAGTTGTTCGGGGATTTCAACGGGGGCAGCGGCAAGATTACCCATACCGAGCAGCTGTATCCCCCGGGCAAGGCCAAAGAGATCATGAAAATGCTTCGGGATGAGAAAATCGGAGGCCGGGGCAAACTCATTATTCCCAGGACCACCATTGTCAATGCCAAGGGCGAAAAGATCACGGTGGAGATGAGTGCGGCCATCATTTACGATGACAAGGGCAACGAGTCTGCTACCATGGCCATTTACAACGATCTTAAAGACAAGACCCGCGTGGAAAGAAAACTCAAGCTGACCCAGAAGCAGCTGGCCCAGTCTGAGAAGATGGCTTCCCTGGGGCAGCTGGCCGCCGGTGTCGCCCATGAGATCAACAACCCGTTAACCGGGGTATTGTTCTATGCCAGCCTGCTTTTGGAACGAGAAGATCTGGATGAGTCAGCCAAACAGGATCTGGGATACATTGTCGAGGATTCCGAGCGCTGCAGAAATATTGTAAAAAGCCTTCTGGTTTACAGCCGAAGCACGGATTCCAACAAGAATATCGTCCAGATCAACGATGTGGTGCTCAAAAGCCTGAAGTTGATCCGGGATCGGAAACGGTTCAGGAATATCACCGTCAAAAAATACCTGGGTGAAGAGATGATGCTGGTGAACGCGGATTTGGGAAAGTTGAATCAGGTCATCATCAATCTGGTCATGAACGCCGCCGATGCCATTGACGGGCAGGGGGCCATTTCCATTTACACCTATCGGGACAAGGTGTTGAAAAAGGTGTTTCTTGAGATCAAGGATACCGGCGCCGGGATCCCCCACAACAACCTGTCCCGAATATTTGACCCCTTTTTCACCACCAAGGGGGTGGGAAAAAGTACTGGTTTGGGACTGTCCATCGTATATGGTATAATCGAAGAACATGGTGGGAAGATCAGCGTGAAAAAAACCGGTCCCAAAGGAACCACCTTTATCATGGAATTCCCCCTTTTCCTGCCCCGGGAAAATGGGGTGGCATTTTGTCCGCAGTCCGAAGAGGAAATCGGATAACGGCTGTAACCTGAATGATTAAAAATAAAGAGTTGCATACATGCACGATACAAACCAGAGACAAAGTGTGCCGGACGATCCGGTGATCCAGGGCAAGCCCTTGTCATTGAAACAGATGACAGCGGATGTGTTTTTCAAGCCCAGGGTATTGGTCATTGACGATGAGGCACGGATCACGGATGCCTGCACCCGCCTGCTTGACCACGAGGGCTGTGAGGTGGATGTGGCCGGGGACGGCCAGGAGGGCCTTGACAAGATCGGCAAGGCCCATTTTGATATTGTCCTTTTGGACCTGATGATGCCCGGGCTGTCCGGGCTGGAGGTGCTGTCGGATATCAAATCCCGGCATCCGGATACGGTGGTCATTGTGATCACCGGTTATGCCACTTTGGAGCACTCTATTTCAACCATGAAAAAAGGGGCCTTTGATTTTCTGTCCAAACCCTTTTCTCCCCAGGAACTTCGGGTGGTGATCACCAAGGCCATTGAATTCATCCGCACCCTTCAGGACATTGCCACGGAAAAATCCAGGATGCGGGTGATGATCAATACCCTCAGGGACGGGGTGCTGACCACCAACCATCAGCGGCGTATTGCCCTGGCAAATCCAGCCTTTCTGCGCATGATCGGCAGCCCTTTCAAGCAGGTCATCGGCAAAAAGGTTCAGGATGTGATCAAGGAACCGGCAATGCTTGAAATGATCGAAACCGCCTTGAATCAACCTGAAGACACGGTTGCCGAGATCACTGAAGAGATCACAATTGCCGGGGATACGGAACAGGAGCAGATCATTGTCGGTATGCGGTGCATCCCCTTCAGGGACCGGCTGAATCGGAACCTGGGAACGGTAACGGTTTTCCATGACATCACCGCCCTGAAAATAGAGGACCAGACCAAGTCTGATTTTGTCTCTATGGTGGCCCATGAGATCAAAAGTCCTTTAAACTCGGTACTCATGCAGATTAATGTGCTCTTAGACGGGCTGGCCGGGGAGCTGACAGACAAGCAGCGGGATATTCTGGCGCGCAGCTCTCTTAAAATCACATCGCTTACCGAGCTGGCCGCGGAATTGCTGGATCTGTCAAAGATTGAATCCGGTCTTATCAACCAGGACCGGGAGTCCTTGGATTTGATTACACTCATCCGGGATCATGTGGATCTGTACGCTGCCCGGGCCCAGCAGGCCCAAGTCGCCCTGGGTGTCCGGCAAATGCCCACAACGCTGACAGTGATGGTAAACCGGAATAACATGGAAGAGGTGTTGTCCAACCTGATCTCCAATGCCATCCGATATACGCCGGAACAGGGAACCGTCGAGGTCTGGGCCGATGAACACGAAGAGCAGGTTCGCCTTCATGTGGCAGATACCGGATTCGGCATCCCTGAAGAGGCTTTGGGGCAGATCTGGGATAAGTTTTTCCGGGTGAAAAATGAAAAGACCCGGTTTATCAACGGGACAGGCCTGGGGCTTGCCATTGTCAAACGCATTGTAGAGGCCCACAACGGGACCATCGAGGTGGTATCGCAAGTGGACAGGGGCACAAGGTTTACAGTGTGTTTGCCCAAGACCGCCTATCCTCTATAATCAGGTTCGGGTTAAGGGGCTGGGATAACATACCCTGCTTGTAAAGCAGCTCAGCAGGATTTATCTTTGCCCTGTTGTTCGGAAAAACAATGGGACGATTAACCGACCTTGCGGGGATTTAGTGGAAAATCGGTTACAAATAGAAAAACACAGGCAGCTGATTCGGGTCTTTGAGGCCAACCAAAAGGTCTATCGGCTGCTGGTCAAAGAAGAAACACCGGAACGGTTGATACGGGGCATCTGCGATATCCTTGGGACGCAGCCGGGGTATGAGCATGCCTGGATGGGGTTGTTTGACCGGGAGGGAAAACTCAATCCCATGACCGTATCCGAGGCCGGTCAGGGGCATTGGGTCATGGGGGACTGCCTGGATAAGCACCGCCTGCCCCGCTGTATTCAGTCGGCACCCAAAAATGGTGAGGCAGGGCATCCACATGCCCGAACCTGCAGTGGATGTGTTCTGGCTGAAAAGGCCAAAAACGGTGAGGCCATTGCCTTTACCCTCTCCCAAAAGACCCGCTGTTACGGTCTTATGGTGTTGTCCCCCAAAAAAGGCCGGGCCATAGAACCCGAGGAACGGCAGATTATCCAGGGCATGGCCGATGATATTGCCCTGGGCCTTGACCGCATGGACCGGCAGCACCTGAGAGACCGGGTGCAGTCCTTTATGGATAACGCCCTGACCTATACTGCCGTCATCCAGGACCACAGGATCCTTTATGAGAATAAAGGCCCGGATTCGATCCGTCAGCCTATTGTTTTTGATCCCCCCAGGTTTTCAGGGGTGTATGAGGGGGACCGGGAACGGATCTGCAGCGCCTATGATGCCCTTGTGGCAGGCCAGGTCCCAACACTTCAAACCGAATTCCAATATTATCCCCATTCCGAGGAAGCTGGGGAAAAAGGCGGGGATGCAGGCCTGGGATGGGCCTATATCTCGGCCCGGCTCATGCCTTTCCAGGGCAAGATGTCCGTGGTGGTCAATCTCATGGATATCACCGATTCCAGGGACAAGGAAAATGTGCTGCGCATCCAGGACAAGATGGCGTCCCTGGGTCGGATTACCGCCGGAATTGCCCACGAAATCCGCAATCCCCTTTCAGGCATCTATATCTATCTTAAGGCCATGAAACAGATCTGTGACCTGCGGGGGGATGTGGCAAAGGTCATCTCCATCATCGACAAGGTTGAACAGGCCTCCAATAAAATTGAATCCATTATCCAAAGGGTCATGGATTTTTCAAAGGCCGGCCGGCCCCGGTTTGTGATGGCCGATCTTAACTGCTATATCGACGAGGTGACAAAGCTGACCGCCGTAACCCTGAGAAAATCCAAAATCATCCTGGAAAAACAGCTTGACCCGGGCCTGCCCCAGTGCTGGGCCGAACCCCATCTCATTGAGCAGGTCATCCTGAATCTTGTGACCAATGCTGCCGAGGCCATGAAAGCCTGGGACGGAGAGAAAAAAATAACCCTGACCACGGGCTTGAATCCAGCCGGGGATGTGATTCGCATCTGGGTTGTTGATACGGGGCCGGGTATTCCAAAGGCTCACCAGACAAGGATTTTTGATCCCTTTTATACCACCAAAACCAACTCCAGCGGCATCGGCCTTGCCATCTGCCACCGCATTGTCCATGACCATGGCGGGGTCTTGACGTATAGCGAAGGCGTGGTAAAAGGGGCCCAGTTTCTCATTGAACTTCCCCTGACCTTTCCTGACAGGACATCTTGATGATTCAATATACCATTGCCATTGTGGATGATGAAAAAAGCATCCGGGAGGCCCTGGATATAGTGCTGTCCCCAACCTATACCATCCGCCTTTTCAAGGATGCCGAAGAATTTCTGGCCTCCCTGGAAGAAGAGGTCCCGGATCTGGTGTTAATGGATATTGGCCTTCCTGCCATGTCCGGTATTGAGGCCCTGGGACTGTTTAAAAACAAGCATCCCCAGATTCCTGTGATCATGATCACGGCCTACGGAGAGATTTCCATGGTCATTGACTCCATGAAATCCGGGGCCTATGACTTTATTCTCAAGCCCATTAATCCGGACCTCTTAGAGCTGAATATTGAAAAGGCTTTGTCCTCTATTGCCCTGGTCAAAGAGGTCCAGGTACTCCAGGAAAAATATCTAAGGGAAAACGAACCCTGTTTCATCGGGGCGTCTAAGAAAATTGACGATATCATGGATTTCATCAACATGGTGGCCAAGAGTCCGGACACCCCTATTATGATTTTGGGGGATACCGGTACGGGCAAGGAGTTGATGGCCCGTGCCATCCATGCCAGAAGCCCTGTGTTCAGGGGGCCTTTTGTTGCGGTGAACTGTTCTGCTTTTCCCGAGGAACTCATCGAGTCCGAACTTTTCGGGTATGAGCCCGGCGCCTTTTCCGGGGCCCGGCCCCAGGGAAAAAAGGGGTTTATTCATGAGGCGGACAAGGGCACCCTTTTTCTGGACGAGGTGGCAGATTTAAGCCCGGCAGGTCAGGCCAAGTTGCTGAGATTCCTTGAAAACGGCGAGTTCTACCGGGTCGGGGGCACCAGAAAACAGGTGGTCAAGACCCGGGTTGTTTCGGCCACCAATAAAAATATCGAAAACTTGGTGGAAAATGAAAAATTCAGGAAAGACCTTTTTTTTCGTCTTTGCGTGGTCAAGGCCAAGATTCCGTCCCTGAACCAGCGCCCCGAGGATATCATGCCCCTGGCCAAGCATTTTCTTCATGAGTTTGGCATCAAATTCGGCAAGCCCCTTAAAGGCTTCTCTGACCGGGCCCGGGATCAATTGCTCTGCCATAACTTCTCCGGCAATGTCCGGGAGCTGAAAAATATCCTGGAGCGGGCCGCACTGGTTTCTACCACCGATTATCTGGCCGTTGCAGACCTTGGCCTGGGAACCGGGCCAGGGACCTCCCGGCCTGCCCCGGTCCTTTTGGACGAGGGCCAGGTCCGGCTGCCCGGGGAGGGCCTCCACCTGAACAAGCTTCTGGCCGACATCGAGCGCAAGTACATGGCCCAGGCTGTGGCGCAGTGCAACGGAAACGAGAGCCAGGCCGCCCGCCTGCTGAACATGAACCATCACACCTTCAGGTACCGGTGGAAAAAGCTTAAACAATAGATTTCATGTGTGCATGGCTCATTGATTTTTGCCGTTGTTTTGTGTCATTTGACGCCATTGCTCTGACAACCCTGTATCATAAAGCCTTGACAGGAATGCCCGGATTCGGTTAAGGCTGCCTTGATTCAGGGCCTGAGTGTGAGGTCCCAACCCAAAAAAGGAAATTTCGTTGGTGGGCCAGGCAACAGGACCGGGTGGCCAAGTTAGACGTGTCGGTGTTTCAATTCCAGTGGGCCGGGATCAAGGCCCTGGCACAGTTGGTGACGCGAACCATGCACCTGTCTGTTACCCTATCCGGCGGGATTGTGTATATCTTTGCCAAACACGGGGACTGCCAGGTGCCCTGGAAAACGCTGCAATAAGGACAGGAAAAAATATGTTTGCGACGACGGCCGACGAACTTCGGCAGATGATGCGGGAAAACCCAAGGGTTTCTCCCTCTACCTTTTTAAGGGATGACTCCTTTGCCGCCTGGTGCTATGACAACCGGGACCGCAAATGGCTTAAGGCGGCGTTCAACCGGGATGCAGATCCCGAAGACTGCCGGCTCTGGGGAATATCTCCTGCACAGTGGCGGGCCTGTGTGGAAATGGCCGGGGTGGCCCTGGCCGGCAGCTAGTCTTTCTCCCCCATGCCGGCAAGTTGCCACTCCGGATCGTGGATTATACTCCGTCAATCCCCATGGGCTGCTTGACCACGGTGAGCAGCATCTTAAACCGGGACCGGGCAGATACCGCATGGGGGACATTGGCTGGCATGACCACCACCTGGCCGGCCTCTGCCGTCAAAGTCTCCTGGTCAATGGTTATTGTTGCACTGCCGTCCAGCACCTGGACCATGGCATCGCCGGGGGAGGTATGGGCAGAAATTTCTTCTCCCTGGTCAAAGGCGAACAAGGTTATATTCACATGGGGTTTGGCCGCAATGGTCCGGCTGACCACCTGGCCTTCCCTGTAATCCACAAGTTCTGCCAGGAAGGTGGCCTGGGAAAAGGGCATATTTTTGATGAGTGTGTCTTTTTTTTCCGTCATGGTATTCTCCTTTGTCGTTTCAAAGTTGAGGGTCGAACACCGATGGTGCCCATCCCTTTGCCACACAGATTACCTGTTTATCCTTGTTTATAAATTGATCCGGATCAAGGCATGCAAAAAAAGATGCTACAGGCTGAAGTGTTCCCCGGCCTGGTCACTGATATATCCGGCAATGGGCATGGCTGAGGTGGCTGCAGGCGACGGGGCATTGCAGACATGCAGGGATCTTGGACTCCGGGTAAACAGAAAATCATGGACCAGCGTGCCGTCCCGCAATACGGCCTGGGCCCGGATACCGGCAGGATAGGGCAGAAGATCCCCCACTGTCAGGGCGGGGCAGTATTTTTTGATCCGGTTCAGGTATCCAGGTTTGTAAATGGAATCCTTCCACTCTCCAACCCCGGATGCCAAGTGGGCGGCCATGACTTTCCAGAACCCGGAAAACCCGAGCATGGAAAGGGTATCTTTGGCACTGATATTCACCGCCCCATATCCCTCCCGCTTCCAGCCCAGAGCCGCATTGGGCCCTAATGTGACAGCCCCGTCGATCATGGGTGTCAGGTGTACCCCTAAAAAGGGCAGGTCCGGATCCGGGATGGGATAAATCAGATGGCGGACGATTTTATTCATGGCACCGGGCAATTGATAGTACTCCCCCCTGAAGGGGATAATCCTGAAATCAATGTCAATTCCGGTCATTTTGGCGATGCGGTCTGCATGAAGGCCGGCGCAGGCAACAAGATACCTGGTCGTGATGGGGGCTGCTCCGGGGTTAATCGTGACAAGGTCGTGTGCCTCCCGGATGCGGGTGACAGGGGTGCCCAGACGGACCTCACCGCCCAGTTCCTTGAACCGGCCGGCCATGGCAGCGGTGATCCGGGTGAAATCCGTGATACCGGTGGCAGGGACCTTAAAGGCGCCAAGCCCGGTTATGTTGGGCTCCATTTGCCTGAGTTTTTTTCTGGAGACTGGCTGGGTAAGGATGCCGTTCTGCCGGCAGCGCTCCTCCAAGGCGGCCATACGCTGTTTTTCAACAGGCGTGGTGGTCACAAGAAGCTTTCCGCATTGGTAAAAGGGCAGGCCAAGTTCCCGGCAAAATGCCATGGTGGCCCTGGCGCCCCGCCGGCAAAAGTCCGCCTTGAGACTGCCGGGCTGATAATAGACCCCGGCATGGATGACCCCGGAGTTGTGCCCGGTCTGGTGGGCGGCAACGCCATTTTCCTTTTCCAAAAGCAGAATCCTGGCCTTTGGAAAACGTTTTTTCAAGGCCAGGGCTGTGGCTGCACCGACAATGCCGCCGCCGATCAGGGTGATGTCAAAACTGGGGGCCATGGGTCGACTCCAATGCCTAGTTTTAAGTGAAACATAGGGCAGGTATTATATAGACGAAATAATAAAATGACAACAACCGGAAAGCCCTGATCCACCATCAAAGCATCACCTGCGGCGTTGGCTTCAGTCGTTCCTCCCCGCGGAGTATGGCTTATACACCTTGGGTCGTCCCTTTTCGCCGCCTTGCATCTGGTACTTTGATGGTGGCCAGGCAGTTGC
>Ga0102943_1000242_pt1 | contig 38643 bp, 34 predicted proteins | sample SalPonC_black_MG_FD_78174 | JGI IMG/M metagenome (GOLD analysis project Ga0102943, IMG submission 78174) | Salt pond soil microbial communities from South San Francisco under conditions of wetland restoration - Salt Pond MetaG... | ecosystem: Environmental > Aquatic > Marine > Intertidal zone >...
AAGCGCCGGATCCAGTGCCGGTACGCGTCGCGGGTGCGGTGGCTGTAGTGGCGGGCCTCGATTGCACGGTCGAGGCGTTCGAGCAGGCGCGGGGGCCGGTTCGGCATCGCGGCGGCGCGCTTCCGGGAGGCCGGTTCCGCCGTTTATAGCACATCGCGCTTCCGGGGCGGAACATCCCCGGTCCGTCCACAGGCGGAGCGCACGACGCACGGCGCACGCATGCGCAACGCCGCGGACCTACTCCCGCTCGAACTCCAGGAACTCCACGGGCGCGCCGTCGCACAGGACGAAGGCCACGCGCACACCGTCGGACGGACGGTTCGGTGCGATCAGGATCTCGTGGCCGGCGAGCGCGGCGTCGAGGTCGTCGACCTCGAAGGCCACGTGGGGCACGGCCTGCACGATCTCGGGGAAGGGGCAGTCGGGACCGTAGCGCATCCACTGGATCCCGTAGGGATTGCTCTCGTGGTCGGTGCAGTGGGTGTCGTAGCGCTCGAGATAGACCTCGCCGGGCTGCGGCTCGTTCGTGGGAATGCCGACGTGGTGGAATCGCACGTCCGCCCCCCTACGCCCGCACCCCGTCGAACTCGGGGAACTGCTGTTCCTTCTGCTTCAACCGACGCAGGAAACCGGCCGCGAACACCTTCTTCATGCCGGCCAGTTTCATCTTGTGGAGCTTGTGGCCGCCGGGGTTGTCGCTCAGGCCCTCGCACTCCTCGGGGAGCATCACCAACGACACGTGGATGTTGGGGGCCACGCCCACGGGCAGGCGCTTCTCCATGCAGCGGTCGTAGAGGCGCGCGAACACGGGCACCATCGACTCGGTGCTGGGCACGGGCTCGTCGGCGTAGTCGGTGTTGATGAGCGGGCGGAACACGCACACGGTGGGGATGGCGCCCTTCTCGGTGATCCAGTCGATGGCCTCGATGCTCTTCTCGGGTGGTTCGAGGCCGGCGATGATCTCGCCGTTGGTCACCCACGGCTCGAACTTCGTCAGGTCGCCGGGGCCGAGCGAGGCGCAGTACTCGATGGCCTCGAGGTAGCGGTCGAGTCCGTACTGGGTGTGCTTGCCGGGACACACGTCGACGAAGCGCTCGCGGTCGAAGATCTCGAAGCAGAAGCTGACGCGGTTGACGCCCATCCTCTTGAGCTCGTCGTAGCGCTTCAGGTCGCTGTGGGGCGGGGTCTGCACGCCGACCATCAGACCCGTCTGCTCCTTGATGGCCACGATGTAGGGCTCGAGCAGGTCGAGGTAGGTCTCGCCCTCGTAGTGGCCGGTGTTGAAGTCGACGTAGGTGATGCCGCTCTGCAGGCGGGCGGCGCGCACGACCTCGAGCACCTCCTCGACGTTCTTCTCGTCGGCGTCGTCGTGGCCGAGGTTCAGGCCCACGCTGCAGAACTTGCAGTTGTCGCGCACGGGGCGGGTCCAGTACTCGCACACCTTACCGGGATACACGCCGAGGTAGGTCCCCTGCAGGGTGCCGATCTTCGACATCTGCTTGTCGGAGGTCGTGGTCCGCCAGTCGTACCACTCGGGCCGGGGCGACAGCCGGAGGTCGCCGACCTCCTCGCCGTCGAGGCGCAGGAAGAAGCGACCGTCCTCGTGGTTCACGGTGTAGGGCGAGTCCATGGCGAAGGGCTCGACCACGGGGATGTTGGTCCACAGACCTCCGGGCAGCACGGCCTCGAGTCCGCTGCCCAGACCGGCGCGGGTGCGCAGGATGGGGCGTCCGCCGGCGTCCTCGATCAGGCAGCTCTCGTCGAGGCGGGCACCCCGGCAGTAGAGGTCGAGCTTGAGCAAGGACGGATTGGTGCGGACGTCGTGCGGTACGATGGCCATGAGCGCCTCCGGCTGGGGTCGTCCCCCAACAATAGGAAGCACCCGGCGTCGACGGTGCCCGGAATCGCTCCGATCCGTTGCGAAAGCGTGATCAACCGGCGAGAGCGACGCTCAGCGCCGCCTGGACCAGGCCGATCACGGCGCCGAGGACGCCGCCGAAGAAGGTGATGTGGCGGAACTGCTTGCGGCTGAAACCCAGGATCAGCTCCTCGAGCACGGCGATGTCCATGGCGTTGATCTTGTCCTCGAGCCGCTTCGCGATGTCGAGTTCGCCGCCCTCGCCCACGAGGTCGAGGGCCATGTCCTCGACCCCCTCGAGGATCTTCTGAACGATCATGGGCTTCATCGACTGCACCATGCTCGCCATGGGACCGAACTGGTCGAGCATCTCCTGCACCTTGGCGTCGACGATCCCGCGGGCGCGCTCGCCGGTCAGGGCCTGGTGGATCTCGTCGCCGCCGAGCAGCTGTGCCTCGAAGGTGGTCGCGATGTTGTGGGCGATCTGTCCGCGCTGCGACGGAATCACGCCGGGCGTGAACGGCAGTCGGACGCCGCCGACCCGCACCTCGCGGTAGGGGCGGAACAGCATCTTGATGGCGATCTGATTGGTGAGCGCACCGATCGCGGCGCCCACCAGTGGGAACAGGACGAAATTCCAGGGCACGGCGCAGGGCCTCCTGATCGCAGCCGACGTCGGACGGGCGGACGAGCGCAAACGATAGGGTGCCTGCCGAGTCGGCCGCCACCGCGCCGCCGGTCCCTCCCGCGCAACCCCCGCCACGCTCCCGCCGTACACCGCGCGTCCCCGTCCGCCGCCCGGCGCCGTAACCAACGGCGCCGTCGGGTGTCCACACCGTCGGAACGATCATGACGAGCTGGTCCTCGACCTACCGCGCGCACGCGCCGGGCCTGCGGGCCTTCCTCCGGCGACGCCTCCGTTCGGCGGAGCTCGCCGAGGACCTGTGCCACGAGGCCTTCGCGCGGGCCATGGTGCACGAGGACCGGATCCGCGATCCGTCGCGCATGCGTTCCTACCTGTACCGGATCGCCACGAACCTGGTGCTGAACCTGAAGCGGCGCCCGGACGTGGTCCGGACCGAGTCGGACCTGGGCGACGAGGTCGACCTCGCGGATCGGCGCGGCCACGGCCCGGGACCGGACGACGACCTGGACGCCGCCGAGCTGCAACGGAGGATCGACGCCGTGCTCGCCAGCCTTCCCACCGACCAGGCCCGGGCCTTCCGCTGGGCGGTGCTCGAGCGGATGCCCTACGCCGACATCGTCGCGTACACGGGCTGGTCGCTGTCGAAGGTGAAGATCACGGTGTTCCGCGCGCGCAAGCGGGTGATCGCCGCGCTGTCCGACCTGCGGCCGAACGTGATCGACCGCGCCGACCCGACCGCGGCCGAGGAGAACGAAGGATGAACCACCACGACCACGATCCCGAACTGCTGGCGTCGCTCGCCCTCGACGACGAGATCGACCACGACGAGCTGCTGCGTCTGCTCGACGCGATGGCCGACGATGCCGACGCCCGCCGCTTCTGGCGCGAGGCGCGTGCCACGCAGGCGATGATCGCCCGAGCGGGCGCGTCGGTGCCGACGGATCGCAGCGCGCGTCCGCAGCCAGCCTCGCGACGGCGGCCGGCCCCGCGTCGATCGCGCCGACGTCTGGCGGCCGCGGCCGTCGGCGTGGCCGCCATGATCGTCGTCGGTCTCGGCCTCGCGCGCATGCTCCCCGCCGACCGCGGCCCGGTGACGACCACCACCGCCTACGACGTGCGCCTCGGCGAGAACGCCGGCGCGATGAGCGACGAGCGTTTCGTCGACCTCGCCGTCGAACTGCTGCGCGCCGACGAACGCTACCGCGACGAGATGTTCGCGCTGCTCGACGAGGTCAGGGCGACGGCCATCGTTCCCGAGAGCCGTGCCCACGAGCGGCGCCCCGCCCGCGAGACCCGCATCGCCCGCAGCGCGTCCGACGACGACTTCGACCGTTCCCGTGAATCCACCGCCTCCCTTCCCGCCGCCTTCTGAACCCGTCCCGCGCGACCGCGCGCACGAGGAGACCACCATGTCCCGCATCCCGATCGTCACCGTGACGGCCCTGGCGCTGTTGCTCGGCGGCACGACCGCCGGCGCCCAGGATCCCAGCGGCTTCATCCACGGCACGGTTCTCACCGAGTCCGACACCGAGTACCGAGGCTTCATGCGCTGGGGCCGGCAGGAAGCCTTCTGGGACGACCTCTTCCACTCGCTGAAGGAAGACCTCCCCTACGTCGACGAGATCGAGGACATGGACCTCGGCGAGAAGGAGGAGGAGCGTGGCGGCAAGTTCCGCCTGTTCAACGTGCGCATCGAGTGGGAGGACGACGGGTGGGGCGCCTCGCGCGTGTTCGTGGCCCGCTTCGGCGACATCGATCGGATCGAGGTGACGGGCGACGAGGACGCGACGGTGGTCCTACGCAGTGGCGAGTCCTTCGACGTGAGCGGCTACTCCGACGACGTCGGCCGCGCGATCCGCATGTACGACGACAGCCTCGGCGAGATCGACCTCGAGTGGGATCGCATTCGCACCATCACCTTCTCCGCCGCCCCGCGCACGGCCGATCCCGGCTCCGAACGCTTGTACGGAGTCGTCGAGACCGAGTCGGGCACCTTCGAGGGCTTCGTCATGTGGGACAAGGAAGAGTGCACCACGCGCGACCTCCTCGATGGCGAGAGCGAGGACGGCGAGCTGTCGATCGAGTTCGGGCGCATCGCCTCGATCGAACGACGCGGCCGCAGCAGCTCGATCGTCGAACTGCGCGACGGCCGGCGTCTGCGCCTGCGCGGCAGCAACGACGTCGACGACGACAACCGCGGCATCATGATCGAGGACGAGCGCTACGGGAAGGTCACCGTCGAGTGGGACGCCTTCGACCGCCTCGAACTGCGCGACGCCCCGGGCAGCGGGCGCGGTTACGACGACTATCCGCAACCGCAGCCGCTGTTCGGCACCGTGATCACCGCCGACGAGGTCCGCCACCGCGGTCGTGTGGTCTTCGACCTCGACGAGGCGGGAAGCTGGGAGATGCTCAACGGCAGCATCCGCGACGTGTCGTTCGACATCCCCTTCGAGCGGATCCGCTGGATGGAACCGATCGACGACGACGCCACGTTGATCGGGCTGCGCGGCGGCCACGAGCTCGAGCTCGAGGACAGCCAGGACGTGAGCGACGCCAACGACGGCCTGTTGATCTACGACGAGTCCGACGAACCGGTGTACGTCGGGTGGACCGACGTGCGCCGCATCGAGTTCGAACGCTGATCCACCGCCCACCCGGTGGACGGGAGGGCCGGGCCCGTGGCGGGACCCCGGCCCTCCTCCTTTCCTGCTCCCGGCCCACCGCACTCCGCCCGGGAGACCCGTCCGTGCTCGAGGAACACGCCTTCACCTGCCCCTACTGCTGGGAGACGATCGTCTTCGTCCTCGACCTCTCGGTCGACGAGCAGGAGTACGTGGAAGACTGCGAGGTCTGCTGCCGCCCGATCCTGGCCCGCGTGCGGGCCGAGGACGGCGAACTGCTCGACTTCGAGGCCCGCACCCTCGAATAGTGCAACCCGCCCGGAGCACCCTCCGTAGAGCGTATACCTTTCCGATACCGATGTGATATCATAGCGATATCCAACCACCGGCCCGACGCACACGGGCCGGACAACCGGAGGCGCTCGCATGTCCACCATCCCCAGCTCCGTGCCCTCGAAGGAGAAGACGCTCCGCCCGGTGAACGGCGGCCTGCTCCTTACGTTGACCATCATTCTCTACCTGGCCATCGTCGGGAGCTTCGTCTGGGTCGCCGTCCAGACCGACTCCTTCTACCTGTCCCACCTCGTGCTCCTGATCCTGGCCACCATCGCCCTGCCCTTCGTCCTGGCCGGCCTCTTCGTGGTCCCGCCGCGCGAGGCCCGGGTCCTGGTCCTGTTCGGCAAGTACGCCGGCACCGTCCGCGATCCGGGCTTCTTCTGGGCGAATCCCTTCGCCAAGCGCACGGACGTCTCCCTGAAGGCCGTGAACATCGCGAGCGAGCGGATCAAGGTGAACGACCTCGACGGCAACCCGATCGAGATCGGTGCGGTGGTCGTGTACCAGGTTCGCGACACCTCGCAGGCGGTCTTCGATGTCGAGGACTACCGGCAGTTCACCGACATCCAGGTCGAGACGGCGGTCCGCAAGCTGGCGAGCATCCATCCCTACGCCGACGACAGCGACGACGTGGTGTCGCTCCGTGGTGACAGCGAGGAGGTCTCGAACGAGCTGCTGACCGAGCTGCAGGACCGGCTCGACCGCGCGGGCATCGAAGTCATCGAGGCCCGGCTCAGCCACCTCGCCTACGCCGCCGAGATCGCCTCGGCCATGCTGCAGCGGCAGCAGGCGGCGGCGATCGTCGCGGCCCGTCGGCAGATCGTCGACGGCGCGGTGGGCATGGTCGAGGACGCGATCCACTCGCTGGCCGACAAGGACATCATCGAGCTCGACCCCGAGCGGAAGGCCACGCTCGTGGGCAACCTGCTCGTGGTCCTCTGCGGCCAGGCCGACGCCCAGCCGGTGATCAACACGGGCACGATGTACAACTAGCCCCGCTCGGGCCGGAGCCATGAGCGAAGACCGCCCGAAGTACGATGCCGAACGGCATCCCGACCGCCGCGAGGGTCCCCGCCGGGGATCCTCGCGCAAGGCGTTCCTGGTGCGGCTCCCGCCGGACCTGCACGACGAGCTGCGTCGTTGGGCCGACGCCGAGCTGCGCAGCCTGAACGCGCACATCGAGTACCTGCTCCGCGAAGCGGTCCGCCGGAAGAAGGGTTCGGACTGAGACCGGGGATCCGGGCGAAGGCACTTGTCGTCGCGCCCGACCTCTCGTATCCCCGGGACGAGCTCGCGCCCCCGCTCACCTGCGCCGTTCTCACCTCTTCCCGGAGTTCCGTGATGCTTCGACCCGTCGTGCTGACCCTGCTCGCCGCCCTGACGATCCACACCGTTGTCCAACCCGCCGCCCACGCTGGTCTACCGACCAAGGTCACCGTCCGCGTGCTCGCGCACGACGCCAAGCTGATCGGCTCGGTCGCGGGCGGCGTGGCGATCACCGTCCGCGACGCCGCGACCGGGCGGATCCTGGCCGAGGGGGTCCAGCGCGGCGACACGGGCTCGACCGACGCGATCGTCCGCGAGCCATGGGTCCGGGGCGAGCAACGCCTCGACACCGAGGGTGCGGCCGGCTTCACCGCCACCCTCGACCTGGACGCGCCCACGCTGGTGGAGGTCGAGGCCCGCGGACCGATGGGCTTCCCGACCCCGCAGCACCGCGCCACGCGCACCGTGCGCCTCGTCCCCGGCGAGGACGTCGCGGGCAACGGCATCGTCCTCACGCTGCAGGGCCTGATCGTGAACCTGATCGAGCCCTCCACCGAGGCCACGTTCGCCGCCGGCGACACGATCGAGGTCGAGGCGGGCATGAAGCTGCTCTGCACCTGCCCGATCGAGGAGGACGGCCTGTGGGACGCGGCCGACTACGACGTCCGCGCCGAACTCTGGCGTGGCGGCGAGCTCGTGGTGAGCGCTCCGCTGGACTTCTCGGGCCGCCGCAACGTCTTCGCGGGCGATCTCGAGCTGCCGACCCTCGAGGACGACGACTCCGAGGTCCACGAGCTCCGGATCGTCGCCGGAAACCCTGATCAGGGCAACTGGGGCACCGATCGCGCCACCTACCGCCTGGAGCGCTGACCCGGCACCGCCGAGCGCACGCCCTCACCGCCACCCACCCCTCACCGCCGCGGGGATTCGCACCCCGCGGCGGAAATTCCTACCCACGAACGATTCTCTAAAGCGGAACGCGACCCCGCCGATACCTCCGCGAAGTCGCGGTTCGCTGTCCTTCTTCGGGCTCCCATCTCCACGACCGAAGTCAGGCGCAGAACCGAATGTGGAACGCGGCCCCACCGTACGGGGGCCCTGCGGAGGAATCGACATGCGAGCATTTCCGACCATCGCCCTGATGGCCCTGGTGTGCGTCCTCGCCACCGCTCCGGCCGCCTCGGCACAGGACGTGGCCGTGCACGGCTTCGCGAGCCAGGGCTACCTGCGCTCCAGCGCGAACAACTACCTGGGCGACACCGAGGACGGGTCGGCCGAGTACCAGGAGTTCGCCTTCAACATCGCCAGCCAGATCCAGGACGACCTGCGTGTGGGCGTGCAATTCTTCGCGCGCGATCTGGGCCCGCTGGGCAACAACGAGATCGAGCTCGACTGGGCCTTCGGCGACTACCGCTGGCACGACCAGCTCGGCTTCCGCGTGGGGCGCTACAAGATGCCCTACGGCTTCTACAACGAGACCGCCGACTTCGACGCCGCGCGCACCGCGGTGTTGATGCCGTCGGGCGTCTACGACATGCGCTACCGCGACCTGCTGGTCGCCGCGAACGGCGTGCAGGCCTACGGCCGCCTGAACCTGATCCCCGGCATGAACGGTGGGATCGACTACACGGCCTTCTACGGCACGACGGGTGCGGAGCAGGGCGGCTCGGTCGACCGGACCTTCGACGCCGCCTACGACGCGCTGCCGGACCCGGCTTTCGGCGGGATCTCGACGGGCACCAACATGACCGACCTCACGGTGAACTACCTCGCCGGCGGATCGCTGCAGTGGGAAACGCCCCTGCAGGGCCTGCGCGTGGGCGCCTCGTTGGTGCACTACGACGCCGACTTCACCTTCCGGTTCAACGATCCGAACTTCGCCGGCATCTACCAGCAGGCCGGCGGCGTGCAGGACCTCCTGTTCACCACGAAGAACACGAACTTCTCGGTGATCGGTGCGGAGTACACGTGGGGTGACTTCGTCTTCGCGGCCGAGCAGTCGCGTTGGAAGGGCGACTTCGAATCGCAGGCGCCCTCGGTCGTGGCCCAGCTGCCGGCGAACATGTTCGATCCGTCGGCACCGGACGGCATGATGACGGAGATCCCCATCGCGGTCGCGAGCGATCAGATCAACTACGAGAGCTGGTACGCGCAAGGCAGCTACCGGGTGAACGAGTGGCTCGAGTTCGGCAGCTACTACTCGATCTACTACCAGAACGCCGACGACAAGAACCGCGACGATCCGAACGCCTTCCAGCAGGACATCGCCGTCAGTGCCCGCTTCGACGTCAGTTACGCCATGACGGTGAAGCTCGAGGCGCATTTCATGGAAGGCTACGCCCAGCTGCTGAGCGACATCAATCAGGGCCTTCTCGGCGCCGGCGATCTCCCGGACGAGAGCTGGACCATGTTCGCGGCGAAGACCTCCTTCGTCTTCTAGGAACCGGGAGTGAGAACCATGAAGAACCGCATTCTGACGGCCCTCGCCCTGGTCACCCTCGTCGCACTGTCCGCGCTTCCGGCCCACGCCGGCCCGAAGGTGATCGTGAACAGTGACGCCGGAGTCAGCAGCGTGTCGGCGGAGACCGTGAAGAACGTCTTCCTCGGCAGGACCACGAAGTTCGACAACGGAACCAAGGTCACCTTCGCCGTGCTGAAGGATGGCGCCGCACACGAGTCCTTCCTGGACGACGTGGTCGGCAAGTCCCCGAGCCAGTTCCTCAGCTACTGGCGAAAGCTCGCGTTCTCGGGCAAGGGCACCATGCCGCAGGAGTTCGACTCCGAAGACGCACTGGTGGCCTTCGTGCAGAGCACGCCGGGCGCGATCGGGTACGTGAGTGAGAGCACCGCGACCGACGGCGTGACCGTCGTCGCGCTCGACTAGCCACGGCCGGAGAGGGGGCGGACGGGAATCCGCCCCCGACGGCCCGGAACGGGAGATTTCCGGCGATGGCGATGAGGATCCGGCACAAGGTCTGGTTGGCGAGCGTGATCCTGCTCGCGGGCTACCTGATCAACGTCACCCTCGGCTTCGTCCAGAACGGACAGACCGAGGCCACACTGCGCACCACGGCCGAGACGAGCTTCCCGGCCGCGCAGCACTGTCAGAAGGTCCTGACCGACTTCGAGGACCAGTCGCGTCTGTTCGAGGAAGGCGTGATCTTCGGCGAGCAGGAGATGCTGACGAAGGCCCGCGACAAGGGGGCGACCCTCCTGGAGCGGCTCCGCGAGATCCAGGCCCTCGAAGGACTCGACGAACACCTAGCGGCCGACATCGACCGCGCGATCGACGAGACCGAGGCCTACAACTCCGCCGCCTTCGACCTGTACCGGAAGATGGCGCAGGGCGACTTCGCGGCGGCGTCGGCCGAGGCCCGGAGCGCGGTCGCGTCGCAGCGCGAATCCCTGCTGGCGCAGCACGAGTCGCACGTCGACCACACCAGCGAGAACCTGCAGAGCACCCTGGCCGACGCCAAGACCGCCAGCCAGCGCGCCCGCGTGGTGAGTCTCGCCCTCTTCGCCGTGGTCATTGCCGTGTCGATCGTGGCCGTTCGCTACGTGACGACCCGTATGATCACCGCCCCGCTGCACACCATCCTCGACCGCATGGCCGACATCGCCGACGGGCAAGGCGACCTCACACAGCGACTCGACGTCCACTCGAACGACGAGATCGGCGAGCTCAGCGAGACCTTCAACCGCTTCGTCGGCAAGATCCAGGACGCGATCAAGGCCGTCGCCCAGAACACCGACGTGGTCGGCCGGTCGGCGCAGTCGCTGCACGAGGTCAGCGAACAGATGCGGGCCACCGCCACGCAGACCATGGAGCGCTCGCAGGCCGCCGAACGCGAGAGCAACGACGTGAACGCCAGTGCGCTGAGCGCCGCGTCGAGCTCCGAGGAGATGTCGAGTTCGATCGACGAGATCGCCCAGAACGCCGCGCTGGCTGCCCAGGAGACGGGCATGGCGGTCGAGAACGTGCAGCAGGCCACGCAGCGGATCGGCGAGCTCGACGCCGCGGGCACCGAGATCGGCAGCGTGATCAAGGTGATCGAGTCGATCGCCGAGCAGACGAACCTGCTGGCGCTGAACGCCACCATCGAGGCCGCGCGCGCCGGCGAGGCGGGCAAGGGCTTCGCGGTGGTGGCCAACGAGGTCAAGGAACTGGCCTCGCAGACCGCGCGGGCGACGGAGGAGTCGACGGAGAAGATCCGCTACATCCAGGAGAGCACGCAGCGCTCGGTCACGGCCATGGACGAGATCAGTGCGGTGATCGGGCGGATCAACGACATCGCCACCACCATCGCCGCGGCGGTCGAGGAGCAGAGCGCGGCCACGCGCGAGATCACCCAGAGCGTGAACAAGGCGGCCCAGGGCAGCTCGGCGATCACGCAGAACGTGGCGCTGGTCTCGCGGTCGGCCCAGGACGCCAGCAACCGGGCGGACTCCACGCTGAGTTCCGCCAACGAACTGTCGACCATGGTCCAGCAGCTCCAGTCGCTGGTCGGGCAGTTCCGCTACTAGAGTCGTCCCGCGCCCCCCGCTCCCGCGGGAGCAACGCACGGCCGGGCCCTCGTGGGGTCCGGCCGTTGCCTTGATCCGGGCCCCGCCGACCGTATGCCGGCGATGTGTGCGCCCTCACGACGCCCGTGCTACATTGCCGCCGGCGAGGGCCACCGACCCCGCCCCGACGTCCCACCGCACCTCCTCCCCGCCGAAGGACGCCGACCATGTCGCGCGCGCACGTCAGCCATTCCGGGGGAGACCTCCTCCGGCCGACCGACTCCTTCGTCCCCCGCCACCTCGGCCCCTCGGACTCCGACACCGAGGCCATGCTGGCCGCCCTGGGGATCGCCTCGATCGACGACCTGATCGACGAGACCGTGCCGGCGGGGATCCGGCTGCCCGAACGCCTGGCCCTCGACGGCCCACGCACCGAGAGCGAGGCCCTGGCCGAGATCCGCGGCATCGCCGCGGGCAACCGGGTGATGCGCAGCTTCATCGGGATGGGCTACCACGACACGCTCACCCCGGCGGTGATCCAGCGGAACGTGCTCGAGAACCCGGGCTGGTACACGCAGTACACGCCCTACCAGGCGGAGATCTCGCAAGGACGGCTCGAGGCGCTGCTGAACTTCCAGACCATGGTCAGCGACCTGTGCGCGCTGCCGCTCAGCAACGCCTCGCTGCTCGACGAAGCCACGGCCGCGGCCGAGGCCATGGGCATGTGCTGGTCAGTGGGCCGGCAGAAGCGCCATCGTTTCTTCGTGTCCGACGACTGCCATCCGCAGACGATCGCGGTGGTCGAGACGCGCGCCACGCCGCTGGGAATCGACGTCGTGGTCGGAGACCTCGAGGACTTCGACCCGAGCGGCGAGGACTACTTCGGCGTCCTGGCCTCGTACCCGACCACCGACGGCCGCGTGGTCGACCTGGCCGGCGTGGCCGAGCGCGCCCATGCCCACGGCACCCGCGTGGTGGTGGCCGCCGACCTCCTCGCGCTCACGCTCCTGCGCGCGCCGGGCGAGTTCGGCGCCGACATCGCGATCGGCTCGAGCCAGCGATTCGGCGTACCCCTGGGCTTCGGCGGACCGCACGCCGCCTTCATGGCCGCCGCCGACGACTTCAAGCGGCTCATGCCCGGCCGGATCATCGGCGTGAGCAAGGACTCCGCCGGCAAGCCGGCGCTGCGCCTGGCCATGCAGACGCGCGAGCAGCACATCCGCCGCGACAAGGCCACCAGCAACATCTGCACGGCGCAGGTGCTGCTGGCCGTGATGGCCTCGATGTACGGCGTCTACCACGGCCCCGACGGCCTGCGACGGATCGCCGCCCGCGTGCACGGACTCGCCGAACTGGTGCGCACCGCGGCCCGCCGGCTCGGCCACGAGGTCGCCGACGGCCCGATCTTCGACACGGTGCGCATCACGCCGCAGGGCATCGACGCCACCGCGGTGCGCTACGCGGCCGAGCAGCGCGGCCTGAACTTCCGCTACTTCGACGACGGCTCGGTGGGCATCGCCCTCGACGAGCCGACCACCGCCGAGGAAGTCACCGCGATCCTCGAGTCGCTCACCCCGGCCGACACCGAGACGCCCGAGGTCGAACCCCTGGCCGCCGAGGCGAGCACCGAGGTCGATCCGGCCTTCGCGCGCACGAGCGACTACATGACGCACCCGGTGTTCCACGAGAACCGCAGCGAGCACCAGATGCTGCGCTACCTGCACAAGCTGCAGTCGCGCGACCTGTCGCTGGTGCACTCGATGATCCCGCTCGGCTCGTGCACGATGAAGCTCAACGCCAGCGCCGAGATGGCCCCGGTCACCTGGAACGAGTTCGGGCGCCTGCACCCCTTCGCGCCCGAGAACCAGACCGAGGGCTACCGCGAACTCTTCCGGCAGATGGAATCGACCCTGGGCGAGATCACCGGCTACGACGCCGTGTCGCTGCAGCCGAACGCAGGCGCGCAGGGCGAGTACACCGGCCTGCTGGTGATCCGCGCCTACCACCACGCCCGCGGCGACCACGACCGCGACGTGTGCCTGATCCCGGTGTCGGCCCACGGCACCAATCCGGCGAGCGCGGTCATGGCGGGCATGAAGGTCGTGTCGGTGGACTGCGACGACGCCGGCAACATCGACCTCGACGACCTGAAGGCCAAGGCCGAGAAGCACGCCGACCGCCTGTCGGCGCTCATGATCACCTACCCGTCGACGCACGGCGTGTTCGAGGAGACCGTGCGCGAGGTCTGCGACACCGTCCACGCCCACGGCGGGCAGGTGTACATGGACGGCGCGAACATGAACGCGCAGGTCGGTGTGACCACGCCGGGCTCGATGGGTGCCGACGTCTGCCACCTGAACCTGCACAAGACCTTCTGCATCCCGCACGGCGGCGGCGGCCCGGGCATGGGCCCGATCGGCGTGAAGGCGCACCTGGCGCCCTTCCTGCCCGGTCACCCGGTGGTGGAGACCGGCGGCGAGCAGGCGATCGGTCCGGTGTCGGCCGCCCCCTGGGGCAGCCCGAGCATCCTGCCGATCAGCTGGATGTACATGCGCATGATGGGCGAGGAGGGCCTGCGCCGCGCCACCGGCATGGCGGTGCTCAACGCCAACTACATGGCCCACCGCCTGCGCGACCACTACCCGATCCTCTACAGCGGTCGCAACGGACGCGTGGCCCACGAGTTCATCCTCGACGTGCGCGCCTTCAAGGACTCGGCCGGCGTCACGGTCGACGACATCGCCAAGCGTCTGGTGGACTACGGCTTCCACGCCCCCACCATGAGCTGGCCGGTGGCGGGCACGCTCATGGTCGAGCCCACCGAGAGCGAGTCGAAGGACGAGCTCGACCGCTTCTGCGAGGCCATGATCGCCATCCGCGAGGAGATCCGGGCGGTCGAGGACGGCACCGCCGACGGCGACGACAACGTCCTGCACAACGCGCCGCACACCCTGGCCGAACTCACCCGCGACGACTGGCCGCACCCCTACTCGCGCGAGCAGGCGGGCTGGCCGAAGCCGTGGCTGCGCGACGCGAAGTTCTTCCCCTCGGTCGGCCGCGTCGACAACGCCTGGGGCGACCGTCACCTGGTGTGCACGTGCCCGCCGGTCGAGGAGATGGCCGAGGTCTGAACGCCGCTTCCGCCGCGGAAATCCGCAGAACGCCCCGTCGATCGTCGGCGGGGCGTTCGTGCGTTCAGAAGCGCGCCTTCAGCGCCCCGAAGCTCGAGGCCGTGGCGTCGACCGGATGGAAGGGATTCGGCAGGGTCGCGTTCAGGATCACGCAGGCGTCCGGGTAGGCCTCGCCACCGTCGGTCGCCGGGGTGAAGGGATGGATCTCCCCCTCGCAATCCTGCCAGCCCGGGCGCCCGTCGGGAAACGACGACGGATCCGAACCCGTCAGGCAGACGGCGGTGTCGTCGGGAATCGGGGCCGGGACGAAGAAGTCGATCCGCGCCAGCATGACGGCACCGGTCGCTTCCACACAACTGCCGGTCCCGACCACGACCGAGTCGTAGTCGGGGTCGGTGATCGGCGGAAAGGGCCACGGCACCGTCAGACTCAGGACGATCGCGCCGGACTCGAGCAACCCGTCCACCCCGAACTCGTAGGCGAACAGCGGTGTCGGCAGGTCGAAGGCGACCACGTACACCGACTGGACCGTCCCCACGTCGGCAGGCATCGCGCTGAGCGTGCCCTCGGCGTCGGCGAAGAATCCGGCGTCGCCGGGCTCGGCCTGCGACCAGGCGAGCCCGGGAAGGAGCACCAGCAGAACGATCGGGACCAGCACCTTCATGGGACCACCTCCGAACGGCGAGAGGAACGGAGCCGCCCCGATCCTACTCCATCCTACTCGTCGGCGGGCCACAAATGGTCCCACCAGCCCGCGTCGTCCTTCAGGTGCCGGTCGAACCAGGCCACGATCGATTCCGACCAGCGCTTGCGCTTGTCGTACTGCAGGATCCAGTGGCGCTCGCCCTCGACCCGGATGTACTCGACCTCGCGGCCGAGCACGCGCAGGGCGGTGTACATCTGCTCGCTCTCGCCGGGCGGGACGTTGTCGTCGATGCCGCCGTGCAGCAGCAACAGCGGTGTGGTGACCTCGTCAGCGGCGAACAGGGGGCTCTGGTCGACGTAGATGTCGGGACGGTTCCACGGATAGCTCTTCGCGGTGGCGGCGGCGCTGTAGGCGAAGCCCCAGTTGCCCTCGCCCCAGTAGCTGCTGATCGAGCTGATGCCGGCGTGCGACACGGCCGCCGCGAACATGTCGGTGCGCGTGGTCAGCAGCATGGTCATGAAGCCGCCGTAGCTGGCGCCGATGCAGCCCAGGCGGTCGGGATCGGCGAAGTCGTGGGCCCCGAGGTACGCGCCGGTGGCGGCGATGATCTCGTCGGCCACGGTCTTGCCCCAGTTGTTCACGTGACGCGCGGCGAACTCCTGCCCGAAGCCGGTCGCGCCGCTCGGCTGCATGACGTAGACCAGGTAGCCGTTGGCCGCCCACCACTCCTTGGGGTAGCGACCGCCGTAGCCACGGGTCACCGGCGAGGTCCCCCCGTAGTAGTAGACGATCGTCGGGTAGGTCTCGGACTCGTCGAAGTCGGGCGGGTAGTACACGCGGCCGATGATCGTGTCGTCGCCGAGCCGGACGTCGAAGTCCTCCACCTTGCCGAAGCGGATCGATTCGAGACGCTCGGTGTCGAAGGCGCGGACACGATCGGGATTCCAGTTGCGCAGCTTTCCGGCCCACACCGCCTGGGGCGTGTTCGTGCCGGTTCCGGTGAAGGCCACCGTGCGCCCGTCGCGGGAAATCGCCATCGACGCCACGACCTCGGGCTCGGTCGGCAGCTGCTCCCAGCTTCGGCGCTCGACGTCGTAGGTGTAGAGGCGCCCGTACGACTGGTCGGTCACCGAGGCGAGGATCTCGTCGCGGTCGCCGACCCACGCCACGGCGTTGATCTGCGGATCGAAGTCGCGCGACAGCGGACGCACGTTCTTCGTGTCGCGGTCCATGAGGAACAGCTGGGTCTCGTAGAAGTTGGCCTCGACGTCGTCGTCGACGGCCAGCCCCACGCCGGCGAAGGCCTGCGGCGGCCCGGTGATCGCGATGCGTTCGCCGCTGCGGTCGTAGCGCGCGCCCAGGCCCCAGGGCTCGGTGGCCAGGACCTCGACCTCGAGCGATTCCAGGTCGAGCTCGACGAGTTCGGTGCGGCGGAACGGCCACGTGGCGTCGTCGCGCAGGTTGCGCGTGAAGAGCAGGGTGGCGCCGTCGGCGGCCACGTCCTGCAACGAGGTCGACAGATCCCCCGCGGTGAGGCGACGGACGATGCCGTCGGGGACCGACACCTGGTGCAGCGAGCTGACGTCGCGGTCGCCGGACCAGCGATCGGTCAGGCCGCGGTAGCGCTTGAAGTTCTCCGGGTCCTCGGAGCCCTCCTCGCTGCGCGAGAACACGATGCTGCGGCCGTCGGGCATCCAACGGGTTTCGCCCAGGTTCTCGACGTCGCGCAGCACGGCCTCGGGCGCGCCCCCCTGCACGCTGCCCACCCACAGGATGGCCTTGCCGTCGTCGCGCGACACGAAGCCGAAGCGGTCGACCGGGTCGTCGGGCGCCCACTCAAAGCCCGAGAGGCTGCCGATGCCCTCGAGCGAACGCACGATCCGCCCGTCGTCGGGATCGAGGAACTCGATCCAGCTGCGCCGGCGTTCGGTGTGCGCCGAGGGCTGGCTCACGGTGAGCGCGAGCAGGCGGCCGTCGGGCGAGAGGTCCGTACTGCCGGGATCGTGCAGGTCGATGACGTCGCCGAAGTCGAGGCGACGCTGCGTGCGGTTCGACGTGGCCAGGTCGCCGGCGTCGGCGGCGGCGACCTCGATCGCGGCCTCCACCGCCCAGGCCTCGTCGCGGCCGGGCGCTCCCTCGGCCACCACCAGCAGGGTGTGGTCGCCCGTGGTGAGTTCGACCTCCTTCTCCACCTTGCCCGGCTCGGACTCGGCGTCGAAATCGTCGAGATCGGTCTTCGTGCCGAGTTCCTCGCCGTTCAGCAGCACTTTCAGGCGGTGCAGTGAGCGAACGCGCACGGTCGCCCCGGTGAAGCCCGCGGCGTGGATCCGCGCGGCCAGCACCCGCACCTGCGGGGCCTCGCCGATCGCGCCGAGCGCGGTCGGATACCCGGTCAGCTCCTCCCATTGCAACTCCTCGTCGCTGCCCGGGAAGCGCCACGCGTCGTCGGGGCGCAGTTCGAGGTCCGACACCGGCAGCTCCACGCGTTCGAGCGCGGGGCCGGGATCGTCGGCGAAGGCCGGCGCGAGGACCGGCACGGGCGGCATCGCCAGCCACCGGTCGATCTCGATCGTCGTGGTCTCGGTGTCGTCGTCCTGGGCCCGGACGGCCGGCGCGGCCACGAACAGGACGACGAGGACGGTGCGGAGCAGTGAGCGGTACGACATCGGAGCCCTCCGGGGAGTCCGGGACGGTGGTACGAGCGACGAAGCCGCGAGTGTAGCCGCCCCGCCGGACGCACCCAAGCCCATAGCGGCCACGGCGCAGGACGGGTGGCCACGTCCCGGCACCGTCGATAGCATGGAGAGCCCTCGGGACCGGGAATCGAACCGTGAGCCAGACCGGAACCACCGCCACCGTCGAACGCCACATCCTGCGCGAGCGCGATGCCATGCTCGGCTTCGGCGACTTCGGAGCGCTGTTCGAGGCCTACCACGCCCACGCACGTCGCCTGGATCTACCTCTCGACCCCCTGGGCACGGTGATGATGCACCAGGCCCTGGCGGGGGCGGCGCTCCAGCTGTCGTTCCGCGTGGTCGAGGAGTCCACGGCGTGGACCCTGAACGTCCACCGGCCCGCGGCGAACGTCTTCGCGGCCGGCGGCGGGCCCGACAGCACGCTGACCGGTCGTTACTTCGTGGACGATGTCGAGACGATCGGCGAGAACCGCCTCTACGTGCAGCGATCGCACCCCGAGCGCGAGCCCACGCGCAGCGTGCTGAGCGTGGACGGGATCGACCTGTTCGAGATCTTCCAGCAGTACTTCCATCGCAGCGAGCAGCTCGCGGTGCGCTTCGTCGAGCTCTCGTCGTCCGAGATGGCCGCCGTCTTCGCCCTTCCCGGGGCCGACGCCGCCTGGATCCGCGGGCTCGACGGCGTCGACGTCCGCGCCCTGCGCGAGTCCTCACGCGAGCCGATCGAGAGCCGGACCTTCACCTTCGCCTGCACCTGCGACGGAGAGCGGGTCGCGCGGGTCCTGGCCGGAATGTTCGGCGAGGATCCCGAGGCCCTGTTCCAGGGTGACGCGTCCGTCGAGGCGCGCTGCCCGCGCTGCGGCGCCCTCTGGTCGGTCGATCGCGAGGCCTTCGACCGGGCGCTCGATCGCCTGCGCTGAGCCGGCCGGCTTGCGCTTTCGTCCCGATCCGGTACTCTTTGGAACTTGCGTCGTCCTCTCGGCGCACCGTTGCCCCGGAGCCTGCACCAGTGCCGCAGAATCGCCCGGGGTGACCGGCCCGCTCCCCGATCGGAGCCGCCGGTCGAATCCACGGACACGATCACGGGAAATCGCACCATGTCCCGATACACGGGCCCTCGCCTGAAGAAGATGCGCGGTCTCGGCACCGACCTGCCGGGCCTGTCGCGCAAGAGCACGACAAAGCGTCCCTACCCGCCCGGACAGCACGGGCTGAGCCGCCGCCGCGGCAAGGACTCCGAGTACAAGAAGCAGCTCATGGAGAAGCAGAAGCTGCGCTTCAACTACGGAGTCCACGAACGCCACCTGCGCAAGCTCATGGAAGAGGCGCGTCGCTCCGGCGAGTCGGGCAGCAAGCTGCTCGAACTGCTCGAGAGCCGCCTCGACAACGTGGTCTTCCGCGCCGGTTTCGCGGCCACCATTCCCGCCGCCCGGCAGCTGGTGAACCACGGCCACGTCATGATCGACGGTCGCAAGATGGATCGCGCCGGCTACCGTGTGGCGCCCGGTGAGAAGATCACGGTGAGCCCGAAGGCCCGGAACTTCGAGATCGTCAACGAGACCTGGAAGCATCCGGCCCACGAGCGTCCGTCGTGGATGGTCCACGACGCGCAGAAGATGCAGGTCGAGCTGACCAGCGTACCGTCGAAGGACACGCTGCTCTTCCCGATCGACGTCAACCTCGTGATCGAGTACTACGCCAAGCGCATGTAGTCCCGATCGCGACCGCGACTCCGCGAGGGCCGCTGGCGATCGCCGGCGGCCTTTCGTATGTGCGGGAACAGCACCCGCAGTGGCCCGTACCGCGGCGCGCTGCTAGGCTGGCTCGATCGCTCGATCCCCGACCTCACCGGACCCGACCATGCTGAAGAGCCGCGTCGAAATCGTTCAGTCCAACCTGGTGGGCGCCATCGAAGCGGCCCCGCCGCCCGTTCATCGCCTCGGGCGCGACGCTCCACTGCGCGACGGCTCGTCGCTCACTGCCGCCCGCGCCGTGGAACTGTTCCAGGACCAGGTCCGCAGCCGCCTGCTCGACGCGGCCTCACGGCGGCTCAAGCAGGAGAACCAGAGCTTCTACACGATCGCCAGCGCCGGCCACGAGCAGAACGCGGTGATCGGCGCCCAGCTACGGCTGACCGACCCCTGCTTCCTGCACTACCGCAGTGGGGCGCTGATGATGGCCCGCTCGCGCAAGGATCCGACGGTCGATCCCATCCTCGACACCCTGCTCAGCTTCGTGGCGAGCAGCGACGATCCGATCAGCGGTGGTCGCCACAAGGTCTGGGGCAGTCGCCGCATGTGGGTCCCACCGCAGACCAGCACCATCGCCTCGCACCTGCCCAAGGCCATGGGCACGGCCTTCGCCCTGGGCCGCCGGGCGCAACTCGGAATGGAGTCCGCACTGCCCGAGGACGCCGTCGTCCTGTGCAGCTTCGGCGACGCCTCGGCCAACCACGCCACCGCGCTGAGTGGGATCAATGCCGCGCGCTATGCCTTCCGCCGCGGCAATGCCTGTCCGGTGGTCTTCGTGTGCGAGGACAACCGCGTGGGTATCAGTGTCGAGAAACCGCGCCGCTGGATCGCCGACAGCTTCAGCGGGTTGAGCCAGCTCGAGTACTTCGCGGTCACCACCGGCGACCTCGTCGAGGTCTGGGACACCGTCGAGAAGGCCCTGTCGGTGTGCCGGGAACGACGCAAGCCAGTGTTCCTGCGCATTCCCATGGTGCGGTTGTGGGGCCACGCGGGCAGCGACGTCGAGACCACCTACCGCTCGGTCGAGGAGATCGAACGGGTCGAGGCGCAGGATCCACTGCTGCACAACGCGCGGCTGTTGCTCGAGACCGGCGCGACCAATGCCGAGGAGCTCATGGCGATCCTCGAAGGAACACAGCGCCAGATCGACCAGGCCGCCCGCTACGTCGTGCAGCGACCCAAGCTGTCCGACGGAGCCGAAGTCGCCGCTCCGCTCGCCCCCTTCCACGCGGGTCGCGTCCACCGCTCGGCGACCACCGAGGTCGACGCCGCCGCGCGCGAGCGCGTCTTCGGTGGGCAGCTCCCGGAGGCCGCAAGGGCCCCGACCAAGCGCACCATGGCCGCACACGTCAACGCCGCCCTGGCCGACGAGATGATCCGACGCCCCGAGATCCTGGTCTTCGGCGAGGACGTCGCCCGCAAGGGGGGCGTGTACTACGTCACCACCGGCCTGCAGGAGCGTTTCGGCCGGGCCCGCGTCTTCGACACGCTGCTCGACGAGACGACCATCCTCGGACTCGCCCAGGGACTCGCACACCTGGACCTCCTGCCGATCCCCGAGATCCAGTACCTGGCCTATCTGCACAATGCCATCGACCAGTTGCGCAGCGAAGCCTGCTCGCTGCAGTTCTTCAGCAACGGGCAGTTCCGCAATCCCATGGTCGTGCGCGTGGCCGGCCTGGCCTACCAGCGCGGCTTCGGCGGGCACTTCCACAACGACAACGCCATCGGCGCGCTGCGTGAGATCCCGGGCCTGATCCTGGCCGCGCCCTCACGCGGAGACGACGCGGCCCGCATGTTGCGCGGAGTGACGGCGGCCGCAGCCGAGAACGGCCGGGTGAGCGTGTTCCTCGAGCCCATCGCGCTGTACCACGAGAAGGATCTCCACGAAGAGGGCGACGGGGGCTGGCTGAGCGACTACCCGGTACCCCACGGCCCGGGTGCCGTCCTGCTGCCGGGAGAGGTCGGAATTCATCACCCCGAGGCCACCGATCTGCTGATCGTCAGTTACGCGAACGGCCTCCGCATGAGCCTGCGCGCGGCCCGCACACTCCGCGAAGACCACGGACTGCAGACCCGTGTGCTCGACCTGCGCTGGTTGAGCCCCTTGCCCTTCGAGGCCCTGCGTCTGCACGCCGCAGCCTGCGATCGTGTGCTGGTCGTCGACGAGTGCCGGGCGACCGGCGCGGGGATCGCCGACGCGGTCCTGGCTCATCTGCTCGAGGAGGGCCTGAGCCGCCCGGCGGCGAGCGTGCGCGGCCGCGACACGTACATCCCCCTCGGCCCGGCCGCCGACACGGTGCTCGTGGACGAGGCCGACATCGTCACCCGCGGCCTCGCACTCTGCGAACGGGGTTGACTCAGGCGCTGGGCTCGTCGCGGCCCAACCGGGCAATCGCCGAGGTCACCAGGAAGCCGAGCACGACCAACCCGAGTGCGCCCCCCACCTGTCCGGCGTCGGGCGTGAACCTCCGCGTGGGCCAGTCCTCGACCTCGATCGTGGCGAGGGACTCGGCGGTCACCACCTCACCCTTCACCGTGGCCCCGAGCGGCGGCTCGACCGGCGCCTGGAAGGGCCACAGCCCGACCACTGCGCCGAGCAACAGGCCGATCAGCACGCCGAGCGTGGCCTTCTCGTAGCGCGCCAGCAACCACTTCAACGCGTTGCTCACGACGACCACGCCAGCCACGACACCCACGCCGACCGGGAGCAGGACGGTCAGCGCCGGCTCGGTGGCCGCCGCCAGGTCACGCGCGGCGACGGCGTCCTTCAGCGCCTCGATCGCGCCGAGGATCGGCACGTACTGCCCGAGCACGAGCAACAGGTAGCCGCCCGACACACCGGGCAGGATCATGGCGCTGGCCCCGGCCAGTCCGGCCAGCCCGAGCAGCAGCAGGTCGGCCTGTCCGTCGCCGCCGGTGGCACCACTCGCCTGCGCGATCGCGAGCGCGGCCATGGCCACGAAGCCTCCACCCGCACCCAGGAACACCGATCGCGTCGCCGGACGCGCCATGCGCCACACCACCGGAAGGCCGCCGAGCGTGAGACCGACGAAGAGGCTGTACATGATCCAACGCTGGTGGACGACCAGGTCCTTGATCGGCCCGGCCAGCAGCACGATTCCGGCGAGCGCGGCCACGGCCACGGTGCCGAGCAACACCAGCGCCGGCACGCGGAACCGCAACGTGCTCACCTCGGCCACCGCGGCGACGAAGCGGGGATAGATCCCCGCGGCCAGCAGCATGGTGCCACCCGAGATCCCGGGGACCAGGTTGGCCAGTCCCATGAGCACCCCGCCGAGCGCGGCGCGGACCAGGACGAGCGGACGCAGGACGGATTCGAGCGACGGCGTGGTCATCGGACTCCGGGGATTCGGGAACGCGCGCAGCGGGAACCGAGAGTGTGCGCACGACCCGGCACGGCGGCAAGCACCGGGATCCGGACGTGACGAGGCCCGGACCGCACGGCCCGGGCCTCGACCAAGAGGAGTCTCGGCGGACTCAGGGTCCGACCGTGAAGCGGCTCACCTCGAGCGCCGGCGGCTCCGAGCCGTCGACGAGCGCCATCTCGCCCTCGAAGACCGTCGCTTCGCCCCCGACGGTGACCGTGATCAGGTAAGGGAAGGGTCCCGGTTCGCTGCACGCGCTGAAGACGTCGAGCTCGACCACGTACTCGCCCGGCGCCGGCGTGGTGCTGCCCCAGGTGATGTTCTCGTTGTTCACCCAGTCGAGATTGCAGCCGGGGTTCGAGTCGAGATCGAGCTCGCCACCATTGGGACCGTTCTTCTGCGCGTAGTAGATTCGATCACCGCTCGGCGTGACCAGGTGCAGGTCGTAGTCGATGCCGTCGATCCAGTTCAGACTGACCTGCAGTTCGGCCGACGAACTGGCCGTGGTGTTCACCTGGACCCCGTGCGTCGACGCCGACGTGACCGATGTACCGTCGCCGGCCGAGACCGTCACCGTGAACGACGAGGCGGTCTCCGCCGGAGTCAGCGTCAGTGTCACCGTCCGCGGCGCACGGAAGGCCGTGGATTCGCGGGCCGCGGCCGGTTCGACTCCGGCGGCGGCGAGTTTTTCGATCCGTGCCGACGCGCGCGTACGTTCCTCGTCGATCACCACCGCCGAGCCGTCGAGCGGCACGCGGTAGTAGCCGAGGTCGGCACGGGTTGCACTCACGTACAGCTCGGTGGCCGTGTCCTCGACGGTGACGGTCAACACCATCGATCCGCCGCGGACGAACCACAGCGACCCGTCGACTTCGGGCGCGGTGGCGTCGCCGGTCGGCATCTCCTCGTTCACGTACGCACCGGATCCGCCGTCGCGCGCGACGGCGTCGATGTAGTTCGTGGCCGGAATCGGGTCCGGCGGCGTGATCGGGCCGAGGTCCGAGATGCGCTCGGGATCGTTGTCACAGGCGGCGAGACCCACCAGGGCGAGCGCGAAGACGAAGGGCGCCAGGCGTGTGCGTACCACGGTTGTCCTCCCGGGACGTGTGCGATCGGGGCGCGCGGTTCCGCGTGGTTCCGCATGATTCCGCGGAACGGCGCCACCTTCTTCGGGAGGTCGTTTGCAAGGGTTCGGCCAACCGGATCACCGATCAGGACACCGGCGGACCGGCCCCGTGGTTGCCGTTCGCCACCGACTCGAGGGCGATCCGCACCGTCCGGTGCTGGATCGACACGGTCTCCTCGATCGGCTGAGCGTATCCGCCGCCCATGACCATGGCCCAGGGCAGTGCACGGCGGCCGAGGGCCGCGAACACCCGGCGGTCGCGCGCCGCGATCCCGTCCGGAGTCAGCGACAGCCGGCCGAGGCGGTCGCCGGCGTACACGTCCGCCCCGGCGATGTAGACGACCAGGTCGGGCTCGGCGCGGTCGAGCACCGCGTCGAGGTGGGCGTCGAGGGCCTGCAGGTACGCCAGATCCCCGGTGCGGTCGGGAAGAGCCACGTCGACGTCGCTGCGGGTCTTGTGGAAGGGGTAGTTCCCGGCTCCGTGCAGCGAGAAGGTGAAGACCCGCGGGTCGTCGGCGAAGATCACGGCCGTGCCGTTGCCCTGGTGCACGTCGAGGTCGACCACGCAAACGCGCCCGACGCGACCGGCGGCGAGCAGTTCGCGGGCGGCCACCGCGACGTCGTTGAACACGCAGAAGCCCTCGCCCCGATCGGCGAAGGCGTGGTGGGTGCCACCGGCCAGGTAGAGCGACGCCCCGTCGATCAGGGCGCGCTCGCAGGCGGCCACGGTGGCTCCGGTGGAGCGCCGCGAGCGCTCGAGCATGGCCGGCGACCAGGGCAGACCGATCCGTCGCGCCTCGTTCTTCTCGAGGGCTCCGGTGAAGACCCGTTCGAGATAGCCTTCGGTGTGCACACGGCCGAGCTGCGCGCGGCTCGCCGACGGTGGTTCCAGGTCGACCGCCGTGCCGTCGGCCTGCACACGCTCGCGCAACATGCCGTACTTGCGCGCGGGAAACCGATGGCCCGGCGGCAGCGGGAGCTCGAAGCGGTCGCTCGAGAAGACGCGTGGCACGGCGCGGGCTTTGCGCGGGGGCGAGGGACGTCTACACTGGTCGGCGATCATCGACCGCGGCGACCCCGACGGTGCCCGAAGATACACACCGCGGCCGAGCCCGCCGCCGGGAGCAGTGCATGGATTCCTCGACATCGCCGACCACCGGCCCCGGGACGCCGGACGTCGTCGCCGTGCGCGATCACCTGATGGCCCTGCAGGACACGATCTGCGCCGGCCTCGAAGGGGTCGACGGCCGCGCGTGCTTCGCGGAGAAGCGTTTCGAGGCGCCCAGCGGCGGCCTGCACCGCCCGCGCGCCCTGCAGGACGGTGCGGTGATCGAGAAGGCCGCCGTTCAGTTCTCCCACTCGGTCGGACGGGCCATGCCCGCGGCGGCGACCGAGCGCCGGCCGGAACTGGCCGGGCGCGCCTACCAGGCGGCCTCGGTGTCGTTGATCGTCCATCCGCGCAATCCCTACGCACCGACCTCCCACGCCAACTTCCGCTTCTTCGTCGCCGAGCACGCCGCCGAGGATCCAGTATGGTGGTTCGGCGGAGGCTTCGACCTCACGCCCTACTACGGCTTCGTCGAGGACTGTGTCCACTGGCACCGGACGGCCCGCGCCGCGTGCGAGCCCTTCGGAACGGAAGTCTACCCGCGCTTCAAGACACGGTGCGACGAGTACTTCCGTCTACCGCACCGAGGCGAAGCTCGTGGAATCGGAGGCGTGTTCTACGACGACGTGTGCGATGGCGGATTCGACCGATGCTTCGCCCTGCACCGCAGCCTGGCCGAGGCCTGTCTCGACGCCTACGTTCCCGTCCTCGAGCGTCGCCGGAACACGCCGTACGGAGACCGGGAACGGCAGTGGCAGCTCCTGCGACGCGGACGCTACGTCGAGTTCAATCTGCTGTACGACCGCGGCACGCGATTCGGGCTCGAGGCAGGCGCCCGCACCGAATCGATCCTCGCCTCGTTGCCGCCGCTCGTCCGCTGGGAGACCGACCACGAGATCGAACCCGGCACCGACGAGCACAGGCTGCTGCACGAGTTCCTCGTGCCCCGTGACTGGGCCGACGTCGTGCCCCCTTCCGCCTGACCCCGCTTCCGCTCCGAAAGGACTCGCGCATGCGCCTGGCCCGAACGCTCCTTCCCCTGCTCTTCGCCGCCACGACCACGGGCCTGACCGGCTGTGGGGGCGGCGAGGTGACCGAGGGCGACCCGGATTCCGGACCCGTGGTCCGGGGCGGGACCCTGACCGTCGCCGTCGACAGCGATCCGGGCACCCTGAACCCGGTGATCCGCACCACGGCGCTGGCCGGAAGCATCTACGGCATCCTCAACGACGGGCTGATCAAGATGAACACCGACCTGGACTTCGAACCGTCGTTGGCCAAGCGATGGTTCTTCTCCGAGGACGGTCTGACACTCACCTACCATCTGCGCGACGACGTCCGGTGGAGCGACGGCGAACCCTTCGCGAGCCGCGACGTGCTCGTGACCTACGAGCTGTTCACCAATCCCGACGTTCCGACTCCGCGGCGGTCGAATTTCGACGACATCGCCGGCGTGGCCGCTCCGAACGACACGACGGTGGTCTTCACCTTCCACCGGCGGACGCAGGAATCGCTGCTGCGCTCGGCCTTCCCGTTGATGCCCGCCCACGCGATCGAGGGTCGAACCCCGACCGAGGTCCAGAGCTGGGATCTCAACCGGATGCCGATCACGAACGGGCCCTACCGTCTGGCCCGCTGGGAGGCGAACGACCGCCTCGTACTCGAGCGCAACCCCCACTACTGGGACGAGCCCGCCTACCTCGACGAGATCGTGTTCCGCGTGGTCCCCGAAGAAGCGACCCGGCGCCTGCAACTGGAGATCGGCGAGGTCGACATGATCGAGTCGGTCCCGAACAAGGACCTCGAACGTCTCCGCGACGATCCCGAGGTCCAGTTGAAACTCGTGGGACCGCGCTTCCTGGGCTATTTGGTCTACAACCTCGACAACGAGCTGCTGACCGACGCCCGCGTCCGCAACGCGATCAGCTACGCGATCGACCGGCGAGCCTTCGTCGAGGGCCTGCTCTTCGGCTACGGACGGACCATCGCCAACCCGATGACGCCGATCGTGGCGTGGGCCTACAACGACGAACTCGAGCCGCACACGCGGAACCTCGAGGTCTCGCGACGGCTGCTGGCCGAGGCCGGCTTCGTCGACACCGACGGAGACGATATCGTCGAGCGCGACGGAGTGCCGCTGCGCTTCACGGTGAAGACGCGGACGGGAGACCCGGTTCGCGAGAACGGCGCGCTGATCCTGCGCAACAACCTGCGCGAGGTCGGCATCGACGTGAACACGCGGATGCTCGAGCTGTCGACGGTGCTGTCGCAGGTCTCGTCGGGCGACTTCGACGTGTACATGGGGCAAGTGGCCGCGCCGATCTCACCCGATCTGTCGGCGAGCTTCGCCAGCGACGGCGGCTTCAACTGGGGCGGCTACGCCAACCCGGCCGTCGACGCGCTGATCGAGCGAGCGCGCGGGACCGTCGACCGCGACGAGGCCGCGGTGCTGTGGAAGCAGGTGCAGGAACTGTTGTACCGCGACCAGCCCATGACCATGCTCTACGCCAAGGATCCGCCGGTGGGCCTGCGCATCGAGGTGCGCAACGCCACGCCGAACTTCCTGTCGCCCTACGAAGACGTCCACCGGTGGTGGAAGACCCCGGACACCGGAAACTGATCGTGGCCACGCTGCTCGAAGTCCATCCGGTGACGCCGCAGACGCGGCTGATCGATCAGGCCGTCCGCGTGCTGCGGGCCGGCGGTGTGATCGCCTACCCCACCGACACCACCTACGCCCTCGGTGCGGCGATCGGCGAGAAGGCCGCCCTGGACCGGATCTGCCGGATCCGGCGCATCGACAACCGGCACGACTTCACGCTCATGTGCCGCGATCTGTCCCAGACGGGTCAGTTCGCCCGCTACACCACGCCCGGCTACCGCCTGATCAAGGCGCACACGCCGGGACCCTACACCTTCCTGGTACGTGCCTCACGCGAGGTGCCGCGGCGCCTGCAGCACCCGAAGAAGAAGACCATCGGCCTGCGCGTGCCCGACCACGCCATCGCCCAGGCGCTGCTCGAGGCCCACGGCGAACCACTGTTGACCACGACCCTGCGCCTGCCCGGCGACGAGTTCGCCCTCAACGATCCGCGCGAGATCCGCGACCGACTCGACCACGAGATCGAGATCGTGATCGACGGCGGCATCGCGAGCCTCGATCCGACCTCGGTGATCGACCTCACCGGCGACGAGGCGATGGTCGTGCGCGAGGGCCTGGGCGACGTGAGCGCGTTCCGCTGACCCGGGAGCTGGCTGCGTGCGAATCATCGACCGGTTCTCGATCGCGCTGCTCTACCTGTTCGTGGTGGGCTCGCCGCTGTCGATCAGCGTGGGTTCGCTCGTGGCGGGATCGTTCATCGTGCTCGGGACACTCCGACTGATCGTGAGCTCCGAGGCACGAGCCGCCGTTCCACGGGCGGTGTGGATCACCTTCGGGCTGTGGATCGCGTGGTCGCTGCTGACGACCGCGCTGGCCGATCCCTACCCGGCGCGCTTCGACAAGGTCGGCGAAGAGCTGTGGATCAAGTTGCTCCTGCCCGCCGTCGCCGCCCTGGGGATGACCGTACCGCGCCACCTCGCGCGCGCACTGGTCGTGTACCTGGGCGTGGGCGCACTGATCGGGATCTACGGGATCTACCAGTACTACACCGGCGACCAGTGGTTCACCGACGACTGGATCGCGGGCATCGGCAACCGCTGGAACGCGGTCGGTTTCTACGGTCACAAGCTCACCTACGGTGGCCACGTGGTCTGCCTGTGGTTGCTGGGCGTGGCCTTCGCCACGAACTCCTCGCCCGGCGGAGCTCTGTGGCGTCACCGTCTGTTCGTGGTCGTGGCCGGCGCGCTGGTGAGCATCGGGCTGTTGTTGAGCCACGCGCGCAGTGCGCAGCTGGGCGCCGCACTCGGCGCGGCGGTGATCGCCCTGTACCTGCCGCCGACACGGCGGCGGATCGCCGTGGGGATCCTCCTGCTCGCCGCGCTCGGCGCGGTGGCCACGCCGACCATCCGTGACCGCTTCGTCCGGGCTTTCGACTTCGAGGCCGAGCAGACCCGACCGAACCTGTGGCAGACCTCGTTGGACGCCCTCGAGGAGCGTCCGTGGACCGGTTACGGTTTCGGCAACTTCGAGCACGTGCTCGACGAGTACGAAGTGACGGGCCTGTACGAGTCCCGGGCCCACGCCCACAACGACGTGCTGATGGTCGCCGTGAACAGCGGCTGGCCGGGCGCGGCGGTCTTCCTGTCCTTCGCCGTGGCCGTCGCCATCGGCGCCGCGGGCGCCGTTCGCCGCGCCGGACCATGGTCGTGGATCGCTCTCGGCGGCTTCGCCGCCCATCTGGCTTTGCTCCTGGGCGGACTGTTCCAGGTCTACCAGACCGACGACGAGGTCGAACTCACGTTGTACTTCCTGCTCGGATGCGCGTTCGCCGCCGGAGCGGCCGGATCACGCCGCGATCGCGGACTGGGTCGCTGACCGCACGGACGATCTGCAGGACGGCGAGCGACCCATCGGCTGCCCCTCCGACACCGCGTCGGTGACCACGAGGCCCGGCGCTCGGCGGGGGGTCAGAGTGCGAAGGCGCCCTCGATGCCGTCGACGCGCTCGTAGACGTCGATCACGGCGTCGGCCGACTCCATGACCCGCTCGCAGGTCAGGCTGATCCACGAGCCGTTGCGCGACGCGCGCGTGCGGTACTCCCAGCCCTCGAACACCGCCTCGAGCTCCTCCTGCCGCGCGCGCGGCACGATGAACTTGAACAGATAGGGGTGCGGCCAGTCGTGGAAGACCTCGAGCTTGGAGCGCAGGGTACGGAACTTGTCCGGGTCAGGACCGGATGGTTGCGAATTCGGGGTGTCTGCGGACATCGGGAGTCCCGTGGATTCGGAGGCAGGCAGGCCGCCCGGTCAGCGGGCGGAGTGGTGCAGAATGACCATATGCAGGAGTTGTACAGGACACGTAGCGTCTTTGTCGAACCACGCATTTTCGTCGTGGTTTCGCCAGTCCTCGCTGCGCCCGTACGGGCCGCGAGCCACGATCCCGGCCCCCGCCGCCGAGGCGACGGGCACGCGTGGCTCGTGCTTCACTTCCCCCGGCCCCGGAGTGCGGTCCGAGCGCTCCGGGGTTTCGTGTACCCGCAGGGAACCCCCGACACCCCACCCGCGTTCCTCGAGATGCAGCCTGCGCCTGCGTCGTCCTCTGTTTCGGGCCCGAGAAAGGAACAGTCCACGAGATGATCTTCGATCCCTTCTACCTGCTGATCATCGGGGTGGGGATGGGTCTGTCGTTCTGGGCGAGTGCCAGGACCAAGGGCGCGTTCCAGAAGTACAGCCAGACCACCACCCGGCGGGGTCTCACCGGAGCCCAGATCGCCGAGGCGATCCTACGGGACCACGGGATCTCCGACGTGCGGGTGGAGCCGGTCGCGGGCAAGCTCAGCGACCACTACGATCCGCGCACGAAGACGCTCCGTTTGAGCGAGGGCGTGTACGGCAGTCGCTCCATGGCCGCTGCCGGCGTGGCGGCCCACGAGGTCGGCCATGCGATCCAGCATGCGCGGGCCTACGCGCCGTTGAAGTTCCGCTCGGCGTGGGTGCCGGTGGCCAACTTCAGCAGCGGACTCTCGATGTTCGTGATCATCGCCGCCTTCTTCCTGGGCGGCACCGCGACGGCGCTGGGGCACACCGCGGCCATCGTCGGCGTCACCCTCTTCGGAGCGACCACGGTCTTCACCCTGATCACGCTGCCCGTGGAGTTCGACGCCAGCCGCCGGGCCATGGCCACACTGCAGCGCGGCGGGTACATGACCCGGGACGAGCTGGGTGGCGCGAAGAAGGTCCTCGACGCCGCGGCGCTGACCTACGTGGCCGCCGCCGTGACCTCGATCCTCACGCTGCTGTACTGGGCCTTCCGCCTGGGGCTGTTCGGCGGCCGACGCTAGCGAACCCGGAGGGTCACCCCTCGGTCACCACCGCCGGGGCCGGTCCTCGACCACGCGGTAGGTGTCGCGGGCGATCAACAGTTCCTCGTCGGTCGGGATCACGTAGGTGGGAAGGGCCGAGCCCTCCTGCGAGATCCGCCCTTCCGTACCGCCGGCGAGACCGTCGTTCGCCGCGGCATCGAGCTTCACGCCCATGTGCTCGAGTCCGCGAAGGATCCGGGCACGCACCGGCGCGGCGTTCTCGCCGATCCCGCCGGTCATGACCATGCCCTCGAAAGGCCCGTGCTTGGCCCAGTAGGCCCCGATGTAGGCCTTCACGCGCTGGCAGAAGATGTCGATGGCCAACCGCGCGCGGCGGTCGCCGTTCTCGGTCTCCTCCTCGAGCAATTCGCGCATGTCGCTGGTCAGGCCACTGAGGCCCAGCAGACCGGAGCGCTTGTTCAGCAGCGTGTCGATCTCGCCGATGTCGATTCCTTCCTTGTGCATGAGGAACTCGATGATCTGCGGATCGATGTCGCCGGCGCGCGTGCCCATGACCAGCCCGTCGAGCGGCGTGAAGCCCATGGACGTGTCGACCGAGCTGCCATCGCGGATCGCGCACGCGCTCGCCCCGTTGCCCAGGTGCAGGGTGATCAGGTTCACCTGCTCGCGCTCGAGGTCGTGCATGCGCCGGTAGCGGTAGCACACGTAGCGGTGCGAGGTGCCGTGGAAGCCGTAGCGGCGGATCTTGTAGCGCCGGTAGTACTGGTACGGAATGGCGTAGAGGTAGCTCGCCTCGGGCATGGTCGAATGGAAGGCGGTGTCGAAGACCGCCACCTGCGGCACGCCCTTGCCCAGCAGTTCCTGCGCGCTGCGGATGCCCAGGAGATTGGCCGGGTTGTGCAGAGGAGCGAGCTCGAAGCAGTCCTGGATTCCCTCCATGACCTCGTCGTCGACCCGCACCGAGCGCTGGAAGCGCTCGCCGCCGTGCACCACCCGGTGACCCACGGCGTGGATGTCCTTCATGCTGTGGATCGACTCGATCCCGCTCTCCTCGCCGACGATCCAGCGCAACACGAGATCGATCGCCGCGCGGTGGTCGCGCACCGGCTCGGCATGGCGGTCCTTGCGGCCACCCTCGGCCTGCCACGTGACCACCGCCTGGCTGCCGATCCGCTCGACGATGCCGCGAGCCAGCTTGCGGTCCTGGTCGGAGTCGATCCGGTCGGAATCGGTCTCGATCAGCTGGAACTTCAACGACGACGATCCGCAGTTCAGAACCAGAACGTTCACGGTGATCTCCAGGTCGGGGGCAGCGCGGTGCGCAGGGACGAAGGTAGGCTAGTCGGCCGCCGCGCGCGGTCAAGGCACGGGGGAGGGGAGATTCGTGAGGTGGGTAGGAACGCGCGGCTCCTGGGGAATGAACGCGGGCTTCCGGGGAACGGAGGCGGTCAGGCGTCCGATCCGGAACGCTCGAAGTGGAGCGAGGCCAGGTTGTGGCAGTGCCGCTCGATCCGGGGCATTCGGACCCCCAGGGCAGTCCAGGTGTCGACCGCCTCCAGCGTCTTGCGCACGGGAGGAATGTGGAAGTCCTGGGTGAAGACCAGGTCCTCGTCGCACAGTCCCTGCCGCGTTCCTCGCAAGACCTCGACCGTCCCCTTGGCCAGGTCGCAGTCGATGTAGGCGGCCATGACGGGCTCGGCGACGGGGACCTTCGCGATGGTGTCCTGGAGCCACCCGGAATGGAAGCGGCACACGTCGATGACGCCGTACCGGCGCACGTGGTTCCGCACCAGCGCTTGCTCGGCGGAATACTCGCCAGTGTAGTCGTAGCCCTCCTGGTCGGTCGCCTCCACCCCCTGGAACGAATCGTAGACGTGCAGGACGTATCCGCACATCTCGCACAGGATGCTGAACTTGGCCGTGCTCCCTCCCTGCCAGCACCCGGCCTCGATCATCACCGCTTCCGGTCTGCGCGGAGAGTCCAGGAGGAACTTCGCGATCTCCGCCATCTCGCACGGCCAGTGACCGTGGGGTACGTGGAAGTCGACCTCCACGAAACGCTGGAACAGGTGCACCTCTCGCTGCAGGACAGGGACCGGATCGTGAACAACTGCCGGTACCCCCACATGCTGTAGGCGTACTTCGCCCACCGCCGGCCAGCCAACGGGAGAAGCGGACGGATGCGTTCTCCGTAGAAGCGTCGGATGCCGTATTCCATGTCGTCCTCAGGATGACCAGCCATCTCCGTTCCCCGGGCCGAACTGCCGCGCGGCACGTCCGTGGATTCTGCACGACAGGGCCGTTCGTGCCTCGCCTTTCGCAGCCCGACCGCCCTCGGAGTGGATCCCGTTCATCCTCTCGCGCCGGATCTGCTGCGATAGAATCCGGAACGGCGACACCCGCGCCCGGGTGACCCGGCTCTTCCGCCAGCTCGAGGACGACGCGGCGCCTCGCGTCCAGCCCAGCGAAGAGATCTTCGCACTCGTCTCCGACGCGCTGCACCGGACTTCACGCTCGACCGTGTCGCAGGAGCGGGCCGATCACACCCTGCAACCCACTGCCCTGGTCCACGGAACCTACATCCGGCTCGTCGACGCGGGTGGGCTCGCGCAACCGACCGCGCCCACTCTCTGGGCATCGCGTCGCGCTGCGTGCTGAAGATCCCAGTCGCCCACGCCCGTGCGCATCGCGCCGAGAAGCGCAGCGGGAACCAGCAGCGCGTGACGCTGGTGGAGGAACTGATCACCGACGAGGGGCGCGAACTCGAGCTGCTGCTGCTCGACGACGACACCGCCATCATCGACGCGACGATGATGGTCGAGGGTCGGCGCCTCGGCCTCCCGTCTACATGAGTCCCGAACAGCTGCGCGGCGACGCCGGTGCGGTAGACGTGCGCACCGACGTCTACGCGCTCAGGGTGATCCTGTGGGAGGTGCTCGCGGGGCGGCATCCCTTCGGCGAGGCCGTCGATTCGGTCACCCGCGCCCTGCAGGCCGGACGCGAGCCATTCGCGGTCGGCCCGCGCTGCGCCGGGCGCGGGAACGTTTCGAGGCGTCGGTCGCGCGGGCCCCTGCGCATCCGGCGCACGGTTCTGGACGAGGAGCACCAGCTCCTCGCCGACGCACAGTTCCGACTCGCCGAGTGCCTGCTCGACGTCGGCAAGGCCGCCGAGGTGCTCGCGCTCATGGACTCCGTCCCGGTCACCTACCGGGCCGAGCACGAGCCCGCGTTCGCTCGAACTGCGGACCCTGCGCGGACGCGCTGGCTGGTCTGCGGCGGACCGTAGATGCGCCCGACGAGCTCGCCGGGCTCGTGGGCCCGCTCGTCGACCGCCGAGGAGCCGGCGACAGTGAACCGGCCGCGCCCGCGAGGTCGCGGGCCGGGTGGGAACTCCGGACGGCCAGGGTTCGCGCGACGATCCGCCTCATTGCGCGAAGACGCGATGGTTTGCGCATCTGTGATCGAAGGCGCTCGTCCGGGAGCGCCCCCGCTCCCCCGTTTCGAGGAAACAACCATGAGATCCCCACGTACGACCCTCGTCCTCGGCCTGGCGGCCCTGCTCGCGATCGCCGGCTGTTCCGAGGACGATCCGTCCGGCCCTGGTGGCGGCGGCCAGCCGGTCGGCGAGACGAACGAATTCTTCGGCCGCATGCCCGCCTGGGACGACTACGCGAACAACGGTCCCGACGAGCTGCCGACCGCGGACGGCGAGACGGTCGAGCTCGGCTCGACCGAGGTCGAGGTCGAGGAGATCCAGGAGGACGGGACCGTCGCCCCTCCGGAGAACGTCCGCTACGTCTGCCGCGAGACCCCGTACCGCATCACGACGAATCCCGACGAGATCGTCATGCTCTCGCCGGACGAGTCGATCCTCTGGCCGGGCGCCTTCATCCAGGGCAACAGCTACGACGACGACTCGGGGCTGGGTGCCTTCGCGCCGTTGACGATCGACGAACGGGCCCCGATCGACGTCGTGATCAAGGAACTGCCGAGCGAGGACTCGGCACGTCGCGTGGAGTCGCCTTCGCTCGCGTCGGTGACGCAGGCCGTGCGCGGCATGATCGGCAACGCCACGCGCGACACGCTCGACACCCCGAGTTCGATCTCCTTCACCCAGGAGACCTACCACTCCGAGCGCGCCTGGGCGCTGAGCGTGGGCGCGTCGGGCCGCTACCTGGGATTCGAGGCGCGGGCCGAGGGCGATCTCTCGCGGCGTGTGTCGGAGACGACGGTCACCGCGAAGTTCGTGCAGAAGATGTACACCGTGTCGGTCCCGCCGCCCTCGTCACCCGCGGGTTGGTTCGACGACGCCTTCACCGAGGACCGGCTGCAGTTCTACGCCGACCAGGGCCTGATGAACGCGAACAACGTGCCCGTGTACCTCGCCGAGGTCGTCTACGGTCGCTTGATGATGATGTCGGTGACGTCGACGGCCAGCGAGGAGGACATCCGGAGCGCGATCCGCGCGTCGTACAACTCGATCGGGGGCGGCGCGTCCGGATCGATCGAAGCCAAGGAGCAGACGATCCTCGAGACCGCGAAGGTCTCGATCGTGTCGGTGGGCGGGCCCGCCGAGGCCACGCAGGACATGATCCGTGAGAACGATCTGGGCGCCTACTTCACGCGCAGCGCCCAACTCTCGACGGCCGTCCCGCTGAGCTTCATCTTCCGCACGCTCGACGGTCGGATCGCGAAGGTCACCGAGGCCACCGAGTACACGATCCGCGAGTGCACGCCGGTCGGCGCGTCGGGCGAACCCTTCGTGTTCCAGGACGAGGAGATCGCGACGCAGTCGATCACCACGCCGGCCCGTACCGTGGTCGGAGACTTCGACGGCGACGGGGTCGACGACATCGCCTTCTGCCACACCGGCGCGTCGCTGAACGAGACGGTCGTGGCGATCGCCAACGGCGACGGGACGTTCTCCGAGCGCATGCCGGTCACGCACCCGGAGACTCCGAGCGAGGGGTGGTCGACCTTCGAGCCCTTCGTCGGCGACTTCGACGGCGACGGACTCGACGACATCGCGTGGAACTCGACCGAGGCGCAGAACCTGACCTACGTCGGACTGTCCGAGGACGGTGGTGACTTCACCTTCGGCGCGCGCCAGGAGCACCCCGCGAACGGATGGGGTTCCTACCGGGTCTTCGTGGGTGACGTCGGCGGCGACGGGATCGACGACCTGATCTTCAACACGCTGGTCGGCCCGAACCGCACCTACGTGTTCCGCGGGCAGGAATCCGGTCAGTTCGAGTTCCTCGACTTCCAGGACCGCGGGTCGACGTGGAACGGCTACGAAGTCCTCGTGGGCGACGTGAACGCGGACGGCCGCAGCGACATCGTGTTCAACATCACCGAGTCCACGCGCAACGGCATCCACTACGGTCTGGGCAACACCGACGGTCGCTTCACCGAGCAGCCCTACGTGGAGCGCAGCAACGACGGATGGCAGACCTACTCGGCGCTGATCGGCAACGTGGGCGGTGGCCCGGGCGACGACCTGGTGTGGCCGAACCTGAACCCCGCGCGCATCCCGGTGCATATGAGCTACGGTTCGGGCACCGGGTGGCGGAGGGGCCCCCTCGCCTACGTCGAGAACGTCGAGGGGACACGCCCCCTCGAGGCGCGTCTGGCCGACGTCGACGGCGACGGCCGCCAGGATCTCGTCCTGATCGAACGCGACGGCACCCGGCTGGCCCTGAACGTCGGCCTGGCGACGGAGACCTCGAACTTCCTGTTCACGACGGTGCCCATGGAACACCCCGAGGCGGTGTCGTGGGAGCAGTACCAGATGCGGGTGGGCGACTTCGACGGCGACGGCCGCGAGGACCTGCTGTGGAACCTGCCCGCCGCCACGACCCGGACCTTCGTGGCACTCGGCGCGGGCTCCTGACAGGGGCACCCGAGCGAGGGATCTCGACGGCGGCTCCGGGGAACGACTCCGGGGCCGCCGTTCTGTTGGTCGCGATGCCGCCGCGCCGCATCGACCGTGCTACACTCTCGCGGCGAACATCTCGCGCCCCCTTCGCGGGAGATCCCCATGAAGTCCCTCGTGACGATCACCGTTCTCTTCGTGATCGGCTGGACCGCACCCGCCGGCGCCCAGGTCGTGGTCGAACCCCCGACCTCCAACACCCTCGAGGTCGAGGTCTGGTGCGCGGTCGGCGCACCGACCGCGATCGTGGTCACCCTGACCATCGCCGACGACTTCGACGACGCCGTCGGTGGCGTCCGCCTCGAACGCGGCACCCTCGGTGACTGCGGCGCCCTCGTGCCGATCGGACGCGTCGAGTTCGACGTCCTCATGACCGGCGTGCACTCCGTGACCTTCGAAGACGCCGCGGCCGCTTCCGGTGCCGCCCACCGCTACCGCGCGATCGGCCTCGACGCCGACGGCGACGACCTGCCGACCTGGGCCTCGTCCTTCGACCTCGTCTCGCCGATCGACTACGCCACCTGCGGCGACCCCGTGCTCGGGATCGGCACGATCACCTCCGCCGTGCTGCCGGCCGTGTTCGAACCCTGCCCCGACAGTTGCTGGGAGATGCTGCCGATCGCCCTCGATCCCGATGACGACTTGATCGACACCCCGACCGTGGTCTCGATCACCGGGACGATCGATTGCGGCCTCGGCAACGTGGAGGGCTGCACGATCGTCCCCGATGCGTTGGAGCCGTCGCAGTGCGGACCGGTGGAGCAGGAGGGCGAGTCGTGGGGTGCGGTGAAGGCGCAGTTCCGAGCCGGTGGGTGACGCATGGGCATGAAGAACGTCCACCCCACCGCACGCGAGGTGCTCGAAGTGATCGAGGCCGGCGGCTACGAGACCTCCGACGGCCAGTGGGTGGATCTCACGGCGTCGCTCCGCGCGAGCGAGGCCGGGGTGCGAACCTTCACCCCCGACGAGATCGACTTCCTGGCGCTGGACGCGCCGGCGGGACGGACGGCGGCCGGCCCGGGATCGACCGGCCCCGCGGCGACCGACCCGGGGTCGACCGGCCACGCGGTGACCGACCCGGCGCCGACGGTCGAGGTGACCGACGAGACCACGCAGCAGGCCTGCGCCCGCCTCGCGCCCGACTTCGACACCGCAGCCCTGAACTTCGCCGCCGCCCGCAATCCCGGTGGCGGCTTCCTGAGTGGCTCGCGCGCCCAGGAAGAGGAACTCTGCCGCTGCAGTACGTTGTTCCCCACCCTGCTGCTCCAGCCCGACTACTACGACGCCAACCGTTCCCACCCGTCGACGCTGTACACCGACCACGTGATCCACTCGCCGCGCGTGGCCTTCTTCCGGCTGGGCTCCTCCGAGCCATGGCTCGCACGCCCGGTCGAGGTCGGAATCGTCACCGCACCCGCGCCGAACCGCGGTGGCATCCCCTCGCACGACACCGAACGACTCCGCGCGCTGGCTCCGACCTTCGAACGGCGGTGGGACCGAGTGCTCCGTGTCGCCGCGCACACCGGCCACGACGCCCTCGTGCTGGGCGCCTGGGGATGCGGTGCGTTCGGGAACGATCCCGCGATGGTGGCCGAAGCCGCTGCACGAGCACTACGGACGAGCGCGGCCACTCCGTGCTTCCGGCGGATCGTCTTCGCCGTACCCGATCACGGGGCACAGGGGCGCCGCAACCACGCGGCGTTCCGC
>Ga0102943_1000243_pt1 | contig 38410 bp, 30 predicted proteins | sample SalPonC_black_MG_FD_78174 | JGI IMG/M metagenome (GOLD analysis project Ga0102943, IMG submission 78174) | Salt pond soil microbial communities from South San Francisco under conditions of wetland restoration - Salt Pond MetaG... | ecosystem: Environmental > Aquatic > Marine > Intertidal zone >...
CAGGTCGACGAGTCCCTCGCGGAGGGTCGGTTCGTCTTCGACGACGAGGATGCGCATGGGGCCTCGGACGGCGGACGGCCGGGAGCCGGGTCTTCCCGGACGGAAGCGTACGGCCGGTTCGCGAAGCGAACCGTCAAGCAGACGTAAAAGGCGATCCTACTCGATGCACGAGACGACGGGCCCCCGAATCGCAGATCGGGGGCCCGATGACGGCGCGGGACGGACGGCGGATCACCGCCCGGCCCGGCTCAACTCCCGCACCACCCGGCCGTACTCGTGGTCGCTGTCGATCGTCTCGGCGGTGCGCAGGAAGGCCTCGCGCACCGGCTCCGAACCGGCCGCGGCGTCGACGAAGGCGCGCAATGCACGGGCCTTCTCGAAGTCGCTGTCGATCGTCGCGACCACGTCGAGGGCCTCGATCACCATGGTCTCGTCGTCGCCGAGTCGTGGCGCGAGGGCGGCGACGAGTCGTGCCTTCTCGAAGTCACTGTCGATGTCCTCGATCGTCCGCCACATCTCGGCGCGGGCGTCGGGGTCGTCCAGTGCCAGCGGAAGGGCGTCGACGAGCACGCGTGTCTTCTCGAAGTCGCTGTCCATGCCGTCGGCGACTTCGAAGAAGGTACCTTCCAGACGTCCGTCGCGGAGGTCGTCCCGGGACATCAGGGCGAGCACGCGCGCCTTCTCGAAATCACTGTCGAGGTCGTCGGTCAGGACGAGCAACCGCGACAGCACCGACGGATCCAGATCGCCGAGTTCGATGGCCATGCGCAGGGCGCGCCCGCGCTCGAAGTCGCTGTCGAGCGAACCGATCAGCCCGGCCACGCCGTCGCCCAGATCGGGGTCGGCCAGCAGCAGCTCCAGGTTGTCGGTCACCACGCGTGCCTTCTCGAAGTCGCTGTCGATCGAGCGGGGGATCTCGGCGAGCACGCGCTCGCGGTCCTCGTCCGACAACGACGGGTGCCGGAGCAGCGCCGACCAGTGCCGAGCCGCGGCATGGTCGGACTCGAGGGCTTCGATCCGGCCCACGGCGGTGCCCACGCCTCCTTCGTCGAGCCAGCGGCCGATGCGGGCGTCGGTCCCGATGCCGGCCTGCACCATGAAGGTGCTCAGGGCCTCGGAGAACCACGCCCGGGCGTCGTCGTCCACCTCCGTGGAGCGGCCGTTCTCGAAGTACGTCCGCTCCACCCGACCGTCGCGGTCGCGCTCGATCTCCATGCGGTGGCGCTCGCCGTCGCGCTCGGCCCGCAGATCGAAGTACGAGCCGTCGTCGAGGAGCTCGACGTCGCTCTCGTCGTCGGCGAAGCGCAGCCGGCCGTCCATCTGCACCTCGAGTTCGAAGTCGTCCCGGCGGTAGGTCCATTCGCCGTGGCGCGTGACGACCTCGAGTTCGTCGCCGCCGCTCTCGAAGAGCACGTGGTCGCGGACGCGGAGGTCCATGCGATCGCCGCGGACGAGCACGCGACCGGCGACGGTGGGTGCCAGGGGCGCACGCGGCGCCGGCGCCTCCACGGCGAAGGGGCCCTCGACCTCCACGGCGCGCGGAGGATCCGGCGGGGCGGCTTCGAGGGCATCGGGCTCGAGCATCGCGAGAGGCACCAGCAGGAACAGTGCGAGGCCCACGAGCGCGAGTCGGGCCGTTCGCGCGGTCCGCCGCGACCGTGGCCCGTCGTCGAGCAGCGAATCCATGCGTTCGCCCAGCTCGCTGCGCCGCGCCATCCCGATGCTGGCCGTGGCCAGCCGCGAATCGGCCCGCAGCGTCCGCGCCATGTCGAGCAGGTGTCCGGCGTAGGTCGACGCGCGCGAACCGGCCAGGAGCACGCGGTCGTCACAGGCGCGTTCGCGCTCCAGACGCATCCGCGCGGCGGTGATCCACGGCAGGGGATGGAACCAGAAGAGCGCGCAGCCGATCTGGGCCAGGACCTGCGTCAGGACGTCGCGGCGTTGCACGTGGGCGAACTCGTGGCGCAGCACGTCGAGGCGACGCTCGGTGGACCACGTGTTCGCGTCGGCTGGCAACAGGACCTTCGGGCGGGTGATTCCCCAGGTCAGCGGGGTGAGTGACGCCCGGGTCGTCAGCAGCGGGGGAACCCGCCGCAGGCCGACCTCGTCGGCCGCGCGGGCGGCCAGATCCCGCCACGTGGGGTCGTCGACCACACGGCTCCGGCGTTCCAGCGCGCGGACCTGCCACCGACCGACGAGCAGCCGCCCGGCGACGAGCAGGACCCCGCATTCCCAGAGCAACAGTGCCCACACCCACGGCGACCACGCGCGCACCGGCTCGAGCACGCGCTCGACGAGACCGGGCGCCGGATCGGCCGTCGCGGTGGGGTCGGGGAACGAGATCGTGTCCGGGACGAAGTGGAGCCGCGCCGGAGTGACCTCTACGGGCAAGGGGTCGGTCGGACCCGGCCACGGCGTCGCCGCGACCTCCTGGGTCGACGCATCGCGCGCGGGCACGCCGATCCCGTCGATCGACCAGCCGGGCAGGGCCACTTCGAGCACCGGCAGGCAGAGCAGCCCCACGACCGCGGCCGTCCACAGCAGGTGACGGGTCGACGCCGCCGCGCGGCGCAGGACGCGCGCTCCGGCGACTGCGAGGACCAGCAGGACGAGGGCCTTCAGCGACACGGACAGCAGCAGCACGCCCCAGTTCTCCGCCAGGGTCTGCACGTCGAGTGCACCGATCATCAGCGTCCCTCCTCGCGGGCCCGGTCGATCAGGTCGGCCAGGCGATCGAGTTCCTCGTCGGACAGGTCCGTCGAGTCGAGGTCGAGCAGCGTGGCGACCACCTGCTCGCGGGAATTACCGAAGAAGTTCTCGAGCACGCCGTGCAGGGCGCTGCGGGCGGCCCTCTCGCGCGGCACGGTGGGCGAGAACACGTAGCGCTGTCCGTCGCGCCGGTGGGTCGCGTGGCCCTTCTCCTCGAGGATGCGCAGGTGCGAACGCACCGCCGAGTAGCTGGGCGGATCGGGCAGGTTCTCGCGAACCTCGGCCGCGGTGGCGTGTTCCAGACGGAACAGGATGTCCATGATCTGCCGCTCGCGGCGGCTGAGCGCGGCGAGCGGGGCGGAATCGGGTCTGCGCACCATGCGGGGCTCCTGGGCTCGGGACACGGCGGGGCGATGCCAGAAAATCAGCACTGCTGAATTCTTGGCATCTACGCGCGCCGCGTCAAGGGGGTTCCACCGAAGTTCGTGATCCGCTCGTCCCTCGCGCTTGCCGCGCTTCCTGCGCGGTGGGACCATGCACGGACCCGCCGCAACGCCCCGGAGGACCCCGTGCGCCTTCTCCTCCCCCTGCTCTGCCTCGTCGTGATCTCGACCGCGGCCCCGGCCCGGACGCTGCGGGTGGAGCGTGGACCGGTCGAGCGCGTGCTCGTGGAGGCGGGTGACGTCCAGGCGGTGCGCTCCCGCGACCTGGTCGCCCCGGGGGACTGGCGGGCCGAGGCCCTGATCGTCGAGCTCGCCACCGAGGGCACCCGGGTCGCCGCCGGCGACACGCTCGTGCGCTTCGACACCACGACGATCCTCGAGGAGATCCGCACGGCCGAATCCGAGGTGGAGCGCCGACGTGCCGAGATCGCCGCGCGCCGCGCCGGCCAGCAGCAGACCATGGCCAGCCTGCGCAGTCAGGTCCGCAGCGCGGAATTCGCGGCCGAACAGGCCGAACTTCGGCTGGAGCGCATGGAGTTCGCGGCCGAGACCGAGCGCGAGGCGGCCTCGCTGGACCTCGCACGGGCCGAGCTGCAACGCTCCGAGGCCGCGGCCAAGCTCGAGGCCCAGGCCACGCTCGATTCGCTCGACCTGGTGCAGCTGCAGACCGGCCTCGTGCAGGCGCGCGCGAACCTCGAGCGCGAACGCGAGCAGATCGAGCGCATGGTGCTGCTCGCCCCGAGCAACGGGCTGGTGATCCACGGCGAGACCGACGACGAGCGCAAGGTGCGCGAGGGCGACGAGGTGTCGGCCGGAACGGTCGTCGTCCGTCTGCCCGACCTCGGCGAACTGCAGGTCGAACTCGCCGTGCACGAGATCGACCGGGTCCACCTGCGCGAGGGGCAACCCGTGCGCGTGGGCTTCGACGCCTTCGGCGACCTCGAGCTCCCGGGAGCCGTCTCGAGCATCGCGGAGCTGTCGAGTGCGGCCCGCCGCGGCTCGCGGATCCAGCGCTTCGACGTGGTGGTCACGCTCGAGGGCAGCGATCCGCGCCTGCGTCCCGGCATGTCCGCCCGCGCCGAGATCGTCACCGCTCGCCGCGACGACGTGTTGCGCGTACCACGGGCCGCGCTCGCCCGCCGTGGCGACGAGGTCGTGGTCGTCCGTGCCGACGGAACCGTCGAGCCCGTCCGCGTGGGACTGGTCACGCCGCTGTGGGTCGAACTGCTCGAGGGTCCGCCTCCGGGAACGGAACTCCGGACGCCGTCCGGTCTTCGCCCCTTCGCCCCGCTCACCGGAGACGACGCATGAGAGCGATTCCCTTCCTGCTGCTGACCGCGGCGCTGCTCGCCGGTTGCGAGACCCGCACGCTGCCCACCGTCGAGGTCGAGCGCGGCACCTTCGTCGTGACCGTGTCCTCGCGCGGAGAGCTGGCGGCCGTGGAGTCGCGCACGGTGTCGCGCCCGCGGGAGGGCGGACGGCAGAGCGCGATCGTCGAGATGGTCCCCGAGGGCACGATCGTCGAAGAGGGCGACTTCCTCCTGCAGTTCGACACCGCCGAGGCGGAGCGGCAGCTCGAACAGCGCCGCGCCGAACTCGAGAACGCCCGGGCGAAGCTGGCGGCCACGCGCGCGCAGGCCGCCTCGCGCCTGGCCGAGATCGAGAGCCAGCTCAAGCTCCAGGAGTACACCCACGAGCAGGCGAAGCTGCGCTACGAGCAGATGCAGTACGAGGCCGAGGCCCGCCGGCGCGAACAGGAACTCGAACTGCGCAAGGCCGAACTCTCGCTGCAGGAGGCGCGCGAACGCATCGAGAGCCAGCGCGCCGTCGATGCCGCGAACATCCGTACCGCCGAGATCGAGGTCGAGCAGGCTCGCACCGCGGTGACCCGCGCGCAGGAGGCGCTCGAGCGGCAGACGCTCACCGCCCCGATCGGTGGGCTGGTGGTCTACGAGACCATCTGGAAGTCCGGCGGCCGCGGAAAAGTCGCGATCGGCGACACGCCGTGGCCGGGGCAGGAACTGATCGAGATCCCCGATCTCGACGCGATGATGGTGCGCACGAAGGTCGACGAGGTCGACGTGAACCGCGTGGCGGTGGGCCAGCCGGCGGTGGTGGCCGTCGACGCCCTCGACGGTCTGCGACTGGACGGCGAGGTGTCGCGCGTGGCCACGCTCGCCCGCCAGGAACGCGGCGAGAGCACCAAGACCTTCGACGTCGAGATCCTCCTGACCGATCACGACGACCGGCTGCGTCCCGGCATGAGCGTGCAGTGCGAGGTCGAGGTCGAACGCCACGACGACGCGCTGAGCGTCCCGCTCGAGGCCGTGTTCGAACGCGAGGACCGCACCGTGGTCTACGTGGTCGACGGCGAACCCACCGAGCGCACCGTCGAGCTCGGCTCGCGCAACGAGGACCGCGTGCACATCCTCGACGGCCTCGAGGCCGGCGAGATCGTCGCCCTGCGCGATCCCACCGAACCCCTGCCCGAGGTCGGCGAGGACCTGCCCGGCGCCGACCAGGGTCCCGAGGCCCCGGCCCGGTGAAGCGCGCCGAGCTGATCCGCACCGCCCTGGCGGCCCTGCGGGGTCACGCCGTGCGCACGCTGCTCACGGCCCTGGGCATCGTGTTCGGCGTGGCCGCCGTGATCGCCATGCTGTCGATCGGCGAGGGTGCCCGTCAGCAGGCCCTCGAGGAGATCGAGCGCCTGGGCGTGCGCAACGTCATCGTCCTCGACGACCCTCCTCCCGAACCCGTCGTCGAGGACGAGGAGCAGCAGGAGACCCGCACCTCGCCCGGACTGAACCTTCGCGACGCCGATGCGGTGCGCGGCGTGCACCCGTGGATCCAGGACGTCGTCCCGCAGCGCGACCACCAGGCCGCCGTGCGCCGGGCGCGCGAACGCGTCGAGGCCACGCTGGTGGGGACCACGCCCGCCCACCTCACCGTTCTCGACCAGTCCGTGGCCGAGGGTCGCATGTTCGACGCCGACGAGCTCGCGCGGGCGCGTCGTGTCTGCGTGCTCGGGGCCAACGTGGGCCGAGCGCTGTTCCCTTTCGGTGGCGTGATCGGTCGGCGCGTGAAGGTCGGGGACCAGTGGCTGACCGTGGTCGGCGTCCTACCGCACCGCGTGCCGAGCGGGGTCGAGGGTGGCGTGCAACGCGATCCCGACGACGAGGTCCTGCTGCCGGTGACCACGCTGCTGCAGCGCTTCCTCCACGAGATCGACGGCAGCGAACTGCATCGCCTGACGGTGCGCGTGGACCGTGCCGAGCACGTGGCCGAGACCGCGGCCCTGATCGAACGGGTGCTGCTGCGCCGGCATCGCGACGTCGACGACGTGCGCCTGGTGGTGCCCGAGGCCCTGCTGCGGCAGCAGCAGCGCACGCAGCGGATCTTCAACGTGGTCATGGGCACGATCGCGGGGATCTCGCTGCTCGTGGGTGGGATCGGCATCATGAACATCATGCTGGCCAGCGTGCTCGAGCGGACCCGCGAGATCGGCATCCGCCGCGCGGTGGGCGCCCGGCAGGCCGACGTGCTCGCGCAGTTCCTGACCGAGGCCGTGGTGGTGTCGGTGCTCGGCGGGCTGCTGGGCATCGGGCTGGGCTTCGTGCTCACCGCCGCGATCTCGGCCACGGCCGGGTGGCCGGTGGCGATCTCGGTGCCGGGCGTGGTGCTGGCCTTCGGGGTCTCGGTGATGGTCGGCGTGGTCTTCGGCTTCGTCCCGGCGCGCAATGCCGCGCGCCTGGATCCCATCGAGAGCCTCCGTTACGAGTGATGGCATGAGCATCGAGTACGAACCCATCGGAGTCTTCCACACGCCGTTCACCCGGGCCCGCGGCATGCCGGTGCAACCGAGCGGGGCGAAGGGCGTGCGTGGGACCATCGAGATCGAGCCGCGCTTCCGCGACGGACTCCGCGACCTCGACGGCTTCTCGCACGTGATCGTGCTCTACCACCTGCACCGGATCGAGGGCTACGAGCTGATCGTCACGCCGTACCTCGACACCGAGCAGCACGGGATCTTCGCGACCCGCTCGCCGCGGCGTCCGAATCCGATCGGGCTGTCCGTGCTGCACCTCGAACGCATCGAGAACGGCACCCTGTTCGTCGAGGGCGTCGACGTGCTCGACGGCACGCCGGTGCTCGACCTCAAGCCCTTCGTTCCCGACTTCGACGCGCGCGACGTCCTGCGCCTGGGCTGGCTGGAGACGGTGTCCGGCGACGCCCGGCACCGGCGCAGCGACGGTCGCTTCCACCCGGACGAGTGATCACGCCATGATCCGAGACCTCGTGTTCGCCCTGTTGCTGATCCCCGCCGTCGTCGCGGCCGACGACGCGGTCGTCCTCACGCTGGACCAGGCGGTCGACCTCGCGCTCGAACGCAGCTTCGAGGCCCGCACGCTCCGGCTCGACCTCTACCGTGCCGAGCAGAACGCCGAGGCCGCACGAGGTCGCTTCAAGAGCTTCGCCGATCTCGAGTTCCGGACGCCCAGCTACGACCAACGCTTCTTCGAGAAGCCGGTGCCCGGGCAACCGAGCGTGTTCGAACAGACCGAAGCCTTCGAGTGGGAGGGGAGCCTGAGTCTGAACCAGCCGCTGCCCACCGACGGTCTGATCACTCTGAGCAGTTCGCTGCGGCTGTTGCAGCAGCAGACCTTCCTCGAGGTCGAGGACACCGAGTTCGAGGACAACCGGTTCTTCACGTCGATGCGTCTGGGCATCAGCCAGCCACTCTTCGTCCCGAACGAGCTGGCTCTCGGACGCGAGCGCGCCGAGCTCGAACTCGACCGGGCCCGGATGCGCTTCACGCGCACCGAACTCGACGTGATCTACCGCGTGACCGAGGGCTTCTTCTCGTTGTTCCGCGCCCAGCAGCAGCTGGAGATCGCGCGGTCCACGCGCGACCAGCAGCTCGAGAGTTCCGATCTGGCCCAGCGGAAGTACGAGGCGGGGCTGATTCCCGAGGTCGAGGCCCTGCAGATGCAGGTGGACCTGGCCCGGAGCGAGAGCGAACTGCTGCAGGCCCGTGGCACCCTGGTGCGGGCGCGCGATTCCTTCTTGCTGACCGTCGGCCTGGCGATGGAGGAGTCCGTCGAGGTCCGGGCGAGCGTGAGCGTGCCGGAGGTCGAAATCGATCCGGACTTCGCGCTGGAGCACGCCCTCGAGCACCGCAACGAGATCCGGGAGGGACGGATCGACGAGCGCCTGGCCGAGATCACGCTGAAGCAGACCGACGCTCGGCGCACCGTGCGCGGCGAACTCCGCGGCTTCTACGACATCAGTGGGATCAGCGACGACGCACTGCGCGACAGCGGATCGGTCCCCGACCTTCTCGACTCGAGTTTCGACGATCTTCGCGAGCGTCCGGACAATCGCGGCGTGAGCTTGAGCCTGAGCGTTCCCCTGTGGGACTCGGGGGTGAACGCGGCGGAGGTCGCGGCCGCCGAGGCGACACTCGAACGGCAGGAGCTGGACGCCGCCGAGGCCCGACGTCGGGTGGTCCGCGACGTGCGTTCGACGCTGGCCCGTGTCCGCGAGTCGAGACAGAGGCTCGACGTGCTCCAACGGAGCGAGACGGTGGCCGAACGCAGCTACGAGATCAGCCGGGCACGCTTCGACAACGGCGAGATCACCAGCCAGGATCTCGCCCTCGATCGTGATCGGCTCGTGCAGGCACGGCAGGCCACGCTCGACGCCTCCATCCAGCTGCGGTTGGCCCTCGCCGATCTGGCCCGGCAGACGCTCTTCGACTTCGAGGACCGTCGGAGTCTGGTGGGCGAGGGCTGAGGGGGCGCTCCGCATCCGCGCACCGGCCCGTCACGAAAGGACTCACGAGCCGCGGACGTTCCGGGATGACCCCGGTCCCCCTCGCTCCGGCCGCGCAGCGTCTTCCCACTGGGGAAATCCCGCACAGGAGAGCTGCTCCGGATCGTGGCGAGCGACGGCTGCTCGTGCTCCGGCCGAGGCGTGATCGCGTCGGCCGTGCGCGGACGAGGAGACCGCGAGCCCCGACGCCGGGAGGCCCGAATCCATGCCGATCTTCCACTTGCGGAGCCGCCAGCATCTGGATCGCCCGCGCGACGAAGTCTTCGGCTTCTTCGCGAAGGCCGCGAATCTCGGCGTGATCACCCCCGACTGGCTGCGGTTCGAGATCCTCACGCCAGGCGATCCCGCGATGCGGGTGGGGTTGCTGCTCGACTACCGGATCCGCCTGCGGGGCATTCCGATGCGGTGGCAGAGCGAGATCACGACGTGGGAACCGCCCCACCGCTTCGTCGACGAGCAGCGCCGCGGGCCCTACTCGCGGTGGCACCACACCCACTCATTCCGCGCCGACGGCGACACCACCTGGGTCGAGGACCACGTCGAGTACGCCTCGATCGGCGGTCACCTGGCGAACAAGCTGTTCCTCGAGCCACAGCTCCGCGCGATCTTCGAGCACCGGCAGCGGGTGATCGGTGAGATGTTCGGCGATGTCACGCCACCCGTCACCGAGCTCCTCGGCACGAAGGCCCCCGTGGGTGGCGTCCGGCCCGGGGCGGTCGACGGCGCATGAGGATTGCGATCGTGGGAGCGGGGATCAGTGGTCTGGTGTGCGCGCACCTGCTGCATCGCGACCACGAAGTGACCGTGTTCGAGGCGGCCGACCACATCGGAGGCCACACGAACACCGTCGACGTCGAGGATCCCACGGGGACGGTCCCGGTCGACACCGGGTTCATCGTGTTCAACGAGGTCAACTACCCGAACTTCGTGCGTCTGCTCGAGGAACTCGGGGTGGAATCGCGGTCCACCCGTATGGGATTCTCGGTGCGCGACGACCGCGACGGCACCGAGTACGCCGGGGCTTCTCTCGGCCACGTGTACGCGCAGAAGCGGAATCTGCTGAAGCCGGGGTTCCACCGCATGGTCTACGATCTGCTTCGGTTCTACCGCGAGGCTCCGGGTCTGCTCGAGGGCGACGACCAGCGGACACTCGGCCAGTACCTGCGCCAGAACGGCTACGGTCGACGATTCGTCGAGCAGCACATCGTGCCCATGGGGGCCGCTCTCTGGTCGTGCAGCGAGCGGCAGATGGACGACTTCCCCGCCCGGTTCTTCGTGCAGTTCATGCACAACCATCGCATGCTGCACCTGAAGGGCCGTCCCGGCTGGCGCGTGATCGAGGGCGGTAGTCGGGAGTACGTGAAGAAGATGGTGGCTCCGTTCCGCGAGAAGATCCACCTGGGTACGCCGGTCGAGACCGTCGACCGCGACGTGAACGGGGTGACCGTGAAGGCGCGCGGGCACGAGGCCGCGCGATTCGACCGCGCGATCCTGGCCTGTCATTCCGACCAGGCCCTGCGGCTCCTCGGCGACGACGCCACCGACAGCGAGCGCCAGGTGCTGGGAGCGATCCCATATTCGGTGAACGACACGGTCCTGCACACCGACACCCGGGTCCTGCCACGGACACCGAAGACCTGGTCGAGCTGGAACTACCGGGTCCGCCCGGACCGCGACACCATCGACACGGCCACCGTGACCTACCACATGAACCAGCTCCAGAGTCTGCAGGCCGAGCGCGACTACTGCGTCACGTTGAACGACCACGATCTCGTCGACGACGAATCGGTCCTGCGACGGTTCCGCTACGAACACCCGCAGTACACCACGGCCGGGGTCGCGGCCCAGCAGCGTTACGACGAGATCTCGGGCATCCACCACACGTGGTTCTGCGGAGCCTACTGGGGATGGGGCTTCCACGAGGACGGCGTGCGCAGCGCCCTGCGGGTCTGTGAGGACTTCGGTGCCCGACTCGGAGGTGAGCCGTCGTGACCAGCGCGATCTACGAAGGACGGGTGCGCCATCGACGCTTCGCTCCCGTGGGCCACTCCTTCGCCTACGGCGTCGCCATGCTGTACCTCGACCTCGACGAGGTGGAGACGGTGCTCTCGAAGGCACCGCTCGCGGCCGTCCGTGGGATCGCTCCGTTGCGTTTCGCCGCACGGGACTACCTTCCCGAGCGCCCGCGGCCCGACGACGTGGTGTCGTTGAAGTCGGCGGTGCTCGATCGGGTGGAGGCGGCGACGGGAGAGCGGCCCGACGGTGCGGTGCGCCTGCTCACCCACGTGCGCACCTTCGGCCACGTCTTCAATCCCGTCAGTTTCTACTACTGCTTCGACCGCGACGGCCAACGCGTGGCCGCCGTGCTGGCGGAGATCACGAACACACCGTGGCGCGAGCGCCACTGCTACGTGGTCCGACCGCCCGAGACCTCGCGTCGGGGCTCGTGGCACGAGTTCGACAAGGACTTCCACGTCTCTCCCTTCATGCCCATGGATCAGAGCTACCGGTGGTTCTTCGCGCCGCCCGAGGACTCGCTGCTGGTGCACATGGAGAACTTCCAGGACAGCGAACGGCGCTTCGATGCCACGCTCCGCCTCGAGCGCAGGCCTCTCGACCGGAAGGGGCTGCTGCGCGTCCTCCTGCGGTACCCATTGATGACCTTGCAGGTGGTCGTGGGGATCCACTGGCAGGCCCTGCGCTTGTGGCGCAAGCGCGTGCCCTTCTTCTCGCACCCGAAGAACGACCGAAACCACGCGGACGGTCCCGTGGCCTCCGCCGACGGCCCCCGGAGTCGGACGACATGACCAGTGTCACCCATTCCCCGGGCCGGCCCCGCACCCGCGCGGCCCGTCCGGACGAGCGATTGGCGCGCCACCTCTTCTTCCGGGTGCTGCGCGGTATGCGGCACGGACGCCTGGAGATCGTCGAGGACGACGAGCGCCACGCCTTCGGGCCCGATCCCGAGGGCAGCGAGCTGCACGTCGAGGTCCGCATCCACGATCCGTCGTTCTATCCGTCCATGCTGCTCGAGGGCACGGTCGGAGTCGGCCGGGCCTTCATCGAGGAACACTGGACCTGCGACGACCTGGGTGGGCTGATCCGGCTGTTCGTGCGCAACGGTGCCACGCTGAACACCTGGCGCAGCAGCTGGGCCTGGTTGACGAGACCGCTGCAGCGCGCGTGGTTGTGGGCCCGTCGCAACACCATGGAGGGCTCGCGGCGCAACATCCACGAGCACTACGACCTGGGCAACGACTTCTTCGCCACCTTCCTCGATCCCACCATGATGTACTCGGCGGCCTTCTACCCGAGTGCGGAGTCGACACTGGAAGAAGCGTCGGTGGCCAAGCTGCACCGGATCTGCCGGAAGCTCGATCTGAACCCCGACGACCGGGTACTGGAGATCGGCACCGGCTGGGGCGGATTCGCCATCCTGGCGGCCCGTGACTATGGCTGCCATGTGACCACGATCACCATCAGCGAGGAGCAGTACGCCTGGGTCGTCCGACGCGTGCACGACGAAGGGCTGGAGGGTCGTGTCGACGTGCGTCTGTGTGACTACCGTGAGATCGACGGCCACTACGACAAGCTCGTGTCGATCGAGATGATCGAAGCCGTGGGGGCCGACCATCTCGACACCTTCGCTCGCGTGTGCGGCGAGCGTCTGAAGCCCGATGGACGCATGCTCCTGCAGGCCATCGTGATCGACGACCGGGTGTACGACGCCGCCGTACGCTCCGTCGACTACATCAAGAAGTTCGTGTTCCCGGGCAGTTTCATTCCCTCGCTCCAGGTGATCCAGGACGCCATGAAGCGGCGTACCGACCTGCGACTGCTGCACGTCGAGGACTTCGGGGACCACTACGCGCGTACCCTGAGCGACTGGCACGACCGCTTCGAGGACGCGGCCGATCGGATCCGCGCGCTGGGATTCGACGACGCCTTCCTTCGACGCTGGCGGTTCTACTTCAAGTACTGCGAGGGTGGGTTCGCCGAACGCCGTATCGGCGTGCAACAGATCGTGGCGGGCAAGCCGCTCGATCGCCGCCCCGTGGTGTATGGGCGGGTCTGACGCGTGGACGTCTCGCTCCCGACACTCGGTCCTCTGGGCATCGGATTGGCCGGCGCGGCGGCGCTGCAGCTGGTGCTTTACCTCGTCATGCTCCGCACGCGCAACGCCGGGATCGTCGATGCCGGGTGGGCCACGTCGTTGGCGTTGATGGGGATCGGCTATCCCTTCCTGTACGAGGGCGAGCCGGGGCGACAGGTGTTGATCGCGGTCCTGGTGGGGAGTTGGGGTGGACGCCTGGCCTGGCACCTGTGGGTCGATCGCGTGATCGGACAGCCCGAAGAGGGCCGCTATCTCCGTCTTCGCGAGATCTGGGGCGACCGGGCCGACCTGCACTTCCTGTGGTTCTTCCAACTGCAGGCCGCGCTGGCCGTGGTCCTGTCGCTTCCCTTCGCCTACGCGGCATCGAGCTCGGCGCCGTTCCCCGCCGCGTTCGACTTCGCGGCCGTCGGACTGTGGATCGCCGGCATCGTCGGTGAATCGTTGGCCGATCGGCAGCTCGCGCGCTTCAAGCGGAGGCCCGGCTCGAAGGGGAGAACCTGCCGCGAAGGGCTGTGGAAGTACTCGCGGCACCCCAACTACTTCTTCGAGTGGATCCTCTGGTGCTCCTTCGCCGCGGCCGGAACCGCTGCGACCGGAGGCTGGCTGGGCTGGCTCTCGCCGCTGATCCTCTACCTGTTGATCAACCACGTCACCGGGATTCCCCCGACCGAGGCCCAGGCGTTGCGCAGCCGCGGCGACGACTATCGCGAGTACCAGCGCACGACGAGCCCGTTCTTCCCCTGGTTCCCTCGAACCCCACAGGAACGACCATGACCGCAGTGCAGCCGAGTGCGTCCGCCAACACCGTCGAGGCCCTGCTCGATCGGAACATGGTTCCCGACCCGGTGATCCGGCTCGGCATCCGCCGGCGTTGTGCCCGCAAACTGCGCGAGCTGAGCGGTCCGGGCGTCGAGGAACGGCACGAGCTCGAGCGTGCCTTCGTCGACGGTCTGCGCGCGAGCGAGGTCGCGATCCACACCGACAAGGCCAACGAGCAGCACTACGAACTGCCGCCGGAATTCTTCGAACGCGTCCTGGGGCCGCGCCTGAAGTACAGCTCCGGGTACTGGTCCGCGGGTGTCGACTCGCTCGAGGACAGCGAGGTGGCGATGCTCGACCTGTACCTCGAGCGCGCGAAGATGGTCGACGGTCAGGACATCCTGGAGCTGGGGTGCGGGTGGGGGTCGCTCACGTTGTACATGGCCGAGACGATGCCCAACAGCCGGATCACGGCGGTGAGCAATTCGGCCCCGCAGCGGGCCTTCATCCTGGGCCGGGCCCGTGAACGGGGTCTCGACAACGTCGAGGTGATCACCGAGGACGTGAATCGTCTGGATCTCGACCGGAAGTTCGACCGCGCGATCAGTATCGAGATGTTCGAGCACATGAAGAACTACGAGCGGCTGCTCGGACGGATCGCGGGGATGCTGAAGAGCGGCGGGCTGCTCTTCGTGCACATGTTCACGCACCGTCGGCACAGCTATCACTACGAGGTGAAGCACGACGGGGACTGGATGGCGCGCTACTTCTTCACGGGGGGCACCATGGCGGCCGACGACCTCATGCTGCGCTTCCAGAACGATCTGGTCGTCCGTGATCACTGGCGATTGCCCGGCTCCCACTACGAGAAGACCAGCAATGCCTGGTTGCGTCGCATGGATTCGCAGCGCGCCGAGATCGTGCCCGTTCTGGCCGAGACCTACGGAGAGGACGAGGTCGTCCGCTGGTGGTCGCGATGGCGGATCTTCTTCATGGCCTGTGCCGAGATGTTCGGCTACGACGGGGGCCGCGAATGGCTCGTGTCGCACTATCTCATGCAGAAGCGCGATTGAGCCCGCCGACCCGGGCGGAGATCGTGGTACACTCGTCGTTGTCGGCGAAGGACATCGGGGGAAGGATCGGCATCCAGAGTTCGGACTCCCGAATCGCCCGGTGACGAGACACGGCGTCACCACGTCCGGTCCCCGTCGACAGCTTCCCTGAGTGCGGAAACGAAGACCCCGGCCGCGAGCGCGACCGGGGTCTTCGTACGTTCGGCGGCAGACGAGATGCGCCTCAGCGACCGCCGGCGACGGTTCCGGAGGACTCCCGGAAGTCTTCGATCCGCGCTGCGACGTCGGCCGCTTCGGGCAGGTCGAGGTCGAGGTAATGGATCGTGTTCTCGGCGTCGACCACCTCGCCGTCTTCGATCTCCAGGTCGATCCGACCGACGAACTTCCCCTGGCTGTTGGCGGCCACGATCCGGGTGGGCCCGAACTGTCGGGGGCGTGGCAGCGCGTTGTCGAGGATCCCGTCGACGATCAGGTCCATCTGCTGGAAACCGCCCTGGTGGAGCTCGCGCAGCAACGCCAGGCTGTTGCTGCGCTTCAGGCTCGTGAGGATCACCACCACGTCGGCCTTCGCGTCCATCTCGGGAAGCCACGTCCGCATGGCGGTGGCGGGATCGACGGCCTCGACGTTCCCGGCCTTCACCACGTAGCTCGCGTCGAGGTACGCGGGATCGACGACGCTGGTCACGGCGATGCGTACGCCGTCGCGCTCCACCACGGAGTAGGGGTCGAAGACGAGATCTCCACCCCGCTGCACGTTGGCGCTCACGAAGTCCAGTCCGGTGGAGGCGGCCACCCGGCCGACGGCGTCCACACCGTGGCCCAGCTCGTAGGGGCCGATCCCGACGATCTCGTAGCCCATGGTCGCGGTCTCCGCCGCGACGAAACGGCTCTGCTCCAGGGTGTCCCGGGTGGGGTCGCCGAAGAGACTGCCGGCGTCGAGGAGCAGGGCATCGGGGCGTTCGGACCGGATGTCGCGGATCACGTCGGCGCGACGGGCCAACCCGCCCAATGGCCGCGACGGGCAACCACAGTCGTCGATCTCGGCACGTACGGCGCCATTGTAGAGGATCGTCAGTGTGGTCGAGTCGGCGGCGGCAGGGGGGACGGGTCCGATCAGGAGCAGGGTGCAGAAACTCGTGGCGAACGCGAGCGCACGAGCGGTGGCTCGGCGGGGCGGTCGCACGTCGACGAACATGAGCGTGGTCTCCCGGGCTGCTGTGGGCAGGTTCGTGGCCGGCGTCGGGAGGACGTCGCGGCGCAGGATCGATGTCGGGGATGATCGTCGATCCGCGCCCGCGCTGCCGTCATCCATCGGTAAAACCCCCTCGTCCCCGGGGGTTGCATCCGGCCGGAGGCCGGCCCGCTGCGGGCCGGAGCCTCCGTGATCCCCGGGAGGGAAGTTCCGGGGGCGGACACCCCGGCCCTGGACCGGCGGTCGTCCACTCAGGAGGCGAACGCCTGCTCGAGCATCAGACCCCAGCGGGTGCGGAGGGTCGGTCGCAGGGCGAAGATCTCGTCGAGGTCGGTGCGCAGCGCGCGTCGGATCTTTGCGGCGAGAGACGGGCTGACCACGGGCTCGAGCGAGAGTTCCCGGTGGATCTGCTCGGTCCGATCGATCCATCGGGGCATGAGGTCCTCCTCCAACTGATGCTGAACGACCCCCGTCTCTGTCAAGGCGTGTCGTAGACCGCGTGGCAGCTGGGCCAGCCGATCGGCCGGTGCGGTGAGCACGAGGGGCGTGTTCTCGATCGGGAACCCCACGCGGGCCGCGATCGACGGGATCCGGGCGAGGGGGACACGATCGGTGCTCAGGGCCAGGTCGGCGCTCGGGAGCAGTTCGACCGGCACGCGCGCGCCCTCGATGTCGACGGGCCCACGGGCCAGGCCCAGGAGGATCTCGGTCGCGTCGCCGTCCGTTCCCGGCCCGATCGAGCTCCAGTCCACGCGGGCGTCCAGGTGTGCGAACCAGTCGTTCACCGGAGCGCGGAGTCGATGCGCCCGTGCGTCGGAGAGTTCGTCGCGGTCCAGGACCACGCGTCGTCCCCGTGAGGGGGTGAAGGCTTGACCGCGGCGGCCGTAGGCCAGGCGCGGCAGGATCCGTTCGGCCGTCATGCGAGGCGTCACGTGCAGCTCGGTGCTGCCGGCGTTGCCGGGGGACTTCCAGCGGCGGACCATGGCCGCGGCCTGCTGACGACGGAGCTCGGCCGCCAGCGCTGCGATCGGTTCGCGCACCACCTGCACGACGAAGCCGTCGGCACCGATCAGGGCTCGTAGATGGCGGCGGACCTGAGCGCCGGCGACACGGCCGTCGCGGCACACGAGACCGCGCGTGGCCTCGGCCAGGGATGGAGGATCGGTCCGGTCGTGGGCGCCGGTCACGAGTGTCTCGGTACGCTCGGGCTCGAGCACCTGGCCCCGGCCGGCGGCGACGACGGCGCGCCACGTGCCGCGATCGTCGATCCCCGGGCCCAACCAGAACAGCATGCGGGGGGAGTTCACGCGAACGCCTCCTTGCGAGCGGCGATGACGCTCGCTTCCTGCGGAACGAGTTTGCGCTGCGCGGCGCCGGCGATGTGGCGCGCGATCAGGGCGGGTTCGGCTGCCGGATGACCGTTGTCCACGATCATGTCCGGGGAGCGCGGAGCCTCGTAGTCCAGATCCAGGCCCACCACGTCGTCGCGTTCGCCACGGAGCGCGGCCAGATAGTGCTGCTCGCGGTCCCGCGTGAGGCACACGTCGAGCGGGGTGGACACGTAGACTTCGAAGTAGCGGTCGAAGCAACGGCGGTTCCGGTCGCGGACGGACTGCTCGATCGAGTTCAGGGCGCAGATCACGTCGAATCCCTGCCTCTCGAGCACGGCGCAGAGATCCGCGGTGCGGGTCTCGCGTCGCGAGCGGGCTTCCCGTGTGAACGACAGCTCGGCGGTGCGACCGTCGACGGCTGCCCGCAGGTCGTCGCCGTCCAGGAGAACCGTCTGCGGTCGTTGTCGTTTCCAGAGGTCGACGAGGACGCGGGCGATGCTGGACTTGCCGGCACCGGACAGTCCGACCAACCAGAGAACCATGGGAAGCCTGCCTGGGTCGCAGCCTTGGATGTCGCATCGAAGCCGGGTGACGCGGTGCCGAGCAAGACCGGCGCCGGTGGGGCAGGACCTTCCCCCGATCCTGGAGGATTTCCCCAAACGGCTGTGGTGTCGTGGGTTGCGGGGGCGAGTCGAGGGGCAGGACTTGCCGCCCCTCGCCGCGTCGCGGGGTCCGTGTCCGGAAAATGGCCGGCGCGTCGGCCGGGGGTGAACGGGAACCGTGCGATCCCGCGGGATCAGCCGGAGGTCTGTCCGAGGACGCGGAGCACGGCGTCCTCGAGGTCCCGTTCGTCGCCGTCGGCGTATCCCTGGTGACGCCAGGCGATGGTCCCGTCGGGGGCGATCAGGAAGGTGGTGGGGAGGACCCGGACGCCGAGGGCCTCGCCTCCGGCGCGGTCGGGATCGCGCAACGCCGGGAAGGTGAATCCCTTGTCCTCGAACCAGGGCTCGATCCGATCGACCATGCGTTCGGAGTCCCAGCTCACCGCCCACAACTGCACGCCCCGATCGGCGTACTCCGCGCGGAGGGCGTCGTAGGCGGGCATGGCCTTCTTGCAGGGCGCGCACCACGTGGCCCAGAAGTCCAGGATCACGGGCCCACGCTCCAGGGCGTCGGCGAGGCGGTGCTCCCCCCCGTCGAGATCGACGAACACCAGCTCGGAAGGCGTGACCGTCGCGGTGTCCTCCGTGGCTTCCCCGTTCGCCGTCGTGGTGAGCCCCTCGATCCACGAGCGGGGTGCGAGGAGCGCGACCAGGGCCAGCACCACGAGCACCAGCGAGATCCGCAACGACCAGTTCGAGCGCATGGATCCGACCTCCGGGGAACGACCTCGAGCAACAGGGTAACCCCGTCTTCCGGTCCTGCGTAGGCCCGTCTTTCCAAGCACCCGCGCGGGGTTTACCATCGCCGCTCCGCCGGCGTTCCCTCGCGTGGCGTCGGCTCCAGTCCCCATCCCGGAGACAACGATGCGCGATCGGTTCCGCTTCCGCCCGGCCCTCGTCGTCCTCGTCGCTCTCGTCGTGCTGGCCCCGGCCGAGGCCCCGGCGCAGACCGAGTTCGATCTCCTGAACCTCTACCGCGACGAGATCAGCCGCCTGGTCGACGCACCGGGTGCCTCCCGGAGCGTGGCCGCGGGCCGGATCAACCCGGCCGCCTGGGCGGTGCAGGGTCGGGGTGGTGTCTACTTCGGATGGGAGGACTTCGAGAACGACACTTCGGTCGACGACTGGATCGGTGTGGCTTCGTTGCGGTACCTGGGTTTCGCGGTGCGACACCGCTCGGTGGACGACGTACCGCTGACCGGAGGGCAGCTCTACGACGCCAGCAAGACCGAGTACACCCTCGGTCTGAGCCTCGGCGACAAGAGCACGTCGGTGGGCACGAGTCTCACCTGGGACCGTGGCGATCGGAACCTGCTCGGGGACTCGCGCCGCTGGGTGAACGGTGCGATCTACCGGAGTTCGTGGGGCTCACTCGGGATCAACACCGTCTACGACTTCGACCTCTCGCAGTCGCTCGATCAGGTCGATCTGGGACTGCGTCCCTTCGGTCCGCGGGTGACCTTCTTCGCCGACTTCCTGGGTTGGTACGACCAGAGCGGATCGTGGCTCAGCTTCGACTACGACGAGACCCTCGTCGGCTACGGCGTCGAGGTCCAGCCGATCGCCGGATTGAAGGTCGGCTTCCGCGCCGACGACGAGGGCTTCATGGGTTTCCGCGTGAACCTCGGTTTCGACACCTTCCGTCCCTCGGCCCGCTATCGGATCGACGACGACGGCGACCACGTGGCCACCACCTACGCGGTCGAATTCGCGCCCGGTCCCGACCTGCGCGACGCCTGGCCGGGTGGTGGTCCGGGCGAGGGCATCTACCCGGAGATCTCGCTGAAGGGTCCCGTGACCTATCGGCACTACGGGTGGTTCGACGACCGCACGCGCTTCGTGGAGCTGCTGCGGCGTATCGACTCGATCGCCGAGAACCCGAGGACCGACGGCGTCATCCTGAATCTCTCGGGCGTGCAGATGAACGTGGCCCTGCACTGGGAGCTGCGCAAGCAGCTCGCCGGCCTGCGCGCCAATGGCAAGAAGGTCCTGGTGTACGCCGATCGGTTGACGCTGCCGTCGTACATGATGGCGACCGTGGCCGACGAGTTGTGGCTCGATCCCCAGGGAGGGATCGACATGATCGGCCTGAACATCGGCCGCAGTTACTACGCCGACATGCTCGAGAAGGCCGGCATCGGTTTCGACGAGTGGCGTTTCTTCGAGTACAAGAGCGCCCTCGAGGGCTTCGCGCGCGACTCCTTCAGCGACGGCGCCGAGGAGCAGTTGCGGGCCGTCCTCGACAGCTTCTGGCGCGACATGCTCACGCCGATCGCCCACGCCCGTGGACTGTCGATCGAGGAACTCGAGCGGATCGTCGACGAGAAGGGCAATGTGATCCCGCGCGAGGCCGAGGAACTCGGCCTGGTCGACATGCTCGGAACCCTGTCCGATCTCCGGCAGAACAAGCAGGAAGCGCGGAGGCGCCCGGGCGTGGACGACGACGTCGCCCTGCTCGGTGCGACCTTCGGTGATCCCGTCTGGCGGAGCGAGGAGTGGGGCGAGGCGCCGCGGATCGCGGTGGCCTACGCCATCGGTCCCACGCAGATGGACTCGGGGATCCGCGCCCGCGAGCTCAGCGAGTGGCTGCGCGCGAAGCGGGAGGACCCGGGGGTGGCCGCCATCGTGCTCCGCGCCGACTCTCCCGGTGGCGACGGTCTGGCCAGCGAACTCGTCGCGCGCGAGATCCGCAAGACCAAGGACGTCAAGCCGATCATCGTGAGCCAGGGCCGGGTCGCCGGTTCGGGCGGATACTGGATCTCGATGGACGGAGACGCGATCGTCGCCTCGCCCTTCACGATCACCGGCTCGATCGGCGTGATCGGTGCCCACGTCTACGACGACGGCATCGCCGAGCGCCTCGGGATCGACTACGACCACGTGCAACGCGGGAGCGGAGCCGATCTGTTCGACGGTCCGTCGCTTCCGCTCGTCGGTCTCTCGATCCCGCATCGTCCGGCCACCGACGAGGAGCGAGCCCGGATCCGGGACCTGATCCTCGAGTTCTACGACGACTTCGTGGAGAAGGTCGCCGAGGGCCGCGGCATGACCCCGCAGGAAGTCGAGGAGATCGCCCAGGGACGGATCTGGAGCGGTACCGACGGCGAGGACATCGGCCTGGTCGACGAGGTCGCCGGGATGTGGTCGGCGATCATCATGGCCAAACAGGCGGCGGGCCTGGACGCCGACGACCGCGTGCAGCTCGTCGAGGGACCGGAGCTCGGCTTCCTGCCGCCCGATCTCTTCCGGCCGAACCTGCTCCCGATCCGTCTGGCGGCCTGGTTCACGGGCGACGAGCTGGTGCGCCCGATGCCGGCCGAAGCCGATCCGGCGGCCGCGGTCGAGTTGCCCGCGGGTCTCGCCCGGATCGTCGCCCCCGCGCAGTGGGAATCGTTGTCGGGTCCGGCGCGACTCTACCTCCTGCATCTGCTGTCGGCACCCACGCAGCCGCGCGCGATCATGGAACCCTACGAACTGAACGTCGATCGCGACGCGCGCTCCCGATGAACGCGCCGCGGTCGCGGACCATGTATCACTCCGGGGGTCGGCCTCACTTCCAGTGCAGGTCGACCACCAGCGGGAAGTGATCGCTGGCGATCCGCGTGTCGTCGCGTTCGAGGCCCGCTGCGCGGAGGGTCTCCTCCGACATCCGTCCCGTGTCGAGCACGTAGTGCCGTGGGGTGTCGACCACCGAGTCGCTCACGAAGACCCAGTCGAGGCGGCCGGGTCCGAAGCGCGAGCCCCGGACGTCCCAGGTGTGGAGGAAGGGCTGCTCGACGTGGCGCAGCGGCACGTCGCGGAGCGGGGTGCCGTCCCAGTCGGGAGGGGAGTCGGGGCCGAAGCGGTTTTCGTCACTCACGTCGCCGGTCATGACCGTGTCGAGTTGCTGGCGTTCGCCCACGAGGTTGAAATCGCCGGCCAGGACGAACGGGGTGCGATCGTCGAGCTCGATCCGTCCGCCGGGCGTCCGCGCGTCGCGCAGGAAGCGGATCACACCGTCGGCCTCGATCTGTCGCATCGAGTCGGCGTCGCAGCAGCGCCAGTGGTTCGCCATCACCAGGACGTCGCGCTCGGGCGTGTCGAGGAGGGCTGCGGTGATCCGGTGGTCTTCCTCGGTCTCGTCGACGTCGCCGATCACCGACCACGCGCGGAGAACGGGATACCGGCTGAGGATCACGTTGCCGCCGTCCTCGCGGGCGGGGTGCCAACCGGACAGGTCGCGGTCGAGGAGCGCACCCAGTCGCACGCGCACCTGCTCGCCGTCGTGGTCCCAGACCTCGGCGAAGACCCAGACGTCCGGATCGATCGTGGTCAGCACGCGTCGTAGTGCCGCCTGGCGCGCGACGTCGCCGGTCTCGAAGAGGCCGTCGTCCTGGATGTTCCAGGACACCAACCGGAGGTCGGTCCGTGCTGCGCGCTCGAGGGGGATCGGGGTGATCGGCTCGCGGTCTTCGGGCCAGACCAGGGTGAACGAGCCGTCGTCGGGAGCACGGTCGCGGCTGCGTTCGTCGACGATCGCCAGGTGGATCGCGCGGCCCGCGAAGAGGTCGTGACGATCGAGGCCGCGGGGAATCGTGACCTCGAGCGTGGAGGCCGTCACGGTCGGTGCCACCAGCACGCCCAGGAAGTCGCGGAGTGTCGTGTCGTCGCCGAGCGGGGGTTCGTATCCGTCGACGTGCAGTTCCCCCGTCCGGTCTCCGATGTCCCACACCACTTCGGCGCCGAGGCGGCCGACGCGCCGGCCGGTGTCGACATCACGGTCGGCGTCGATCACGAGGAGCAGTCCGGGCTCCTCGTCCCCGTTCTCGACGGTCGAGAATCGGAGCCCGACGTGCAGGAACGACGCGTCGACGCGCGCGAGGAGCGCGGTGATGTCCCGTCCCGGTCGTCCACCGGCGGCGGCGTGCCGCGGGTCTCCGGTGGGGTCGGAGACGTGGAGGGCGTCGGCGGGCCAGTCGTCGAGGCGGCCGTCGAGGCGCCAGCCCGTGGCCTCGGCCACGGGTGGGCCAGCGATCAACGTGATCAGCGCGAGCAGCAGGAACGACGTCCTCACGGCCCTCCTTCTTCCTCCGCCCCGCTCACGGCGCGGTGGTCCACGCCGGCGATGCGGGCGGCGTCCCCTCCGGTCTCCAGCAACGGTGCCCGAGCGAGGATGCTATGGGGGACCGCCGGCGCCGGCAACGCTTCCCGTATCGCGCCGGGATCGGCGGGCCCGGCCCCGGGCCGCCGCACCGAGGGGCGCACCGGCTGGGCTCACGGCCGTATCCTGCGCAATGGCAAGCTCTTGGGTGTGTAGTGAACTTGTGCTGCCACCTTGACCGTCGCCCTCGCGGGACCTAGTCTGCAGCTTCGATCCCCCTGCTCCGGCCTGCGCGCGCCCCGAACCAACGCGCGCCTCGCGCCGACCAAGACATCCGGGGCCTTCCGATGAATACCGACAAGGATTGCCTGTTCCTGCGCGCCGCGCGGCGCGAGACGACGCCGCGTCCCCCCGTGTGGATGATGCGGCAGGCGGGGCGCTACCTGCCCGAGTACCGGGCCGTGCGCGAGACCGCGAGCTTCCTGGATCTCTGCCATCAGCCCGACCTGGCGGTCGAGGTCACCATGCAGCCGATCCGGCGCTACGATTTCGACGCCGCGATCATCTTCTCCGACATCCTCGTTCCCTGCATCCCCATGGGTGCGGACTTCGGATTCGGCGGGGGGCCGCCGCGCCTGGACGAACCCTTCGACACCCCCGAGGCCCTGGCCCGGTTGAAGGTCGTGGACGCGCGCAAGGACCTGCCGTGGATCCACGACGCGCTGGCCGGCGTGCGCGAGCAGCTCGACGCGTCGAAGGCCCTGCTCGGCTTCGCCGGCGCGCCGTTCACGCTGTTCTGCTACCTGGTCGAGGGCGAGGGCTCGAAGCTCTTTCCCAAGACCAAGTCGCTCATGTGGACGAACCCGAAGCTGGCCGACGAGATCCTCTCGATGCTCACCGAGCAGATCGGGGCGTACCTGGTCGAGCAGGTGCGTTCGGGGGCCGACGCGGTGCAGCTCTTCGACACCTGGGGCGGGCTGCTGCATCCGCAGGACTTCGAGACCTTCGCGTTGCCCTATGCGCGCAGGATCTTCGAGCGCGTCACGGCCGAGACCGGCGCGCCGATCATCTACTACGTGAACGGCAATCCGGCGCTGCTGCCGGCGCAGGCCGGCTCGGGATGCTCGATCGTCGGCGTCGACTGGCGCATGCCGCTCGATCAGGTCGCCGCGACCATTCCGGCCGACATCGGCATCCAGGGCAACCTCGACCCCATGCTCCTGTTGACCGATCCGGAAACCGTGCGCACGCGAACGCGTTCCATGATCGAGTCGCTCGGCGGACGACCGGGCTACATCTGCAACCTGGGACACGGTGTGACCCCGCCGACCCCACTCGAGAACGTCGCCGCGTTCGTCGACGCCGTGAAGTCGATGGCGCCCGCCGCAGAGGGGGAATCGCGATGACTTCCGAGGTCCGACGCGCGCTGCCCGAAGGGACCGAGGAACTGCTGGCGAAGTACGACCGCGCCGGCCCGCGCTACACGAGCTATCCCACCGCGCCCGCCTGGCGCGAGATGGGACCCGAAGACATGCGCGACGCCCTCCGTCGCTACGCTGCGGCCGACGACGCGGGAACGGCCCCTCCGTTGTCCCTGTACGTCCATGTTCCCTTCTGCGCCGAGCGGTGTCTGTACTGCGGATGCAACGTGGTGATCGCCCCGCGCGACAAGGTCAGTGAACCCTATCTCGACGCGCTCGACCAGGAGATCACGCTGCACGTGAAGGAGCTCGGCGCGCGCCGGCGGGTGAGCCAGTTGCACCTCGGCGGGGGCACGCCGACGTATCTGCAGCCCGCCCAGCTCGAGCGCATGATCGGCTGGCTGAAGGAGCGTTTCGAGTTCCTGCCCGACGCCGAGCTGTCGATCGAGGTCGACCCGGTGGTCACCACCGAGGACCACGTGCGCACCCTGCGGAAGATCGGCTTCAACCGGATCTCGATGGGCGTGCAGGACCTCTGCTCGCGTGTCCAGGAAGCCGTGCAACGCGTACAGCCGACCGAGATGACCTACGCGTTCTACTCGATGTGCCGCGACGTGGGCTTCGAGAGTGTGAACATGGACCTGATCTACGGTCTTCCCTACCAGAACGTCGAGCGCTTCGGCGAGACGGTGGACCAGGTCGTCGAGTGGGGGCCCGATCGCGTGGCCGTGTTCAACTACGCGCACGTCCCGTGGATCAAGCCGCACCAGGAGAGAATGCCGGCCGAGGCGCTTCCCGAACCGCGCGAGAAGGTTGCGATCTTCCTCGAGACCGCGCGGCGCTTCACCGCCGGTGGCTACGAGGCGATCGGGATCGACCACTTCGCGAAGAAGGACGACGCACTGGCCGTGGCGCGCCGCGCCGAGAACCTGCGGCGGAACTTCATGGGCTACACGACACAGCCCGAGACCGAGGCCGTGGCCTTCGGCGTGACCAGCATCAGCGAGATCAGCGGGACCTACGCGCAGAACGCCACCCGCCTGAGCGAGTACCAACGCCAGGTGAAGTCCGGGCAGCTCACCACGCACCGCGGCGTTCGCATGAGCGACGACGATCGTCTGCGCAACGAGGTCATCATGGATCTCATGTGCAACCTGGCGATCGACAAGCGTCGCGTCGAACAGCGCCACGGCGTGGACTTCGACGCCACCTTCGCGGACGCTCTCGAGGCGTTGCGGGAGATGGTCGACGACGGGCTGGTGGAGTTGAGTGACGACCGCATCGGTATGACCGAGCGCGGTTACCTCTTCGTGCGCAACGCGGCCATGCACTTCGACGCCTACCTGGAGCCGCCCGGCAGCAGCGACAAGCCCCTGTTCTCACGAACCGTCTAGAGGCGGTTCCGTCGCCCCTGTCGATTGGAGCCCCACATGGCAACGCAGCGCGTCGTCGTCCTCGGAGCCGGGATCGCGGGACTGGCCGCGGCCTACCGCATTCGCGAACAGGCCCGCGAGCGGGACCTCCCCGTCGAACTGCTCGTGCTCGAGGCGGGCCACGAAGTCGGAGGCAAGATCGGCACCGTCGGCGAGGACGGATTCCTCTGCGAGACGGGCCCGAACGGATTCCTGGACAACGAGCCCGCCACCCTGCGGCTGGTCGACGACCTCGGCCTGCACGACGACCTCCAGCGCAGCGAGGACGAGGCCCGACGACGCTACCTGGTGCGCAACGGGCGAATGGTCGAAATGCACATGAACCCGGCGAAGTTCATGCGCTCGCCGCTGCTGTCGACCCGGGCCAAGCTGCGCATGGCCGGCGAGTACTGGGTGAAGCCGAAGACGAGCGACGACGACGAGACGGTCGGTGACTTCGGCCGCCGGCGTCTGGGGCGGGAGTTCACCGAGGTCATGCTCGACAGCATGGTGAGCGGGATCTTCGCGGGCGACGTCGATCGTCTGAGCGTGGCCGCGGCCTTCCCGAAGGTCGCCACGCTCGAGGAGGAGCACGGCGGGCTGTTCCGCGGAATGCTGGCCAAGCGGCGCGAGGTGCGCGCCCGCAAGCAGGCGGCGAAGGCCGCGGCTGCGAAGCCCTCGGAGAACGGGACCGTTTCGGACACGCCGCGCAAGGTCGAGGCCGGCCCCGGCGGTGTCCTGCACAGCTTCCGCGAGGGCATGGGCCAGCCGATCCGCACCCTCGCCGAGGAACTCGGTCCGGAGATCGTCCGGCTCGGCACGGCCGTGGCCCGGATCGAGAAGCGGGATGGCGGTTTCCGCGTACAGATGGCCGAGGGCGACGCGATCGAGGCCGATGCGGTCGTCGTGGCTCTGCCGGCGCCGGCGGCGAGCCAGGTCCTGCGCGGTTGTGCCGACGAGGCCAGTGCCGCGCTCGCCGAGATCGTGATCGCCGGCGTGCACGTCGTGCACCTGGGCTTCCGCCGCGACCAGGTGCGCGATCCGCTCGCCGGTTTCGGCGCACTGATCCCCCGCCGCGAGGGCATCCGCACGCTCGGCTCGATCTTCACCTCGAGCACCTTCTCCGGGCGGGCGCCGAAGGGCTACGTCCTGCTCACCAACATGATCGGCGGTCGGCACGATCCCGACGCCGATCGTCTGGGCGACGAGCAGCTGCGGCAGCAGGTCCTGGGCGACATCGGCCCCCTGCTCGGATTCGAGGGCGAACCGGTGTTCAGCAAGGTCATCCGCTGGGCGCGGGGCATTCCCCAGTACGAACGCGGACACCTCGAGCGCGTCGAGCGCGCGCGGTCCGATGCCGAACGCGTGGGCGGACTCTTCCTCGCCGGCAACAGCGTGGCCGGTGTCAGCTTCAACCACTGCGTCCTGCACGCCGAGTCCCTCGGAGTCGACGTGTGCGATCAACTGCAGCACCGGGCCGGGGATCCGGCCACGGGCTCTCGCGAAGGAAAGGCGACCTCGTGACCCAGGTTCCCGATCTCGTCCGCCTCGGTACCCGCGGAAGTCCCCTGGCTTTGTGGCAGGCCCACTGGTGCCGTGATGCCCTGCTCGCCGCCCATCCCGGACTGCGGGTCGAGGTCGTCGAGGTCGAGAGTGCGGGCGACGTCGATCTGCAGACGCCGCTCGTGCAGATGGGCGAGATCGGAATCTTCACCAAGACCCTCGAGGCGGCGCTGCTCGGCGGGAAGATCGACCTGGCCGTGCACTCGTTGAAGGACGTGCCCGCGGCACTGGCCGACGACACCGAGATGGTCGCGGTGAGCGAGCGCGGGGATCCCCGCGACGTGATCTTCTTGCGCGAAGGGAAACGCTTCGAGGATCTGCCCGAAGGGGCGCTCGTGGCCACCGGCTCGTTGCGCCGCCGGGCACAGATGCGCGTGGCGCGGCCGGACCTGCAGATGGTCGCCCTGCGCGGAAATCTGAACACACGGTGGCGCAAGTTCACCGAGGGGCAGTTCGACGCCATGGTCTTGGCCGCGGCCGGTGTGTTGCGCCTGGGATGGGCCGATCGCATCACGGCCTACATGCCCACGGATCTGTTGTTGCCCGCCGTGGCGCAGGGGATCGTCGGTGTCCAGGGCGTAGAGGGTAGCGGTGCCAGCGAACTGGCGCGCGCGATCACCCACACGGAGACCCACGCCCGGGCGCGGTCGGAGCGATCCCTGCTCGCGGCCGTGGCCGGGGGATGTGTGGTGCCCCTCGCCGGCTTCTCGGAACTCGACGGCGACCAGCTCACCCTGCGAGCCCGTCTCGCGCATCCCGAAGAGGGTCCTCTGCTGACGGCCGAAGCCACCGGTGCGATCACCGAGGCCGAGGCGATCGGACGTCGCGTCGGCGAGGAACTCCTGGCCCAGGGTGGGGCCGAGATCGTCGCGGCGGCCAAGGCGCTGGCCCGCGAGGGCTGATCGCGGCCGTTCCCGGACCACGACTGACCGATCTCTTCATGGGTCGACGGCATCACTCCGGCCGTCCGGCTGCACGAAGTCACGATACGCCAGTCACTTGCGAGTGCCGATGCGAACGGCAACGTCCTTGCTGAAGGATCGGGCCGTCCCGTCCCCGGCTCGCGAGGGGACACCGTGATTTCCGTGCACCGGGTCTGGAGGCGAGCGCCCGATGAGACCGCAACGAATCCAGTGGTTGTCCTTCCTTCTCGTGCCCTTGCTGGTCGTCGCGTGTTCCGACGACGACGACGGCAATGGACCGGCCGGTCCCACGACGCCGACCGACACCGTGGCCCCCGTGGTGGTGTCGATCGATCCCGGACCCGATGACGTCGGGATCGGGTTGCAGCAGGCGATCGTGGTGACCTTCAGCGAGGCGATGGATCCCGAAACCGTCGAGGGTCAGGTCACGTTGTCCTCCGGGACGGTGACTGCGTCCGTGTGGAACGACGCGAGCACTCTCGAGATCGAGCACGATGGTTGGAACGAAGGGGAACGGGTGGAGGTCGCGCTCGGGACGGGCCTGACCGACGCCGCAGGGAACGCTCTCGCCCAGGAGTTCGGAGCCGGGTTCTGGACGCAGACCTCGGCCGCGAAAGTTCTGAGCACCGTGCCCGCCGACGGGGCGACCGGAGTGGCCCGCAACACCACCGTGCGCATGATGTTCAGCCATCCCATGATCGTGAGCAGCGTGGAGTCGGCGATCACCGTCGACGTCGGGGCCGGAAACACCGCGCCGGGCTTCACCGTGACGCGGGGTGCCGAGGACTGGCTGGTGGTGGCCTTCGACGCGGAGCTTCCCGCCGATCAGGCCGTGACGATCACCGTGGCGTCGAGCGCGCAGTCGGCCGATCCCGTCCCGACGGGCGAGCCCGCGATCTTCTCGTTCACGACCGGAGCCGGCCTCGACACGACGCCGCCCGAGCTGTTGTCCGTCACACCCGCTCTGACCGGCGCGATCCCGTCGTCGACGCCGTCGCTGGTCTTCCGGTTCAGCGAACCCGTCGATCCGAACAGCTTCCAACCCTCGCGCCTGGGTGCGCAGTTCATGCTGCTGATCGAGGGCTTCCAGATCTCCCCCGTCTGGTCGGACGACGACACCGTGCTCACCCTGCCGTTGCCGGCACCGCTGCCGAGTGGACTGCCGATCGTGGCCGACTTCGGCGGCTTCACCGACACCGCGGGCAACGTCGCGCGGGGAACGGTCGAGATCGATCTGCGGGTCGACGGGGATGCCATCGCCTGGCCCTTCATCGACGGGATGGTCACGACGATCCACGGCGAGGAACACGCGGCCGGCACCACCGATGGATTCCTCCACGAATGGATGGAGATCCGACGGACCGAGGCGCTGGCGGACGGTCGCTTCCGCGTGATCGGCTACCCCGACCAGACCTTCCAGCAGCCGGACGACTACGAGATCTTCCGTCCCACGACGTCGGGCATCGAGTTCGTCGGCTTCGGGTCGGAGGACCCCGAGGACCTGCACGCGGTGACCTTCGACACTCCCGTGCAATACCTGAGTCTGCCGCTGGCCGTCGGCACCTGGTCGGGACAGACCACGGCCACATTCGAGGGCGAGACGGTCACGATCTCCTACTCGGTCGAGGTGATCGAACAGGTGACGCTGGAGGCACGACTGGGCGAGTCCTTCGAGGGATCCTCGCCCCCGCTGGTCTCGAAGGCGGACGACGGTGAACCTGTCCTCGAGTGGATCGACGCGTGGCGGACCGAATTGAGCTACGAGATGTCGATCGGGGGCACGCCTCTCGAGTCAGGAACCGACGAGATCCACTACGCCCCTGTGATCGGGCCGGTGCGGTGGGTGTCGCAGGGTACCGACCACACGGAGGACGAGTCCTGGTCCTCGATCCAGGACGTGGTCGGTGTGGACATGGACTGGTAGTGTGTGCTGGAGCACCGACGACGGCGGCCCGCTCCGGGAAGGGGCGGGCCGCCGTTCGTGGAGTCGGGGTGGGTCGGGTCTAGTCGTCCTCCACCGAGTTCGCCTTCGCCAGAAGGTACAGAGCCACGGCTTCGAGCGTGGAGTGCACACCCATCTTGCCGAGGATGTGCTGCACGTGGTTGCGCACGGTGTAGTAGCTCACGTTCAGCTTCTCGGAGATGGCGTAGAGGTTCTGGTCCTTCGACAGCAGATCGAGGACCTCGCGTTCGCGCTTGCTCAGGCGGCTCTTCTCGAGATCGAATTCACGTTCGTTGTTGAGCGGAGTGCGGGCGGCGATGCGATCGAGGTAGCTCTCGATCAGGTGCTGCTTGTCCACGTTGAACGCGCAGTGCGCCAGGCACGTGCCACCGGTCTTCTCGTCCTCGAACGGGATCACCAGCAACTGGACCCAGTGCTCGCCGTCACCGCCCTCGACACGAATCGTGTAGGGCTCGATCTCCTCGTCCGCGTCGACCATGCGGTCGACCGGACAGTGTTCCGAGCACCAGGGTTGGCCGTCGGCGTCCACGCCCCCCACGACCTCGTGGCAGGGCTTGCCGATCATGTTCGGAATCGTGGTCCCGAGCATGGTCTCGGCGCGCTCGTTGGCGAAGAGGATCCGGCCGTCGGGGCCGGACACCCAGGTCGCCACCCCGAGGCGGTGGATCCAATCGGGAAGGGCGTCGGCGGACAGCTGTTGGTCGTTCATGATACGTCCTCCGTATCCCTCAGTGGCCGGTGTGCGCCATTTCGTCGCGGGCGACGCGTGCGAAACGCGCCGTGAAATGGCGCAGGAAGGGAGCCTGCTCGAGAATCCGCATGCCGCGGAGCTCGTTCTTGCGTTCGTTGACCTTCAAGATGGCCTCGACGACGTAGTCGACGTGGCTCTGCGTGTACACGCGCCGCGGAATCGCGAGGCGCACGAGCTCCATCGCCGCCGGAGTCTCCTCGCCGGTCTGCGGGTCGACCTGGCCGAACATGACCGAGCCGATCTCGACGGCGCGGATGCCGGCCTCGAGGTACAGTTCGGCCACGAGTGCCTGGCCCGGGTACTGGGAGACGGGAATGTGCGGAAGCATGGCCTTGGCATCGATGTAGATCGCGTGTCCGCCGGGCGGCTCCACGATCGGCACCCCGGCCAGGGAGATCCGTTCACCCAGGTACCGGGTCGCTGCGATGCGGTAGCGGAGGTAGTCGTCGTGGAGGACCTCGTGCAGGCCCACCGCGATCGCCTCGAGATCACGTCCGGCCAGTCCTCCGTAGGTCGGAAATCCCTCGGTCAGGATCAACAGGTCGCGTTCCTGCTGGGCCAGGTCGTCGTCGTTCGTGCAGAGGAAGCCGCCGATGTTGGCCAGACCGTCCTTCTTGGCCGACATGGTGCATCCGTCGGCGTAGCTGAAGAGCTCGCGGCAGATGTCCTTGATCGACCGGTTGGCGTAGCCCTCTTCGCGGACCTTGACGAAGTATGCGTTCTCGGCGAAGCGGCAGGCGTCGATGTACAGCGGGATTCCGTACTGCTGGGCGATCGCCTTCACCTCGCGCACGTTGCGCATGGACACCGGCTGCCCCCCGCCGGAGTTGTTCGTGATGGTCAGCATGATCAGCGGGATCCGGTCGGCTCCTTCGTTGGCGATCAGTTCGCGCAGCGCACGGATGTCCATGTTCCCCTTGAAGGGGTGGTACTTCGACGGCGTGTGCGCTTCCGGGACCACGAGATCGACGGCCCGCGCTCCGGTGTACTCGATGTTCGCCCGCGTGGTGTCGAAGTGCGTGTTGTTCGGGACGACGTCGCCCTTCTTGCAGAGCGTCGAGAACAGGATCCGCTCCGCGGCGCGGCCCTGGTGGGTGGGAATCACGTTCTCGAAGCCGAAGATGTCCTGGACCGCGTCGCGGAAGCGGTCGAAGGAGCGGCTGCACGCGTAGGCCTCGTCGCCCCGCATGATCGCCGCCCATTGCTCTGCGCTCATGGCCGAGGTTCCGCTGTCGGTCAGCAGGTCGATGAGCACGTCGTCGGCGTGGACCAGGAACAGGTTGAAGCCGGCATCGCGCAGGATGCGTTCACGTTGGCCGAGGGTCGTCATGCGGATGGGCTCGACGACCTTGACCTTGAAGGGTTCGATGATGGTCTTCACGGGCGCATGCTCCGAGGTGCTGCTGGACGCGCCGCTGCCGGCCGGGAACGGGGCCAGAACGGACGGATCGCCGAGGGATGGATTCCGGCGACACTGCCACGTTCAGACACCGGCAGACGCGTTCCCATATAGAAGATGAGACCTGGCCGCGATGGGGCCGTTGCATCACATATTTGCCACGCGACCAGATCACGGAATCAGACTTCGTGGTGGTCGACGAAGACCGAGAGAGCCCGGCTGGCCCGGTCGATCTTCCGGTACACGGGCACGCCCCCCCGTTCGAGCATGAGCACGGCCGGATCGTACAGGCGCCCCGAGTCGATCGCCGCGACGATCGGTTTGTCGGTCTCGCGGAAGACCCGTACGACCTCCGCGGGCAGGGACTGCATCCCGAAGACGTTCTCCGGATGCGCGCCCTCGGGGTCGGGAGCCAGGATGTCGAGCGTGGGGGCCGCCGGAATCGCCGATACCACGATCACGTCGACCTCCTCGGCGGCGGCCATGACCTCGACGGCCTTCACGAAGTGCTCGGTGTCGGTCATCGGTGTGCAGTCGATCGGGTTGCCGCAGTGGGCGATCACCGGCAACACCTCTTCGAGTGCACGGCGTGTGCTCTCGGAGAACGTCGCCATCTCGAGTCCGTAGAGGTGATCGCTCACGGCGCCGGCCTCGAAGCCCGCGTTCGTGATCACGCCCAGACGGCGGCCGCGGGGCGTCCGCGCACGGAGCATGGTGAGGATCTTCGTCACGTCCTCGAACATGTTCAGCGTCTCGCACACCACTGCGCCGGCTTCCATCAACAGGCTCCGGGCCACGGCGTAGTCGCCCGCGATCGACGCCGTGTGGCTCGCCGCGGCCTCGGCTCCCGCCTCGGTCTTGCCGGCCTTGTACACGACGACCGACCGACCCTCGTTCCGTGCGCGCCGCACCAACGACAGGAATCGTTCTCCTTCGCCCGGCTGGAAGCCCTCGACGTAGAACACGAAGACCTGGGGCTCGGTCTCGTGTTCGAGGTAGTACTCGAAGAAGTCGCTCGCGGTGAGGTCCATTTCGTTGCCGTAGGAGATCGAGACCCGGGGGAACACGATCCCGTCGAGGTTGCTGGTGAAGCTCACCAGATAGGCGCCGGACTGGCTCACCACGACCAGGTCGTCGCCGGGCGCGTCGTGGAAGGGAAGTTTGTAGGTGGGCAGGAAGAAGGTGTTGTACTCGTGCTTGCTCACGATTCCCAGGCAGTTCCCGCCCACGAGGACCGGCCCGCGGTCCTCCTGCTGTCGCGCGGCAGCGAGTGTCTTCTGCACCTCGACGGCACGACCGCCCTCTCCGGTCTCGGCGAAGCCCCCGGGGATCAGGATGATCGAATGGGCCTTGCCCGTGTCGCAGATCTCCTGGATCGACTGCGGGGCGCGATCGGCGGGAATCGCGATGACGGCCAGATCGACGGTTTCGGGCAGTGCTTCGGTGCTCGAGACACAGGGGACGCCGTCGATCCGGTCGGCTTTCGGGTGGACCGCCCACAGACGGCCGTAGTCGAGTCCGACGGCCTGCTTGAGATTGCGCAGGATGATGCGGCCTGCGTTCATGGCCGAGGCCGATGCTCCGTACACGGCCGCGCTCCGCGGGTGCAGGAGCTGCCCGACCTTTTCGATCGGACGGGCAGGGCGCGCGGCCGTCGCCGGACCCGCCAGACGGATCAGGGCGTCGAGGGCCACGGGTCGGCCGTCGACGGCGACCACCGGATTCAGCTCGATCTCCTCGAACACCGCGTGTCCGTCGTCGTCGGTGCGTTCGATCAGTTCGACGAGTGCCGACAGGGCGCGGGCCAGGGCCTCGCGGCCGAAGGGCGGCTGGTCGAAGAGCCGCGAAGGCTTCAGTGCCTGCGCGCCGAAGTGGGTCGATGCCAGGACCTCGACTCCCCGCTCGGCGTCGAACTCGCCCTTGCCGAGTCCGGCCCCGAGGATCGTGTGCGCATGACCCTCGCTGAGTTCGCCGTACCACTCGGTGAGAACACCACCCGGCCCGACCGCGACCATCGGTCCGAAGGCCGCGTCGACCCGGGCGCTCAGCAGCAGCTCCGTTCCTGGGACGTCGGTCGTGAAGTCGATCTTCTCGGTGATCATCACGCCGCGCAGGTCGGCGCCGGGCACGGCGCCGCCGACCCGGTCGAGCATCTCGGTCACCGCCGACCGCACCGCGTCGACTTCGCGCCGGACGACGCGCACGCCGCCGACGTCGCTCTTGTGGAGGACATCGGGCGAGACCACCTTCAACACGACCTCGCCCCCGCCGAAGGGCCGAAGGGCCGTCTCGTCCACCGCGTCGGCGCTGTCGACGAGAGCGGTCAGGGGAACGTCCATTCCCGCTGCACCGAGCAGGGCGTAGCCTTCGGGCTCGAGCAGGATCCGGCGGTTCTCGCGGCGGGCGGTCTCGATGATCATCGGCGCGTCGGGTGTGATCATGGGTGACTCACTCCTGGCTCTGGGTGCGCTCGCACGGCGCACCCGGGTCGTGCTTTCGTTCCATCACACAAGTTCCATGGCCGAGGGCCGGCCGGAATCGTTATCGTCGCCGTGAAACCCCCTGCGACGTGAACGAGCCCCGAGCTCGGATCAGGAGCCGGCCATGGCCGAACGCATCAGCATCCTCGTCACCCCGACCGAGAAGCACATCCTTTCCTCGCTGCGCGAGTTGCCCGAGGGGCACCTGCAGCGGCAGCTCGAGGCCTTCCTGGTCGAACTGACCGACTTCGTGCGCGATCCGAAGTGCCCCGAGGTCCAGGCCGACGGCATCCCCTGTGACGACCCCAAGGCCGACTGCGAGCAGTGCCAGAAGGTCGGGGTGCTCCTGGAGACCCTGCGGGGTTCGCTGCCGGATCGCATGGCTCGGTCCTAGGATCGGGCTCCACGGGAGCTGCGTTTCTGCCTCCGGTCCTGGCCGGGAACCCGGGGGCAGATCGGAACCCGGGGGCGTCGCCCCCGGGTTCCCCTCGTTCGGACGAGGTCCGGATGCTCAGGACAGGGTGTCGTGGATCAACTGGCCCAGTGACGGGTCGGAGTAGTCGTCCAGATCGTAGGTCACCCGCGTGTTCGGCTTGTCGATCGTGATCACCCGGCCCAGGTCGATGGGCGTACCCACGATCACCGCATCGACGTCGGCCCTCTCGATGGTCGCCTGCAGGTCGGCCATCTGCTTGTCACCGTAGCCCATGGCCGGCAGGAGCTGGCCGATCTCCGGGTAGCTCTCGAAGGTCTGGGCGATCTCGCCGACCACGAAGGGCCGGGGGTCGACGATCTCGGCCGCCCCGAACTTCTGGGCCGCGATCACGCCGGCGCCGTACTTCATGCCGCCGTGCGTGAGCGTGGGGCCGTCCTCGACCACCAGCACGCGCTTGCCCTTGATCACGCTCGGATCGCCCACCGACACCGGACTGTTCGCATACACCACGGTGGCGGTCGGGTTGAGTTCCTTGATGTTCCGCTCGACGATCTTCACGTTCTCCGGATCGGCCGTCTCCATCTTGTTGAACAGCACCACGTGGGCGCGCTCGGCGTTCACGCGCCCGGGGTAGTAGCTCTTCTCGTGGCCCGGACGGTGCGGGTCGGCCACGGTGATCCAGAGGTCGGGCTTGTAGAAGGGGATGTCGTTGTTGCCGCCGTCCCAGAGGATGACGTCGGCTTCCTTCTCGGCCTCGCGCAGGATCGCCTCGTAGTCGACGCCGGCGTAGATGATGGTGCCGCTGACGATGTGCGGCTCGTACTCCTCCATCTCCTCGATCGTGCAGTCGTGTTTCTTCAGGTCGTCGACGCTGGCGAAGCGCTGCACCTTCTGGGCGGAGAGGTCGCCGTAGGGCATCGGGTGGCGGATGGCCACGACCTGCTTGCCCATGTCCTTGAGCACCTGGGCGACCTTGCGCGTGGTCTGGCTCTTGCCGCAGCCCGTGCGCACGGCGCAGACGGCGATCACCGGCTTGCTGCTCGGGATCATGCATGCGTCGACCGGCGCTTCCTCGAACTTCGCACCGGCGGCTTCGACGATCTTGCGCTTGCCGGCGACGTACTCGTAGCTGACGTCGCTGTAGGCGAAGACGACGTCGTCGATCTCGTGCTCGCGGATGAGCTTCTCGAGATCCTTCTCGTCCTCGATGGGGATGCCGTCGGGGTAGCCGTCGCCGGCGAGATCGGCCGGGTACTTGCGGCCCTCGATGCCGGGGATCTGCGTGGCCGTGAAGCACACCACCTTCACGTCGTCGCGGCCGCGGTAGACCGTGTTGAACACGTGGAAGTCCTTGCCAGCGGCACCCATGATCAGAACGCGTCGGGTCATCGTGTCCACCTTTCCTCGGTCGGACCCGCACCGGGTCCGGCAGGGTGGATGGCCCACGGCGGCAGCCGCGGCGGCGGCGCGCGGTCCCGTGGTCGGGCAGGTCGTTGACTGTCGGAGAGGGGCCCCGGGACCTGGGAACCGGGGAACGAATCCGAGGGTACGGGGCCGGCCCTGGCGGGGCCAGGGCGATCGTGTGACGTCGCTCCCGGACGTGGAAACGGCCCGGACCTTCCGGTCCGGGCCGCTCCCCTGGAGAGACGTTCGGAGAACGCCCCCTGCTACGGTTCGGCGATCAGTCGTCGAAGGTACCTTCCATGATGCTCAGGAAGGAGTCGTCGGCCGGGCTGAAGCTATGCGTGAGGTCGGCCACGCCATTGCACATCCCGTTCGTGCCGTAGGTGATGGACTTGGCGTCGTATCCGACCATGCGGAGGTAGCCCGTGAGCTGCGCCGAGGTCTGGCCGGTCCAGCAGTAGATCCCGATTTCCTTGTCGAGCGGCAGGGTGTTCAGTGCGCCCGTCGAGAGCATGTCCGCATGCGGGGTGTACTGGTAGGCGCCGCCGAGGTGACCGTTCGCGTAGTCGCTCGGGCCCCAGTAGTTGATGATCATGGTGGTAGACGGGTCGTGCGTGGCCGCGTAGTTGCGATTCATCGTGGCGTCGGGGCCCCAGTCGCCGATCACGGCAGCCGCGCGCTCGAGGAGCACCGCCTCGGCCGTCTCGGCCTCGGTCATCACCGTCGGGTAGTCGGAAGCCGCGGGCTTCGCCGGCGCGTCGGTTGTCACGAAGGCACCGCTCTGGTAGATGTCGTCACTGAGGTAGTAACTGTAGCTCCCGTCCGCCTTGATCAAGGCCGGCGGCAGGATGCCGCTGGCTCCGAAGAGCAGGTTACGCGCGCTGTGGCCGGTCTCGGTCCCGACGACATTGACGATCGAAGTGGCGTACGAGGCGGTCTGACCGCTGTAGCACGTGAACACGATCGTCTGATCGGTCGGAAGCTGGTCGAAGTTGTTGATCACGTCGCCCACCGCCCAGTTCACTGCGCCCTTGATGTGGGCGTTCTCGTAGTCGGCCGCGCTACGCAGGTCGACCACGAAGAAATTCGGGTTGTCCGGCGTGTACGTTGCGAAGAAATCGGTCGCCGGCATGTTCGCACCGTCGCCGGCCATCGTGGTGTAGCCGTCGAAGTAGGTGTCACCCGCGTCGGTCACGACACTGACCTGGTCAGTCGGACCGCCGCCACCCGGGTTGGTCGGGTTGTCATCGTCGTCGTCCGAGCATCCGTTGAATGCGAAGACCATCATCAGAATTGCCAGCATCGCGATCTGCTTGGAAAGAATGCGCTTCATCGATCGTTCCTCCAGGTTTCGGGACCCGGATGCGCGTATCCGGGTCCCGCTCATGGTTCGTGACTAGCGGTCCGTTCGGCCGAGAGAGAACGGAGTTCCGCTCGGCACGATCACGTCCTGGTTGGCCGCC
>Ga0102943_1000245_pt1 | contig 38371 bp, 25 predicted proteins | sample SalPonC_black_MG_FD_78174 | JGI IMG/M metagenome (GOLD analysis project Ga0102943, IMG submission 78174) | Salt pond soil microbial communities from South San Francisco under conditions of wetland restoration - Salt Pond MetaG... | ecosystem: Environmental > Aquatic > Marine > Intertidal zone >...
TACACGGGTGGAGAGAACGTAAGACTCCTAACTCGACTACCTGTCTTCAGGCAGGTTTTGAGCAGTGAGCTATTCTCTGTGAAGCCCGAAGCCCACCTGTCTTCAGCAGGTGGGTAGTTCACTACCGCCTGTGAGTTCGCTTCCACGTTCGAACCTGAACCGGCAGACCTGTCCGCCTCAGTAGCGGCGGAAAGCACTGCCGAACTGACGGACCTGCAAAACCAAAGCCAGCGTACGTCAGAAAATGTAAATACTAATAATTTAATTTTAACAGCCGCCCTGGTAGAGGGGGTATCGATTCAGCTAGAAGGAGGGGTGACGGGGTCTTTTTCCGCCGACTTCAAAGTGCGTTCATCAGGAGAAACCAGCGGAGAGATGACCATTCACGGAATAGATTTTACAGAGAAATACGTGATCCTGGAAGGGCGGCCGGGCTGCGGAACGGAGTCTCCTAATCCCGTCACTATAGGTGGATATTTCATTGAAGAATCCGACGGGACCTCCACCAAATCGGATTTCACTGCGGCGGTTCGCCCCTCAGAGGGAGGGATTGGTGTTATTATTGATTTTAATACCTCCGACTCCGTCAAACAGGTAGAGGTCGATGGTGTTCTGCGTGTCACCTCCGAAGCATGCGATGATCCACAGTAGCCTGTTTTACTCTTTCCTTTCTTGTCTGGGTAAAACTCGCTGATCCTCTGGGTGGGGGAGTCTCAACCGCTGTAAAAGGTTACGTGGATGTCTAGGCAAGCTCGGCATCGCGGTCATCGCTACATCCGGGCCATCCCGGTTCAGAAAATGTGGCTGAGCGGATTATTCGCTCCGCTCATGAGACCGCTTCGCTCAGTTACTCGCTGCGCTCGTGATCCTCTGGGTGGGGGAGTCTCAACCACCGCAAAAGGTTACGCGCGTGCTTTAAGCAAGCTCGGCATCGCGGTCATCCCTACATCCGGGCCATCCCGGTTCAGAAAATGTGGCTGAGCGGATTACTCACTGCATTCGTGAGACCGCTTCGCTCAGTTATTCGCTCCGCTCATGAGACCGCTTTGCTCAGTTACTCGCTGCGCTCGTGATCCTCTAGGTGGGGGGCTACAACCCCCGCAAAAGGTTACGCGCGTGCTTTAGGCAAGCTCGGCATCGCGGTCATCCCTACATCCGGGCCATCCCGGTTCAGAAAATGTGGCTGAGCGGATTACTCGCTGCGCTCATGAGACCGCTTCGCTCAGTTACTCGCTCCGCGAGTGATCCTCTAGGTGGGGGGCTACAACCCCCGCAAAAGGTTACGCGCGTGCTTTAAGCACGCGCTAGCCTTTTTGCATTTCCACCACTCGCTCGAGCAAGCTCGGCTCCTGGTAGAAATGCAAAAAGGCCGCTGCGATAAATCGCAGCGACCTTTTGCTCAGGTTGGTCGGGATGAGAGGATTCGAACCCTAGCAAAACAGGGTAAATAGTGGCAACCGTAAAAGCCAGTAAATATAGGGTATTCAAAAGGCAAGTGTTAAAACTTGCCATACAAGGCTAATTTTTAACAGCCAAAAACGACCAATTATGCAACCTTTAGCGTATATTTGAAAAAACGCTAAATGTTATGCCAAAAGTCATTGGAACACCAAAGCCCAGGTTTAACCTGACCTATAAAAAGCGAAAGCATTCTACCATTGTCTGTATTTTTCGATATAAGCGGAATAGGAAAACCGCTACCCTGAAATATTCCCCAGGCGAAAAGGTGGAAGTCAAATACTGGGACGTTGAAGCAGGCCGCGCAAAATTCAACCGGAAGTATCAGGACGAATACGTTGAACTGAATAGACGGCTGAATGAAGTGGAAAACCTGATAATTGATATTTGGAAGCAATACAAGAACAACCCCCTTTCCCCTTCAGAATTTCGGGACGAATTAGACTACCGCCGGGGAATAAAGGAACGCCCCAAGAATGACGGGCCGGAAACGCCGCCCCTGCTGGCATTCCTTGACGAATACCTGAAGGAACGGGAAGAAGCGAAGGACTACAAACAGGGAACCTGGAAGATACTGCAAACCTGGGCAAACCATTTGCAGGAATACGCCCAGGAAGAAGCCCCAGGGCTGGACTACTCAGCAATAGACTGGAATTTCTTCCATAGCTTTAAGAACTGGCTTTATTCCGAACCCCGAAGCCATAGCCAGAATTACGCCGCCAAAGGTATCGACGTTATTAAACAGTTTATGGCTGAAGCGGAACGCCGCCGCTACCATTCAAACCAGACTTACCAGGAATTCAAAATAGCGAAGGAAAAAACGGTGAAATTCGCCCTTACCTTTGAAGAACTGGAAACCCTTTACAACCTTGAACTTTCCGAAAACGAACGGCTAGAAAAGGTACGGGACTTGTTTCTAATTGGGGCTTATACGGGGCTTCGCTTTTCTGACTTTACCAGTGTTCGCCCCGAACACATAAGCGAAGAAGACGGGCAGCACTTCCTTACCGTTACCACCAAAAAGACGGGACAAAACGTAACAATTCCGCTTTTCCCTGAAGCAGAAGCCCTGCTTCGTAAGTATGACTTCCAAACGCCCAAAATTTCAAACCAGAAGGCAAACGACTATCTGAAGGAACTGGGGAAACTTGCCGGACTTGATACCCCCCTGGCCATTGTCCGAACCGTTGGGGGCAAACGGCAGGAAACTATAAAACTGCAATGGGAAAAGCTGACAACCCACGTTGCCCGCCGTTCCTTTGCCACTAATTTCTATCTGCTGGGCATTCCCGCCCTTATGCTTATGAAAATTACCGGACATACGACAGAAACCCAGTTCATGAATTATATAGCCGTAGACGGCAAAAGAAACGCCAGAGAATTGGCAAAAGAAGTAGCCATTAGGACGGGCAGAAGCCCGCTGAAGGCAGTTAAATAAATACCACAACCTTTAAAAATGGGCCATACAAAGCAACTGAAGTTTTCCCGGAAGGAACTCCGGCTAATATCTATTCTACTGGAATTTGTAGACGTTGACGCAATGCAACGCCAGAACGGCGGAAACTTCCCCTGGCAGGAAGTTATGTTAGCCAAAAGCGCATTAAGCGAAGCCGCCTACCGTAACAGCCACGACCGCCGGACTGGCCGCCTGGGTGAAATGGATTGGGATATTAAAGACCTATGCCAACACGCATTAAACAAAGAATATACCCGCCTAGATAAAATAAGGCAGGCAGGGCAAAAGGAACCGGAACCGGACGTTCCGCCGGCGATCAGGAAGGCATTGCAGGAAGAACAGGTAACTAGACTAGATACCGAAGATAAACCGCAGGCCGGGGCGATCCCGGAAGATTCATTAATTGATTTACTGGCCTAAACCTGGAAAAATGGAAGTTATCATTATTTGGAACGGTGAAAAACGAGAAAGGAAACGCTTCACTGATATTGAAGCACTAAAAACCTTCCTGAACCGAAACGGGGATTATATCGCCCGGTTTTTTTTGGCAGAACATGAATAGCCCCCTTGCCTACCTTGCCTTCCTTGCCTACTTACCCTGAAACCCTAGTAAATACAGGGGTTTAACTAGGCAAAAAGTGGGCAAAGAAGTAGGCAAGTAGGCAAAACGTTACCGGGGACGAACGCCCGAAGCATTGATAGGGAAATAAAAACCCCAGCCTGAAAGCACGGAAGCTTAGAACAGGCCGGGGAAATTGCTAAAAAACAATTTGAGCAAAAATGAAGAATTTTGCAGACAGAAAGAAATTAGAAGCAGCAGAAGAACAAAAATTTATTGAACGCTGCAAGGAAGAATTTGTAGAAACTTCCCTGGCTTCTTCCAACAGAAAGAAAGTTGGACAACTAACAGCAGCAAGTTACCTACCTAACGTATTTTCAGCCATTACGGCAGGTTTTTTCGTTTTCTACCTACTGTCAGGCTATACCAGGACAATAGCCCTAATACTGGGCTTCCTGCTGTTGTCTATTGTCATTGCCGTAGAAGCTGGGAAACGGGGAATTATTGCCACACTGGCAAAGGAATACTTCATAGACGGTAAAACCCCTGTCCTGGCTATTGTCGGGCTGCTGGCCTGCTTTGCGCTCAGTATGACGGCTTCCTATATTGGTGGGCAGCAGTTAGTAGTAGAAACCGCCCCGCCGCCGCCCAGGGAAGCGAACCCCCAAATTGACAGTTTGAACCAGGTACTAGCTGCCCAGCAGGCGACAATAGAACGCCTTCAGCGTACCACCTGGAAGGGCAAAGTTACCAGGAACGCCCAGGCTGGAATAAACGAAGCGAAGAAGCTGCAAAACCAAATTTACAGCCGTATTGCTACCCTGGAAGCCCAGGACGACGAAACGCACACCGCTACCCTGCTGAAGCATAATACAAAGCATTTAAATTTTGGTATTGTCCTTGGTGTATTGGCCGCCCTGGCTGACTGGTTCCTGCTGGGCCTGCTTTGGACTGCCAAGAAATTAAAATACCAAGTGGCCGCCGCCAACTACCAGGCTACCCAGGCCCAGGCCGGGGGGACTGGATCCGGGACGGCTGCCCAGGCTTCCTACCAATTACCTTCCATTTCCAACGGTAAAACGGGGCTGAACCAGCAGCCCCGCCCTATTGGCTTCAGGCAGGCCAAAAAACCCGCCCCTAACGCAACCGTTAAGGAACCCCCAGGGGACGAAGGCGAAAAGGCAGTAAATTCAAGGGCTGACGCAACCGTTAATAACGCAACCGTTAAGGAAGCCCTGGAACCAGGGGAAAAACGTTGTGAAAATTGCGGGAATGTCTTCCACTACAAAGTAACCTGGCAAAAGTTCTGCTGTCAGGACTGCAAACGGGAATTCCACGCCCAAAAGCATGGGGGCAAACCCTTCAGCCCTAAGCGATACCACAAAAAGAATGGCAATGACTGAATTTGAAGCGAAATTAGAAGAAGCAGCCGAACGCCTGGGGCTGACTGCCAGCCAGAAGGAACACCTTATTTGGGTTTGGCAGACTTTCGAAGGGGTTCCTATGCTGAAGGGTAGGGCAGAAGTTACCAAGTATGTTAACCACTACTTCCGGGAACGCCTGGAACCCCTTCCAGCCCAGGTAAAGGCTTTCTTCATTCGGGAAGTTATAGGCTTTTTCGAAGCCCATACAAACCGTTACCCGCTAATTGTCTGGGAACTGGAAGGCTGGCTTCAGGAACTTGGAAACGCCGCCCAGGCCGCCCCAGAAGAAGCCCAGCAGCCGGAAGAATGGGAAGGGCTGTTCTTTAAACCTGCTGACGCCGTTGCAACCTTAAAGACAATGAAGGAAGTGGGCATTATTGACCGGAAAGAACGCTACATAATGGGGCCACGAAAAAAGGTTGTTTTAGGCTTTGTCTACCTGTTTTTGCTCAAAAATGGAATAGTACGGAAGGCAAAGAAAAAAGCCCTTAGCAAAGTTTTTTCGAAGCGTTTTGAAGTTGATATGAATGAAAAGGTTTTTCAGCCTGGCTATGTCTTCGGAACTGACAAGAAGGGGAAGCCTAATTGTGTAAAAGATATGGAAGAAAAGTTTAACGGCATTTTTGACCATTATTACCAACAATTATAGGTTTTACTTACCACCTGGTAAGTAAAGTAAATAAGGCAAATAGGTTATCCCCACCTTTGGGGAAACTTATTGTTGATGGCTGAAATAATTGTACTTACCGCAGAAGAATTTGACCGCCGCCTGAAGGAACTGGAAGCCAGTCTTCAGGCCACTGTTACCGAAACGATACGAAGCCATTTCAAGGAACGGGAAGAACCTGGCCCAGCTGGGGAAGGACTGCTTACGAAGAAAGAAGCCGCCGCCCTGCTTTCTGTTTCCACTTCAACAGTTGACAATTACGCCCGCGCCGGACGGCTTACCCGCCATTACATTGGGAAAAGTGTTCGCTTTGAACGCCGGGAAGTCCTGGGGCTGGCCAAAACAAAAAATAGCAATGAGCAACAATAAAAAAGCCGCCAACGGAAGCACGTTGAACGGCAATAACAATAAGCATGACAAAGATAATAATTTTCTGCCAGAATTGCCAGCCGGAACCCTGACAGAAGATGAACTTCAGAACGACATAGCACAGCGGACAAACGGGAAGCAGCAGAAGCCCCAGGGAAGCCCCAGGGGCGACAAAGAAGGCTTCCCCCTTGACATACTACCCCCGAAGCTGGAAGAACTGATAAAGGGGGCTAAAACAGCCCTGGGAATACCCCCCGACTTCCTGGGGGCTTCCTGCCTGCTGGCCGCCGCCGTCGCCGCCGGGAATACACACCAACTTCAAATAAAGGAAGCATTCACCCAACGCCCTATTTTCTACCTGGTATTGATAGGCAACCCCAATTGCAATAAGTCAGGGGCTTTAAAATTCGCTATGAAGCCTATTACCAATAGGGACGGGGACAGTTACGACGAATACCAGGCCCAGCAGGCCGAATACGAAGTAATAAAGGGAATGGGGAAGAAGGAACGGCAGGAAGAAGGCATTACCGAAATGCCAGCACCGCCAATTTACAGCCGTTCCCTGGTAAGTGACATTACCCCCGAAGCCCTGGCCAGCGTTCACCAAGACAACCCCAGGGGCATAGCCGTTTTCCGGGACGAACTGGCAGGCTGGGTAAAGGACTTCAATAGGTACAACCAAGGGGGCGAACAGGAAATGTGGCTTTCTGCCTGGAATGGGGACGCCCTTGTTATCGACAGGAAGACGGCAGGCCCAGTACGGATAAAGAACAGCTTTATTTGTGTGGCCGGAACAATTCAGCCCGCCGTAGTGGAAGAACTGGCAAACGGGGGAAGGGCAATGAACGGGTTTATTGACAGAATGCTGTTTGTGTGGCCGGAAGGACTGGAAAAACCGAAATGGACTGACGACGAAATTAACCTTGAATTGCTGGGGGAATACCAGGGCGCAATAACCAGGCTTTTAGACCTGACATTTGACGAAGAAAACAAAGCCCATACCCTTACCCTGAAGTCTGGGGCGAAAGAACGCCTTTTCCATTTCTACAATGACGAAAATAAGCCCCTTTGCGACGAAGCAGAAAACGAACTATTGGCGGGCATTTACGGAAAGTTTGACTTACACACCGCCCGCCTGGTAATAGCCCTTCATTTACTTTGGTGGACTTACCAGGATAAAGGAAGGCGACCGCCCCAGCCGCCCCAACAGGTAGAAGAACGGACAGTAGAGCAGGCTATAAAGGCTGCTAAATACTTCAGAAGTCAGGCTTTGAAGGTATACAACCGCCTGCATAATGAAAGCCCCGTAGAACGGCTGCCAGCCGATAAACGGGAAGTATACGAAGCCCTGCCCGAAGAATTTAAAAAAGCTGACGGGCTGGCCATAGCCGAAGGAAAAGGAATGCACCCCAAAACATTCAGCCGCCTTCTGACTGATAAGAAGCTGTTTGAAAAGGTCAAACATGGGGAATATTCAAAAATTTACTGACTGCCTACTGTCCTTTCTGGGGTTTTTGTCCTTTTGGAACGGAAACCCCAGTAAATACAAGGGTTCTGAAGCAGTCTAAAAAGGACACCAAAAGGACAAAAGGACAATTCAAAAGGACAGGCTGAATAAAAGGACAGTCAAAAGGACATTAAAAGGACAGGGGTTTTGTCATTTTAGGACAGGCGGGAACCCCAGTAAATACAAGGCTTTTGAAGCCAAAAGGACAGAAAGGACTAAAAGGACAGGGGTAAAAGGACAAAGTCATTAATTCATAAATCAAAAATTACAACAATGAATAAGTTTATTGAAATTTCAGGCGAAAACGAAGCTAGTTACCTAACAATGGCTCTTAACTTGCTAAAAGAACATATGCAAAGGGAATTTCGAATTGTAATGGATGACGAATACAGACAAAAAGCATTGGAAATTATTTCTTGGTGCGAAGCCAAAAAAAGCAGCATTGAAGCAAAAGTTGAAGACCAAAACAGCAATTAAATATTGGCAGGGACAAAAGGGCAAACAAAAGGACAATGACAACAGAATACAAATACAGTCTTCAGAAATACCAAGGACGGCGAACCCGTCACACCTGCCCGAATTGTGGGAAGCCAAATGAATTTACTGTTTACGTTGACGAAGCCGGGGATCCCCTGGCCGCCCATGTTGGCAAATGTAACCGGGAAAATAATTGTGGCTACCATTACCCGCCTGGGGACTACTTCCGGGACAACCCCCAGGCCGGGGACGGGGACGGGGAAGAATGGCGACAGTCTGACGCCTGGAAGACTACCTTCCAGCCCCCGAAGCCCCAGCCCGTAGACTTCCTGTCTAGGGAAGCTCTGGAAGCCAGCCTGAAGCATTACGACAAAAACAACTTTGTCCGCTACCTGGCAAAGCTTTTCGGACAGCAGAAGGCTTTAGAATTGGCCCAGGCTTACCAGCTGGGAACGTCGAAACGCTGGAAGAACGCCGGGGGGCTTTCCGTTGTCTTCTGGCAGGTAGACAGGGCCGGGAACATACGGCAGGCCAAAGCAATGGCATACAACCCCCAGACGGGGCGAAGGCTGAAGGAAGAAGGGAAGCATTACGTTTCCTTCCTTGGTAAAAAGATACTGAAGAACAGGGAAGCGAACCTTCAGCAATGCCTTTTCGGGGAACACCTTTTAGCCCAGGCCGAAGGTAAAACCGCCTGCCTGGTAGAAAGCGAAAAGACCGCCGTAATAATGGCAGGAATAGCCCCCAACGTTGTTTGGCTGGCCACTGGGGGGAAGAACGGGGCGAAATGGACAGACAGAAGCGTTTACAAAGCCCTGACGGGGCGAACGGTAATTTTATACCCTGACCTGGGGGCTTTCAAAGAATGGCAGTCTAAAGCCAAAATATTGGGGACAGTTTGCACCTATGAAGTTAGCAGCCTGCTGGAAGACAAAGCCCAGGGGGAAGACAGGAAACAGGGCTTTGACCTGGCAGACTACTTCGTTAAACGCCTTCAGAATGGCGTATATGAACCCCAGCCCAGGGAAGAACCCGAACAAGCCCAGGAAAACGGGCTTACCAGACAACCGGAAGACGAAGTTACCCAGGAAACCCGGCAGGACGCCGGGGACGCCGGGCCGGGGGACGGGACGCCGGGACAGGGAACGCCGGGGGACGCCGCCGGGGGGCTTCCTGCTGGCTTCAATGTAGTAGGGAAAACACTGGAAGTAGACGGGCTGCCAATGGCCTGGCTGAACGAAGAAGAACGGGCCGCCGCCCATGAACGAATGAAGGGGAAGGAATTGGAAGTAATGGCCGCCCTGAACCCAGCAATAACGAAAATGGTAGAACGCTTCGGACTGGAAGCAATTTAATAACGCAAATAGAGCAAATGACTGACTTAATTATCAATGAAGAAATTCTTACTGCATTCAATAACGTAGGCAGCAGAATGAACCGCGCCGCCCAGGCATTCGAATTCTGGCAGAAGTACGCCCGAAGACTGAAGAAAGGGGAACAAATGGACAAATTTCAGGCAGCAAACTTTGTTCAGGTTTACCGAATGGTTCAAACCATTTGTTACGTTGAAAACCCCAGGCTGGGCCGGAAGATAGCGGACGAAGTGAAACGCTGGCAGGCCGCCACAATTGCGAACCGATACACTGGGGCAGAAATACCCCTTATCGAATTGACCGAACCAATGGCTGCAAATGTAAACGCCGTACATACTTGGTTTGACCAGCTGGAAGCTGAATAATTTCTATCCATAGTGTTTTTTTTTCGCTCATTTTTAAGGCCAGCCTTCGGGCTGGCATTTTTCCGTTCTAAACGGCAGCAAAACGGCTTATTATGGCAGGCAGGGACGACAAAGGAAGGTTTGCTTCAGGCAACCCAGGACGCCCCAGGGGGGCGAAGGATAAAACCAGCAAACGGGCTAAAACCGTTGCCCTGGCATTCGTTCAGGAATACTTTCATTCGGGGCAGGCTGCAAAGGACTGGGACAAAATGGAACCTTACCAACGTTGGACAATTATTACCCGCCTGCTGGGTATTGTCTTACCAAAGGAAACCGCGCAAAAAATAGACCTTCGGGGACTTGACCCCCAACAGGCCGCCCGAATTGCTCTAGAAACCGCTGATTTACTGGAAGAAGAATAAAAGGACAGTCAAAAGGACATTAAAAGGACAGGGCTTTTGTCATTTTATGACAGGCCGAAACCCCAGTAAATACAAGGGTTTTGAAGCTAAAAGGACAAAAAGGACTAAAAGGACAGGGGTAAAAGGACAAATAAAAAAAAATATGAAGAAGCAAAGCAAAGAAGCCGAACTACTGGCCGCCCTATGGGCCGGGGAAATTACCAAAGCTGAATTCCTTCAGCGTATGGCTGAACCTAAAAGCGTTTCTGCCATTTGCTGGGGGATAACTGGGCCGGACGGGGAACCCAGCCCTGAAGCAGAAGTACAAATAAATTTCCTGGGGGGAAGCAAAGCAGGGCAGGAAGAAACAATTACCTGGGCTGAATACTTGAATTTACAGGAAGCATGGCCGAACGCTGACTTTAAGCCGCCTATTGTCTTTACTTCCTTCGAAAACGCCCAGCAGGACGCCCCAGGCGAAGCGACAGACGAAAAGCCGCCCAGCTCGACTACTTCAGATAGGGAATAAATGAATTGATACGTAAACACCTTACCAAGTTGGGTAAATGAACAAGAAAACAACCAATAGCGCAAAATGATAAAGCCTAAACCACTGATAAACAGTAATTTAGGCTTTTGTGTTGTCGGGATGAGAGGATTCGAACCTCCGGCCTCACGCCCCCCAGACGTGCGCTCTAACCGGGCTGAGCTACATCCCGTTTCGCCCGCCGAAGCTTTAGCGTAGGCGGGTATTTTAATAACGGACGGCAAAACTAACCATTCCATCCATAATACACAACCCGGCGGTCAAAAAGTTTCCGAAAAAATAAGAGATGCGTCAAAGGGGACCTTTTCGAGTTTCCTTAAACGCAAGCACCCGGGAACTTTCACTAACCCAATGGAGGAGGAACTAAGAGCTTATTGGGACTTTCAGTCTGAGGCGAAAGGGAGCAAATTTTTTTTCATACAAGGCAAATTTTGCAGTCGGATGCGGGCAATCCGGCGAAAAATTTAACGCCGTATGAAAGAAAATTTGCCACTTGTAGGCCAGAAATGAAAGTCCCAACAAGCTCTAAGGAACCCACACCACCCCCAGGTTAAAAAACGGCGCCGCCAGAATATTCTTCGCCGCCGCCACCGTCCCCACTGAGGCGGAGAGTCCGAGACCGTTGTTCAGCAGGTAGCTCAGCTCCGGTGTAATGCCGAAGTAGGAGATCCGGTTCCCGAAGATGGACGAGCCCCCGGTCACCCCCCCGCCCGTTCCGTTCTCCAGCGCGATCACCTGTTGCAGTTTCAGCGCCAGGCGCCAGTGCTCGCCCGGCGTCCAGCCCGCTTCGGCGCCCCAGCGGACGGCATCATCGTAGTTGACTTCGTCGGTTCCGGAGCTGTAGGCCAGCTCGGCCGTGCCGCGCCACTGGTAGCCGCCGGAGAGGGTGGCGTAGAAGGGGGCGGGGTAGAAGGAGTGCGAGGCGTGCAGCTGTCCGATGAAGCCCCAGGCGCCGTCGCCGCTCTGCAGCAGCTCGCTGTCGCCGCCGACGGGCTCGCCGGTGGGTAGCTTGAGCAGGCCGGAAGCGGAGAGGACTATGGCTTTGTCCCTAATGATGCCGTACTGCAGCCCCAGCCGGATATCGCCGATGCCGTTGAATTCATCGCCGGGGATGACGAAGCCGTCCACCGTGCTCTCCAGGTTGTTGATCGTGCCGCGCACGAAGAGCGGCGCGTCGACGCGGGCCGTCAGCCGGTCGCTGATGCCGTACTCGCCGTAGAAGTTAGTGCTGTACACCGAGGTCGTCGTGATGTCGATGATCTCCCCGTCGGGATTGAAAAAGGAGCCGGCCCGGATGAAGCCCTGAGAGAGTTTGTAGAAACCCGAGCCTTGGGGCTGCGTCCAGCCGCTCTGGGCCTGGGTTTGGGTGAAGCCAAGCAAGGATAGAAAGAAAAAGAAATGTTGTATTTTCATTATTGGATGGATTATGGGTCTGATTGTGAAAATTATCTGGGTAAGTTTAGAAGTTTAGGCGCTGGCCACTTCGTGGCCGCTGGTTTAGAAGTTTAGCAATGCTGTCAGAGCGGCTAAACCAGCGGTCAGAGTTTACTCCGTACACAGCCTGCCCCGTACACGCAGTGTCGGGAAGTGTCGGGGCAGGGCCGTGGCGCCTAAACTTCTAAACAGCGAAACCCGAAGGGCGAGCGCTAAACTTCTAAACTCATCCCCCAATTCTTTAGATCCCCCGTACACTATTCCAGCGTCGCCGTCCCGAACGGCACCCCGAACGGCTGGCAGTAAATGATCACATAATCAAAATCCGCCGGATCGACCGACGCCGGGATCGCGTAAGTCTGCGCCCCGGAAGTGGATTTCAGTTCGCCCAGGTTGACGCCGCCCGTTACGCCCTCTTCCTCCGGACTGAGGTAGATGTACAATCCCGGCCCGTTCTGCGTCCGGAAGTTGCTTTCGAAGACCAGCTCCGCCGCGTCATCTTCCTGCCGCAGCACCGCGCTGCCCTCGGCTGAGTAGCCGTTCAGTCCGCGGAAGGAGCCGCTGCGCTGGGCGCTCATCTGTCCGACCCGGATGGGGAAGGGGAGGGAGCTAACGCCCTCCGCCGTAACAGTAATATTGGTGCGGCCGTCACTGAGGGCCTCGACCAATCCATTTGCATCCACGGCCGCCACCGCCGGATCACTGCTGCTCCATTCCACGGGGATGCCGCTGAGTTCCGCTCCATTGGTATTTTCCACCCTGACGCTCAGCTGACGGCTCTCGCCGGTGCTGAGGTTGGAGGTGTCGCCTTCAATAATCACCGCAGCCACCGCATCGGGATCGGCGATGACGGTGACCAGCACCGAATCCGCTACGCCGGCGCTGACGAAGCCGTCGATCCAGGTCTGGCCGACATCTACGGCGCTGACCAGGCCGCCGGCCTCAACGGTAGCGATCCCCGCATTGCGACTGCTGAAAATCCATTCGCCGGATATCTCGCTGCCGTCGGTGGCGAGAATCCGGTAGCTCAGCGTATAGCTCTCGCCAGAAATCAGACTGAGGCTGTTCTCCTCAATGACGGCCTGGGCGGGGGCCGGCGCCAAGGGCGTATCCACCAGGTCGGTGCCGATGCAGCCGGCGGCCAGCAAACACAGGAATAGACAGGCAAAAATTCGCATGGATATTTTTTTTGTAAAAATGTGTTCTTCTCTGGTTTTGAAACTGTCCGTGGTATGACAATGGTATGAGTGCATTTTGCTTAATCGGCGTCATTTGGGAGGATTGTTAGAATTATCAATGACAAATCTCAATCCCGAACCCTGCCAAGCATCATTGGCTTTCGTTGAAAAAAATAGTAATGTGTAATGTTTCGGTGCAGTGTTTTATTGACGGGGTGACTCCGGTATGTATTTAGCGTAGGGGTCGTCGGCGCTTCGCGCCTACGGCCCGTCTGGGCGGCTTCCTGAGGGGGTTCGGGCGCTAATGCGCCCTTACGAGGGGACTCAGTCGCTGCACTCCCTCGTTGTGGGGAGCCGCGCTAACAGCTTAGGTACTTTTTCTTACTAAAGTACTGTTTCTGTAAGAGCGGCCCCCACAGCGAGCCGAAGGCGAGTCCCCACAAGAGGGGTGCAGCAGCATCCCGATTCCCACAGGCACGCGAGCGTAGCGATGCCACTCCCCCTACGCTAAATACATACTGACTTCGAGTCACCCCGTCAATCACACAGACTACCGATTCCAACGCCTAACATTCTCGGCCTCTTCCGCCTCGTTGGCGGAAGCTCCGGTTTTTCGAGAGTTTATCCGGCTTTTGCGGAATAGATCCGGATGGAAGAGGCCGGGAATGTTACTGCTCTGGCACCTAACCAAAACCATCTATATGAACCGTAGAAAAATTATTATCCTGGGCGCGGCCGGCCGCGACTTTCACAACTTCAACGTCTATTACCGCGACAACGAAGCCTACGAAGTCGTCGCCTTCACCGCCGCGCAAATCCCCGATATTGAAGACCGCAAGTACCCGGCTGAGCTGGCCGGTGAGCTGTATCCTAAGGGCATTCCCATCCATCCGGAAGAGGAGCTGCCGGAACTGATTCAAAAACTGGAAGTGGATGACTGCGTCTTCTCCTACAGCGACGTCAGTTACCAGCATGTCATGGCCATGAGCGCCATTGTGCACGCGGCGGGCGCCAACTTCGTCCTGCTGGGGCCGAAGGATACCATGCTGAAGAGCCACAAGCCGCTGATCGCCGTCTGTGCTACGCGGACGGGCGCGGGGAAAAGCCAGACTTCCCGCAAGGTGGTGGAAACGTTGATGGGGATGGGCCTGCGCGTGGTCGCCATTCGCCACCCGATGCCCTACGGCGATCTGGCCAAACAAAAAATTCAACGCTTTGCGACCCTCGATGACCTCAAGAAGCACGACTGCACCATCGAGGAGATGGAGGAATACGAACCGCATATCGTCCGCGGCAACGTCATCTACGCCGGGGTCGACTACGAGGCCATCTTGCGCGCCGCCGAGGACGATCCCGACGGTTGTGATGTCATCGTCTGGGACGGCGGCAATAATGATTTCGCCTTTTACAACCCCGACCTCCTCATCACCTTAATCGATCCGCACCGCGCCGGTCATGAACTTACCTATTATCCCGGCGAAATTAACCTGCGTATGGCCGATGTAGTGGTTATCAACAAGATCGACAGCGCCCGGCTGGAAGATCTGATCACGGTGCGGGATAACATTCGCCGCATCAATCCGAAGGCCACCCTGATCGAGGCGGCTTCCCCGATCCGCGTCGACGATCCCGATATCCTGCGCGGCAAACGGGTGCTGGCTGTGGAAGACGGCCCCACACTCACCCACGGCGGCATGCTATTCGGCGCGGGTGTACTGGCCGCCCAAAAGTACGGCGCGGCTGAATTGGTGGATCCCCGGCCTTACGCCACCGGCAAAATCGCCGAGACTTTCGAGATCTATCCGGATGTCGGCCATCTGTTACCGGCCATGGGCTACAGCGACCGCCAGCTGCACGACCTGGAGAAAACGATCAACAAAACCGACTGCGACGCTGTGTCCATCGGCACGCCTATCGACCTGACGCGCCTGATTAAAATACGCAAGCCGCATACCCGCGTCTACTACGACCTGCAGGAAATCGGTACGCCGACGCTGACCGAGGTGCTCGTGGATTTCATCAAGGAGCAGCACCTGGAAGAAGAGATGGACCAGGGCTGGACGGCGGCGGGGATGTAGACGAAGTCGGAAATCGGCCATACGGCTCTTCGCTTCGCTCCGAGAAGTCGGAAAGCGTCCGCCTTCGCTGAAAGCTTCGGCGGGTAAGAGAAAGCGGAAAGTTTCCCCTGTGGAATAGTCGTTTCGCGAATTCCACAGGGTTTACCCGACCCGAGGCAATGAGGGGCGGGCGGAATCCGGCGACCATCCGGAAATGACTTGGAGACAGGGTGAATGGGAGATATGTGGATCTTGTCCTTCCCCCCGTCCCCACGTCCCACCTCACTCCCTTCCGGCCATCCGCAGTCCCGCATTCGGGGGTGCCCAGATGTGTAGTTCCCGCTTTTTATAGTTGATAGCCATTTTGTGCAGGCTTAGAAACTCCAGTCCGAGGATGCCGTCGATATCGCTGCCGCCGAGGAGTTCGTTGAGATGTTCGAGTTTGCGGAAGCCGACGCGCAGAGGATGGTAATTCAGACCGGCGAGGGTCAGATTGTTCAGCCGTTGGACTGGAACCTGGCTGGTCTTTTTACCCACGCCTTTAACGCGGATGACGCCGGCCGTTTCCAAAAAGGGTTGCAGCTGTGCCTGCTTGCGGGGTTTGATCAGCGCGATGCCGGCGCCGCTGTCGATGCCCATCTTCAGTGATACGCCTCCGGTATTGGCGAGGAGATAGGGGAGGTGCCCTTTCATTTTTAGCGGAAGCACAAAGGAGGGCGTTTCCCGGGCTGTACTTTGATGCAGTCGCTCGCCCCGGTCATCCAGGCGGTAGAGGTGAATCTGGTGGTTTTGCATATCAAACACCAGTTCCATATTGTGGAACAGGTTGGCGCCCAGCAGTGCCAGAATAGGCACTTTCTTCGATTCTTCCAGGTGACTTAGGTCGTAGATTTTGGCGTAAGCCTTCTTCCAAATAAATCCGCCCAGTTGCAAGGTCGCGCTCCCGGAAGTAACCGGCTGTACCTGACCGTTAATTCCGACTACCTGCTCGTGCTTCGATAAGTCTTCGCTTCCGCTAAAATACGCCTGGTTCAGGATCAGCATAGGGGCGCCGGTATCCAGGATCGCAAAACCTTCCCGGCCGTCAATCGTCGCGCCGATGAGGATAGTTCCGCCGACAGGGAAGCAGGGGAGGGCGGTGTAGTCAGGAGAATCTTTTTCAAAAGTGTTAAAACCCTTCACTTCAGGGGTTATTTCGGAATGACTTGGAGACGGGGAGACTTGGAGAATAGGAGACCGGGAACACCGTATGTATTCCGTATTCACTTGGACTCCTTCATTTATGGAAAACAGGGGCTGCGAAATGATCGCCAGGATCATCCCAGTAAAGACAACTTTGCGTAACATGATCGATTGTTTTCAGGTTTGGGGAATCGATCACCGGTGATGGTTATAAGTTGTCTTTATTTACTCAAAGAGGCTTTAGCTCATTTTCCAAAAGGATAAGTTATTGTTCCAGGGGGTGAAAAAGACTTAAGTTATTGTTTCGGGAGAGAAAAGTGGTTGGTTTTAATTATATGATAATCCATATACTGGGTATTTCAGTCAGATTGCAATTGCACAAAAGGCCTATGTTCCGGTTTTTTGAAATTGTATCAATTTTAAAATGGCGGCAAGAGATCTGATACATGAATTGGTCAAAGAAATAGAAAAAAGGAGCGAGTAATTTCTTCATTCTCTCCCCTTCACCGCATTCGGCGGCACCCCGTACTCCTCCGAAAACGCCTGACTGAAATACACCGGCGAGCTAAAGCCTACCGCATAGGCTACTTCGGAGATATTCAAATCGGAATTTTCCAGCAATTTTTTGGCTTTCGCCAAACGCAGCGAACGCAGATAGATCGACGTCGATTTGCCGGTCATGGCTTTGAGTTTGCGGTGCAGCTGGGTGCGGCTCATGTTCAAAGTCTGGCACAGTTGCGGGATGCCGAAATGTTCATCTCTGAGGTGGGCGTCCAGGATATCTTGAACTCTTTGAAGGAAGGCATCCTCGCGGGGATGAGTGGAAGAACTGCCGGATTTTTGAAGTCTGGTAGTTCTAGGCTCCCCGGCATACCGCTCCTGCAACAACCGCCGCAGTTCGATCAACTTTTGCAGGCGGACAAAAAGCTCCTCCTTGTCGAAAGGTTTGGTCAGATAAGCATCGGCTCCCTCTTTCAGGCCCTCGATTTTCGATACCTGATCCGCCTTGGCCGTCAGCAGGATGATGGGGATGTGGCTGGTGCGCATGTCTTTTTTCAACGTATCGCAGAGTTCAAAGCCGTCGACCTCCGGCATCATCACGTCGCTGATGATAACATCCGGGACCAGTTCCAGGGCCCGGTCGATACCCTCCCGGCCGTTGCGGGCGAAGGCGAGGCGGTAGTCGGCGGCGAGGCAGAATTGGAGATAGCGAAGGACGTCTTCGTTGTCTTCAACCAAAAGAACCAGAGGAAGCCCTCCTTCGTCTTTGGCAGCAATACCGACCGCCTCCTGTTCGGAAACTGCCGGTATAAAGGCCTCGATCTCTTCTTTGGCGCTATCCCACTCTTGGAAATGCTCCTTTTCAGCCTTTTGGGTAATTGGAAGCAGTAGGGTAAAAGTTGTCCCTTGATTCAGGCGGCTCTCTACTTCGATCGAGCCGCCGAGGAGCTTGGTGAATTCTTTGGTTAAAGTCAGTCCAATCCCGGTGCCCTCTCCGTGGCGGGTGGCGCTGTCGTCGGCCTGATAGAAGCGATCGAAGATGTAGGGAAGTTTATCCTTAGGAATACCGATACCGGTGTCTTTGATAGTCAGCAGCAGGTAATTGGAAGCCAGAGCCGACCAACCCCGGATTGGGATTCCGGTTTCTGCTTTCGGCTTTCCGATTTGTAAATAAACATCTCCGCCTTCCGGTGTAAACTTGATCGCATTTGACAGCAAGTTGGAAACGATGGATAGCAGCTTTTCCGGATCGTAATCCATCACCAGCTCTTTACAGGGACACAAGAAATGTAGCCGGATATCCTTAGTATTGGCATAGGAGTGGAAGGATTCGGTGATGTAACGCAGGTAGGGCAGGATATCGTCCTGGACAAGCTGAAGGTCCAGCCTGCCGGCATCCATTTTGGAGAGGTCGAGCAGGCGGTTGATCTGGTTGAGCAATTGCCGGCTGTTGCGATAAATAATGTCGAGTTCGGTGTCAAAAGACTGTTTGGCGCGCTCGCCGATCGCATCCGCCATGCCCTGGATGACGGTCAGCGGCGTGCGGAATTCGTGGGTGATATTGGTGTAGAAGCGGGACTTGAACTCGTCGAGCTCGCGCAGGCGGACGGCTTCGGCGAGGGCCAGGCGGCGCCGGAGTTGAAACCGGTAAAGTGAATAGAGCCCGGCAATGAGCAGCAGGGCATACAGTAGTTGTGACCACCCGTTCCAGTACCAGGGCGGCCGGATGGTGATAGATAGAGCGATGTCATGTTCGTTCCACATCCCATCGCTATTGGCGGCCCGAACCCGGAAAGTGTATCGGCCCGGATCGAGGCTGGTGTAGTTGGCGAAGCGCTGATGGCCCGCATTGCGCCAGGCATCATCGTAATTGTCCAGTTTGACCTGGAAGCGGTTATTTTTCGGATTCTTGAAATGGAGAGCGGCATAGTGTATCGTCAGATCGTTCTGCCAGTAGGAAAGATCGATTTGCCGGGTAACAGAGAGATGCTTATCCAAAGGACTATCTTCTCCGACCGGAACCGGTTCGCGGAACAAATCCAGCCCGGTAAAAGCTAATTTGGGAGGAATGGTATTATCGCGTATGCTGTCGGGATGAAAATACAGGAGTCCGAATTCCCCCCAGAAGAACAGCTCTCCCCCTTCGTTTTTGTAGGATGGATAATAAAATTTATTGGCGGGCAGGCCGTCTGACTGGAAATAATTGCGAAAAGTATAGGTTTCCGGATCGAAGCGGGAAAGACCGTTGTCAGTAGCGATCCAAAGGTGGCCGGCATCGTCTTCCTCGATGGCCTGCACGACGTTGCCGGCCAAACCGTCCGCTTCTTCGTAGCGCAAAAAGCTTTGCGATGCCGGATCAAAGCGATACAATCCGTTCACGCTCGCAATCCAGATGAAGCCCCGGCGGTCTTCACAAAAATCGTGAGCTTCCGGCAGGTCGAAGATTTCAAATTGCTGCGTTTCCGGATCAAAGCGAAAAAACCCGCCGTGCCAGGGGGAATAGGAACCGAGCCAGAGATACCCGTCACTATCCTGAAAAATGCCGCCCATATACGGGTAAATCAGATTATCCGGATCATTTGGATCGGGGATGCCGATCTTGATAAAATTATCCAATGCGGGGTCATAAACTCGAAGCCCACCGCCATATTTGGCCAGCCAAAGCCGGTTTTGCCGGTCTTCATGGACGGAAAAGACCGTCCCGCTTTCGCGATAATGGCCGAATTGTCCAGTGGCAGGATCGTAATAGCCCGCCGAAAACCCTTCGCCGTACCAGATTTTACCATCGGAGGAAACCTCCAGGCCTAGCAAATAATTGCTCAGCGGACTGTCCGGGTTCCCGGGTTGCGTGCGGTAGTTCACTATGGTATTGGTCTCCCGGTCCCAGCGGTGGAGCCCGCCGCCGAAGGTGCTCATCCAGTAATGACCTTCCCCGTCCTGATCCAGCCCGTTGACAGCGCTGTGCGATAAAGAGTTGGCCTTTTCCGGCTGAAAACGAAGCCAGTGAAAATTATTACGCATGGGATCGAATTTCAATAAACCGCCTTCTACCACGGCAATCCACATATTGCCGCTGCGATCCCGGAGCATGCTTTCTATCCGGTTGCTTACCAGGAAGTTTAACCCGTCTACCTGGATATCAACTGTTTTCAGTTGACGCGTACGGGTGTTGAAAATGGTCAGTTCACCTTTCCCCGGACGCGCCCCGAACCATAGCTCTTCAGAGACTGGCCCCTTTTCTACATAGTTTCCGAACCAGTAGTTCTCATCGGTTACCAATTCGTAAGTACCGTTTTCCGGATTGAAATATACGGCGTAACCACGCTGATAAATGGCGGGAAACAACCAAAAGGCCCCATCCGCGGCTTCCCAAAACTTGTTGATGATCAGTTCCTCTTCCGTCCCGGCCGATTCCGGGAGCGTGATGGGAAAAAACCGGAAAGTATCCGGTTCCGGCCGCCATTGGTAGAGGCCTCCCTGACCGGTTACCCATATCCGGCCTTTGCTGTCGCCGTGAATCCCGGCCAGGACTACCTTCCGGGCGTCCCCTGGGCCCAGTTCCACCGCTTCGAAGGAGGCGCCGGCTGCCAGTCCGCTGGTTTCATCTATTTCACTAAGCGGCAATCGGTAAACCCGGTCCGATAAAATCCAGATATAATTATGCCCCACATGAATTCCCCAGACGCTTTTTTGCAAATCCGGAATTTCACGTGCGGGAAGAAAGGGCAGGGGCAGCAGCTTTTCCGTTTCGCGGTCAAAGAAAAAGAGCACGGGTTGTCCGGGTGTATCGCCACGCGCACCGATCCATAAATCCCCGTTCGGGTCCTCTACCGGGGCGGTGAAGTAAATAGAAACCGGACTAGCCACTCCCTGTGACGAATCGGCAATCATATGGGGAAAGGACTGAAATTCGTTGCCGTCGTATTTTATGAGGCCATTCGGCGAAAGCATCCAGATGAAGCCCAGCCGGTCCTGGTACAACCCCCGCACCGTATTGTGGGGGATTCCCTGCTCCGGGCCGATGACCTCAAAGCGCAGCGCTAGGGTATCTTCCTGTTCCTCGCCGATAACCTCGAAACGCGGTGCTATGGTGTCCTTCTGTTCCTCGCCGGAATTTTGAGCGCCCAAGCAATTGGGAATCAGTAAAACCAAAGCCAGGAAATAATTAATGCGTAGACAGGGAGGTTGGATGGTGAGCTGGGTTTTCATTTGGATGCTCGCTTTTGTACTTTTCAGGGATGCAAAAGATAAGCAATAATTTCCTGAAAGGGCTTTTCGGATGGCATTCTTGTTTCCTTCCGCTCTATCAAGCGGGGGCGGGTAAACCTTCCTATTTTGCACTTCTGCCTTTAAAAAAAGTGAGGCTTCCCACCTGACGGCGGGAAGCCCCGACTAGTACAAACTGGATTAGTACACTCGAAAAAAATGTTCATCGAACAAATCAAATCGAGCTCACTAAAAGTTGGGTTCCTGGAGTAATATCTTTCATATTGAGCTATGCCTTTAGGAACCTGCTGATAATAAGTTCCCGATTTAGACGAGGGGATTTTCGCTGCTGCCTAGGCGCAGCGAAGGAGCATAGCCGGGGTTCTGTGACTGAGCTGCAACAACGGCAGCGGCGAAAAGACACCGTCCAAATGAGGAAGTTATTATCAGCAGGTTCCTTAGTACAGGCAAAGCCTTTTGTATACCAGTTGTACTAGTCGGAATTAGTAGGGGAAAAGATACAGGAAAGGAGGCAGAGCTTCTTTAGCTATTGTTTCAATATTTAAGTTATCGTTTCGTAAGACCGAAAATGACGCAGAAGATGTTTTCAGACTTTCACGATCTTGATGCCAACACGGATTATTCATGGTTTTTGATAATAGAGGGGGAGATCAGAAAAAAGGTGGTCCCCTGTCTCCATGTCCCCAAATCCCTTCTATTACAAACAAAAGGTATCGGTGAGTCTTCGGTATTCATTCCCGCCGGTCCAGTGCCACCAGGTGCGGGGTTTGGCTTCGGAGGGCGGGGTGGCGAAGCCCTGGCAGAGACTCTGTTAGGAGACTTGCTCCTGTGTAAGGACAAGGCTAGTGGCGGTGATAAGAAAAAGCAAGGTGAGCAGAAAGGCGTTTTTTTTCATGGTTGAATACTTCTGCGATGAGTCTTTTCATTAATGAAGTTTAGAAGTTTAGCGCCCACGACACTACGTGTCGGGGCTGTTTAGAAGTTTAGCAGATCTGAAGACGGGATTCTCATTTTCAGATCCGCTAAACTTCTAAACAGCAAGCCCGACCGGACGGTCCGTAGGAAGGGCGAAGCGCTAAACTTCTAAACTTATACGCCGGCTTGTTCACAAAATACCAATTAGCACAATCATCGTGATCGAGTGGCGAGCACCATCACCGTTCCCCCGGATGATACGTCTCCTCCGCCCTCGCTTCCACATCCTCCCGGTAGTAGGGCACGTCCTTAAACTCCACATCCACATAGCGCTGCGCCTGATCGAAGAAGTGGGGCGAGTCGGGATCGCCGCTCTGGCCACCGGCCAGCAGGCTTTTGGCCTTCACCTTATCGCCGAATTCGACCACCGCCACGAAGCTGTTGCCGGAAGTACCGTAGATGCGCTTGGTGTCGTAGGCGCGGGCGCCATAGGAAGCCAGCGCGCCCCAGCGACCGGAGGCGAGGCCGACGGGCAGACTGGGCTGGGAGTCGTCAAAGTGAGGTTCGATGCTGCCGTCGAGGCGCTGGAAGCGGTTGATTTCGCCCCAGGGGGTGTTCCACCGGCCGAAATCGGCAGATAATTGCTCGACAGTGGCTTTGAACAGGCGGAGGCGCTCCGCCGGCGGGGCGTCCTTGCCGAAGTAGGCGATACGTTCGGTATAGCCCATGCCTTCCGGGGCATTGCCGTTGCGCAGACAGTTCATGCCGTAGAAGTGCGCCAGCGACATGGCCACGGATTCTTCAGAGGTGCGGAAATCCCAGCTACGCATCGCTTCAATGGGTTCTTTTAGGTCCGGATCTTTGGGACTCGATTGATCATAGGCGGCTACCAGCCCTGGAATCAGCTCTTCAAAGGCCGGCAGGGTGGGATCGTAAGCGGTTTCGATCAGCTTGTCGAGGGTGTAGCCCTTGCGTTCGCTGAGCAGCCGGATGGCGTGGATGCCGCGGTAGTTTTCACGGTTGACTGACATGTAGGAAGGGTAATCTTCCGCCTTAGGGCTGTATTCAGCAGCGGCAGTGAAGGGCGTCGAGTTGCAGTTCTGAATCCAGCCGTTCGGCGGGTTGAGGATCGTTATGGCCTCTGATACCGGATGCAGCCCCTGCCAGTCGGTGGCCGGATTGCTGCCGTCGACGGGCCGGTTGTAGTCAAACTGGGTATCCCGGATGGGGATGAAGTTGCCGTGGAAGTAGGCGATGTTGCCGCCGGCGTCGGCGTAGACGGTGTTGTTCGAGGAGTTGGTTCGGATGTCCATCATTTCGCGGAAGCTCTCGTAGCCGTCTTGTTTGGTGCGGATGTACGACTGGCTCAGCGCTTTCACGGGTTCCCACATCAGGGCGGTGGCTACCCACTTGTCGTCGATCCTATGGGTGATGGGGCCGTGGTGGGTGCGGTACATGGGGAAGGTCTTTTCCTGGAGCGTATCGCCGTCTTTATACTTCAGCGTCACTTCCTTTACTTCCACCGGTCGCATTTCCTCGCCGTATTGGTACATCAGTTTCCCGTCCACCTCTTCTATCGTTTCCACAAACTCGTCGATGACGTCGGTATAGGTGGAGGTGTGCATCCAGCCGGTTTTTTCATTGAAGCCCTGGTAGATGAAAAACTGCCCCCAGGTGACGGCGCCGTAGGCGTTGAGGCCTTCCTCGCTCACTGCGTGCACCTCGCCCCGGAAGTAGAAGGAGGTGTGCGGGTTGATCAGCAGCATGGCGTTGCCCGATTCGGTCAGCTCACCGGAAATGGCGAAGCCGTTGGAGCCGCGGGGCTCCTCGTAGGGATCGGGCTGCAGGAGTCCACTGCCGTACTCATTTAGCGAAAGCGATTGATTACTTTCGTAAAAAGCGCGGATCCCGCGTGTCGACACCCGCTCGATATCGCCGCCGATGGAGCCTTCGCTGAAGTACATGGGCATCCAGGGCTCGAAGCGGGTAAGCAGTTTAGGCTGCACCTCAGGGTGGGTATGCAGATAATAGTTGATGCCGTCGGCGAAGGCCCGGCACAGCTTTTTCAGCCACTCCGGGCTGCTCTCGTAGGCGGCGATGGCCTCCTCGCGCGTCATGAACAGGCGGGCGCGCAGGTCGCTGTACAGGGCCTCTTCACCTTCCACCTCCGCGAGGCGGCCGATGGCCCAGATGTAGTTGCGCTCCACGCGGTTGAAGTCGTCCTCGCACTGGGCATACAATAGTCCGAAAACGGCGTCGGCGTCGGTTTTGCCGTAAACGTGCGGCACCCCGAAATCGTCGCGCATGATGGTGGTGTTGGCGGCGTGCTGCTCCCAGCGGGCCGGCTCGGTGTTGGTTTGTTGTTTGACGCAGGCCATTAGCGTCAGTAGCAGGAGGAAGTGCAGGTATTTCATTTCGTGTTGACTTATTTACCGGGTTTGCGATGGTTTGGCTTTGTTCCACCTGGTTCGAGGTGCTTGGACTCAGCAATATTGATCTACCGGGAACAGCCGGAAGGGGGTCCCGGAATTACTAAAGCGAATTTCCTTATAGATTAAAAAGGTTTTTTGACGGGATGGGAAAGATAAGGAATTTTCGTGGTTTCAGGGTCAAACTGCGGAACTCCCGGCCTGAGATTCCGGAAGCTGAGAATTGGGAACCGGAATCAAGCGCGATCTCTTCCCTGGTTAGCCTGATGAAAGGGTAAGATATCAGACCGGGGAAAAACAGGAGTCTTCCCAATTTTCAAGTATTGGAGTCAATGCGGGGGATGTTGGCGCTCCGCGCCCTTGGAAGGCGCCGCCCGACATGCCAGAGGAGGCGCCTTAAAGGGCGCCTCCTCTATTCATGTCCTAGTAAAAAAGATCTCATTGTAAGCACTAATCAATCCACACGCTCCAGCACCACCGGCTGCGACACGAAGCGATCGCCCACCCGCAGGCGGTAGTAGTACATGCCGGCGGGCAGCTGCCGGGCGGCGGTATTCCACTCCACGCGATGCGCGCCTTTAGCCATCCGCTGATCTGCGATCGTCTGCACTTCCTGACCGAGCTGGTTGAAGATGCTCAGCTGTACCCGCGCCGCTTCCGGCAGCTCGAAGGTGAAGGTGAGCTGCGTGGAGAAGGGGTTGGGGAAGACCTGCAGGTCGAGCTCCGAAGGCGATAGTGTGGGCAGTGAAGTGGTCTGAAGGTTGAAGCGGTTGAAGAAATTCCAGATTTCGGAACTGGCGCTGATATCGCGGTTTACATTGCCAAGAATTTCCAATCCTGGCGGTACTGGCGCCCCTCCTGGCCAGGTGTGGCCGCCATTATCTATAACGTAAAAGGCAATTTCTGTACCAGCATCACAATTGGCATATCGCTCCAAGGTGACCGTAGAGTTATCCGCTGTATTTATATCCGGAAATTCGGTGATTTCAGGTTCTCCCCCGCAGTTATTATAATCCACCCAGTACTGAATAGACTCCCGGGAATCCGGGAAGGTTACTTCAATAAACGGAATCGCGCTTTGGCCACCTTCAAAGGGAACAACTAAATCCGCGGTGCCGTGGATGGACAAAATGGGAAGCGGTCTTCCGGGATCCAGGATGGGAAAATCATCAAAACCCGGAAGCCTTGCTGGATGCGCCACAGCTGCGACAGCTGCAATACGATCGGATAATTTATCGCCCAATGTCAAGCTCATGCCCGCCCCATTGGATAGTCCGCTGGTATAAACGCGGGCCAAATCAACCTGATATCCACTTGCTATGTCATCAATTAATTCACTAATAAATTTTACATCATCCTGTAATTCCGGACTGGAAAATACATTCCATCCGGTAGTGCCTTCCAAATTAAGGAGTCCGTCCGGATAAGCAATCAGGAAATGGGCCGTATCCGCCACAGGTTGCATGACCGACAAAAAGGCCTGCTCCCCGGCATTACTCCCTGCTCCGTGTAAATTAAAAACCAGCGGCCAAGCTTCACTACCGTCATAAGCTGCCGGTACGTAGAGCAGGTATTCCCGCTCCAGGCCGTCGACAGTGATGGTTTTTTCCAGCAGCTGCGCTACCCCCGCCGGATCGGGATGCTGATGGCGATTAAAGAAGTTCCAGATCTCCGAGCCGGCATGAATATCCTGGTTGACAAAGGCTCCCAGGATTGGCTGGAAAAGAGGCGGAACGGGACCGGTGCCTTCCCAAACGTGCCCACCGTTATTCACCCGGTATAAGACAACTTCTGCATCTTCCTGGCAGCCGGAATAGGTGAACTTCGTGATGGTCGTTCCATCGTTCGGATCGATATCGGGTAGATCGGTAGAGTCCGGGGTAGCGGTACAACCATTTTGTTCAGCGTAGACCGTGACGATCTCCGGAACGGGCGGCAAGCTCAAATCCGGAGCTCCTGTATAGGGCACTAATAAATCGTCGGTTCCGTGAATGATAAAAGTGGGGATAGGCCGGTTGCGTTCGCATGGAATAACACCCGCTCCCATCGCAACAGCGGCAAAGCGTTCCGGCAGTGCACAGGCCAGGGCGCTGGTCATAAATCCTCCGTTAGATATTCCGGTAGCATAGACCCTGGACAGATCGACATTAAACTGATTGGCAACGTTTTCGACGACCGAATTGATAAAATCTACGTCATCCGTTCCAGAGTTAAAAGGACCATCGGGAACGTTCCATCCCGGCGCCCGGGGAGGCAGCGGTCCGCCCTCTCTGGCGTTGTCGATCAACAGCCCCTGCGGATAAACCACGATAAAGCCGGCCGTATCGGCAATCGCATTTAGCTGCGACTGCCAGGCGAACTGGGTAGCATAGGAGGTGTAGCCGTGCAGACCGACCACCACGGGTGCAGGCTCCGCACCGGTATAGCCGGGCGGCAGGTAGACATAATAAGCCCGCGGATTGCCGTCATGCAGGGTTCCAACGGGAAAGAACTGCCCTTCTTCCTCGGGGTTGATCTCCGAGATCTTGCCGGTGATGGAGGCGGCCAGCGGGAAGCCGTTGGCCCCAAAAGTCAGCGACAAGGCCGGGCGGTCTAGGCCTTGGGCGTAAAAGTGAAATTCTGTGGTGACCACTTCCTGCCCCTGTGTAAGCCCCAGCTGATCCAATAGAGCCTGCGGAGCGGGCGCACCGTTGAGGTAGAAATAACTGCTTACGGTCCGGGTTCTTCTGACCAGCAGCGCTTCCATGTCCTGGAATCCGGAACGGGTCAGGTTCGGCAAGGTGAGCGTCCCCCAGCCGGTGACTTCGCTTTCCACTTCCACGCTGTCAATTTGTTGGGCAGGGACATCATTCAGGGAAAAGGTCGGCGAAAAGAGGGTCATATCGATGGTCGCCGTGTGGCTGCTCGACCAGCTATCCCCAAAGTTGAGGGGCAAACGCAGCACTTGTTCGGGTTCCTCGTAGGAATTGATCACCGGTTCAAAGCGGATAGAGTCGGCCGCCGTGCAGGTGGCGCAGTCGAAGGGAATGACGGTCGGGGCAGCCACCTCCCGGCCTAACAGCGCTTTCCCCTCCGTGTCGTAACGCTCGAAAAACCGAACAGGCACGGTGGCCTCCGCATTGAAAACGGTGGTAACCGGGATTTCGTCCACGTTATTGGCCGTAGGGAAATTGGTGTCGCTGATTTCCGGTTCCGGATCGTTTTGTGCATTCAGCAACTCCAGCCAGCGGTAGTCCCAACTTTGATTACTGCCTTCCGAAGGGGAAAAGACATTGAACAGATTGGTATTATAGTTGACGATCGTATCACCCAGCGGAGATGCATAATCGCTGTCGCTGATGGTGATCTGGGCAGTCCCCTTTTGTCCGTTGAGGACAAGGATAAAAAGTAAGGCGATCAACAGGGTAAATCTGAATTTCATATTGAAGGGTTTTGAGGTGAAAAAAATCGTTGTTCGCTATTCGCTACTCGCCATTCGCCCCGCCCAAGATTTTCTTGGTCGGATAAATCTTCGCCGGCATAGCCGTGCAAAACCAGCGAATGGCGAACAGCCAATAGCGAACAGCGTCTGCTTTACGCGAGCTTCCGCGCCCGCAGAATGAAGTAGACGAATGCCAGAAACAGGGTGTAGCAAAAAGTGAACAGCATCATTTGGTTTTTTGGGGTTGGATTATTGAAGCGCATAGATACAGACTGATCGTACGCCGGGTTCGGGAAGGTAAGGGGCAGGGTAGGGCTTAGGTGTTTTCATGGTTCTGAATTTGGATGTTACATAAACATTGGCAAATGCAATATCCAGGTCTACCGCGAAATGTAGTTAGGAGCTATGTTTCATTATTTGGTACTCAGGTGCCATTTGGGGTTTTGACTGATTTAGACTTTGGACGCCAGATTTCAAATATCAGATTCTAACCTATTGGATATCAACTTATTTGCAAGTTTGTTGTCCCCATCGACATCAACAGGGGAAAGTATGCAAGCCAATGGAAATAAGGGCTATCCAGTCTGGCGTCTGATATCTGATATCTGACGTCCAAAGTCCAGGAATGTTGAGTAATGGTTCTACTGGATGCCGCCAGAAGTTTCTACCCGAATCAAGGAAGCGGTCAGAGACCGCAGGATATGGGGTCGAGGTCAGAGACACTCGACCAACAGTAATCTTTCCATCTTCCACCTTTCGCTTTCTGACTTCTCGGAGCGAAGCGAAGAGCCGTATGGCCGACTTCGAATCACTTTTCCCCGGAAGGCACCTCCCCGAATGTTTCCTTATACACCCGGGTGAAGTAACTGGGATCGCGGAAGCCGACGGCGTAGGCCACTTCGCCGATCCGCATATCGGTAGTGCGGAGCAGCTCCCGGGCCTGATGCAGGCGGATCGTGCGGATGAGCAGGGAGGAAGAATGCCCGGTAAGAGCTTTTACTTTCCGGTGCAGTTGCGTGCGGCTCAGATGCATGGCCTTGGTCAGTTCGGCCACACCGAAGTTTTCATCGCCGATATTGGTTTCGATGGAATCATAGAGACGTTGCAGGAAAGCGTCTTCGCGGGGATTACCGGTATGGAAAATCGTAGAGACGCCTTTGGTAGTCAGGTGATTACTGTATCGCTTCTGCAACCGTCGCCGGAGTTCAATCAGGTTGCGCAGGTGTAGTTCCAGTTCCTCTTTCAGAAAGGGTTTGGCCAGGTAAGCGTCGGCGCCGGTCCCCAATCCTTCGAGGCGCGATTCGGCATCGGCTTTGGCGGTTAGTAAAATGATGGGGATGTGGCTGCTGCGTTCATCCGATTTTAAAACCCGGCATACCTCATAGCCGTCCTTTTCCGGCATCATGACATCGCTGATGATGATATCCGGCACGATGCTGATCGCTTTTTCGATGCCCACCCGCCCATTGTAAGCGATGTGGATCCGGTAGTCTTTTTGCAGAATAGTCTGCAGGTAACGCACGACATCGCGGTTGTCTTCAATGATGAGTAAGGAGGGGCGGTCTTTGGAGGCCTTTTCTCCAATTGTCACCGACGGATACCAGGCCGGATTTTCTTCCGGCGCTCCGGTAACAGGGTGGTCCGTTATTTTGATTACAGGACGACCTTCCTGCTCAACGCTCTTGGCTGCTTCCTGCCGCACAGGCAGATATACCGAAAAGGTGGTTCCTTGTTCTACTTCACTGTCTACTTCAATTGTTCCATCCAATAATTTGACCAGTTCTTGCGTCAGCGCCAGTCCGATGCCGGTTCCTTCTCCCTCCCGGGTATGACTTCCATCGACCTGGTGGAAGCGGTCGAAGATTTGCGACAGCTCCGGCTTGGGGATGCCGATGCCGGTGTCTTTGACCTGAATACCCAGCAGGAAATTTTTGCTATCCTTTTTCCCTGGTTTTCCAAGGTGCTGGTCAGTCCTTTCTCCCGGCTTAACGATTACCATTACCTTTCCGTACTGCGGGGTGAATTTGATGGCGTTAGACAACAGGTTGCCCAGGATTTGCTGCATTTTTTCCGGGTCGTAATCCATTACCAGGCTTTCGACTTCGGAATAGAAGGTCAGACTGATATTTTTTTCAACCGCCAGTGAGGTAAAGGATTCCGTCATATAGCTGAGGAAGGGAATGATATCATTCTGCACCAGTTTTAAAGGCATAGCGCCGGTTTCCAGCTTTGACAGGTCCAGCATCTGATTCACCAGGGTGAGCAGGTTATGGTTATTGCGCCGGATCATTTTGATCGCTTCTTCCCGGCTGATTGCGGGCTGGTCATTATCCTCCAGTTGTTGCGTTACCCCTTGAATAATAGTCAGTGGTGTGCGGAATTCGTGGGTGATATTGGTATAAAAGCGGCCCTTGAAATCGTTGAGCTCCTGCAGGCGATAGGCTTCCGCCTTTTCGAGTTTTCGCTGTAGCTGAAAGTAATAAATGGTGTAGAGAATGGCGCTTATTATTAAGAGGTAGAGGGCATAGGCCCAGCCGGTTTCCCACCAGGGCGGCAGGATGGTGAGGCCCAGCGCGATGCCGCGATCGTTCCACGCGCCGTCGCTGTTGGCGGCTTTGACCCGGAAAGTATATTGACCGGGGTCCAGATTGGTATAACTCGTTCGGTTATCTGTTTCCTGCCATTCGTCGTCGTAGGGCTCCAGTTTGACCTGATACCGGTTGCGTTCCGGGTTGCGGAAGTTCATGGCTGCGTAGCGAAAAGCCAGGTCATTTTGATCGTAGCGAAGCTCCAGCCGGCTAATGGAGGAAACATCGTTCAACGTAGCGTCGTTTTTCACTTCGGCCAGGGGGCGACCGTCTACCTTAAGATCGAGCAAGACCACTGCGGGGCGGGCGGTATCCCGCTGGATACTATCGGGATGGGAAAAGATTAGCCCCTTCTTGGTGCCGAACAGCAGGCGCCCGTCTTTAAGTCTCAGATGCGTTTTGCTAAGGAATTCGTTGGAAGGAAGCCCGTCTTCAATGAAAAAGTTTTCTGCCTCTTTGGTCACCGGATTGAAATGGGACAGGCCATGGTTCGTACCGACCCATAGCCGGCCGCTGCGGTCGTGCATGATGGAACGGACTTTGCTGTGCGGAAGACCGTCGGCGGTCGTGAATTGGCGCCAGGAAAGATCGTGCATGTCCACGCCCACCAGGCCGGAACCGTAGGTGCCTACCCAGATGGTTTGCCGTTTGTCTTCCCAGAAATCACCGCCGGGGGGGAAATCGAACTTACGCGTTTGGCTGGTGACAGGGTCAAAGTAGTAGAAACCGTCGTCGTTGGTGCCGACCCATAATTTTCCACGACTATCTATAAAAAATTCATCGGCCACCGTTGATCGCAGGCTGTCGGTCAGCGCTCCGAAATCATCCCCGTACAGGTGGATGCCGGATTCCGGGTTGAAATAGTGAAGCCCGGTTAAGGTATTACTGGCAATCCAGCAAGCGCCTTGCTCGTCAAACTGCAGATGGTTGACATTGATGTTTTTCAGGGAATCGGGAAAATCCTCCGCCTCGTTGAGTCGCTTCAGCGTATTGGTTAAGGGGTCATACCGGTCGATGCCGGTGTCCGTTCCTATCCATAGCCTTCCCCGCTTGTCTTCCGTCAGGGCGAATACGTTGTCGCTGGAAAGGGTGTTGGAATTACCGGGTTGATGCCGGAGATGCACAAAAGTATTGGTACGGGGGTCCCAGCGGTCGAGGCCTTTTCCCCTTGTCGCAATCCAGATATATCCGCGACTGCCTTCGAAAAAACAGGTGACGGCATTGTCGCCCAGACTGTTGGGGGTGGCCGGATTATGTTGAACCCATTGAAAAGCGGCGGCGTCCCGGCGGTGTTTGAGCAATCCCGAAAAGTGATCGGCGATCCAGATCAGGCCGTTGCGGTCTTCGATAATATCTCTGAGGTCGTGGTAAATCGAAGTGGAGAAATGCCGGCTGTCCCATATTGTTCTGCGGTGCACTTTTCTACTCACCGGATCGTAAAGGCTCACTTTTTCCGATCCCCTATAGTGTTCCATTAACCAGGGCTTGCCCTGCCTGTCGATATAGACTTTAAACACCAGATTTTCCTCCGATACGGGGTGTAGCTCAAAACGCTGCTGGTCCGGAAAAAAACGGATTAATCCGGCCCCTGGAGCGGCCAGCCAGATGTTGCCGTCCGGGGCTATATCCAGGCTGGTCAGCGGCAGAAGATCCCGGTTTTTGGTCAGGTATTCCGGAAGTGGAAAAATCTGGAACTGCTGCTTCTTTTCATTCCAGTGCGCCAGCCCTCTGTCTGTTGCCGCCCATATGCCGCCATGCTGATCCGTGGCGAGATCCCAGACGATCTTTCCGGGCGAATCATCGCCTTCCTGCGGGAACCGGTGCCATAGTGTCCGGGCTGTCTCGCGCCAGGGCATATCATCAGCGGAGGCCTGCAGGCGGGCGAGGCCGGTGTCTCCCATAGCCAGCCATACCCGGTGAGCCGAATCGACCAGGATTTTCTGAATGCGCGGCCCGACGGTAATGGAATGAGGCGAAGGGGAAAAATAAGGGATAAAGCTGAGCGTCTGCCGGTCGAAGCGAAAGACTTCCCCGTGGGCCGTACCGATCCAAAGGTCGCCGGAAGGGCCTTCGGTGAGGGTACGAACATTGATGGGCATCTTTCTTCGAAAGGCCGGATCCGGCGGCTCAAAATCGAATACTTCTACGGTATGTCCGTCGTAGCGGGCCAGCCCCAGTTGCGTGCCGACCCACAGCAGTCCCAGGTGATCCTCGCAGAGCGACCAGGCGCTGTTGTCCGGAAGTCCATCTTCCTGGGCGATCAATTCACAGCGTAGCAGGCTGTCCTGGGCGATAAGCAGGGGAGGGGTAAATATCCATAGGCCTGCTATTGCCAAGGTGAAGAAAGCTGACGGTTTCATTTGGATGCTCGCTTTTGTGCTTTTCAGGGATGCAAAAGATAAGCAATATTATTTGATAACCGCTAAAGAAGCTGGTTAAGAGATCGGTAGAACGATGTTCGTCTTCGATACACAAATTGTTCAAAATTCAAAAAATCGGCTCCCAGCCCGTTGGATAACTTTGACATTTAAAGTACCTTGAAAAGTGTTAACTGAAAAAGGTGTAACGAAGGACACCTGATTAATTAGGTGCTTCCAGAAGTTAAAAAAATATAAAAAGCGTTTTCAAACATACTGTAAGCGTAATGCAGGCTGAAAGGCTGAAATTGAGTATTTTGCATCTATCAAAGTTTAGTGCAAGCGGAAAGTAAGTCGCTTCGAAATCCCACACTACGCTTATACCGGACCGTTTTAGCGGCCATAAAAAATCCCGAAAAATTTGAGAAGATCGAACTAATGAGAGAAATTGAAGAGTTTAGTAAGAAAACACGATTGACTTATGAGTAAAGATATTCCAATTAGGTATGTCACCGACGAGGCCGGGAACAAAAAAGCAGTTTTAATCCCCTTTGATGAATGGCAGCAGATTTTGGAATCATTGGCCGAATTAGAGGAACTTCGCTCTTTCAAGACGAGCTTAAAAGCGGCCTTCCAGGAAGTAGAAGAAATAAAGAAAGGAAAATCCCCCCGAGTCACTTTAAGCGAATTTTTGGATGAAAGCTAATGTAATTGTCACTCCAAATTTTCAGCGAGAAGCAAAGAAGCTAATTAGGAAATACCGGTCTTTGAAATCGGAATTATCGGATTTGGCTGAAGAACTGGAGGAAAATCCGAGAACTGGAACTTTGATTAGTCAGGATACTTACAAATTACGGTTAGCAGTAAAGAGTAAGGGAAAAGGAAAAAGCGGTGGTATGCGGGTGATTACCTATGTAGAAGTTGAGGTGATTGAAAACGAAGAGAAGACGGATGTCTACCTGCTTCCCATTTACGATAAATCTAAATACGAGAACATTTCTGATAAAGTATTGGAGGGGTTAATTTCTGAAGTACAATCCGAAATTGAGAAAGAAAAACAAGCTAAAGGAGAAGAAGAATAATTGAAACGGTCGCTAACATTGTGCTAGCGGGCATGCCCGCCGAGGAAGTAAGTCCATCACTCGAAGGATTGGACTGGATTGAAAAAATAGTGTACGCCCGAAAGAAATGGGTGGGCGGGCACGTCGCTAGCGATTGACCGTTGTCTGCTTCCCCGGAGGGGGCCTACGAAAATGTGCTTTCAAGACCTGTTTCCTATTTTTCCCGATACCTGCTCGGTGGTACGCCAAACTGCTCACCAAAACTACTGCTAAAATAGGCATGACTCCGAAAGCCCACCCGGTAGGCGATTTCCGAGATATTAAGGTCCGTATTTTCCAGGAGCTCCCGCGCCCGTTCCAGCCGGTGGCGGCGGATGAAGTGGGAGGCGGGCAGACCGGTGAGCGCCGTGAGCTTGCGGTGTAGCTGCATGCGGCTGATTTCCATGGCTTCGCAGAGTTGGGGGATTTTGAAATCTTCATCCTCCAGATGGGTGTCCAGGGTGTCGCGGAGGCGTTGCAGGAAGCGCTCGTCGGGGCTGAGGGGTTTGTCTTTGGGAGGATTTTGATGGCTTTTCACCACAATCTGTCCGCCCATTAAGCCGGTCAGTTCTTTGGTTAGCGCCAGGCCGATCCCCGTTCCGTTTCCTTGCTGAATAATCTTGTCATTGGCCTGGTAGAAACGATCGAAGATGTAGGGTATCCGCTCTTCCGGAATGCCAAAAGTCTCAGATACCGGATCGTAAATGTTAATTCCACGGCCATGTGTGGCGATCCAGAGTCGACCGTCGGTCGCTTCGATAATATCCCATAGAAAATTCCCGGATAGCCCAGTGGTATCATTACGGGAAGCTATGAAAGCTTCAAAACTGTGGCCGTCGTATCTATACAAACCGTTTGCCGAGCCAAACCATATGAAGCCTTGCTGATCCTTGACAATGCGTCGGACGCCTACCGGCGGTTCATGCTGATCAAAGATGAAATTGGGATTGCTGGTGATGGAAGTATCCTGAGCCCCGGCATGGTGAGGCTGACTGAGAAGATGAGAGAATAAAACGACAAAGAAGAGCAACGAGGCGGATCGGGTTAATCGGGGCATAACTTTACCGTATTTCTGTCAGGGAGTTACCGTAGGCTACTCGTTCGAAAATACGGAGATATCGGCAAACGAACAATTGGGTGGATATCGGGTGCCCAAATTTTTAGTCGAGGCAAACTTCATCTGTTCTTCTGTTTTTCTGTTCATCTGTTTTGCGGTTCTAAAGCGTTCATAAGTTTTTCACTTCATTATATTCAAACTTGACAGAACAGAAGAATCCCGCTTTTCTATAAAAAAGCGGGAAACAGAAGAATATCGAACCGCAGAAGTGTCGAACTAATCAGTGTACCACCTCCCCCAGCAATCGCCGCTCCTCCCGTACCTCCGCCGGAAGCACTGCCCCTGCCTCATTCCCCCAGCTCTGCCGGATAAAGCTCAGGATGGCCGCCAGCTCCTCATCCGGCAGGTGGGCGTAGGGAGCCATGGCTTCTTCGTAGGTTTTGCCGTTCACTTCGATGGGCTCTGAAAGTCCGCGCAGCAGCACGTTGATCAGTCGGTCTTTGGAGCCGGTGACCCAGTTGGTTCCGGCGAGGGGCGGGTATAGGTCCTCGACGCCCTGTCCGTCGGGTCGGTGGCAAAGGGCGCAGTGCTGCTGGTAGAGCGCGGCGCCCCGGCTGAGGCGGTCTTCGGAGGCGGTGATATTCCACTGTTCGGAAGGCATCTCGGCGGCTTCGGGGTTTTCCTGCAGGGCGACCGGGTTGTCCAGCGCCGCCAGTATTTCGCGGTCGGCCGGCGTGGCTGCTTGCAGTCGGATGATGCGGTCGTCGGCGGGATGGATGAGGCTGGCGGTGTCGTAGAGGAAAGGCTGGAAGCGTGGGTGCCAGTCGCGGTTGCTGGTGGCGAGGTAGAGGTCTCCGTTGGGCGCCACGGCCAGATCGCGCAGGCGGCCGAAGTGTTTTTGGAAGAAGATGTGTTTCTCCCGGACCTGTTCGCCGTCATCAGACAACGGCAGGACCCGCAGCGCCTGTCCCTTCAGGTTGACCACCAGCAGGCTGTTTTGCCATTCCGGAACGGCCGGATGGTCGTAGTAGTCCAGTCCGGCCACGGCGATGGTCGGCGTCCAGGCGGCGAGGGGCTCTACGACCTGATGCGTTTCGCAGTATTCCTGTTCATTTTCCAGGTCGCAGTAGCCGTGCACCTTTGGCCAGCCGTAGTTGCGGCCTGGCCTGATGAGGTTGATCTCATCGTCATTGGCGGGGCCGTGCTCGGAGGCGTAGAGCTTGCCACCGGTCCAGACCATGCCCTGCACGTTGCGGTGCCCCCAGGACCAGACTGGGTTGCCGGGCAGGGGGTTGTCTTTGGGAATGGAACCGTCCAGGTTGAGGCGGTGAATCTTGCCGACCAGCGTGGTGCTGTCAAGCACCTGATCGAGGCGGCCGGCGTCGCCCATGGCGAAGAACAGCTTTTCGTCCGGGCTGATCAGCAGGCGGGAGCCGTTGTGGTAGGTCTGACCGGGGATTTCGTCCAGTAATATTTTCGGGGAAACCAGGGTGTCGCGCTCCAGCGTGTAGCGCACCACGCGCGATTCGATTTCCTTGTCTAAGACGTCGTCAGATTTGAGGTAGGTATAGTGTAAAAAGACGTAGGGTTCCTCCGGTAATTCCGGGTGCAGGGCCATGCCCAGCAGCCCCCGGGATTTCTGGTAGTGGATGTCGGGAACCTGCAGCACTTTCTTCCGTTCTCCACTTTCCACATCCATCCGGTACACACTGCCGTTCTGCTCGGTAAACCAGAGCTTATCGTCCGGGCCCCAGGTGACTTCCCAGGGGACTTCCATATTCTCAGCAACGGCGGTGGCGACCAGGGTGGTGGAGCCCAGTTCGAGGTGAGCGAGGTAGGATGGTTGCCAGTTATTCTCGTGTGAATTTTCTTCCTGGCAACTGATGAGAAAGAACAGACCAAAAATAATGAGGGCTGGTACGAGGAGAAATTTTTTCTTTAACATATGGGAGTCCGGCTTAAAAGCGACCTCGGAGAGGTCGGCTGTTTGTAGTAGAATGAAAAGATATACGAAATTACATTCACGACCTCGGAGAGGTCGCATTTTCTTCATTTTTGCATGCGACCTCTCCAAGGTCGTAAACATAATGGTTAATATATTCTGATGCTACAAATATCAGACCTCTCCGAGGTCTTCCGCTAACTCTCCCGCCACAAGCGCTGCGCCGTCTCCAAATCCCGCCGCATCGCCTCGTACACTTTGTCCGGCTTCACTTCAATATCCCGCCGCCCGTGCTCTGCGCCGCCGAGGTCGTACTCCAGGTGCAGCGAGGCCGCCGGCTGTATGCCGTATTCCTTCAGGATGCCGAAGTAGGTTTTAAAATCCACCATGCCCTCGCCCAGCGGCGTGTTGACGGTTTCCCACTTCCCGTTCACCTGTTCCCAGCGGAAATCCTTCAGTACGATATTGGTGATCCAGGGCCGGATGAGGCGCAGGCCGGTGGTCCAGGAGCGGCCGCCTTCGACGACGGCGTGGCGGATGTCGTACTGGCAGCCCACGCCTTCTTCCGCATCCTTGACCAGCTGCCAGATTTCCCACATGGAGGCGCCGACGTAGGTACCCGCGTGGTTCTGGTAAGCGCCCTGTAGGTCCAGTTCTCGGTTGAGGCGGGCCAGTTCGGCCATTTTGCCCTGGAAGATCTGCATGGCGGCGGGGATGGACTGCTCGTCGTTATACCGGTAATAGCCCATGCGGTACTGCTTGAATCCTAGCTCAGCGGCGGTCTCCAGCACCTTGCGGCTGCGGGGATTTGCTGCGTCCGTTACGGCGGTGGTCATCATGCGGATTTTAAGGCCTTTGCCTTTCAGGGCTTCCACGGCTTTTGGTAATTGTCCCTCCACCTTTCCCGGATCTACATGCCCGCCGGGGCGCACCGTCAGGTCGGCGCCGTCGAAACCGATTTCCTTTACAGTGGCGGCGAGCGACGGATAGTCCAAAAACTGCAGGTGTTTGGAGAAGACGTGGGTTTCCAGCGGCTCGACTTCCATGTTTTTTCTATTCATACTATTCCCGGCCAGCGGCGCCAGCGGCAGGCTGAGGGCCGCCAGACTGCTGTGCCGGAGGAAGCTGCGACGGGAGAAGGATTTAGAGGTCATGATGCTTATTTATAAGTTTTTCACTTAGGTTAAAAAAGGGGGGGGGTAAAAAGTAAAAACCCAAGGCGGTTTTCAATAAAATAATTATGTAATCGACTGATAACATGTTTACCAAACTTCAAAAGTGTATCGATTACCCACAACTTTAGTCGGTACAAACTTCCTCTGTTCTGCGGTTCCGGCCTGTTTGAAACAGTTTTTCACCTTTTTGTAGACATTCAGAACCGCAGAACAGTAAAACTGACGA
>Ga0102943_1000246_pt1 | contig 38319 bp, 32 predicted proteins | sample SalPonC_black_MG_FD_78174 | JGI IMG/M metagenome (GOLD analysis project Ga0102943, IMG submission 78174) | Salt pond soil microbial communities from South San Francisco under conditions of wetland restoration - Salt Pond MetaG... | ecosystem: Environmental > Aquatic > Marine > Intertidal zone >...
CGGACAACCGGGCGCTAATCGACGGCATCCTCGAGGGTGCGGACGAGGCATCGGGCGTCGAGTTCCTGGTCTGCCCGCCGTCGCCGTACCTGGCCTCGGTGGGCGAGCGGCTCGCCGGCAGCGGCGTCGAGCTGGGCGCCCAGGACGTCTCCGAGCACGAGTCCGGTGCGTACACCGGCGAAGTGTCCGCCTCCATGCTGGCCGATCTCGGCTGCCGCTACGCGATCGTGGGCCATTCGGAGCGGCGCACGCTCTACGGCGAGACCGACGATCGGGTGGCGGCGAAGTTCGCCGCCGCGCACAGGCAGGGCCTGGTGCCCATCCTCTGCATCGGCGAAACGTTGGAGCAACGCGAAGCCGACGAGACCGAGGCGGTGATCCGCCGCCAGCTGATGGCCGTGATCGACGAGGTCGGCATCGCGGCGTTTGCCGATGCCGTGGTCGCCTACGAGCCGGTCTGGGCCATCGGCACGGGCCGCACGGCCAGTCCCGAGCAGGCGGGGGAGGTGCATACCTTCATCCGCGGGCTGCTGCGAGACCGGGACGCGAAGGTGGCCGACGGACTGCGCATCCTGTACGGCGGCAGCGTGAAGGGCGACAATGCGCCGGGCCTGTTCGCCCGGGAAGACATCGACGGCGGGCTGATCGGCGGCGCGTCGCTGAAGGCCGCGGAGTTCCTCGCCATCGGGCGTGCGGCTGCCGCGGCAGGATAAGAGACACACTATGAGCACACTTTACGTCATCCTGACGGTGGCGCTGGTCTTCATGGCCATCGGCATCATCGCGCTGGTCCTGCTGCAGAAAGGCAAGGGCGCAGACGCAGGTGCGGCCTTCGGTTCCGGCGCATCCGGCACTGTGTTCGGCGCCCGCGGCACGGGCAGCTTTCTGTCCCGCGCCACTGCGGTGCTCGCCACCCTGTTCTTCGCCAATTGCCTGGCGCTCGCCTACCTGAGCGGTCAGCAGGGCGGCAGCGAGAGCCTGCTCGAGCAGGAGGCCGGTCAGACGGAGGAGGGCCCGGCGCAGGCGCTGCCGGCCGAGGATATCGAGGACCCGCTGCCGCTGCCGGAGTCCGCCGGCGACACCGGGGACGAAAGCCTGGATCAGTTGCCCGCGGTCGATCAGCCCGCAGAAGAAAGCGGCGACGGCCAGGGCCGGTAACCGGCCCGTAAAGAAGTTTCGTTCGATCGATGCCGACGTGGTGGAATTGGTAGACACGCTGTCTTGAGGGGGCAGTGGCGCAAGCCGTGCCGGTTCGAGTCCGGCCGTCGGCACCACACACGACATGAGCGGCGGTCCCGGAAGGGGCCGCCGCTTTTTTTCATTGCTGGACAAGTCCGGTAAACGCGGCAGCAGCGCCGCGTGAGCGTTACACCATGCCGTCGGGCTGATACAATGGCGAGCCGACTGGGGCCTATCGGCTCCGAGGTTTCCATCTGTCGAGATTCAGGCTGCACCTATCGTGCTGGAAAACTATTTGCCCATTCTGATTTTCCTGGCGCTGTCGGCGGGCGTCGGCGTGCTGTTGCTGATACTCGGCTTCGTCTTCGGCCACGGCAGCAAGGATCCGGAGAAGCTCGCACCCTACGAATGCGGCTTCGAGGCCTTCGAGGACTCGCGCATGCGCTTCGACGTGCGCTACTACCTGGTGGCCATCCTGTTCATCATCTTCGATCTGGAGATCGCGTTTCTCTTTCCCTGGGCGGTATCGCTGGATACGGTCGGCGGCTTCGGCCTGCTGGCCATGGCGCTGTTCCTGGCCATCCTGGTGGTCGGCTTCATCTACGAGTGGAAGAAGGGGGCCCTGGAATGGGACTGAGCGAGACGGACAGGCAGGAATTCGGCCTGGACGAGGCCCGCGCGCCGCTGCCGGAAGGCAGCATCCAGGAGAAGGGGTTCGTCGTCACCGCCGTGGACAACGTCGTGAACTGGGCGCGCACCGGTTCCATGTGGCCGATGACCTTCGGCCTGGCCTGCTGCGCCGTGGAGATGATGCACGCGGGCGCGGCCCGCTACGACCTGGACCGCTTCGGCGTGATCTTCCGGCCGAGCCCGCGCCAGTCCGACGTGATGATCGTCGCCGGGACGCTGGTGAACAAGATGGCGCCGGCGCTGCGCAAGGTCTACGACCAGATGCCCGAGCCGCGCTGGGTGATCTCCATGGGCTCGTGCGCCAACGGCGGCGGCTACTACCATTACAGCTACTCGGTCGTGCGCGGCTGCGATCGCATCGTCCCGGTGGACGTCTACGTGCCGGGCTGCCCGCCCACCGCGGAGGCGCTCCTCTACGGCATCATCCAGCTGCAGAAGAAGATCCGCCGCACCAGCACCATCGCGCGTTGAGGCATCCGCATGAGTGAACGCAGAGAGGCTCTGGCCGCGGCCATCGACGAGCGCTTCGGCGAGGCGGTCACCCGCGTGCCGTCGACCTGCGGCGAGATCACCTTCGAGGTGGGCAAGGGCCGCCTGATGGAGGTGGCGACGGCGCTGCGCGACGAGGACGACTTCGCCTTCGACATGCTGATGGATGTCTGCGGGGTCGACTATCTGGACTACGGGCACGACGAGTGGAAGACCCGGGACGCCACGGATACCGGGTATTCCCGGGGCGTCGAACGGGCGCCGGTGATCATCGACGATGCGGAGAGCTTCGATCCGAAGCGTTTCGCCGTCGTCTATCACCTGCTGTCCGTCGCGAAGAACCGGCGGCTCAGGTTGCGGGTCTACTGCGGCCCGGACAACCCGCCGCGCATGCCGTCGGTCACGGATATCTGGGCGTCGGCCGACTGGTTCGAGCGGGAGGCCTTCGACCTGTTCGGCATCCTCTTCGACGGACATCCCGATCTGCGCCGCATCCTCACCGACTACGGCTTCATCGGCCATCCGTTCCGCAAGGACTTCCCGCTGTCCGGCAACGTCGAGGTGCGCTACGACCCGGACAAGCGACGGGTGGCCTATCAGCCGGTCACGATCGAGCCGCGCACGCTGGTGCCGAAGGTGATCCGCGACGACCATCGCTACGAAGAACAATTGAGAGGCACTTCGAGCGATGGCTGAGATCCAGAACTTCACCATGAACTTCGGGCCCCAGCATCCCGCGGCCCACGGCGTGCTGCGCCTCGTGCTGGAGATGGACGGCGAGGTCATCCAGAAGGCCGACCCCCACGTTGGCCTCCTGCACCGTGCCACCGAGAAACTGGCCGAGTCCAAGCCCTACAACCAGAGCATCGGCTACATGGACCGTCTCGACTACGTGTCCATGATGTGCAACGAGCACGGCTACGTGATGGCCATCGAGAAGCTGCTCGGCATCACGCCGCCGCTGCGCGCCCAGTACATCCGGGTGATGTTCGACGAGATCACCCGCATCCTGAACCACCTGATGTGGCTCGGCGCCCACGGGCTCGATATCGGCGCCATGACCATGTTCCTGTACTGCTTCCGCGAGCGCGAGGACCTCATGGACTGCTACGAGGCGGTCTCCGGCACGCGGATGCATGCCACCTACTACCGCCCCGGCGGCGTCTACCGCGACCTGCCGGAGGAGATGCCGAAGTACCAGCCTTCGAAGTGGCACAGCCAGAAGGAAGTGGACGAGATGAACCGGGCGCGGGAAGGCTCGCTGCTCGACTTCATCCGCGATTTCACGGATCGCTTCCCGGCCTGCGTGGACGACTACGAGACCCTGCTCACCGACAACCGCATCTGGAAGCAGCGCACGGTGAACATCGCGGTGGTATCCCCGGAGCGGGCGCTGCAGCTCGGCTTCAGCGGACCCATGCTGCGCGGCTCGGGCATCGAGTGGGATCTCAGGAGGAAGCAGCCCTACGAGGTCTACGACCAGCTCGACTTCGAGATCCCGGTGGGGGTCAACGGCGACTGCTACGACCGCTACCTGGTGCGCATCGAGGAGCTGCGCCAGTCCAACCGGATCATCCGCCAGTGCCTCGACTGGCTGGAGCAGAATCCGGGTCCCGTGATGCTGGATGACCGCAAGATCGCGCCGCCGACCCGGGTGGAGATGAAGGACGACATGGAATCGCTGATCCACCACTTCAAGCTCTTCACCGAGGGCTACGTGGTGCCGGAAGGCGAGGCCTATGCCGCCGTGGAGGCGCCGAAGGGCGAATTCGGCTGCTACCTGATCTCGGACGGGGCGAACAAGCCCTACCGGCTGAAGGTGCGGGCGCCGGGCTTCGCCCATCTGGCAGCCATGAACGAGATGGTGCAGGGCCACATGCTGGCCGACGTGGTTGCCGTGATCGGCACCCAGGACATCGTCTTCGGGGAGGTGGATCGGTGAGCGAGCAGACGGCAGCGCTCGGGCTGAGCGCCCACGTGCGCGAAGCGATCGACAAATGGACCGCGCGGTTCCCCGAGGAGCGCAAGCGCTCGGCGGTGATCGGCGCGCTGCATGCCGCGCAGCACGAGAACGCCGGCTATCTCACGCCGGAGATCATGGACGCCGTGGCGGCGTACCTGGAACTGCCGCCCATCCAGGTATACGAGGTGGCCACGTTCTACTCCATGTTCGAGACGAAGCCGGTGGGCCGCCACAGCGTCTCGATCTGCACCAACGTCTCCTGCATGCTGCGGGGCGCGGAAGACCTGGTGGAGCACGTCGAGAACAAACTCGGCATCTCCGTGGGAGAGAGCACCGGCGACGGACGCATCTATCTGAAGCGCGAGGAGGAGTGCCTGGCCGCCTGCTGCGGCGCGCCGATGATGATGGTGGACCACGTCTACCACGAGAACCTCACCTCCGAGCGCATCGACGAGATACTGGACGCACTGGACTGATGAGCACCGACGAGAATCTGATCTGCTACGCCACGCTCGGGCAGGACGAGCCCTGGAGCCTGGAGGCCTACCGCAACGTGGGCGGCTACGAGGGGTGGGAGCGCATCCTGAAGGGCGAGATGGCGCCGGAGGCGGTGATCGAGGAGGTCAAGGAGTCGGGGCTGAAGGGCCGCGGCGGCGCGGGCTTCCCCACCGGCCTGAAGTGGAGCTTCATGCCGCGCAGCGCGCCGGTGCAGAAATACATCGTCTGCAACTCCGACGAGAGCGAACCGGGCACCTGCCACGACCGGGAGATACTGCGCTACAACCCCCATTCGCTCATCGAGGGGATGGCCATCGCCGGTTATGCCATGGGCGCCACGGTGGGCTACAACTACATCCGCGGCGAGTTCATGGAAGAGCCGGTGCCGCGTTTCGAGGCGGCGCTCGCGGAGGCCTACGAGGCAGGGCTGCTGGGCCGCGACATCCGCGGCTCCGGCATCGATTTCGACCTCTACACCTTCGTCGGCGCCGGCGCCTACATCTGCGGCGAGGAGACGGCGCTGCTGGAATCCCTCGAAGGCAAGCAGGGCAAGCCGCGCTTCAAGCCGCCGTTCCCCGCGAACTTCGGCGTGTACGGCAAGCCCACCACGGTGAACAACACCCAGTCGCTCGCGAGCGTGCCGTCCATCATTCGCAACGGCGCCAGGTGGTTCTCGGACCTGGGCGTGGAGGGCTCCGGCGGCACCGCCATCTTCTCCGTGTCCGGGCACGTGGGGCGACCCCAGAATCTGGAACTGCCCATGGGCATCCCGTTCCCGGACCTGCTGGAGCGCTGCGGCGGCATGCTGGGCGGGCGCAAGCTGAAGGCAGTGATCCCGGGCGGCTCCTCGGTGCCCGTGCTGCCGGCCGACATCATCATGGGCTGCACCATGGACTACAACTCGCTGAAGGAGGCGGGCTCGTCCTTCGGCACCGGCGCCGTGATGGTGATGGACGAGACCACCTGCATGGTGCGCGTCCTGCGGCGCATCTCCCGCTTCTACATGGCCGAGTCCTGCGGCCAGTGCACGCCCTGCCGGGAGGGCACGGGCTGGCTGTACCGCATGCTGACCCGCATGCTCGAGGGCGAGGCGACGGCGGGCGATCTGGACAGGCTCCTCGACGTGGCCAACAAGATCGAGGGCCACACCATCTGCGCGCTGGGCGACGCCGCCGCGTGGCCGGTGCAGAGCTTCCTGAAACACTTCCGCCACGAATTCGAATACATGGTCGAGCACAGGGGCCGGAGCATCGTCGGGGACGACGACCGCCGAGCCGCGTGAGCCTTACCGCACAGCGAGCATCATGAGCGACGATCTGGTCAACATTGAGGTCGACGGCAAGCCCCTGCAGGCGCGCAAGGGCCAGATGCTGATCGAGGTTACCGACGCGGCGAACATCTACGTGCCGCGGTTCTGCTACCACGAGAAGCTGTCCGTGGCCGCCAATTGCCGCATGTGCCTGGTGGAGGTGGAGAAGGCGCCGAAGCCGCTGCCCGCCTGCGCCACCCCGGTCAACGAGGGCATGAAGGTCTTCACCCGTTCGGCGAGGGCGGTCTCGGCGCAGAAGGCCACGATGGAGTTCCTGCTGATCAACCATCCGCTGGATTGCCCCATCTGCGACCAGGGCGGCGAGTGCGAGCTGCAGGACCTCGCCATGGGCTTCGGCCGCGACGTCTCCCGCTACACCGAAGGCAAGCGGGTGGTGAAGGACCAGGACCTGGGTCCGCTGGTGTCCACGGACATGACCCGCTGCATCCACTGCACCCGCTGCGTGCGCTTCGGCCAGGAAATCGCCGGCATCCAGGAGCTGGGCACCACGGATCGCGGCGAGCACATGAAGATCGGCACCTACATCGAGAAGAGCGTCGATCACGAACTCTCGGGCAACATCATCGACGTGTGTCCCGTGGGGGCGCTGAACAACAAGCCCTATCGCTACAGCGCCCGCGCCTGGGAGATGATGCAGCGGCCCATGGTGTCGCCGCACGACTGCGCGGGCAGCAACCTGTATGCGCACGTGCTCCGGGGCACGGTCAAGCGCATCGTTCCCCGTCACAACGAGGAGATCAACGAAACCTGGATCGCCGACCGGGATCGCTTCAGCTACGAGGGCATCTACAGCGAGGCCCGGCTGCGCGAGCCGATGGTGAAGCGTGACGGGCACTGGGAGTCGGTCTCCTGGGAGGATGCCCTGTCCGTGACGGCCGAGCGGCTGCGGGAGATCGCCGCCGCGGATCCGGCGGAGGTCGCGTTGCTGACGACGCCGGCGGCGACTCTCGAGGAAAGCCATCTGCTGGCCCGCCTGGGCGAACACCTGGGCACCGCGAATCTGGATCATCGCCTGCGCCGGCGGGATTTTCGCGACCAGGACGCAGACCCCGCATTCCCTGCGCTCGGCCGCTCCCTGCAGAGTTTCGAGAATCTCGATGCGTTGCTGGTCGTGGGCTCGAACCTGCGCAAGGAAGTGCCGATGCTGGCCCATCGCGTCCGCAAGGCGGCCGTGGGCGGCGCCAAGGTCTCCTTCGTGAACCCGGAGCGCTATCCGTATTTCTTCGGTATGGAGGCGTATGCCGAAGGCAGTCTGCTTGCCGGGCTGGCCGGCGTGACGGCCGCTGCCGCCGAGTTGCGGGAGACCGCGGTGCCGGCGTCGGTGCGCGCTCTGACCCGGGGCGTCACGCCCGACGACGAACATCGCCGCGCCGCGGCCAGCCTCGCCGAGGCCGACGACGGGCTGATACTGCTCGGCCAGATCGCCGGGCGGCACCCGCGCTACGCCGATCTGCGCGCGCTGGCCGCCGCATTGGCCGATCTGACCGGCTCTGGCCTCGGCTACGTCTCCGAGGGGCCGAATACCGCCGGGGCCTGCCTGGCCGGCGTCCTGCCTCATCGCACTGCAGCCGGGGGCCGCCGCGAGTCGCCCGGCCGGGATGTCGCCAGCCTGATCGCCGCACCGCCGCGCGGTCTGTTGCTGCTGGGCGCCGACCCGGACGAGGACTTCGCTGCCGATGCGCGGCAGGCATTCGACGGCAGCGAGTTCGTCGTGGCGCTGACCGCGTACCGCACGCCCGGCATCGAGGCCGCGGCGGACGTCATGCTGCCGCTCGGCACCCCGTTCGAGACGGCCGGCACCTACGTGAACGGCGAGGGTCGGGTGCAGAGCTTCGCCGGCGTCGCCAGTCCGGTGGGAGAGGCGCGTCCCGGCTGGAAGATACTGCGTGTGATCGGCAATCTGCTGGATGTGCCCGGCTTCGATTACGTCTCCGCCGAGCAGGTGCGAGACGAGGCGCTGGGCAGGATCGGCACGCCGGTACCGGACAACGCCTATGCCAGCGAGCACGCGTGCGAGGCGGCGGAGGAGGAGCCCGAGGGCTCGATACTCGACGTACCCATCTACCGGGTGGATGCCCTGGTTCGCCACGCCCACGCCCTGCAGCTGACGGTCGACGGCCGCGAGGGCCGCGAGGGCCGCGAGGACGGTGAGCGCGACGACCGGCTGGAGGCCGCAGGGTGAACGAGTTCCTGAACCTCATCAGTTTCGGGCTGCTGGGCCGGCTGCCGGAGACGGTGCAGATGGTCACGGTCGTCACCACGCAGATCGTGGCCGTGATGGTGTGCGTGATCCTGACCGTGGCCTTCCTGACGCTGGCCGAGCGCAAGGTGATCGGCTCCATCCAGAACCGCATCGGCCCGAACCGGGTGGGCTTCCGGGGCCTCCTGCAGCCGTTCGCCGACGTGCTGAAGCTGCTGATGAAGGAGGTCGTGGTACCCACGAATTCCAGCCGCTTCCTGTTCGTGATCGCGCCGCTGCTGTCCATCACGCCGGCGCTGGCCACCTGGGCCGTGATCCCGCTCAGCGAGGACTTCGTCCTGGCGGACATCGACGCGGGCCTGCTGTACGTGCTCGCGCTCACCTCGGTGGGCGTCTACGGCGTCATTCTCGCCGGCTGGGCCACCAACTCCAAGTACGCCTTCCTCGGCGCCATGCGGTCCGCCGCGCAGATCGTCGCCTACGAGATCGCCATGGGCTTCGCGCTGGTGGGCGTGCTGATGGCGGCCGGCAGCCTGAACCTCGGCGAGATCATCCGCGCCCAGCAGGGCGGCATCACAAACTGGTTCTGGCTGTGGCTGCTGCCGCTGTTCGTGGTCTATTTCATCTCCGGCGTCGCCGAAACCAACCGGGCGCCGTTCGACGTGGCCGAGGGAGAATCGGAGATCGTCGCCGGCTTCCACGTGGAGTACTCCGGCATCGCCTTCGCGGTGTTCTTCCTGGCCGAGTACGCCAACATGGTGCTGATCTCGGCGCTGGCGGCGGTGCTGTTCTGGGGCGGCTGGCTGTCGCCGTTCGAGGGGCTGATCGGGTTCGCCGGCATCAGCGAGAACGCCCTCATCGTGCAGTCGGGCTTCTTCTGGTTCGCGCTGAAGACCGCGTTCTTCCTGTTCTGTTTCCTCTGGCTGCGAGCCACGTTCCCGCGCTATCGCTACGACCAGATCATGCGGCTCGGCTGGAAGGTGTTCATCCCGGTGACGATCGTCTGGATCGCGGTCGAGGCCGTGCTCGCGTGGCTGCAGGTGGGTCCCTGGGCGCGACTGGCGGCCGGCGCGTAGCGGAGAGTGCGGATGGTCAGGAATATCCTCAAGACGTTTCTGCTGCTCGAGCTCTGGCGCGGCCTGATGCTGACCGGGCGGAACCTGTTCCGCACCAAGGTCACGGTGCAGTATCCGGAGGAGAAGACGCCGCAGTCGCCGCGCTTCCGCGGTCTGCACGCGCTGCGCCGCTACCCGAACGGGGAGGAGCGCTGCATCGCCTGCAAGCTTTGCGAGGCCGTCTGCCCGGCGCTGGCCATCACCATCGAATCCGACGTCGGGCCGGACGGCACGCGCCGCACGACCCGTTACGACATCGATCTGTTCAAGTGCATCTACTGCGGTTTCTGCGAGGAGGCATGCCCGGTGGACGCGATCGTCGAGACCCGGATCCACGAGTACCACATGGAGAACCGGGGCGAGAACATCATGACCAAGGAGAAACTGCTGGCCGTCGGCGAGAAGTACGAGCCGATGATCGCCGCCGACAAGGCCGCGGACGCGCCCTACCGCTAGGGCAGGGCGCCGCCATCGACCACAGACGAGGGGCTCCCGGGAGCGGGAGCCATTGGGGACCGGATTTTGTTTGAGACGCTGCTTTTCTACGTCTTCAGCGCCGTGCTGATCGGTGCGGCACTCGGTGTGATCTTTTCGCGGAACCCGGTGTATTCCGTGATGTTCCTCGTGCTCGCGTTCTTCAACAGCGCGGTGCTGTGGCTGCTGGCGGAAGCGGAATTCCTGGCCATCGTGCTGGTGCTGGTCTACGTCGGCGCGGTCATGGTGCTGTTCCTGTTCGTCGTGATGATGCTCGACGTCAACGTGGAGGCGGTGCGCGAGGGGCTCACCCGCTACGCGCCGCTGGGCCTGGTGGTCGCCCTGATCATGGTGGTCGAACTGGTGCAGGTCATCTGGGCGAAGAGTCGCGGGCTGACGACGATGGCGGACGCGCCGCCCCTGCCGGAGGGCTACAGCAACACCAAGGCGCTCGGCTCGGTGCTCTACACCGAGCACGTCTACGCCTTCGAGCTGGCCGCCGTGATACTGCTGCTCGCCATCGTCGCGGCGATCACGCTGACCATGCGCCGGCGTCCGGGCCTGAAGGTGCAGAACATCTCCCGGCAGGTGAGCGCGCGCCGCGAAGACCGGGTGCGCCTGGTCAGCATGGACTCGGAGGAACGCCAGTGAGCGGCATCGGACTGCAGCACTACCTCACACTCTCGGCGATCCTCTTCTCGCTGGCGGTCGCCGGTATCTTCATCAACCGCAAGAACGTCATCCTGCTGCTGATGTGCATCGAGCTGATGCTGCTGGCGGTGAACTTCAATTTCGTGGCCTTTTCCCGCTACGTGGGCAACGAGCTCGGCCAGGTCTTCGTATTCTTCATCCTGACCGTGGCGGCGGCAGAGGCGGCCATCGGGCTGGCCATCCTGGTGGTGCTGTTCCGCAGCCGGCGCAGCATCGACGTCGAGAACATGGACGCGATGAGGGGCTAGCGCATGCAAGCGATGCATCTCACCATCGTCCTCGCACCCCTCGTGGCGGCCTTCGTTGCGGGCGTGTTCGGCCGGCGCATCGGCCGCGCCGGGGCGCACTGGATCACCATCCTCGCCGTGGGCCTCTCCGCCGTGCTCTCGCTGCTGGTGCTGAAGGATCTGCTGTTCGACGGCGGCGAGGTGCGGAACTACACCGTCTACACCTGGGCCGTCACCGACGGCCTGCGCATGGAGGTGGGTTTTCTCATCGACCGGCTAAGCGCGCTGATGATGGTGGTGGTGACCTTCGTCTCGCTGATGGTGCACATCTACACCATCGGCTACATGCACGACGATCCGGGCTACCAGCGCTTCTTCAGCTACATCTCGCTGTTCACCTTCGCCATGCTGATGCTGGTGATGTCGAACAACTTCCTGCAGCTGTTCTTCGGCTGGGAGGCCGTGGGGCTGGTGTCCTATCTGCTGATCGGCTTCTGGTACAAGAAGCCGACGGCCATCGTGGCCAATCTGAAGGCCTTCCTGGTGAACCGGGTGGGCGATTTCGGCTTCATCCTCGGCATCGCCGCGGTGGTGATGTTCGCCGGCACGCTCGACTACGCCGAGACTTTCGCCCAGGCCGAGCGTATCGCCGGTCAGGAGATAGAGATTTTCGCCGGCAGTGCCTGGAATGCCATGACCGTGATCTGCATCCTGTTGTTCATCGGTGCCATGGGCAAGTCGGCCCAGGCGCCGCTGCACGTCTGGCTGCCCGATTCCATGGAGGGCCCCACGCCGATCTCCGCGCTGATCCACGCGGCCACCATGGTCACGGCGGGCATCTTCATGGTGGCGCGGATGTCGCCGCTGTACGAATTCTCGGCCACCGCGCTCGCGTTCGTGCTGATCATCGGCGCGGTGACGGCATTCTTCATGGGCCTGCTCGGCATCGTGCAGAACGACATCAAGCGGGTGGTCGCCTACTCGACCCTGTCCCAGCTGGGCTACATGACCGTGGCGCTCGGCGCATCGGCCTATGCGGCGGGCATCTTCCACCTGATGACCCACGCCTTCTTCAAGGCGCTGCTGTTCCTGGCGGCCGGCTCGGTGATCATCGCCATGCATCACGAGCAGGACATGCGCCGCATGGGCGGGCTGAGGAAATACATGCCCGTGACCTACTGGACGGCGCTGATCGGCTCGCTGGCGCTGATCGGCTTCCCGGGCACGGCGGGATTTTTCTCGAAGGACGCCCTGATAGAGACGGTGCACGCCGCGTGGGTGGAGCAGGGCGGCATGGCCCATGCCATCGCCTACTGGAGCGTGCTGCTCGGCGTCTTCGTCACCGCCCTGTACTCGTTCCGCATGTTCTTCCTCGTATTTCACGGCGAGGAGCGCATGGATGCGGCCACCCGGTCCCACCTGCACGAGACCCCGGCGGTGGTCACCGTCCCGCTGGTCCTGCTGGCGATCCCTTCGCTGCTGGTCGGCTGGTTCACCATCGGCCCGCTGCTGTTCGGGGATTTCTTCGGCGACGCCATCCGGGTGGCCCCGCAGCACGGCGCGCTGGCCGCCGTGGGCGAGGAGTTCCACGGGCCTGCCGGCTTCATCCTGCACGCGTTCGGCGGGCCGGCGGTGTATCTGGCGCTGGCGGGCCTCGTCGTCGCCTGGTACGTCTGGCTGCGCCGGCCGGAACTCGCGGCCCAGGCCAGCGATCGCCTGTCGGTGCTCTATCGCCTGCTGGTCAACAAGTACTACGCCGACGAACTCTACCAGCGGGTGTTCGCGGCGGGCGGCCGCGGCATCGGCACCGTGCTGTGGAAGGCGGGCGACCAGGCGGTCATCGACGGCGTGATGGTCAACGGCACGGCCAGGACCATAGGGCGCATCGCCGCGGCGGCGCGGCGGGTGCAGTCCGGTTATCTCTACCACTATGCGTTTGCAATGGTGATCGGTCTCACCGCGCTGCTCGGCTGGCTGTTGTGGGCCGGCTGAGCGCCGGCCTCTGAACGGGTCTGTCCATGGATTTCGATTATCTTCTGAGCCTGCTCATCTGGTTGCCGATCGCCGGCGGCGTGCTCGCGCTGGTCATCGGCGACGGCGACGACGCGGCTTCGGCCCGCGCCTCGGCCATGCGCCTGACGGCGCTGGCCGCCTCGCTCGCGACGCTCGCCGCCAGCATCCCGCTGTTCGCCGGCTTCGACCGGGCCAGCGCCGCCATGCAGTTCGTCGAGCGGGTGTCCTGGATCGAGACCTTCAACGTCTTCTACCACCTGGGCGTCGACGGGCTGTCGGTGCCGCTGATCCTGCTGACCACGTTCATCACGCCGCTGGTGATCATCGCCGGCTGGCGCGGCATCACGAAGCGCCCGGCGCAGTATTTCGCCGCCTTCCTGATACTGGAAGGGCTGATGGTCGGCGTGTTCTGCGCGCTGGATGCGATGCTGTTCTACGTCTTCTGGGAGGCGATGCTGGTGCCGATGTTCCTGATCATCGGCGTGTGGGGCGGCGAGCGGCGGATCTACGCCACCCTCAAGTTCTTCCTCTACACCTTCCTCGGCTCGGTGTTCATGCTGGTCTCGCTGATCTGGCTCTACGTGCAGTCGGGCAGCTACGGCATCCTGGATTTCCACGCCATGCCCATCGGCATGGAGGCGCAGATCCTGATCTTCCTCGCCTTCCTGCTGGCGTTCGCCGTGAAGGTGCCGATGTGGCCGGTGCATACCTGGCTGCCGGACGCCCACGTGGAGGCGCCCACCGGCGGCTCGGTGATTCTGGCGGCGATCATGCTGAAGATGGGCGGCTATGGCTTCGTCCGCCTGTCTCTGCCGATCCTGCCGGACGCCAGCCAGGCGCTCGACTGGCTGATGATCGCGCTGTCGCTGATTGCGGTGGTCTATATCGGCTTCGTCGCCCTGGTGCAGCAGGACCTGAAGAAGCTGATCGCCTATTCCTCCATCGCCCACATGGGCTTCGTCACGCTGGGTTTCTTCGTGCTCTGGGACATCGAGCAGTCCACCGGTTCGGTCAGCGGGGCTGCGCTCGGGCTCACCGGCGGCATGGTGCAGATGGTCTCCCACGGCCTCGTCTCCGGCGCCCTGTTCCTCTGCGTGGGCGTGATGTACGACCGCCTGCACACGCGGCGCATCGCCGACTACGGCGGGGTGGTGAACACCATGCCGGTATTCGCCGCGTTCATGGTCCTGTTCGCCATGGCAAACGCCGGGCTGCCGGGCACCTCCGGCTTCGTGGGCGAGTTCATGGTGATCCTGTCGAGCTTTCGGGCCTCCTTCTGGTACGCGCTGCTGGCCGGCACCACCCTCGTTCTGGGCGCGGCCTATACCCTGTGGATGGTGAAGCGGGTGGTGTTCGGCGACGTGGCCAACGAGGGGGTCGCGGGCCTGTCCGACATCAACGGCCGGGAGTTCCTGGTGCTGGGCGTCCTTGCCGTCGCCGTCCTCCTGCTGGGCGTCTGGCCGGCGCCGCTGGTGGATCTCATGTCGGCGAGCGTGGACCAGCTGGTCGATCAGATGAGCCGGTCCAAACTGTGAACGGCGCGGTAAACCGGAACACTCAACCCAAGGTTTGACAGATGGATTTCATCGTCCCCGATTTCAGCCCCGCGCTCCCCGAGATCGTACTGCTCGGGCTGATCTGCGTGGTGCTGATCGCCGACCTGTTCGTGAGCGACGAACGCCGCATCGTGACCTGGTGGCTGGCGATGGGCGCGCTGGCGGCGACGCTCGCGGCCATCCTCGGCTCCGCGCCCGACCTGCGCACGCTGACGTTCTCGGGCAGTTACGTGGCCGACCCGATGGGGCAGATCCTGAAGATCGTCTCGGTGGGCCTCATGGCGCTGGTATTCATCTATTCCCGTCAGTATCTGACGGTGAACGGACTGAGCCGGGGCGAGTTCTACACCCTGGGCCTGTTCGCGCTGCTGGGCGTCCTCGTGATGATCTCGGCCAACAGCCTGCTGACGATGTATCTCGGCCTCGAGATGCTCTCCCTGGCCCTGTACGCGCTGGTGGCCTTCGACCGGGACTCGGCCGTGGCCGCCGAGTCGGCCATGAAGTATTTCGTCCTCGGCGCCATCGCCTCGGGCATGCTGCTGTTCGGCATCTCGTATATCTACGGCGTGACGGGCGTGCTCGAGTTCGGCCCGCTGTCGCTGGCCATCCGCAGCGCGGGTCCTGACGACGTCGCGCTGTGGTTCGGCCTGGCGTTCCTGGTGGTCGGCATCGCGTTCAAGTTCGGTGCCGTGCCGTTCCACATGTGGCTGCCCGACGTCTACCAGGGCGCGCGCACGCCAGTGACCCTGCTGATCGCCTCGGCGCCGAAGGTGGCGGCATTCGCACTCGCCATGCGCATACTGGTGGACGGGCTGCCGGAGCTGCACGGCGCCTGGCAGGGCATGCTCATGATCCTGGCCGTGCTCTCTCTCGGCCTGGGCAACGTCGTGGCCATCGCCCAGTCCAATATCAAGCGCATGCTGGCGTACTCGACCATCGGCCACGTCGGCTTCATCCTGCTCGGCATCTTCACCGGCACCCAGACGGGCTACCAGGCCGCCATGTATTACACCATCACCTACGTTCTGATGGCCGCAGGCGCATTCGGCATGGTCATCCTGCTCTCGCGGCAGGGTTTCGAGGCGGAGGAGATCAGCGACTTCAAGGGGCTGAACAGCCGCAGTCCCTGGTTCGCGGCGATGATGGCCTGCTTCATGTTCGGCCTGGCCGGCATCCCGCCCTGGGTGGGCTTCTGGGCCAAGCTGAACGTGATCTCCGCCGTCCTGGATGCCGGTCGCCTGGCGCCGGAGGGCGTCGTCTACACCTGGCTGGCCCTGCTGATGGTGGTCTTTTCGGTGATCGGCGCCTTCTACTACCTGCGGGTGCTGAAGTTCGTCTATTTCGACGCGCCCGACGACAGCGCGCCGCTGACGGCGCCGCGCGAGATGCAGGTGGTGCTGAGCGTGAACGGGCTGGCGATTCTCGGCCTCGGCCTGGTGCCGGGCACGCTGCTGGCCCTGTGCGCGAGCGTCATGGCCTGAGGGAACCGGCCGGCTCGGTGACCGTTCTTGCCGGGACGGTTGAAACCACCGTGTCTTCTCTAGTACTATTCGTGTTCTGCGGATGCGGGGTGGAGCAGTCTGGCAGCTCGTCGGGCTCATAACCCGAAGGTCGCAGGTTCGAATCCTGCCCCCGCTACCAAGGTTTTTGGTGACAAAAAGCCCCGCTCGGGGCTTTTTGTTTGCCCGGAAAGGTCTGCCGGAGCCAGGGCCGGCAGGCCGGGGCAGGAGCAGGAACGAAATGGGCCCTGGGGCCCATTTTTTGTTGGGGTCCCAGACACGGGCCCGTGACAGAGGAAGAGTGACAGAGGAAGAGATCAGGCAGCTGCTGGAGCCGACGCTGGCGACCATGGGCTACGAGCTCGTGGACCTGGAGGCCCGCATCGGCGGAGGCAAGGGACTGCTGCGGCTCTATATCGACAAGCCCGAAGGCGTGAACCTCGAGGATTGCGAGCGGGTGAGCCACCAGGTGAGCGGCGTACTGGACGTGGAGGACCCGATCCCCGGCGAGTACGTGCTGGAGGTGTCCTCGCCCGGTCTGGACCGGCCGCTGAAGCGTCCCGAGCACTTCGAGCGTTTCATCGGCAGCGAGGCGAAGGTCGCGCTGAGAGCCCCGCTGGAAGGCCGGCGGCGGTTCCGCGGCACGCTGGAAGGCGTGGAAGAGGGTTACGTGGCGATGCGTGTGGACGGCGAACTCTATCGGCTGCGCATCGCCGACATCGACAAGGCGAGGTTGGTTCCCGAGCTTTAGCCACCATATCGGGCTGGGCGGAGAGACGACAGGTATGAGCAAGGAAATTCTGATGGTGGTCGACGCCGTCTCTAACGAGAAGGGCGTGGACAAGGAGATTATCTTCGAGGCGATCGAGGCGGCGCTGGCGTCCGCCACGCGCAAGCGCCACGGCGAGGATATCGACGTGCGCGTGGCCATCGACCGCCAGACCGGCGACTACGATACCTTCCGCCGCTGGCTGGTTTTCGAGGACGATTCCACCGAACTCGAGTTCCCGGACCGGGAGCTGAGGATGATCGACGCCGTCGAGATAGACCCCGACGCCGAGCCCGGCGGCTACGTCGAGGTGCCGATGGAGTCCGTGGAGTTCGGCCGCATCGCCGCCCAGACCGCCAAGCAGGTGATCGTGCAGAAGGTGCGCGAGGCCGAGCGTGAGCAGGTGGTCGAGGAATTCCAGGACCGGGTCGGCGAACTGCTGAGCGGCCTGGTGAAGCGGGTGGACCGTAACGGCGTCTACATCGACCTGGGCGGCAATGCCGAGGGTTTCGTGCCGCGCGAGAACATGATCCCGCGCGAGCCGGTGCGTCCCCAGGACCGCATCAAGGCGCGGCTGGTGGAGGTCCGGTCGGAGATCAGGGGCCCGCAGCTGTTCATGACCCGCACCTCGCCGGAGTTCCTGATCGACCTGTTCCGCCTGGAGGTCCCCGAGGTGGGGCAGGGCCTGATCGATATCGTCGCCGCCGCCCGGGACCCGGGCCTGCGGGCGAAGATCGCGGTCAAGAGCAACGACCGGCGCATCGACCCGGTGGGCGCCTGCGTCGGCATGCGCGGCTCCCGGGTGCAGGCCGTGTCCAACGAACTGGCCGGCGAGCGTGTCGACATCATCCTCTGGGACGACAATCCGGCGCAGTTCGTCGTCAACGCCATGTCGCCGGCGGACGTGGTCTCCATCGTCATGGACGAGGAGGCCCACAGCATGGATATCGCGGTGGAAGAGGACAAGCTGTCCCAGGCCATCGGCCGCGGCGGCCAGAACATCCGCCTGGCGAGCGAGCTGACCGGCTGGGAGCTGAACGTCATGACCGCCGCCGACGCCGAGGAGAAGAGCGAATCGGAGATGCGCGAGCTGACCGAGATGTTCATGAAGGGCCTCGACGTCGACGAGGAGGTGGCCATGATCCTGGTGCAGGAAGGCTTCTCCACGGTGGAGGAAGTGGCCTACGTGCCCGCGGCCGAGCTGGCCGAGATCGAGGAGTTCGACGAGGACATCGTGGACGAGCTGCGCAACCGCGCCCGCGACGTCCTGCTGACCCAGGCGATCGCCAGCGAGGAGAAGATCGACGAGGCGGAGCCCGCCGAGGATCTGCTGGCGCTGGACGGCATGACCCGCGAACTCGCCTACCTGCTGGCCAGCGAGGGCGTGGTGACGCGGGAAGACCTGGCGGAGCAGTCGGTGGACGATCTGCTGGATATCCAGGAAGAGATGGACCAGGAGCAGGCCGCTGCGCTGATCATGGCGGCGCGCGCGCACTGGTTCGAGCAGGAAGAAGAGCAGCAGCAGGAGCGGGCCTGATTAACAGGAGTTTTAGGTATGGCTGAAGTCACTGTCGCACAGTTCGCAGAGGTACTGAAGGTACCGGTCGACAAGCTGATCTCTCAGCTGGACGAAGCGGGCATCAAGGTCAGCGGCCAGGACGATACGATCAGCGAGGATGCGAAGCTCGAGCTGCTCTCGCACCTGCGTCGTTCCCACGGGCGCGACGAGAGCAGTGGGGCCGGTCCGAAGAAGATCACGCTGAAGCGCAAGTCCCAGTCGGAATTGCGCCTCTCCGGGGCCCAGGGCCGTTCCCGCACGGTCAACGTGGAAGTGCGCCGCAAGCGCACCTACGTGAAGCGCGACGTGCTGGAACAGCAGGCCAAGGCCCAGCAGGAAGAGCTGGACCGCCAGCGCCGCGAGGAACAGGAGCGCGAGGAGGCGGCACGCCTGGAGCAGGAGCGCATCGAGGCGGAGCGCCAGGAGAAGCTGCGCGAGCAGGAGGCCGAGGCTGCCCGGGCCGAGCAGCACGAGAAGGAAGAGCAGGAGCGCGAGGCTCGCGAGAAGGCCGAGACCGAAGCCGCCGCAGCCCTGCAGGCGGCCGAGCGCGCCGAGCAGGAACGCAAGGAAGCCGCCGCCAAGGAACGCCGCGAGAAAGAATCGAAGAAGGACCAGAGCACCCGCTACGGCCGCAAGGAACTGCACGTAGCCGGAGACAAGAGCGGCCGGCGCAAACGCAAGCGGCCCCAGCGCCGGCGCCCGGTGTCCGTCAGCGTGGATTCCCAGCACGGTTTCGAGCGGCCCACGGCCCCGGTCGTGCGCGAAGTGGAGATCCCGGAGACCATCACGGTCGCGGAGCTCGCCCAGCGCATGGCGGTCAAGGCGCCGGAGGTCATCAAGGTGCTCATGGGCATGGGCGCCATGGTTACGATCAACCAGGTCATCGACCAGGACACCGCCGTGCTCGTCGTCGAGGAGATGGGCCATACGGCGAAGCCGCTGGCCGAGAGTTCCGTCGACGAGGACGTGCTCGCCGACGTCGAGGTGGAGGGCGAGAAGGTCTCGCGCTCGCCGGTGGTGACCATCATGGGCCACGTCGACCACGGCAAGACCTCGCTGCTGGACTACATCCGCCGCACCAAGGTGGCGGCGGGCGAGGCCGGCGGCATCACCCAGCACATCGGCGCCTATCAGGTGCCCACCGAGAAGGGCAGCGTGACGTTCCTGGATACGCCGGGCCACGCCGCCTTCACGGCCATGCGGGCCCGCGGCGCGCAGGTGACCGACGTGGTCATCCTGGTGGTCGCCGCGGACGACGGCGTCATGCCGCAGACCATCGAGGCGGTGCAGCACGCCAAGGCGGCCGGGGTGCCGATTGTCGTCGCGGTGAACAAGATCGACCGCGAGGAAGCGGATCCGGACCGGGTGCGTAACGAGCTGTCCCAGCACGAGGTGATCCCCGAGCAGTGGGGCGGCGACACGCTGTTCGTCAACGTCTCCGCCCAGACGGGCGAGGGCGTCGACGACCTGCTGGAGGCGCTCTCCCTGCAGGCCGAACTCATGGACCTGAAGGCCGTGGCCGAGGGTCCGGCGAAGGGCGTGGTGGTCGAGTCCAGCCTGGAGACGGGCCGTGGCGCGGTCGCGACGGTGCTGGTGCAGAGCGGCACGCTGAAAGCGGGTGATGCCATCCTGGCCGGCGAGGAATACGGGCGCGTGCGGGCCATGTTCAACGAAAACCAGGAGCCGGTGAACAGCGCCGGCCCGTCGACGCCGGTCGTCGTGCTCGGCCTGTCCGGTACGCCGAATTCGGGCGACGAGATGCTGGTCGTCAAGGACGATCGCAAGGCCCGCGAGGTCGCGGAGTTCCGTCAGGGCAAGTCCCGCGACGTGAAACTGGCCCAGCAGCAGGCGGCCAAGCTGGAAGACGTCTTCTCGCAGATGTCCGAGGGGCAGACCACCAGCGTGCAGCTGCTGATCAAGGCCGACGTGCACGGCAGTGCCGAGGCGTTGCGGGATGCGCTGACCAAGCTCTCCGGCGACGAGGTGAAGGTGGACGTGATCGCCTCCGGCGTCGGCGGCATCACCGAGTCCGATATCAACCTCGCTTCGGCGTCGAACGCCATCGTGATCGGATTCAACGTGCGCGCGGACAGCGCGGCGCGCAGCGCGATCAAGGAAACCGGCGTGGATGTGCGCTACTACAGCATCATCTACGAGGCCATCGACGACGTGAAGGCGGCCATCACCGGCATGCTGTCGCCGGAGATCCGCGAGCAGATCGTAGGGCTGGCCGAGGTGCGCGAGGTGTTCCGCTCGCCGAAGTTCGGCCAGGTGGCCGGCTGCATGGTGGTGGACGGCTACGTTAAGCGCTCGAACCCGATCCGCGTGCTGCGTGACAACGTGGTGATCTACGAGGGCGAGCTGGAATCGCTGCGCCGCTACAAGGACGACGTCAACGAGGTGCGCGCCGGCACCGAATGCGGCATCGGCGTTCGCAACTACAACGACGTCAAGCCCGGCGACCAGATCGAGTGCTACGAGCGGGTCGAGGTGGCCCGTTCGCTCGACTGACCGCCCGCGCCGCCATGCCACGTGAATACCCCAGGAGCCGCAGGCTCGGCGGTCAGATCATGCGTGTGCTGAACGAGTTGCTGCGCTTTGAGAGCAAGGACCCCGCGCTGGCGAAAGTCTCGGTCAGCGACGTCGAGCTGTCCCGCGACCTGTCGGTGGCCAGGGTCTGGTTCAGCGTGCTGGATCCGGCGGCGGACGTGGACGCGGCCGCGGACGGGCTGCGCCGTGCCGCGGGATTCCTGCGCAGCCGTCTCGGCAAGGAGCTGTCCGTGCGCCACGTCCCGGAGCTGCGCTTCGAACACGACGACAGCGCCGAGCGAGGGCTCGCGCTGACCGACCTCATCGATCGCGCCGGCGGCGGTCGGCAGTCGGAGGAGTGAGATGGGCGCCCCCGCCCAGCGCCGCCGTCCGGCCCGCCGTGACGTGCACGGCATCGTTCTGCTGGACAAGCCGGAGGGGCTGAGCTCGAACCAGGCCCTGCAGCGGGTGCGCGGGATATTCCGGGCGCGCAAGGCGGGCCATACGGGCAGCCTCGACCCCGCGGCCACGGGCCTGCTGCCGTTGTGTTTCGGCGAGGCCACCAAGATCAGCGCCTGGCTGCTGGACGCCGAGAAGGAATATCTCGTCCGGGCATGCCTCGGCGAGCGCCGCGATACCGGCGATTCCGAGGGCCGGGTGGTCGAGACGGGGGAGCTGCCGGACCTGGACGGTGCGGACTGGCAGGCGCTGTTCGAGCGCTTCACCGGCGAGATCGAGCAGGTACCGCCGATGTATTCGGCATTGAAGCAGGGCGGCCGGCGCCTGTACGAACTGGCCCGCGAGGGTCTGGAAGTGGAGCGGGCGCCGCGCCGCGTGCGCATTCGCTCGCTGCAGCTGATTGCGCGGGAGAGCGATGAACTCGTCTTCCGGGTGCGCTGCTCGAAAGGCACCTACGTTCGCACGCTGGTGGAGGACATCGCGGCGGCGGCGGGCACCGTGGGCTACACGCGAGCCCTGCGGCGGGTGGCCGTCGGGCCTTTCCCGGGCGCCGCGATGGTGACGCTGGACGCGCTGGAGGCGGCCTCTGCCGAGTCGCTGGACGGTTATCTGCAGCCGGTGGACGCGGCGCTGGCGGACTGGCCGGCGGCGGAGGTGGAGTTGGGCGCGGCCGAGCGCTTCCTGCAGGGGCAGCAGGTGCCGGCAGACTACTCGGCGCGGGAGGGCCCTCTGCGGGTCTACGACCGCGCCGGGCGCTTCCTCGGCGTGGGCGAGATACCGTTCCCGGGCGCCGTGCGGCCCCGGCGGGTATTCACGCACGGCGGAAAAACCGCCGAAATTTAGATTGTATTTAGATTGTTAGCGGGCCCGGACCCGAGTTACAATGCCGGGCTGCACAGAAGGGCAAAGAGCACTGAGACTGGAGTTTTCGAACAATGCCACTTTCGACTGAACGCAAGAGCAGCATCCTCAAGGAGTATAGCCGCGGCGACGCCGACACCGGGTCACCGGAGGTCCAGGTCGCGCTGCTGTCCGCACGCATCACCGATCTCACCGAGCATTTCTCCGAGCACAAGCGCGACCATCATTCCCGCAAGGGGCTCCTGATGCTGGTCAACAAGCGTCGGAAATTGCTGGACTACCTCAAGAAGAAGGATCAGGACCGCTATCAGGACCTGATCAAGCGGCTCGGCCTGCGCCGCTGATCGGCAATTGCTGATCGGCAATTGCTGACCAACAACCCCAGCGCAGAATCGGAACATGGACTGGATGCAGGTGCGCCGACCCCGCGGTCGCCGGACCTGCATCCAGTTTTCGCATTAGCAGACAGAAGGATCAGGCGTGACAGTAATCAAGCAGAGTTTCAATTACGGCGATCATGAAGTGACGCTGGAGACGGGCGAGGTCGCCCGACAGGCGGACGGCGCCGTTATGGTGAGCATGGGCGACACCGTCGTCCTCGCGACGGCCGTGGGTCGCAAGGAAGCGGATCCGGGCCGCCCGTTCTTCCCGCTCACCGTCAACTACCAGGAGAAGACCTACGCCGCGGGCCGTATCCCCGGCGGCTTCTTCAAGCGCGAGGGTCGGCCGAGCGAGAAGGAGACGCTGACGTCGCGCCTGATCGACCGTCCCATCCGGCCGCTGTTCCCGAAAGGATTCATGAACGAGGTGCAGGTGATCACCACGGTGATCTCCCTGGACCCCGAGATCGACGCCGACATCCCGGCCATGATCGGCGCCTCGGCGGCGCTGGCGCTCTCGGGCATGCCGTTCCGGGGTCCGATCGCCGCCGCCCGCGTGGGCTACCGGGACGGTGAGTATCTGCTGAACCCGACGGCCAGCCAGCTCGAAGACTCCCAGCTGGACCTCGTGGTGGCGGGCACCAGCGAGGCCGTGCTGATGGTCGAGTCCGAAGCGCACGTCCTCGCCGAGGACGTCATGCTGGGCGCGGTCATGTTCGGTCACGAGAAGATGCAGGCGGCGATCGAGGTGATCGAGGAACTGGCGCGCCAGGCGGCCAAGCCGGCCTGGGACTGGCAGCCTCCGCAGACGGACGCCACCCTCGAGGAAAAGGTGGCGGAGATCGCCCGCGGCGCGCTCACCGAGGCCTACCAGATCAGCGACAAGCAGGAGCGTCAGGAGGCGGTCGCCAAGACGAAGAGCGAGGCCCGCGAGAAGCTGGCAGGCGGCGAGGAGCCCGCTTACGGCGCCGACGAGGTGTCCGCGGCTCTCGGCAAGCTCGAGAAGTCCATCGTCCGCAACCGGGTGCTGGACGGTCAGCCGCGCATCGACGGCCGCGACCACAGCACGGTGCGCCCGATCAGCGTCCGTGTCGGCACGCTGCCCCGCACCCACGGGTCGGCGCTGTTCACCCGCGGCGAGACGCAGGCCATTGTCACCGCGACGCTCGGCACGGGCCGTGACGCGCAGATCATCGACGCGCTGGAGGGCGAGTACAAGGAGCCCTTCATGCTCCATTACAACTTCCCGCCGTACTGCGTCGGCGAGACGGGCTTCATGGGCGGGCCCAAGCGCCGCGAGATCGGCCACGGCAAGCTGGCCCGGCGCGGCATCCAGGCCGTCATGCCGAACATGGACGAGTTCCCCTACGTGATCCGGGTCGTCTCCGAGATCACCGAGTCCAACGGTTCCAGCTCCATGGCTTCGGTCTGCGGCTCGAGCCTCGCCCTGATGGACGCGGGCGTGCCGCTGAAGGCGCCGGTGGCCGGCGTCGCGATGGGGCTGGTGAAGGACGGCGACAAGTTCGCAGTCCTGACCGACATCCTCGGCGACGAGGACCATCTCGGCGACATGGACTTCAAGGTGGCCGGCTCCTCCGAGGGCGTCACAGCGCTGCAGATGGACATCAAGATCGAGGGCATCACGCGCGAGATCATGGAGAAGGCGCTGGCGCAGGCCAAGGAGGCGCGTCTGCATATCCTCGGCGAGATGAACAAGGTGCTGGAGAAGCCCCGCGAGGAGATGTCCGACTGGGCGCCCACCATCATGACCTTCAAGATCGACCCGGATAAGATCCGCGACGTCATCGGCAAGGGCGGCGCCGTCATCCGTTCCATCACGGAGGAGACGGGGGCCACTATCGACATCGAGAACGACGGCACCGTGAAGATCGCTTCGGTGGACGGTGCTTCCGGCAAGGAGGCGCTGCGCCGCATCGAACTGATCACTGCGGATGTGGAGGTGGGCCGTACCTACGAGGGCCGCGTGGCCCGGCTGATGGACTTCGGCGCCTTCGTGACGATCCTGCCGGGCAAGGACGGCCTCGTGCATATCTCCCAGATCTCCAACGAACGGGTGGAGAAGGTGAGCGACAAGCTCTCCGAGGGCGACATCGTGCGGGTGAAGGTGCTGGAAGTGGATCGCCAGGGCCGGATCCGTCTCAGCATGAAGGAAGCGGACGCGGCCTGAGCGGGTTCCCAGCCGTCGGCCGCGCCGACGGCCTTTTTTAATCCGGCCCTTTCGTGCCGGCCCCTTGATGGCGGGCCCGTGGTGAGGATCGGTCGGGACCCGTCCGGCTGTCCCGCTCGGCCAGCGCCCGGTCGAACCAGGTCAGCAGGCGCGCGGGCATCCAGTACGACGGCCGCCAAGGCGCAGTCCCGTTCACGAAACCGATGTGGCCCCCGGCGTCGGTGATCTCCAGGCGGACCGGCTCGGGTAGCGACGCGGCATCGGGGATGACCGCGGGGCTCATGAACGGGTCGTCCCGCGCGTTCAGGATCAGCGTCGGCGTGCGTATGCCGCCGAGGTAGCGCCCGGACGAGCACTCCTCGTAGTAGTGCGTCGCGTCGCGGAAGCCGTGCAACGGCGCCGTGACGATATCGTCGAAGGCGACGAAATCCCGTGCGCCCAGCGCGGCCTGCCAGTCGAAAGGCGCGGTGTCCGGCGTGAACTTCCGCTTCATCGCGCTCTTCATCCGGCGCAGAAGGTACCAGCGGTAGAAGCGCGAGAAGCCCCGGTTCAGCGCCTCCGCCGAATCCTGCAGCTCGAACGGCACGGAGACCGCCGCCGCAGCCGCGAACGGGCTGTCGGCGCCTTCCTCGCCGAGATATTTCAGCAGGACGTTGCCGCCCAGGGAGTAGCCCGCGGCGATGAAGCGGCCGTCCGGCTGCCCGACGAGACGGCCCATGAAATAGCGCAGGTCGCCGGTCTCGCCCGCGTGATAGCGGCGGGGGAGGCGGTTGCGGCGCTCGCCGCAGTCCCGGGCGTGCAGGACCACGAGCCGCCAGCCCCGCGCCGCGGCCGCGGGCGCCATCATGCGGGCGTAGGTGGCCTCGCTGGAGCCCTCCAGGCCGTGCAGCAGCACCAGGGTGGTGGTCGGGCGGGCGACGGCGGGGTCCAGCCAGTGGGCCTCGACGAAGTCGCCGTCGGGCAGCTCCACCGTTTCTTGGCGCCAGCGCGGCGCCGGCGGGCGGCACAGCGGCGAGCTGGTGAACAGGGTCTGCGCGTGGCGGTTCGTCAGCCACCGGGGCGGCTGAAAGGCTGCTGGCTTGTCCATGGCCATGTCGCGGGCATGACGGCCGAGCATAAAAAAGGCCCCTCGCATGCGCGAGGGGCCAGCCAATCGGAGTGTTGCACTCCTTCAGGCATGTGCAGCAGGTAGCGGGGGAGCATGAAGCCTGCTGCAGTGCACAAATTAGGCTATCGGAAGGCCGGTGTCAACCCCTCGCGGGCAAGAAATTCAACGCTCGTTGTCCCGCTTGTCCTCCTGCTTCTCGTCTTCCTTCCGGGTGCCCGTCAGGGTGCGGAAAATCTCCTCCTGCACCGACTTCCAGCGCGCGTAATTCCGCTGCGTGACGCCCGCCACGGCGGCCACCGGGTCGACGCCGACCACCTTCTTGACCTGGGTGCGCACCTGCTTCTGCTGGTTCAGGAACAGCTTCAGGCTCTGCTCCAGGTAGGTGCTGACGAAATTCGGCATGGCGCTGGAATAGGCGCGGATGATCTGGGACAGGAAGTCCTGGCTCATGATCGGCTCGCCCTGGGCCTCCTGCTCGCTGATCACCTGCAGGAGAATGCTCCGCGTGATGTCGTCGCCGGATTTCTTGTCGATGACGGTGAAATCCGCCTTCTCCAGGACCAGCCGCTTGATATCGGCCAGCGTGATATAGCGGCTCTCCTCGGTGTCGTAGAGCCGGCGATTGGGGTACTTCTTGATGATTCGGGTTTCACTCATGGACGTAAGATAGCCGATTTTGCTGCATAGCGGAAAGACCCCTCAGACACCCTGCACGCTCGCCAGCGAGCGGAGTCGCTCCGGCCGCCAGTTGGCAAGGGCCCACTCCCACACGGCATCCGGGCTGGCGCCAGCCAGGGCCGCGGGCGGCTCCTGGCGCAGGCAGGCGAGCGCGCGGCAGAGGGTGGGCGCGACGGCGTCCGGATCGATGGCGATAGGCGGGGCCGACGTCTGCTTGCTGAGTTTCTCGCCGTCGGCACCCACGGCGACGGGGATGTGCATGTAGCTCGGCGTCGGCAGCCCGAGGAGACGCTGGAGGTGGATCTGGCGCGGTGTCGAGTCGAGGAGGTCGATGCCCCGGACCACGTCGGTGACGCCGTCCACCGCGTCGTCGATCACCACCGCTAGCTGGTAGGCGATCAGGCCGTCCCGGCGGCGGATCACGAAGTCCCCGAGTTCGCGCTCCAGGCGTTGTTCGATGGGTCCCTGCAGCCGGTCGGCCACGCCGATGGGCTCGTCCGTCGTGCGCACCCGTATGGCGCGTGCGCCGCGGCCGCTGCCGTCGCGGCAGGTGCCCGGGTAGATCGGTCCCATGGCGCCCTGGCGGGCCGTGCGGGCGAGCACGCGCCGCGTGCAGCGGCAGGGGTAGGCGAGGCCCTCGGCAAGCAGGCGTTCGACAGCCGTCCGGTGGCGCTCCTCGTTGCGGCTCTGCCGCAAAACCGGGCCATCCCACTGAAAACCATAGAGCTCGAGGCAGCGGACGATCGCCTCGGCCGCGCCGGCCTCTTCCCGCGGCGGGTCGATATCCTCGATCCTGAGCAGCCAGCGCTCGCCGCGGCCGCGAGCCTCGAGATAGCTGGCGACGGCGGCCAGCAGGGAACCGAAATGGAGCGGGCCGGTGGGCGAGGGGGCAAAACGGCCCACGCCGGGCGCCGGGGCGGGATCGGCGTTCAACTCGGCTCCGCCGTCGGCGCTGGCGGACTCAGCGGTACTGGTCGTCCCGGTCGCGGAACTGGCGTTCGGCGAGTTCGCGGCGCTCCTGGGCCTCCAGGCAGAGCGTGGCCACCGGACGCGCCTCGAGCCGCTTCAGCCCGATCTCCTCGCCGGTCTCCTCGCAGTAGCCGTAGGTGCCCTCGTCGATGCGGTTCAGCGCCGCGTCGATCTTGCGCAGAAGCTTGCGTTCCCGGTCCCGGGTACGTAGCTCCAGACCGAACTCGGACTCCTGGGTGGCCCGGTCGCTGGGGTCGGGGAAGTTGGCCGCCTCGTCCTGCATGTGGTGCACGGTGCGGTCCACCTCTTCCATCAGCTCGCGTTTCCAGGCGCTCAGGATCTGGCGGAAGTGCTCCAGCTGATCGGCGCTCATGTACTCCTCGCCGCGCCGCGGCTTGTAAGGCTCCAGGCCGTGCAGCGGACCGGACAGCACTTCGGAGCGGCTGCGCGTGCGCTTCGACGCGGCCTTCTTCTTTCCGGATTTTTTTGCCGGGGCCTTCTTGGCAGCCTTCTTGCCGGCCGCCTTCTTCTTGCTCGGCGCCTTTTTGGCGGCAGTTTTCTTCTTTGCCACCTTCTTCTTCGCCGGCGCCTTTTTCGCAGCCTTTTTCTTGCCGGCCGCCTTCTTTTTCACGGCCTTTTTCTTGGCGACCTTCTTCGCCGGCGCTTTCCTGGTGACCTTCTTCTTCGCCGTCGCCTTCTTGCGCGTCGCGGCCTTCGACTTGGAAGCGGTCTTCTTGCGGCTCTTGGCCTTCGTTGCCTTCTTCTTTGCAGGCATCATCACCCTCCGGGAAAGGCGCGTCAAAAGCGCGGGATTATACATCCAATAGGCGCTCTGGAAAGCGGCATTTCCGGCTTTTTTTCAGGCGGAAACGCGGCACCCGGGAGCGGTGCCGCGGGGCGGTCAGTCGCCGCCGGCGGGCGGTGGGAGAACCACCGGGATCTGCGGCTCCCAGCCGGCCCGGCGATGCTCGGCCACCACCTCGGTATACACGCCGCCGCGCACGTTGAAATCGGCCGTCAGCCGCAGGAAGCGCGGATCCGTGGCGGCCACCAGGTCCTCCAGGATCCGGTGCGTCACGGCCTCGTGGAAGGCACCCTCGTCGCGGAATGACCAGACGTAGAGCTTCAGCGATTTCAGCTCGACGCAGCGCGCGTCGGGAACGTACTCGAGGTACAGGGTGGCGAAGTCCGGCTGGCCGGTCTTGGGGCACAGGCAGGTGAACTCGGGCACCGTGATCCGAATGGTATAATCCCGGCCGGGATTGGGATTCTCGAACGTCTCCAGTTGCTTGCTCGGCCCCGTTACGGCGGCCGGCGAACGAATCTCGTTCATCGGGATTTCTGCTCCTCGTGTGGCCAGTCGGCGGCGATTTTCCTCGCAATCGTCACCGTCCGGAATTTACTTTACACTAGCGCGTTTTGGCGGGCTAATGCCGTAAGATCACGAGATGCGACTGAGCAAAATCAAGCTATCCGGCTTCAAGTCCTTCGTTGATCCCACCACCATTTCGTTTCCGAGCAATCTCGTCGGCGTCGTAGGGCCGAACGGTTGCGGCAAGTCGAACGTGATCGACGCGGTGCGCTGGGTGATGGGAGAGAGTTCGGCGAGCCGCCTGCGGGGCGACTCGATCACGGACGTCATATTCAACGGCTCCAGTGCCCGCAAGCCGGTGGGCGCCGCCACCATCGAGCTCCTGTTCGACAACTCCGATGCCACCATCGGGGGGCAGTACGCCCAGTACTCGGAGATCTCCATCAAACGCTCCGTCTCCCGCGACGGCATCTCCACCTACTATCTGAACGGCACGCGCTGCCGCCGCAAGGACATCACCCACGTCTTCCTCGGCACCGGACTCGGGCCGCGGAGCTACTCGATCATCGAGCAGGGCATGATCTCGCGGCTGATCGAGGCCAAGCCGGAAGAGCTGCGGGTGTATCTGGAAGAGGCCGCCGGCATCTCCAAGTACAAGGACCGGCGCCGCGAGACGGAGAACCGGATCCGGCACACCAAGGACAACCTGGAGCGCCTGGCCGACCTGGTGGACGAAGTCGAGAAACAGCTGAAGCATCTCGACCGCCAGGCCAAGACCGCCGAGCGCTACAAGCGCCTGAAGGCCGAAGAGCGCCGCACCCGAGCGGAACTCCTGGCCCTGAAGCTGCGGGACCTGGACGCCCGGGCCGCGGAGCAGGAGCGTCGCCAGGCGCAGAAGGAGAATGCCCTGCAGGCCGCCGTCGCCGAACAGCGCCGCATCGAGGCCGCCATGGAGCAGGCCCGCGTGAGCCAGGGCGAGCGCAGCGAGGCCTTCAACGAGGTCCAGGGCCGCTACTACCGCATCGGCGCCGAGATCGCCCGTCTGGAGCAGTCCATCGAGCACGGCCGCGAGCTGCGCCAGCGCCAGGAGCAGGACCTCACGCAGGCCCGCGCCGCGGCGCGCGAGATCGAGGATCACATCGAGCAGGACCGCAACGAGCTGGACCAGCTGGAGCTGGCACTGAACGAGCTGACGCCGGACCTGGAGCAGGCCCGTGGCCGGGAGGCCGCCTCGGCCGAATCGCTGCAGCGGGCCGAGCAAGCCATGGCGGCGTGGCAGTCGCGTTGGGACGAGTTCGTGCGGCGCGCGAGCGACGTGGAGCAGTCAGGCGAGGTCGAGCGGGCCAGGATCGAGCAGCTGGAGGGCCAGCTCGAGAAGCTGACCCAGCGCCGGGAGCGGATCGGCGAGGACTCCCGAGGCCTCTCCGTGGACGAGCAGAAGGAAGCCGTCTCCGGCCTCACCGGCGAGGAGAGCGCACTGCGGCAGGCGGCCGAAGAGGCGGACGCCAGGGTGAGCGAACTGCGCCAGCAGATCGGCACGCTGCGGGAGCAGGAGGTACGCATCGGCCGGCACCTGGAAGCGCGCAAGGACGAGTTGCAGAAGGCGGGCGGCCGCTACACCTCGCTCGAGGCTCTGCAGAAGGCGGCGCTTGGCGAGGCGGACGGCACCGTCGGCAGCTGGCTCGAGGCGGCGGGGCTGGCGGAGCGCCCGCGGCTCGCGCAGCGGCTGAAGGTGGAGGACGGCTGGGAGCGCGCGGTGGAAACCGTGCTGGGCTCGTATCTGCAGGCGGTCTGCGTCGACGATCTCGTCGCCGCGACCCGATCGCTGGAAGAACTGAACGACGGCTCCCTGACCCTCGTGCAGGGCAGGGAGAGTTCCCTGTCGGCCGGGGACGGCCGGCTCGCCGCCCGGGTCAGCGGTGCGCCCCAGGCCGTGCTCGATCAGTTGCAGCACGTTCGCACGGCAGATTCGCTGCCGGCCGCGCTCGCACTGCGGGACCGTCTGGACGATAACGAGTCAATCATCACTGCCGACGGCATCTGGCTCGGCCGCAGCTGGCTGCGGGTCAACCGGGAGAAGGACGCGCGGGGCGGAATACTGAAGCGTGAGCAGGAGATGCGCACGCTGAAGGACGAGCTGCGCGAGCAGCGTGTGCGGGTGGAGACGCTGGAGAAGACCCTGCACGATACGCGCCGCCGGCTGGAGAGCCTGGAGGAGCAGCGCGAGTCCGTGCAGCAGGCGGCCGCCGACCGGCATCGCCGTCAGGCCGACGCTCAGGCCCGGCTCGAGAGCGCGCGCTATCGGCTCTCCCAGATCGAAGAGCGCATCGAGTCGTTCCGCACCGAAACCGCCGATATCGATCGGGAGCTCGAGGCCACCCGGCAACGGCTGGAAGATAGCCGGCAGCGCCTGGAGCAGTCGCGAGCGGACGTGGGCTCGCTCGAGAAGCAGCGCTCGGAGCTGGAGAGCCAGCGCGAGCAGCTCCGCGGCGAACTCGCCCGCGTGCGCCAGCAGGCGGAGCAGGACCGCGCCGACACCCAGGCCATCGCGCTGCGTTACGAGTCGCGTCGTTCCTCACGGGAATCCGCCAGCCAGAGTCTGGCGCGGATGAAATCCCAGCTCGGCCAGTTCCATCAGCGCGAGGCGGCGCTCAAGGAACAGCTCGCCGCCGGCGAGGAGCCTATCCGGCGCCAGGAAGAGGCACTGGAGGTGCAGCTGCGCGAGCGGGTGGAAGTGGAGGGCACTCTGGCCGAGGCGCGCCGTGCGGTGGAGGCCGTGGATGCGGAGCTGCGCGAACTGGATCAGCAGCGACTGACCAACGAGACCACCCTGGAATCGGCCCGCCAGGGCGTCGACCAGGTGCGCATGGCGGCCCAGGAGATACGGGTGCGCCGCGAAGGCGTGGCCGAGCAGTTCGCCGAAACCGGCTTCGAGCTGGAGCCGGTCCTCGAGGAGATGCAGGAGGATGCCTCGGCCGAGGTCTGGGAAGAGAACCTGCACAAGCTCAGCGCCCGCATCGAGCGGCTCGGGCCCATCAATCTCGCCGCGATCGACGAATTCCAGGAACAGTCCCAGCGCAAGGAGTACCTCGACGCCCAGCTGGCCGACCTGAACGAGGCACTGAGCACGCTGGAGGGGGCGATCCGCAAGATCGACAAGGAGACGCGCACGCGCTTCCGCGAGACCTACGACCTGGTGGACGCCGGCTTCAAGCGGCTGTTCCCGAAGCTTTTCGGCGGCGGGCACGCCTATCTGGAGCTCACCGGCGAGGATCTCCTCTCCGCGGGCGTGACGGTGATGGCGCGGCCGCCCGGCAAACGCAACAGTACCATCCACCTGCTCTCGGGCGGCGAGAAGGCGCTGACCGCCGTCGCGCTGGTGTTCGCCATTTTCGAGCTGAACCCGGCGCCTTTCTGCATGCTGGACGAGGTGGATGCGCCGCTCGACGACGCCAACGTCGGCCGCTTCTGCGATATCGTCAAGGAAATGTCGTCTCAGGTGCAGTTCGTGTTCATCACGCACAACAAGGTCACCATGGAGATGGCGCGCCAGCTCACCGGCGTTACCATGCAGGAGCCCGGTGTCTCCCGCCTGGTGTCGGTCGATCTCGACGCGGCGGTGAAAATGGCGGCGAGCTGATCCGGCGTCGCTGGTCGTTGCCATGGACGAATTGCGCGTCATTCTTCTACTGGTCGGTATCGGCGTCGTCGGCCTCGTGTACTGGCACAGCCGGCGCCAGGCCCGGCGCCGTAACTCCCAGCCGGACCTGAGGCTGGAACCCGCGTTCGACGAGAGTGATGTCAGTGCCGACGACGATACGGCCTCGCTCCCGGAGCTGGAAGCGGACGAGCCCGTCACGGCAGTATCGGACGAGTACGGGTACGAGGACGAGGACGACGACGATATCCGGCTGGGCGAGACCCGGGATTTCGTCGGCGACAGCGAGGAGAGCGCCGAGACCGCCGAGCAGCCGCAGATCGAGCAGAAGATCATCACGCTGCGGCTGGTCGCCCGCGGCGACGGCCACTTCAACGGCGAACAGGTCGTACTGGCCCTGCGCGGCCTCGGCCTGCGCCACGGCAAGTTCGGCATCTTTCACCGGGTGGAGGGCACCGACGACGAGAGCATCGTCTTCAGCGTGGCCAGCCTGGTGGAGCCGGGCACGTTCGACCTCACGAACATCCGCGAGCAGGAACTGCCCGGTGTCAGCATGTTCATGGTCCTGCCCGGCCCGAAGGACGGCGCCGAGGCCTTCGACGAGATGATGGAAACCGCCCGCGCGCTGACGGACTCGCTGAACGGGGAACTCCTCGACGAGGCCGGCAGCACCATGAGTGTCCAGCGGGAGCGATTCTTGCGCGAGGAGATCATCCAGTACCAGCACGGTCTGGCCGTGAGCTGACAGGGCCCCCGTGAGCGTTCCCGCGGCCAAGAGAAAACGCGCCGAGGCGCTCCGGGAGGAGATCCGCCAGCACAACTACCGCTACTACGTCCTCAACGATCCCTCCGTCCCCGATGCCGAGTACGACCGGCTCATGCGCGAACTCGAAGCGCTGGAGGAGGAGTACCCGGCACTTCAGGACCCCGACTCGCCGACACAGCGGGTGGGCACGACACCGGTCAGTGAATTCGGCGAGGTCCGGCATGGCGTGCCCATGCTGTCACTGGCCAATGCTTTCTCCGAGGACGAGCTGCGGGAGTTCCACCGGCGGGTGATCGACCGCCTCGAGCTGGAGGAGGGCGAGGGCGAAACGCTGGTCTATCACGCCGAGCCCAAGATGGACGGCGTCGCCGTCAGCATGCGTTACGAGGACGGCGGCCTCGTGCAGGCCGCCACTCGCGGGGACGGTACCACAGGCGAGGACATCACCCACAACGTGCGCACGATTCGCAGCGTCCCCCTGCGGCTGCGTGGTTCCGGCTACCCGCGGGTCATCGAGATTCGGGGCGAGGTCTTCATGCCGAAAGCCGGCTTCGAGGCGTTCAATCGCCGGGCGGAGAAGGAGGGCGAGAAGACCTTCGTCAATCCCCGCAACGCGGCGTCGGGCAGCCTGCGCCAGCTCGACCCCCGCATCACCGCGAGGCGGCCGCTCGAGATCTTCGTCTACGGTATAGGCGAATACTCGGGCGGCGATCTGCCCGATCGCCAGAGCGGCATCCTGGACCAGCTGCGCCACTGGGGCCACCGCACCTGTCCGGAAACGGAAACCGTGAGGGGCGTGGAGGGCTGCCTTCGTTATTATGGGCAAATCGCCGAGAAAAGGGACTCGCTCCCCTACGAGATCGATGGTGTCGTCTACAAGGTGGACAGACTCGATCATCAACGTGAACTCGGATTCGTCTCTCGTGCGCCGCGATGGGCCATCGCCCACAAATTCGCGGCCGAGGAGGAACTCACGGTCGTGCGCGACGTGGAATTCCAGGTGGGACGCACCGGCGCCGTCACGCCGGTGGCCCGGCTGGAGCCCGTCTTCGTCGGCGGCGTCACCGTGAGCAACGTCACCCTGCACAACATGGACGAGATCGCGCGGAAAGACGTCAGAGTCGGCGACACCGTCATCGTACGGAGGGCGGGAGACGTCATACCCGAGATCGTCTCGGTGGTGAGCGACCGGCGCCCGCAGGACGCGAAGCAGATCAGCCTGCCCGAGCACTGCCCCGTCTGCGGCTCGGCGGTGGAACGTCCGGAAGGCGAGGCCGTCGCCCGCTGCTCCGGCGGTCTCATCTGCGCCGCCCAGCGCAAGGAGGCGCTGCGTCACTTCGCCTCGCGCCGTGCCATGGACATCGACGGTCTCGGCGAGAAGATCGTGGAGCAGCTCGTCGAATCCGGCATGGTGGAATCCCCGGACGATCTCTACCGGCTGAGCGCCGCGGAACTCGCGCAACTCGAGAGAATGGGAGAGAAATCCGCGGAAAACCTCGTCGCGGCGCTGGAGAACAGCAAGAAGACCACTCTGGATCGCTTCCTCTACGCGCTCGGGATCCGGGAGGTGGGGGAGGCGACCGCCGTGAATCTCGCGCAGTATTTCGGCGAACTCGATGCGCTGATGGCCGCGGATCAGGAGGCCCTGGAGGCGGTACCCGACGTCGGGCCGGTGGTGGCATCGCACATACATGCGTTCTTCGCGGAAGACCGCAACCGCAGTGTTATACGGGCACTTCAGGATCTCGGAGTCACGTGGCCCGAAGGAAAGGCTGCGGCTGTCGTCTCCGAAACCGGACCGTTCGCCGGCAAGACCGTCGTGATCACGGGGACGCTTCAGTCGATGACCCGGGACGAAGCGAAGGACCGCATCCGGGCGGCAGGCGGGAAAGTGACAGGAAGCGTCTCGAAGAAAACAGACTTTGTTGTTTTCGGTGAGAACGCGGGTAGCAAACTGGAAAAAGCAGAGGCTTTGGGCGTCGAGACGATTGATGAGGATTGGCTGGAGGAACTATTGGATCTTTAGCGCTGAACTAGATTTGTTCTGGCAACCGTCCCAATAGCGCAAGGCATACCGATCTATGGTTTGGGCGATTGTTCCCATCCTTTGGATTTTGTTGACGCAAACTCAATCCGACTCCTATATTGCAGCGCCATGCCAAGCGCTACACAAAGAAAGATCCTCGAAGCACTTTTTCGTGCGTTTCGCCCCATTGCTCGGGCGATGCTTAGAAGCGGACTCGGATACAGAGAGTTCGCAGAGATTGCGAAGGCGGCTTTTGTGAATGTCGCATCATCCGATTACGGCTTACGAGGACGTCCCACGAATACTTCTCGAGTAGCTGTGATGACTGGGTTGACCCGGAAAGAGGTGAAACGGCTCAGAGATCGCGAGGCGGCCGGCCAGACTTTTGAGGTTAAGCGCGAAGTGGCCCCTGGAGCGGTACTTGCGAAGTGGTACAGTCATCCGGATTTTATTGAGGACACTGGCGAGCCTTCGCTGCTAGAGTTTGCTGGGGAAGCTGGGTCGTTCACTGATCTGGTTAAACGGTTTGGTGGCGACATTCCTCCGGGTGCAATGCGAACAGAGTTGCTCAGAGTTGGGGCTGTAGAGGAAATCCCCGACGGGAGGCTTCGCGCTCTAAAGTCAGTTTTTACCCCCGCAGACTTGGATGATCGTCTAGCGGTAGCTCTTGAACTTTCCCTAAGACGGCTTGCCGACACCATCCTTCATAATACTGATCCACGCAACCAAGATGATGTTCACATAGAAAGGACTGTTACCACGCAGTTGATGAGTAACGCTGACCTCAGACGCTTGCGTTACATGACTAGGGGTAGAATGGAGGAGTTCGCGAAATCCATGCAGGATTTATTCTCAACTTATGAGTCCTTTCACGAAGAGGCTGATGAGGAGGCGGGAAGGGCAGTCGGTATAGGGCTCTACTATTTCGAAGAAGCCCCATCAGAGAACTCGTTGGCGGACGATTGAGGCTTCATCATTTGATCTGAAAAAAAACTGAGACTCTCGACTGATCCGTAACGCTCGGCATACTCCTATCGCAGGGGAAGCCTATCTCCGACACTAAAGAACTCAACTCTCGTCTATGTGGCGACGGTGTTGCCTTCATCCGCAGTTCGCTACATCCAGCGCAAGATGCCTCGTATTGACCCATTGCTAGCCGATATGGGCTAGTCTTCTCTCCCGTCGCGGGCGTCAGCAAATCCGTTGACCATGTCGCTGACCATGGACAACTAACTTCTTCAATTTACCCTTCGTGAGCATAGCCTCAAAGTTTTTAACGTTTTGCATGAAAAGACGTTAATAACTAGCTGTATTTCAATCCCATTGACAGAGTAAGAGTTTAGTTCGCACTGCTTTGTCATTTTCCGGTTTTGGACTCGAATTGCCGCCTAAGCGTCTGCGGGAGGCGCCACTCTGGCATATCAATGCTCCAGTTGTTTGCCGAAGTTTCACATAACCCATAGAATTTATTGGTCATAATGAGTTGACTCACGAGGCTGGGCGGCATAAATTCCCAATTTATGGGGATTATGTTTAGATATGAACGATTCTGTAAAACAGGGGTTGCTCGCGGCCTACTCACGATTAATGCGACCCCTCGTTCGGATCCTTCTTCGGCATGGGGTTTCGTTTGCGGAGTTTTCGGAGGTCATTAAGCGAGTTTACGTCTCAATCGCGGCGGAAGAGTTTCATGTTCCGGGTCGGCGAATGTCGAAAGCGCGAATCGCGATAGTCACCGGGCTCACAAGAAAAGAAGTTCAGCGGCTAGCTGAAATCGATGAGGAGGACTTTACAGGGGGACAAAGCAACCTAAGCCGGATCGGCCGGGTACTGCTGGGATGGCACACCGACCCAGATTACACAGGGCCGTACGGCGTTCCGCTCGAGCTGCCTTACGACAGTCCGACAGGGGAGTCGTTCACAACGCTGGTGCAAACATACAGCGGCGACATGACGCCTAGAGCGATGTTGGAGGAGTTGCTTCGAGTTGGGATCGTCGTTCAGACGGATTCGGGTTGGTACAAAGTTGTCAGACGTGAATATGTGCCTGATTCGCTAGCCCCAGATTTTCTGGAGAGATTTGGAATTCAAATTCGGAACTTCATCCAAACGCTGGAGTTCAACATGCTCAAGTCGGGCCCAGGTAAGGGCCGGTTCGAGCGAACGGTAATTGCAGACAACGGAATGAGAAGAGTTGATCTAGAAGGCCTGGATTCGTATGTAAGGGAGCGCGGCCAAGCGGTACTAGAAGATATTGATAACTGGATTGCTCAGCAGAAGATGCCTAGAAAAGAAGCAGGTGACGACGTAGTCCAGACAGGCATCGGCATCTATCACTACGTCGTTGATGAGGATGACGAGCCAAAGGCTTTGAAAACGCTTTTAAGTAAGCAGGAAAAAGAAAACAACGATGACTCGCGACATTAGGAGGTCGACGAGTTTGCGGCGGGATAGAAGGGTATCTGGTCGCTACAAGAGTTTTTTTTGGGGATTCCCAAAAAAATAGTTTCGAGAGGTTTTGGAGGAACTCTCAAATGAGCGAAAAAAATAGACTCGATAAGAGGCTGCCGATTTTGTTCGGCGCAATTTGCTTGTCGGCAGTGCCGGCAATTGCGAGCGCGGGAGCGTCTCAGAGTTCAGTCCAAAGCATTAACGGAAGCGACGCACATAGCATCAACGGCAGCGATGTACGGAGCATCAACGGCAGTGATCTTCGCAGCATCAACGGCAGTGATGTTCGTAGCATCAATGGCAGCGATGTACGGAGCATCAACGGCAGCGATCTTCGCAGCATCAACGGCAGCGATGTGCTGAGCATCAACGGCAGTGACGTACTCAGCATCAACGGCAGTGATGTTCGTAGCATCAATGGCAGCGATGTACGGAGCATCAACGGCAGTGATCTTCGCAGCATCAACGGCAGCGATGTGCTGAGCATCAACGGCAGTGACGTACTCAGCATCAACGGCAGCGATCTTCGCAGCATCAACGGCAGTGACGTACTCAGCATCAACGGCAGCGATCTTCGCAGCATCAATGGCAGTGACGTACTCAGCATCAATGGCAGCGATGCGCTGAGCATCAACGGTAGTGATGTTCGCAGCATCAATGGCA
>Ga0102943_1000249_pt1 | contig 38072 bp, 27 predicted proteins | sample SalPonC_black_MG_FD_78174 | JGI IMG/M metagenome (GOLD analysis project Ga0102943, IMG submission 78174) | Salt pond soil microbial communities from South San Francisco under conditions of wetland restoration - Salt Pond MetaG... | ecosystem: Environmental > Aquatic > Marine > Intertidal zone >...
AATCTGTGTTCTATTCTTTTTCCGGCAAAAACTTTAACGAGATAGAATTTACACAGTGTCGTGTATTTTTATCCGTAAATCCTTCGCCTGTAAAAACATGCCCCAAATGAGCGCCACAGTTGGCACAAATAATTTCGGTCCTGCGACCGTCAGCATCAGGAACTTTTTTGACAGCTCCTTTCACTTCATCATCAAAACTGGGCCAGCCACAATGAGCATCAAACTTATCTTCAGAGCGATATAAAATAGCATTGCATCGTTTGCAGGTGTATACACCCTCTTCTTGGTGGTTTACATATTTGCCGCTAAAAGGCATCTCGGTCCCTTTATGGATGATTACCCGTTCTTCTGCTGGTGTTAATGGATTGTACTGCATAATAGTATCTTGTGCATTGGTGTTTGTTGATAATACAATAAAAATTCCCAAAATAATTATATTTTTCATCACTTCTTTTTTTATTAAACAAATTCATAGCCTTTTGGTTTAATTGCATTTTTTTATTAATAGGTTGATTTTTCTGATATAAATATATCTTTTCCCAAAGATTTACGTATAAGCAAAATGATGGAAAAAGGGAACAAAAAGCTTATCAAAGCATTTACATTTGCTGCCGAAAGACATAAGTATCAGCTGCGGAAAGGGGTCAGCAAGACTCCTTATATAAACCATCCGGTGAAAGTAGCCGAAATTCTGGCTCAATGTGGCGAAACAGATACCGTTATACTGGTAGCAGCATTACTGCATGATGTGATTGAAGATACTACGAATAATGATCTAGAAGTAAAAGGACTGTCAGAAATTCTTTTAAAAGAATTTGGTGAAGAAGTTTTGCTTACAGTACTAGAGGTTTCGGATAATAAAACCCTTCCGGTGGATGAACGAAAAAGACTCCAAATTATTCATACCCCAAATCTTTCAGAACGTGCAAAAAAATTAAAAGTGGCCGATAAGATCAATAATATAATGGATTTAAAGATTGATCCCCCCCTGAATTGGACGTTAAGTCGTAAGCTTGCTTACCTGGAATGGGCCCAAAAAGTGGTTGCCGGAGCACGCGGGCTAAACCAACAGCTCGATCGGATGTTCGATGAAGCATATGATGAGGTGTATCAGCACTTGAAGCAATTAGGCTAACATCCTTTGCCGGTTAAAAAAATAAGTTTAATTTTAAAGATAGTAATGTGAACCCTTTTCGGTCTTCTTATTCAGGTTGGGGTGAATTGTACTATAAATTTTTATCAGTAAATAAACCATTACAAATAATGCATCAAAAAAATTGTTCAGCTAATGTTAGCTCATTTTGACAAATAATTAATTAATTTTGATATATGGGCATTGAAAAGATAAACGTATTATTTTCAAAATGTTAACCGACTTTAAATAAAAGAGTAAATAAAAGTATTATTTATGTATATTTAACAATGATGAAGAAAATCCATAGAATTATATCAATTTCAATTACAGCAATTACTGTATCGGTTTTATTTATTACTGCTTGTCAGATAGATGATTCAACTCCGATACCGGAAGCAGATAGCATTGAGATTGTTAGTGGCAATGAGCAAACAGCAATAGTTTTGGAAACATTGGCAAACCCTGTTGTAATATTGGTAAAAGATAAAAATGGTGATGCCATCGCCGGGAAAATAGTTAGTTTTACAGTAAAAGAAGGTTCAGTATCAAAAGAAACAGTTACAACAGATTCAAAGGGTAATGCAAGTGTACTATGGACACTTGGTGGAACAATAGGAACGCAAACTTTAGAGGTTACGGTTGATGGTTTAACCGATACATCGGTTGTTTTTAGTGCAACTGGGAATCCAATTACTGTAACAGATATTGATGGAAATATATATAATGCGATTGTAATTGGTGATCAGATATGGATGGCTGAAAACCTCAAAACTACACGTTATGCCGATGGTGCAGAAATTACTTTAGTTGAAAATACGACAAGCTGGGATAATTTGAATTACAATGATAAGGCTATGTGTTATTATGATAATTCTTCAACCAATGCCAATGTTTATGGTGTATTATATACCTGGGCAGCAGCCATGAATGGTACAGCAAGCAGCTCAACTAACCCCAGTAATGTCCAGGGAGCCTGCCCCGATGGCTGGCATTTGCCAAGCGATTTCGAATGGAAAGAATTAGAAATGTATTTAGGTATGAGCCAACCCCAAGCTTATGAAAGAGGGTACAGGGGAACAAACGAAGGAAGCAAACTTGCCGGAAACGCTGACTTATGGACTGATAATACTTTAGTAAGTAACGCTGAATTTGGCACATCAGGTTTCATGGCTCTTCCCGCAGGCTACCGGTATTCAGGTGGGACATTCGTTGGTTTGAGCACTTTCACTGGCTTTTGGAGTGCTACGGAGGAGAGCGATGCATCACACACGTGGGATCGATGCCTGTACGACAATCGTACCGATGTGAGCCGGAGTGGAGGCTTCAATACGAACGGATTTTCGGTGCGGTGTGTAATGAACTAGACTATCTGACTTTTTTAGATGATGTCAAAATAAGTAAAACAAGAGATTTTATGAAGTATAAAAAAGTTATTATTACAAAATTTGGAGGCCCTGAAGTAATGCAGTTGGTTGAAGAAAGTTCTTTGCCAGAACCAAAATCCGGGGAAGTTCGGGTAAAAGTATTAAAAACTTGCGCCAATTTTACAGATATAATGATTCGCAAGGGGAAATATCCGGATGTAAAAGATAAACCACCTTTTTCCTTAGGTTATGATATGATTGGTGTTGTGGATAAACCAGGAAAGGATGTTTCAGAATTTCAAGTTGGAGACAAAGTTGCTGATATGACTGTGATTGGGGCGTATTCAGAGTATATATGTCTGCCAGCCAGTAAATTAACGAAATTGCCGGATAAAATTGATGACTCAGAAGCTGTCACATTAATTCTTTCTTACATGACTGCTTATCAAATGCTCCATCGGATTGCAAATATAACGGAAGGGAAAAGTATACTCATTCATGGAGCAGGGGGGGCAGTTGGTATAGCGTTACTTCAATTAGGGAAACTTCTTGATCTAAAGGTATATGGAACCGCATCTAAATCGAAACATGATTTAGTAAAAAAGCATGGTGGTATTCCTATTGATTACAGAAATGAAGATTTTGAAAAACGTATTCAGGAATTGACAGACGGGGGAGTTGATGTGGTTTTTGACCCCATTGGAGGACAGAACTTCAAGAAATCATTTCAATCATTAAAACCCGGAGGACAGTTAGTTGCATTTGGATTTTATAATGCTGTTATGGACAAAGGCGGCAATATTCTCATGGATTTTATGCGAATTATGCTTTGGAATGTATTACCAAACCGAAAAAGAGCGAGCTTTTATTCTATTGGCGGATTAAGAAAAAAACATCCTGAATGGTTTAAAAGGGATTTACAAGAGCTATTTAAACTATTGGAACAAGGAGATATTCAACCGGAAATTTCAAATCATTTTACGTTAGAAAAAGCCAAAGAGGTGCATGAAAAAATTGAGAAAGCCGAATTAAAGGGTAAAGTTATATTTGATATCTCATAAATAGAAACGAGTTAATGATAGATAAAAGTTACGGGCGCTATTTGGCAGGGTTTTTAGCGTTCCCCCTCTCGCGTGGTTTGTAATCCGGGTGACATAAAAAAAGGGGTTGAAAAAGAACGAATAGAGACAATCTTGTTTTCTTCCCCGCTTTTTAGGCTTTTTGTTTCTATATTTGTTACTATAGCTGATTCATTGTAGACTAAAAAAATAACTCAAAAGAAAGATTATGAGAATAAAGCAATTATTATTTCTTGGACTGTTAAGTCCGGTTATTTTTTGGATTACTACAATTGTATGTGGTTTACTACTTGAAAATTATAATCATTTTACCTGGTTGGTTAGCGAGTTAGGAGCATTAGGAACAAAAACACAGTATGTTTTTACAATAGGATTAGTTTTAAGTTCAATATTGAATGTATTTTTTGTTATTGGTTTATATAAGATTTGTAAGATGAAACAATTAAATGTAATTCCTGTTATATTTCTTTTGTTTTATTCTTTTCTTGCAGGGCCGGCTATATTTCCAATGCCTTTGAGACTACATAGTATTATTGGATTACCTTTTCCTTTAATAATGTTGGCTCCAATTGCAGGTCTTATCTTCTGGAGAAACAGAGAGCACTTATTAAAGATAAGAATGGTAGCTATAATTAGTTTCTTGATAATGATGTTAGGTTTTTTAATTTATTTCCCGGATATACTGAATGAATATTTTGGGTTGAAACAACGATTCTTATATACAGGTTGGTCTGTTTGGTCAATTTTTTTAAGCTATAGATTTTTACAACTAAGTCGCAAGTCAGCTAGCGCGTTTATAACGCGTGCTAAAAATTCCGCTTAGCGGCATGTATCTTGGTAAGCTCCCTCAAAACCGGACCGTAATCAAACCCTCGGTGTTGGTTTAATTGACCCCGTGGAAGTGAAACCGGTTAATACGCTTTTCCAAAAACCCTAACAAAAATATAAAGGATAATAATTCCCGCAGGGAATAAGATCCACGATGAAATACCAAAAGCAGAAGGAATGGTTCCCACAAAAATAGCCACTCCGCCAACCGTTAATGCATACGGCAATTGTGTGCGCACATGGTCGATATGATTACACGAACTGGCCAGTGAGCTTAGTATGGTAGTATCCGAGATGGGTGAGCAGTGGTCGCCCAAAACAGAGCCTGCCAGTACAGCCGAAACAACATTGTGGAAAATATCTAATGATCCGCTATGCTCCAAGCCGTAGTTTTGCGCAATTAACCACGATGCCGGTAGAATTAACGGGTATAAAATAGCCATGGTACCCCACGACGAGCCGGTGGAAAAAGCAACCAGCGCAGCTAAGATAAAGGTCAGTGCCGGAATAAATTGTGGTGAAATATTAACACTCACCATAAGTTGTGAGATAAAATCTGCAGTATGCAGGTGTTTGGTTACCAAGGCGATGGACCAGGCTAAAATCAGAATAACTATAGCGGTTAACATGGTACGGAAGCCATTAATCATGCTGTCAACCGTATTTTTCAGGTTTAAAATTTTTTGTGTAACAGTAAGTAAGATTGCTATCAGTACTCCGGATACCGACGACCAAAGGAGTGCTTTATACGAATCGCTGTTGCCAATAATGATGGATAGTTTTTTGGAAAAACCAATGGCCTCGTCGTTCCATACTTCCTGGTTCCATCCGGTATAAAGCAATCCGGCAAAGGTGCCGAAAATAACTATAAAAACCGGGATAGCGGCATTGTACCACCGGGGCTTGATATGTTCGGGAACTTCCAGTTCATTGAGTTGGTTGGAGAATGAAGTATCATTGTCATCCTTATATTTTGCTACGGATAACCGGGCATTTTTCTCTGCCTTATACATGGGACCGAAATCCACCTGTTTGCGGATGAGAATCAGGATAAAAATTAAGGCGAAAATCGGGTAAAAGGAGTAGGCCAGCGAATTGATAAATACATTGTACGGACTTTCATCAATACCAATAGTAGCTATTCCATCCTGGATGTAACTTAGCTCGGCACCTATCCAGGTGGTTACAAAGGCAATCGCCGCAATAGGAGCAGCTGTTGAATCGACGATATAGGCCAGCTTCTCTCTCGAAATTTTCAGTCGGTCGGTAACCGGGCGCATGGTATTTCCTACCACTAAAGTGTTGGCATAATCATCAAAAAAGATTGCAATTCCCAGGAGCCAGGTAACAAATTGTCCGGAACGAGGATTATTGGCATATCGGGATAAAATATTTACTACCCCTTTCATCCCGCCGTTGCGGGTGATAATATTAACCATTGCACCGATGAGCATAGAAAAAATGATAATAGCCATATGCCCGCTCTGGGTAAGCGCCTCTAAAATATAGGTGTCTACAATAGCAAAAATACCTTTGAAAATAGCAGGAAATATCGATATATCCTGATGCCAGAACATAGTTGTAGTTCCTACCAAAATACCGATAAAAAGTGCCGTAAAAACTTCTTTAAAAATAAGTGCAAATAATATAGCAATTAGGGGTGGTATGATTGAAAACCACAGTGGGATGGGGTTTACGTCACGGGTATAGGTAAATTCAGAAATTTGAATTTCAAATGTTTGTTTTTGGGTAAATTTATATTTTAGGGTTGCTACTCCCTTTACTACTTTCGCTACTGCCGGATCTCCGTTTATATAAACAGTGACAGGGTACCCTTCAAAGGTTTGTCTGAAATCGGCATCTTTGAAATGGATTTTTATCTTTGTTTCAATATTTTTTACAATAACATCGGTCATCTCGATGCTTACATCATCCTGTTGGAGTTGAGGATCTCCTAATTTCTGATTATTTATTGCACGTGTGTGGGGTATGATTAAAAGTAAAAAACAAAGGATGAGCAGGTTCTTTTGTAAAAAGCTTTTCATTAGCAACTTTTTTTGGTGAAAAATCATCTCTAAAATAGATAAAAAATTGATATCATCACATTTTTGGACAATGAACTTAGTGTTTCGTTTACTTTTTTGGTGAAAAAATTAATGATGTTTTTTTTGATTGATTTTTTACAATATTCAATGTTCTGATTTGCAGAATGTTAATTATTGTTAAAAAGTATTGAATTATTTTTGAAGATTGCAAAAAAATGATTAATTTGTATTTTAAGATTAAGGAACCAGGCTATGGGAATGTATTTAGATTTCGATTTCTTAGATATCCAACACGAAAACTTAGCACCTAAGCAGGGCAGAATATTAATTTCAGAGCCGATGCTTACAGACACCTATTTTAAACGTTCGGTAGTTTTTCTTACTGAACATACTGATGAGGGATCGGTAGGCTTTGTATTAAATAAACCTGTAGATCTTCCTGTAAATGAAATTCTTTCGGATTTTCCCCATTTTTTTAAAGCAAAGGTTTATGTAGGCGGCCCCGTGGCTAAAGATACGGTTCACTTTTTACATACCTTAGGAGAGTTAGTGCCTAACTCAGTTCATGTAATTGAAAACGTATATTGGGGGGGCGATTTTGACAGCTTAAAAGAATTGATAAAAGAAGGTATGGTAAAACCATCACAAGTGCGTTTCTTTTTAGGGTATTCCGGGTGGCGCCCCCAACAACTTGAAGATGAAATTGCAGAGAATGCCTGGCTTGTAACCGAAGTCAAGGCATCGAAAATCATGACTGCCGGTAAAAATATCTGGAAAAAAACGTTGAATGAACTGGGAAAAAAATATAAAATCTGGGCTAATTTTCCAGAAAATCCCGCCATGAACTAACCTTGTTTTTTTTAGGGGATAGCACTCAATTTATTTAATTCGTCTGTCAGGAGCTTTGCTGTATGGTTAAAATAACGACGGTGTTTATATCCCACCACCCATTTTATTCCGGAAATACTATTGGTTAGAAATACTTCATCGGCTTGCAACAGTTGCGGCTCATCGCACGATTGATTATTAATAATTTTAAAGTTAAGAGAATCGGCAATTCTTAGTATTTGTTTCCGCATAATGCCCGCTACCGGACCGTCGCTTAGCGGAGGTGTATATAATGTATTATCTTTTATTAGAAAAATGTTTGAGCTTATCCCTTCTGTTAAATGATTTTGTTCGTTGATTATCAGGCAGTCGTCGCAATTATTTTGTTGAGCATACAACCCAGCCTGGATATAAATCAGTGCATTTGCAGATTTTAAATTGGATAATTTATTTACTGGTTTTTTTATTTGATCGTACAACCCTAAAATGAGTCCTTTACGATTTAGCTCGTAATGCTCTTTCTCTAAATATTCTGTTTCGGCCAGGTACGAAACAGAGTTGTCTCTGGGAGTGTATTTGCCTCCTTCGTTGCGAAAAACGGTAAGCCGGATTCTTACTCCCTGATACAGCTTATTTTTATGTAACAGTTTGATGATTTCTTTTTCGATAGAGTCATGCTCGATATTGAATGGAATTTTCATGCCCAGGGTTTTCATCCCTAAGCGTAATCGAATCATATGGTCGGCAAAAAAATGAATATGGGTACCATTGGCATGCATGGTTTCAAAAAGAGCATCGCCGTAACAAAAAGCTCTGTTTTGATAGCTTAAACCAAAATCTTCTTTACGATGATAATGGCCATTAAATAGTATGAATGAGTTAACCGGCATACGTTTGGATTTTAGTGGTTAATTTCTACAGGAATATTTTTTTCTTCAGCGTTTTGGAGAATTGTTTCTTTTAATTCCTTAACATACATATACTCTTGCTGATGATAACTCATTTTTAAACTGATGGTTTGACTTTCAAAATCTACAGAATTGATATTGAACTTTATGTTTTTGATATCATTCCAGTTCATCTTTTGTTCTTTTGCCCGGTAGGTTGGCTTATAATAAATATTTTCAGAAGTAATTCTGATAAATTTCTTCCCAAATATTTTATCAACATTTACTCCACGGTATTGTAAAATCATGACCATGCCATATAAAAAAAAGAAAACGCTATAAAACCACCAGAAAATGCTTATTCCTTCGTTTAATCTAATGATAATTGAGGTAATAGCTATTAGGATAAATAAAATGCCTCCAATTAAGTTAAATTTTATGGGTTCAGGTTTTTTATGCAGGTCTTTGTAATATTCCATTTTATTTAGTTCCGGTTATCACTTCTTTTTCTAATAAATCAAGTATCAATAAGTTTCTTTTTGCATTCCAGCTGTATTTTGAAAGAAAGATATTGATGGTTAACATAGGGAGAAATATATACCAAAAACGAACGATATGTTCTGCAAATTTTGTGGAATTATTTAACGTTAACTCTAAGTAGAGAAAAGTAAGAAACATCAATAGTAGCGTAACTCCCAAAATCCACCGGATAATTTTATGTTCTTTTTTTATTTTTTGTTGTAATTTTAAAATTAGTTCAGCAGTAAGATCTTCAGCAGTAAAATCTTTCTTAAAGATAAGCTTATCTTTTTTTAATAAATCAATTATTTGGGTTACTGTTTCAGTCTTCATTTTTACTGATAATTATATCTACAAACTTTTCAATATTCTCATTGGGTACAATTTTAATAGTATTTAAACCAACATTTTCGGCAGCTGTTATGTCTCTTTCACTGTCGCCAATCATGTATGATGAATGGTTGTCAATGTCGAACCGGGCAAGGGCTTTTTCCAGCATCAGGCTTTTGGGTTTGCGACACAAACAATTTTCAAAAGCCGCATGGTGTGGGCAATAATATATTTCAGTTAACTGAATTTTGTGTTTTTTTAGTTCATCTGTTAAGTACTGATGTACTTTTTTAACCTGCTCTTTGGTGTACAATTCTTTTGAAATACCTCCCTGGTTACTTACGATAATCAATAAAAATCCCTGCTCCTGTAATTTCTTTAACGATGGAATAATTCCTTGGTTAATTACAAAGTCTTTAGGCAGGTATGTATATTCGCCTCGTTCAAAATTAATCACTCCGTCTCTGTCAAAAAATACAGCTTTATTCATAGGCAGTTAAAAATTTAAAAGTTGATTAAAAAATACCTGAATTAAAGAAGGATCTAAAAACAACGGAAAGATAAAACCAACCACAGCACCAATAAAGTGAGCATCGTGGTTAATGTTATCTCCGCCTTTTTTGCTCATATAATGCGAGTAGCCAAGGTATAAAACGCCAAATACAATGCCCGGAATAGGAATTACAGCATATAAATAAAGTCTGGCCAAGGGTTGGAAAAAGATACTGGTAAAAATTACGGCCGAAACAGCTCCCGAAGCTCCTACTGAATTGTACCAGGCATTATCTTTTTGTTTAAAAACAGATGTTAAAGTGGCTGCAATCATACTAATAAAATATAGCAAAACAAAAACAAGAACCGGGGATTGAATAATTCCTTTGGCTGCTAATTGTTTAAAAATATTTTCTACAGCATTACCAAACGAAAGCAAAACAATCATGTTGATAATTAAATGTACCCAGTCGGCATGCAAAAAACCATGTGATATTAGCCGGTACCATTCTTTTTTATGATACACCTTGTAGGGATTTAACTGTAACTTTTCAAATAGTTCCCGGTTACCAAAAGCCACAATAGATATTAATGATGTTATTATAATGATAAAAATAGTCATGCTAAAAATTTTAGTGTAATATTTTGTATACCAATTCTTTTAATAATTCTCCGTGCGATGTGCTCACATTATTGTATCCTTTCGAGCGCAAATCGTATTCTCTGAGCATCGCTATTATTGCAACTACTTTTTTGGGATTATATTGCCGGGCTGCAGTTTCATAATCGCCAACAAAATAGGGGTTCACCTTTAAGGTTGCCCCAACATTTCGCCGGTCTTTTTTATTTTTTATAAAATGATAGGCCAGCACTTTGCTAAAAAACATATATAGTGATGTCAGTGTAAGTGTTATTGGATTATCTTTTGGATTATGGGCAAAATAGTTTACAATGCGGTTGGCTTTCAAAACATTTTTCTGGGTTAACGCTTTATGCAACTCAAAATTATTGTAGTCTTTGCTAATACCAATATTCCGCTCAATATGGGCTGTAGTGATTTTATCTTCCTTTTCTGGTAAGGTAATAATTAATTTGTCCAGTTCATTAGCAATTTTACCTAAATTGTTGCCCAGGTATTCATTTAGAAGCATTCCGGCATTGGGGTCTATTTGTTTATTTTTGGCTTTTATATAGTTGTTTATCCAACCCGGAATTTCATTGTCGTAAAGTTTCCGTGAATCAAAAGCCACTGCATTTTCCTGAATGACCTTGTAGAGTTTTTTTCGCTTATCGAGGGTTTTGTATTTGTAATTAATAACTAATATAGTCGATGGTAAAGGATTCGATGCATAATGAATCAGGGGATCGATATCTCTGATATTTTGAGCCTCTTTAACAATAACCACCTGATGGTTAGCCATCATCGGAAATCTTTTGGCTGCATTAATTACCGTATGAATATCGGTATCTTTGCCATACAAAATGGTTTGATTAAAAGCTTTCTCCTCTTCGGTTAAAACGTTGGCCTGAATAAATTTTGTTATTAAATCGATGAAATAGGGTTCATCACCAAAAAGGAAGTAAACAGGTTTATAAATTTTTTTTTGTAAATCAGTAATTATTTGTTCATATTTCATACTACTTAACCTTTTAATCTATAAGTTTAGGTTAAAAACGTAAGTGTTTAACCGACTCACCATTGTTTTTTATCTCTTTAAGGGCATTTATCCCGATTTTTACATGTTGATCGACATATTTTTTGGTAACCAGCTGATCACTTTTACTTGTTTTAACACCGGTCGAAATCATAGGTTGGTCTGTAACCATAAGCAACGCTCCGGAAGGTATTTCATTAGCAAATCCGACAATAAAAATAGTTGCCGTTTCCATATCGATAGCCATGGAGCGGGTTTTTTGCAGATATTTTTTAAATCTGCTGTCATATTCCCATACTCTTTTGTTGGTAGTATATACCGAGCCGGTATAATAATCGCGTTTTAAATCGCGAATAGCACTCGATACCGCCATTTGCAGTTTGAATGCAGGTAATGCCGGAATTTCGGGAGGTAAATAATCGTCAGATGTACCTTCGCTACGAATGGCAGCAATGGGTAAAATAAAGTCTCCCAGGTTATTTTTCTTTTTCAAGCCGCCGCATTTTCCCAGAAATAAAGCTGCTTTGGGGTCAATAGCGCTTAGTAGATCCATTATGGTTGCAGCATTGGCACTTCCCATTCCAAAATTTATCATGGTAATTCCATCAGCTGTAGCACAAGGCATGTTTGCTGACAAATCTTTTATGGATACATTGTGCCACTCGGCAAATAATTCAAGGTAATGACTAAAATTAGTTAACAGGATATAATCTCCAAATTCTTCTAAAGGACAACCTGTATATCTTGGGAGCCAATCTTTTACTATTTCATCTTTTGTCTTCATATTATCAATATTTATTTTTTTTTCTCTTGAAAAAATAGGATATTTCGCTGAAATTCATGCTAATTTTTCAATAGAATGGAACGGTTAAATTTACCAACTTATTCGTTTAATATAAAATTTAAAGAACAAAGAAAATATATTTTTGATTTTATCCGAAAGAAATATGTTTTATTAACTCCTGAAGAGTGGGTTCGGCAAAATTTTTTAAAATACCTTGTGGAAGAAAAAAAATATCCTGCATCGCTAATAGCTGTTGAGAAAGAATTTAAACTAAATAGGTTATCAAAAAGGAGTGACGTGGTTGTTTATAATTCATCCGGACACCCCTTTTTAATTGTTGAGTGTAAAGCAATATCGGTTAAAATCGACCAAAAAGCTTTTGATCAGATTGCGCGGTATAATATGAAATTACAAGTAGAATTTTTAGTGGTTACCAACGGCTTAGAACATTACTGTTGTAAAATTGATTTAGAAAATCAAACCTATTATTTTTTAAAAGATTTTCCTGAATTTATTCGTTGATACATCAGTTCATCTCTCCATCCTTCGGGGGTTAATAGCCAGTCTTTTTTGGTACCTATCAGTTTAAAACCTTTATTTCCAAAGAGCTTAATGCTCGATGTATTGTCGCAGGATATATTGCAGTACAGTTGATGCAGCTGAAGTACCGAGAAACAATATTTTATTATAATGTCCAACGCGTCGGAAGCATAACCTTTCTGACGCTCTTTTTCTTCGGCAATTAGAATCCCGACACCTGCCCGTTGATGATAAGGATCAAAATCAAATAAATCAATGGTTCCAATCGTTTCGGTTGGTTTTTTATCAATTTTGTCAATCATCAAACGCAATTGTTTAGCCTGGAAAATATCTAAATGAGCATTATTAATAAATTGTTTGATAATCGATCGGGAGAAAGGAGTGAGTGTATTACTTATTTGCCATATATCCGTGTTGTTTTCCCATCGATGGATCAAGTCTGTATCGTTGGGCTCAATTGCTCTTAGCCGGGAAATTTTTCCGCTTAAAATGTCCAAAGTATTTATTTTATTTTATTTTATTTAAATTAACTATAAAAGCATCGGCATATCCCTGATCAATAATTTCATTTAGCGTTACTTTTGCCTTGTTTAGCGTTGCGTACTCTCCGTAAATATAACGATAAAAGCCATCTAAACATTTTATCTCTTTTACTTCAAGTGGATTAAATGTTTCTAAATCTACCGGATTTTTGAGTGCTTTTAATTGTATTCCGTAAAGACTGCTTTTATTCTCAGGGTTTAAGATTTCTGATTTGTTTTTATTTTGCTGTAAAAGTTTTTGCAGGTCATAACTTGAAACTATTTTGGCATCGATAAAACCTAATTCGAGTATAGTATTAAAAATCTGAATTAATTCAGATTTTTCTTTAGTGTTCCCCAGAGTATATAAATATTCTGAATTTTCAAATTCTTTAACTTCGTATTTTTTTAAGCCGTCATATTGATCAAAATGGTTTTCGGGGAGCTGTTCTTTTTGTTTTGTAAGTAGTATACAATAAGATAAGTTTTTGTTTTTTAAGTGTTCCGGAATATTAATATCGTCTTTGATGATTATTTTTTTATCTGATTTATGAATTTTAATCTCTACTCGTCGGTTATATTTTCTTCCCTCCGGATTATCTGTTCCATCATTGTTGCTATTAACCGCAAGGGGTTCATCTTGTCCGGCGCCTTTTGCTACAAATCGTTTGGGTGCTATTCCTTTTTCGGTCAAATAATCAATTACAGCACGAGCTCTTTTTACTGATAATTGAAGGTTGTAATATGCAGACCCCATAGCATCAGTATGCCCGATTACCTCGATGTATAAACCGGGATATTTATTCATCAGGTTGTAAAGCCTCTCCAGTTCAATTTTAGTTTCTTTGGTTAAAACATACGAATCAAAATCAAAAAAGACACTTTTTATGGTAAGGTACTCACCTGTTGTAACAGACAATGGCACTAATTCAACATTAAGCGTTAATTTTTCCCGTGTGTAATTATCAGGGATGATAACTGATTTAGTTTTTTGTTGATACTCTTTGCTTTTAAATAAAAAATAATAACTGCCAGGCTTAAGGTCTACAGAAAAATTACCGTTTTTGTTATCTAAAAACAGGGTGTCTAGAATTTTTTTTTTTGAAGCATCCGTTACATGGATGCTAAAATTTTCCGGGTTAAAATTGGTTTGGTTATCTTGTAAAGTAATTTTACCGTTAACATTGACGAGAAAAGGATGTTCTGGTGAAAATATTTCCAACCGAATAATATCTTCTTGTCCGCAGCCTTCTTCATCAAAACAGGAAGTATAAGCAAAATGGCCTTGTTTTACAGGGTTGAAGAACAGATCATCATCGGTTGAGTTAATAGGGTAGCCAATGTTTACTGGTGTTGACCATTGATTATCAGCTGTTTTATTTGCATAAAAAATGTCAAACCCACCCATGTTAAAATGTCCCTGTGAGCTAAAATAAAGTGTTTCCCCATCTTCTGAAACCGAAGGCATTTCTTCATTAAAAGGGGTATTTATTTCAGGTCCTAAGTTAACGGCTTCGCCCCAGGTTTGAAGTTTTTCGTTCCAATTAGATTGGTAAATGTCCAAACCGCCAAAACCTTCATTTCTATCGCTGACAAAATAAATTGTTTTTCCATCTGGGGAAAGGCATCCATTGGTTTCCCACGATCGTGAATTAATATTTTTATTCAATTTCTCAGGGATTTGCCAGGTCCCGTCCTCGTACTTACTAATATATAAATCGCCGCTATATCCTTCATATTTGAATAAAAGTAGTGTTTTACCATCATTTGATATAGCTGAAGGATAAAATTCACCATCTGAACGCAGAACCGGAGTGAGGTTTTGAGGGGGTTGCCATTCTCCATTTAATTTTTCTGAGATGAATATGGCATCGTAAAATTTTAACTTGGTGGTATAAATAAGTATTTCTTCATTAGGTGAAACTACCGGCCGGGTATTAGGGAATTCGTCATTGACAGGTTCTCCTATATTAGTCCTTTTTACTTTAACCGGATTTTTTATTAATTCTTTTGCATTGCGGCAGGTCTGAATTTGTTGATCTACATAATCGATATTATAAATATCACTAACAGCCAGCATCTCTTTAAACTTTTCATAATAGCTTATAGCTTTATCCAGTTGGTTATTAATCTGATAAGCTTTCCCCAGGTAAAATAAAGTTTGTTCCGGAGCTGCAGTTTCTTTGATCGATCCTTCTTTAAATTTAAGCGATATATCTTCACTTGCTTTTTCAAGATAAGGAATCGCTTTAGATTTTAAACCGGGAATATTTAAATAACATTCGCCAATTCGATAATTCGTGTAGGCATCATTTTTGCCATTGTTTAATAACTTTTGATATAGAGGTAGGGCTTCTTTATAATCTTCATACAGAATGTAATATTCTGCATCCATAAAAATATCTTTTGCATTGATATTTTCCTGTGCATAGAAGTCAATTGCTAATAAGGAAAATGCAAGTAACAGAACAATTTTTCTCATAAATTTTTACGATTGAAAATAATTCTTCAATTTACATAATATAGTATAAAAATACTAATTTTTATACTAAATCAATTATTTATCTTTTCCTGGTACGATTTTTTCTTCGTCGATTAAAGAATACGATTATAATTCCTAAAATAATAAAACTGACAATAATACTTGTTATTAGCACCCAGTAATTTTTTTCCGGCTCCTTATCAGCTAAAGTCTCTTTAATCGGTATTCTGGTATCTTTTGCTTTGCTTAGCAATAATCCTTCTAATAGTGAAAAAATTTGTTCTATTTGTTTTTTGCTGTAAATATTCTGTTGTTCCAGATTTGTTTTTAAATCGTTGAGTGTACTAATATTTAATGCTGAAATATCTAAACCGGATAGAATCGTATTAAAATCATAATTGGTAAGCTCTGTTAAAATAGTTTTAATATCTTCAATGGTAAAGTCAGCAGTTATCAAATATTTTTCAAGTAAAAGAGCGATGTCTTTACCCGAATAGTTGTAATTAGCTGATTGTTTTTTCAAATAATTGACCACCTCACTATTTGTATTAAACGGTAAGTTATAATTGATTGCTGAATCTAAAACTACCTTTAAATCTCCTTCAGCTATTTTTGCAAGGCCGGCAATAAATGCACCTGTGTTATCAGCAGCATTAATGGCCAGAGCAATGATGAGAGCTTTGGCATTTTGTTCTGATAATCCTGCACTGGCAGCTTGTGTATATATACTGTTTATTAATTCTTCAACCGTTTTGCTGTTTTTTATTTGTTGTGAGGTAATAATTTGTTTAAAATCTTTTGATTCGAAAGAAATAATACTTTCTAAGGTCTCTGCAAAATCCTTATCAACAGGCTTTTGTGAAATTGTAATTTCCTGTTCTTTTATGTTTTGATGTTTGTCTGTTAATTTAAAAAGTAAACGGCTATTTTCATTTTCTGGCTCGTATTCATAAATAAATTGTTCTTTTTTAACATCAAAATTTTCTTTATTAATCAGCTTGTTATCCACATAGGTTTCAACAGATAATGTGGAATTTTTTTCAACCGAAAGTTTGATTTTTACTTTCTTAGCCCCATTACTAAAACCAACTATTTGGTCGGTAATAGCAAGTTGAGCTTCTGTATCGGCTGGTGGAATATATGAAACAGTTACTTCTTCTGTTTTAATATTGTTATTGTTATCTGTCAGCGTGAAATTTATTGTTGTTTCTCCTTCAAGCGGCTTGTATTCATAAATAAATTCTTCTTTGTCGATTGCAAATTCTTCAGTATTAATTAGTGTATCTTTATAATAAGTATTTACGATAAGTTTATTACCTTTTTGTAGCGAAAGTTTAATCTTTACATTTTCCTGGTCTGTATTTACCTGATAATTATCATTTTCGAGTTTTATTTCTGGAACAGAATCTTCGATTGCAAGTTCTTTTGGCTCCTTTAATTCAACAGACTCCAAAAATATTTCTTTTATTTTATATTCTTTGGAGATAAAATATTGAGCTCCACTATCGGATTTTCCTTCCCAAACCAGATGAGCTTTTCCGCGTGATGTCCTGTAATTGTAGGAATCATTGTCTTTTTCGGGATGAAGTACTGCAATCGTGTCGTTACTTACTGTATCGGTAATATGAATGGCAAAATCTTTACGGGTTCTATTCTCCGGATTATCCATTGTTAGAATACCTTCCACTTGAATCCTGTTATTATCAGGAATATGAAAAAGTTTGTATAAGTAGATATCAGCTCCGCCATAGCCAAAATTCCAATATTCTGAGCTATAAGCAAATTTGCCATTTTCGTGTGGAACAAAAAACAGGTCGTGGTCGGTTGTATTAATCGGATAACCGATATTTACCGGTTGGGTCCACGCTCCATTTATATTTTCTGAATAAAATATATCATATCCACCCATATTTTGATGTCCTTCCGAGCTAAAAAAAAGTTTACTTCCATCTGTAGATATAAATGGTGAGTTTTCATTCCATTGAGTGTTAATAACATCTCCTAAATTTTTCGGAACACTCCAGGTAGTATCTGTTAAACGTTCAGCAACATAAATATCTAAATCACCCAATCCGCCCTCTCTGTTACTGGCAAAATATAATTTTTGTCCGTCGGGGGATAATGAAGCGTGAGCCTCCCAGTATTTGGTGTTTATATTTTCATTTAACTTTTTAACTTTTGTCCATTTCCCGTTTTTAAAAAAGCTCACATAAATATTCCCATCAAAATCATCATCGCGGTAAAGGTAAAGTTCAGTTCCATCATAGGATAATGAAAGGGTAGAAGTTTTGTCATCAACCCCCAGTTGAGCCATTAGATTGGTAGGGAAGCTCCATTTGCCGTCTACTTTTTTAGCGTAAAAAATAGCATCATAAAATTTGAGCGAGGTGGTAAAAACTAATGTTGAACCATCGCCCGATACAACAGGGTTGAATTCCGAAAACCGGGTATTTATTGGAGAACCCAGGTTACTGGCAATAAAATTGACAGGATTTTCCTGAAATTTTAAAGCGTTCTTGCAAGCATCGAATTGTTTTTGTATATATTCTTTATCATAAATGTCATTGTTGAGAATTCTTCTGTTTTGCGATATTTTATTTTGAAAAGCGGTATACGCATCAATAGCTTCGTCTATTTGATTATTTATAAGATAAGCATTTCCAAGATAAAAAACAGCATCCAGCGGAGCTTTGGTTTCTGCATAAGTATTATTCCGGTAATTAAGGGTGTAATTTTCAGCTGCTTTTTCCAGATAAGGGATAGATTTTGTTTTTTGCCCGGGGATATGGAGATAACAAAACCCAATTTTATACATCACATTGTAGTTTAATGAATCAACATTGAGAACTCTTTGAAACAAGGGAAGAGCCTCTTTGTAGTCTTCATAAAAAAACCAGGAATCAGCATCAAGAAACATTTCTTCTAATTCGTAGTATTCTTGTGAGAAAGAAAAAGTAGAAGAAAAAATCAATAAAGCAGAGAGTATTATTTTTTTCATCATATTTCTATATTATCAAATCATACGAAAATAATAAAAATAATAATATTATCCTTTTAATCTGTAATTTTTTATGAATATGATAAATTGGTTTTATTGATTTAGCTCTCAGTATTTTTATTCTTGAACGGGAATAATTTCCTGTTCAAAAATTTGGATTCGGTAAATATCATTTTCACCAAATCCGGTTTCTTTAAATTTTGAATAGTAGGCAATTTCACCATTTTGTAATGGAAAAAAGAAAACATCATCATCGGTTGTGTTAAAAGGGTATCCCAAATTTTTAGGTTTTGTCCAGGAATCGCCTTTTAGGGTTGATTTAAAAATATCAAAACCTCCAATATTATAATGTCCCTGAGAAGAGAAGTAGAGTGTTTTGCTATCTTCTGAAATAAATGGTGTAACTTCGTCTAAGTAGCTATTTATAGTGGCCCCCAGGTTTTTTGGGGGACCCCACTCTCCATTGGCGTCTAATTCAGATTTATAAATATCAATTCCTCCAAAACCTCCTTCCCGATCACTTGTAAAATAGAGTGTTTTGCCATCATCTGTAATGCATGCATGGGTTTCATTTGCTTTGGAGTTGATATTGTTGTTTAACTTTTCCAACGGGCTCCATGCTCCATCTATATATTTACTGATATAGAGATTGTAAATATCCTGATCATTTCTTTGGAGAAACAATGTATCGCCCCCTCTTGAAATAAAAACCGGAATAACAGGGAATTCAGAATTAAATTCTAACGAGATATTTCTTGCCGGCAGCCATCTCCCGTCTCTTTTTTTGGCCATAAAAACGCCGCTATAGAATCTTAATTCGCTTGCAAACACAATGGTTTCTTCATCGCCCGAAACCACAGGGTTCGTGTTAGGGTATTCATTATTAATTCTTTTTCCCAGGTTTGTTTCCATAATATTGGTAGGTTTCCGGCTCAGCTCAATGGCATTCTTACAAGCGGTTAATTGAGTTTCTACCAGCTTATTTTTTTCTTTATCGGCAGGATCAATTATTTCTTTATATTGGTTAAAAGCTTCCATGGCTTTTTCAATCTGATTGTTTATTCTGTAAGCAATGCCTAAGTAATAAAGGGCTTCTGGAGGGGCTTGTTTTTCCTTATATTCACCCACTTTATAATCTTCTGAAATATCTTGTACTGATTCTTCTAAATATTGAATGGATTGGTCTTTCTGGTTGGGAATATTCAAGTAACAATATCCTATCCGATGTTTGATATTAGCATCTTCACGGCCTGAGTTATAAATTTCCAGAAAAAGAGGTAAGGCCTCTTTGTATTCGTTATATAAAAGATAAAATTCAGCATTTACAAAAGCTCTTTTCAGGTCTTTCTTTGATTGTGAAAAAGTTAAACTGCAGGGAAGAAAAATAAGTATAGAAATGAGTAAAAACCTGTTCATCTGTTTGTTTTTTTAGTTTGAACAATAGTGTGCTGAACGATAGATTGTCTTATTTTACTAAGTAATTCAAAGCCAAATATAAAACTCTTTGAACAAATGTAATAAAATTATATGAAGTTTTTAAGTTGTTGATATTATAAAAAAACTCCGGTTTTATGCCGGAGCTTTTTTGTTGTGTTATATATTTCTTTTGACATCGAAGTTTTCCAGGTAATCGGCTATTCTTTTTAAAAACATTCCACCTAAGGCGCCATCAATAACCCGGTGGTCGTATGCTAATGAAAGAATCATGATATGCCTGATAGCGATAGCATCTCCATCGGCTGTTTCAATTACTGCCGGCTTTTTAGTGATAGCTCCAACTCCTAAGATAGCAGCCTGTGGCTGATTAATTATCGGGGTACCCGAAATATTGCGGAAAGTTCCAAAGTTGGTAATCGTAAAGGTTCCTCCCTGGATTTCTTCTGGTTTTAGTTTGTTCTCCCGGGCACGGTTGGCTAAATCATTTACATTGGAGGCCAGACCGGACACGTTAAGTTTATCTGCATTTTTTATGACCGGAACAATTAAATTCCCGGAGGGTAATGCTGTTGCCATTCCTATATTAATATTCTTTTTCAAAATGATCTTATCATCATCAACAGAAACATTAATGGTTGGGAAATCCTTTATTGCTTTAACTGTAGCTTCAATAAAAAGCGGGGTAAATGTTAACTTGGTATTTTCGCGCTCCTGAAATTTAGCTTTATTTTTTTCTCTCCATCTTACCAGGTTGGTTACATCTGCTTCAACAAAAGAGGTAACATGTGGTGATATTTGTTTCGATTGAACCATATGGTCAGCAATAAGTTTACGCATGCGGTCCATCTGAACAATTTCATAATCACCGCCGCTGTAAAGCTGGTCTTTACTTACCGCAGGTTTGGCAGGGGCTGAGCTTTTTTGTTGTTTTGCTTCGGAAACGTCAGCTACTGGTGGTACCGCTCCTGATGTTCGGGTATTCAAATAGCTTAAAATATCATCTTTGGTTACTCTTCCTGTATTTCCACTACCTCTGATTTGGTCAAGTTCATTGGCAGGGATATTTTCCTTTTCGGCGATTTTTCTTACCAGTGGAGATAAAAATTTCCCTTTTGGAGTCCGGCTGCCAATAGCCTGATTGTCGGTGTCAGATGCTGGTTCGGGAGTTGGTTGAGGGGGCGTTTCTACAGGTTCTTTTTCTTCCTCCTTTGCATCTTGCTTTTCAGGTTCTTCTTTTACCTCTTCTTTATCTTCATCATCTCCTTCCCCCTTTAAAATTGCTATTGTATCACCTACTTTGGGTACATCATTTTCGTTAAACAATAATTTTTCAATGATACCATCCTGAGGTGCCGGTATTTCAGAGTCAACTTTATCCGTTGCTATTTCAGCAATTGATTGATCTTCCTCTATTTTGTCGCCTTCTTTTACAAGCCATTTTGTTATGGTTGCTTCTATAATTCCTTCGCCCATTGCAGGCAGTAATATTTCAACTTTTGCCATAATGTTTTAATTATACGATTGTTATACTTTTTTATAAAAAAAGCATTTGATTAACTGTCTAAAAAATTTATTCCCCTGAGTAGGATTTTCAGGTCATTCCATACGGTGTAATTTTTTGCATACATCATATTTGCTTTATTATACACTGTTTGATTTTGGTCTGTCGGGTTTACAAGTAATCCGGGCGATAAAATGCCATCTTTAATTTTTGGCAGATGGTCTGTATTTGTTTTATCATCCCGGGAATATCCTACCCAGGTTTTAAATCCTAACAAAACATTAAACGAATTGTTTATTAAGTTAAAGGAATTTTTTGACAATAACAAAATGAATGGACTGATTATCAGTATAAGAAGTGATGAAATGATATCAAAAATTCTTTTATTTTGAATATTTTTTTCTTTAGCAATGGAATTTATATCTACCGTATATAAATCGCCGGACGTATTAATGGAGTTACTGCCAATAATTGAAAGCGTATCAGGCTGTGCTATTTTAAAATCAATAGCATAACCAGAGATTTTTAGCATGATATGGATGATTTTATGGGAGGGAATATCTCTGGCACAAAATACAATTTCATTGATTTGGTGAATTTTTATGACCTCTTCAATCTGGTTCAGTGTTCCTAAGTAATAAGCTGAATCGTAGGATTTATCAGGAGATACATACCCAATAATTTCGGGTTTGCTGTCGGTTTCGGCAATGATTTGTTTTACCCGTTCAATTTCATCTTTTAAGCCCGCTATAATTAATCTAAATTTTTGATTGTTGATAAATCGATGCGGTAAAAAAGGGATGAAATGTGCAATATAGCGGGCTGCAATGGCCAAAATAAGGCTGTTAGCAGTTCCTATAATAATCAATGCTCTGGAAAATCTAAGCTCAGTAGGTAAAAGGGCATAAAAAATCAGAATTATGACAGAGCCTGTGAGTATACCGGATATAATATTTTTAATTTTTAGATTTTTTGAATAGCCACCGTTAAACCAGAGTGCAAGAATCCAGATGATAATATAACCCGGTACGATATATTCTAAAAACATATCGGGGTAACTTCCCTGGCCTTTAAATTTAAATTGCTCCCATACGGGTTCAATAAAAAAATAGGCTGTAAAGAATAATATAATATCCAGTACAGGTAAAAATAATGTTTTAAAAGTACGATATAGGATAGAGAGGAAAGCCCGAAAATAGATAGCAGCATGAATAAGGGTAGAAAAAAGGCGGGCATTTTTTTTGGTAAAATGTTTGTTGGCAAAAATGATCATGGCCTGATAAAAAACAAAAACATAATTTAAACTGCCCTTTTTTGTACTTTCGCCTTTGTAATGAATAATCGTTGTTTTGGGGAAATAATAATTTTTATAACCGGATTTAATTATTCGGTACGACAAATCGATATCCTCACCATACATAAAGAATGTTTCATCTAACAACCCTGCTTTTTCCAATGCTTCTTTTCGCAGAAACATAAAAGCACCGGGGAGTATTTCTATTTCATTAATTTCATTATTTCTTAGGTGCCCCAGATGATAGCGGCCAAAATTTTTTGACCGGGGAAATAGTTTAGATAAACCAAATATTTTATAAAAAGCAACAGCAGGGGTAGGCAATGCTCTTTTTGATTCGGGTAAAAACCGGCCTTTGCCATCAATCATTTTAACACTTAACCCTCCTGCATCGGGATGGCTGTGCATAAAGTGGATACATTGGTGAAAGGTATCTTCTTCCACTACCGTATCGGGATTTAATAGTAGAATATATTCTCCGCTGGCTTTTTTTATCGCCTGATTGTTGGCATAAGAGAATCCGTAATTCTTTTTATTTTCTATTCGTTTTACTTTTGGGAATCGTTCTTTTACCAAAGCACTAGAGCCGTCTACTGAATTATTGTCCACAACAAATACTTCGGATGGGATAGTATCAAGTGCCTTGTAAACAGAAATTAAGCATTGCTCCAGGAAGTGCTTAACATTATAGTTTACAATAATTACCGATAACTTTACCATATGAAGTGTATGCTGTTGTTTAATGCAAATATAATTAATTGTTCATGGATTTGTAGTATCGGTATAAAATGAATAGAGGCACGATTAACTATCGCACCTCTATTGATTATCTGAACGGGACTAATCTTATGCAATGCCCATTTCTTCTTTAATAGCTTGAGCCAGGCGTTTAACCCCTTCGGTAGTTTTTTCTTTTGGCATATAGGAAAAGTTAATACGCATCGTATTTTTGCCGCTTCCATCACAATGAAAAACACTTCCCAGCACGAATGCTACATTTTTTTCAATGGCTTTTTTGAATAAAATTTCGGCATCCATATGTTCCGGTAAGGTTAAGAAAAGGAATAATCCCCCTTCGGGTTCGGTCCATTTTACACCCTCTGGCATGTACTCTTTAAATGCCTGAAGCATATTATCCCGTTTTTCGTGGTACTGTTTAATGATACCTTTCAGATTTTCGTCAAAGTATCCTTTATCCATGTATTTAAATGCAATTTTTTGGTTGAGTGTCGGAGTACATAAATCAGCCGATTGTTTGGCAATAACCATTTTATCAATAATTTGTTCGTTTGCTACAACCCATCCAATCCGGAAACCCGGAACAAATATTTTTGAGAATGTTCCTAATAGAATAACCTGGCCTGAATTGTCTAATTCATAAATGGTACGTTGAGGTTCTCCTTCAAATCGAACTTCCCGGTAGGGGCTGTCTTCAACAATTAAAACATCATATTTTTTGGCCAGAGCAATAATTTCTAATCTGCGCGATTCTGGCATGGTAATTCCTGCCGGATTTTGGAAATCAGGAATAATATAGATAAATTTTGGTTTTTTGCCGTTGGCTTTTAGTTCTTCCAGCTTTTCTTCCAGCTTATCGGCACGCATACCATGTTCATCGAACTTAATGCCTTCTAAATCGGCACCATAGGTATTAAAAGCACTTAACCCGCCAAGATACGAGGGCAATCCGCAAATAATTTTATCGCCCCGGTTGATGAAAATTTTACCCAATAAATCCAGTGCTTGTTGCGATGAGGTAGTAATAATTAAATTATCCAGCTCCAGCTTTAGTCCCTCTTTTTTGTATCGGTCAACCAGAATATTCCTTAACTCAGGGACACCTTCGGTTGCTCCGTATTGTAAAGAGCCGGGGCCATCAGTGTCTAAAATTTCGGTCGTAATTTCCTTTAATTGCTCAATAGGAAAAGATTCGGGCGAAGGTAAACCTCCTCCAAAAGAAATTACTTCAGGGCGTTGGGTTAATTTAAGAATTTCGCGAATAGCCGAGCGCTTCATGTTTTTTGCGCTGGCAGAAAATATTTGTTCTAAATCGGTAATCATATTTTATCCTCCAATAAGTTAATGGTTTAAAAATTTTATTTATAGGTACGAAGTTGTTGCGAATTTGCAAAATAGTTGTGTGATAAACAAAAAAACAGGAGTGTTATAAAATAGGTATTGATAAAAAGGTTTTTATAACTGACAGATTAAGTGTTTTTACGTAATAAAAATTATTACTTTTTGAAAAGTAAAAAAAGAGATAAAGGTATCAATATCCGATTGCTTTTGGTAATCAAAAATTTTCCATCATTTTTTTAACAATACAAGTCTTTATTTCTGTTTTGAATTAAGGGGTGAAAATACCTGTAAATTGAGTTAAATAACGCACTATATTTGTTATAAAGTATTAACCCAAAATTATTATTATCATGAAAACAATCCATTTAATCCTGATTGCTTTATTCTTTTTTAGTTTTAATTTTCAGGTGCGAGCACAGGAAAAAAAGTCAGCAGATGAGGTTATTGAAATTTTAAAATCAGGGAATCAGAGATTTGTGAATCAGGAACAGATGTTTCCTAATCTTGATGAGAAAGTTAGAAAGAAAAATGCTACTGATGGGCAACACCCTTATGCAACAATAATTGGTTGCTCTGATTCTCGTGTTCCCATAGAGTATATTTTTGATGCCGGAATTGGCGAGATATTTGTTATTCGTGTAGCCGGTAATGTAGTTAACATTGATGAAGCAGGATCAATCGAATACGGAGTTGATCACCTACATACCCCTGTATTGGTAGTTTTAGGGCATACCAACTGTGGGGCTGTAACGGCTGTTGCACGTGGCGATCATGTCCATGGAAATATACCGGGTTTGGTCGAAAATATTAAACCTGCGGTAGAAAAGGCCAAAAGTACTTGCGGACATGAGTTTTCTCACCATCTCTTAAACAAATCGATCGAGAACAATGTTTTTCAATCTATAGAAGATCTTTTCAGTATAAGCTCTACAAGTCTTGATTTGGTTAAAGCGGGAAAATTAAAAGTAGTTGGAGCTATTTATGATATTGAAACAGGTTCTGTTGAGTGGTTAGGCGAGCACCCTCAACAGGAAGATATGCTTCAATAATTTTTTATTATTCTTAACCTTAGGTATTCAAAAATAATACAGGTTAAATTGCTTCTTAAAAAATGGCTGAGTAAAAATCAAGCCATTTTTTTATTTAGCCCTGGTGAAAGATTGATTTATAGTTCGGTGTTTTTTACCTGAAATTTTTGTTGGTTAGTCAAAAAAAATAGAATATTGGGGTAAAATTGTGTATCTTTTTATTTTCCAAACAGGAACCAAAAAAATGCTTTTATTTTTATGGTTAATTATTCGAAATTTACAAAAAAAGAATTAATTGAAAGATTAAAATTTTTTGAGGCAAATACAAAGAAATATGCTGACAAAAGCTCGTCTCTTAAAATCAATGAGGAGGATCCCGGCATTAAGCTAAAAAACAGTCTCAGACTTTCCGAGTCTCTATTAAGAGTAGCAAAAGCTACCCCTTCATTAAAAACCTTTTACGATGCAGCACAATCTGTTTTTCAGGAATTAAAGCAATTAATAGGGGCCACCGCAGGATATGTTGCACTATTAAATAAGGAAACAGGAATGAACGATGTGATTTATTTGGATCCCGGAAATCAATCATGTACTGTTGACCCAAATTTACCAATGCCTGTGAGAGGCTTCAGGGCTGAGGTATATCAATCGCGAGAGGTAGAATATAATAATGATTTTAATCATTCCGATTGGGTGAAATTCATGCCCAAAGGACATACCATCTTGCATAATGTTATGTTTATTCCTATGCTTATCGATGATGAGGCCGTTGGACTTATTGGCTTGTCAAACAAAGCAGGCGGATTTACTGATGAAGATGCTGAAATGGCTAAAGAGTTTGGTTTATTAGCTGTTATTGCACTAAATTATTCAAATAGTTTAGAGGAAAACATTCAATATCATGAAAAATTAAAGGAGAGTGAAGAAAAGTACCGGTCAATGATTGAAGATTCTCCTGTAATGATATGGGAAAGTGGAACCGATGCAAAGTGCATATATTTTAATTACAGGTGGCTTGAATTTCGAGGACGCACAATGGATGAGGAGGTTGGATACGGATGGACCGAAGGGCTGCACCCGGATGATTATGATGATTGTGTAAACAGCTATCTAAAAGCATTTGAAAAAAGGGAGAAGTTTGAAATTGAATACCGACTCAAAAATAAAGATGGAATGTACCGCTGGATTTGGGATATTGGTACTCCCCAGTTCCAAGCAAATGGTGATTTTAAAGGTTTTATTGGTTCCTGTATTGATATAACCGAGAAAAAGCAAATTGAGCAAATACAAAAAGAGAAGGAGGAGTTTTATTATGCGCTTTTCGAAAAGAATAAAGCGGTAAAATTATTAATTGATCCGGTTACCGGTAAGATTGAAGATGCCAATACAGCAGCTTCTAAGTTTTATGGCTACACATTACCGGAGCTTCAATCCATGCAAATTTCAGCTATTAATCAATTAACGGATAAACAGGTGAAGGATGAAATGCAAAAGGCTTTGCATGAAAAAAGACAGTTTTTTGAGTTTAAGCATCAGTTGGCAAACGGCGAAGTGAGAGATGTGGCAGTTTATTCAGGGCCAATTCAATTTAAAGAAAGAGTGTTGCTGTATTCTATTATTTATGATATTACTGCCCGGAAGAGATCTGAAACGGCCCTTAAAGAGAGCGAAGAGAAATACAGGAATCTTTACCTGAAAACCCCGGTAATGCTTCATTCAATTAATGCTGAAGGGGAGTTGATAAGTGTAAGTGATTACTGGCTTAAGAAATTGGGGTACAAAAGGCATGAAGTAATTGGACGAAAATCCCTGGAGTTTCTTACATCCGAATCGCAAGAAAAATTCTATAAATATTTCCCTGAATTTAAAGAAAAAGGTGAAATATTTGATATGCAATACCAGATGGTAAAGAAAAATGGAGAAATAATAGATGTACTGCTTTCGGCTATATCGGAAAGAAATAAAGATGGATCATTAAAACGTACTTTAGCGGTTATTGTTGATATTACCGATAGAATAAAAGCAGAAAAAGAAAAGTCTATTATTTTAGAAACCATGTCAGAGATGCTTACCTATTATGACAAAGATTTAAACATAATATGGGCTAATAAGGCATCAAGGACATACAGAAACATCGGAAATAGAAAGATCGAAGGTTTTAAGTGTTATGAAGTATTTGAAAACAGAAATACTCTGTGTCCAAAATGCCCGGTGGTGAAATCATTAAAGACAAAACAACTTGAAGAGTCAGAAATTAAAACAATGGATGACCGATTTTTTAAAATGAGATCGTATCCTGTAATAAATGCTAAAAATGAAATTGAAGGCGTTGTTGAATTTACGATTGATATTACCGGGCAAAAACAAAAGGACGAGGAGTTAAAAAGAATTTACAATTTATACCGAACGTTAACTTCTAATTTGCCGGGGATTGATGTGTTTTTATTTGATGATGAAAAAAGAATTATTCTAGCCGAAGGGAGTGAATTTAAAGAACGTATTTATTTAAAGTCTGATTTCGAAGGGAAAATAGTTACCGAGCTGGATCTCGATGAAAAGGTATTGGATTATTTGGATTATTTGTATAGCAGTGCTCTTAAAGGAGAAAAGATAAGTAATGAACTGCAATATAAAGGCTGGTGGTATCAGCATATTGCTGTTCCGGTTAAAGACCATAAAAACCGGGTTCTCGGAGGAATAATAGTTGCTCAGAATATAACCGAACAAAAAAAGGCAAGCATTGAGCTCGAACATTCAAAAGAAAAACTTAAAGATTTATCTCATCATTTGCAGCAGTTAATAGAGAAAGAGAAATCGCATATTGCACGCGAAATTCATGATGACCTGGGGCAAAATTTAACCATTATAAAGTTGAACCTGGCACTTATGCAGCAAAGTTTACAACTGGATGAGGTAAATAACCTGAAAATGAAAAATACTTTTGAGGTGGTGGATGAGACAATCAAAAAGATGAAAAAAATGTCAACGGAATTGCGTCCCGGATTAATTGATACCCTGGGGTTGATTCCTGCAATTGAATGGTATATCACTGATTTTCAAAAACAAACAGGGGTTTTGTGTAATTTTAAATACAATAATGAAAATATTGTAGTAAACAAGAATTTAGCCATTAATATTTTTCGTATCATCCAGGAGTCACTCACCAACGTACTAAAACATGCCAATGCTAAAAAAGTGGATATTATGGTTTACGAAAAAAATCGTAAAATTACAGTTGAAATAAAAGATGACGGAAAAGGCATTAAACCGGAAAATATGCATAAAACAAATTCATTTGGAATTCTAAGTATGCGCGAGCGTACCGAGCTTTTCAATGGCAAAATAGATATTTTTAAAGAAAAAGGAAATGGAACAATGATTAAAGTTGAGTTTCCTAAAAAATAATATGTTATCATGATCAATATCTTAATTGCAGATGACCATACCATTGTTAGAAAAGGGATTGTTCAGTTAATTGAAGGGGCTTCTGATATAAAGGTTACTGCTGAGGCCAAAAATGCTGCCGAGGTATTGCATCTAATTACGAGGCAGGATTTTGATGTTATCGTTTTAGATATTAGTATGCCCGGGCGTAGCGGACTGGAAGTGCTTAAAGAGCTAAAAAGTATAAAACCCGAAATTCCAATCCTTATATTAAGTATGTTTCCCGAAGAGCAATATGCTATTCGGGTAATGCGGTCTGGTGCTTCGGGCTATTTAACCAAAGAGAGTGCCCCCGAAGAACTAATTAAAGCCCTGCGAACCATTGCAGGAGGCAAAAAATACATCCATCCAAGTTTGGCCGAACAACTGGCTGACCATTTCGATCAAAATGTAGATAAGCCCTTAACCGAACAGTTATCTGATCGGGAATATGAAACGATGATAAAAATTGCCACCGGAAAATCATTAACAGAAATAGCCGATGAGCTATCCATAAGCGTAAAAACAGTAAGCACTTACAGACGGAGAGTTTTAAATAAACTAAATGTTCAATCCAATGTAGAATTAACCCAATGGGTTATTAAAAATAATCTTTTATCTTACTAAAATGGCATAACAAACCTGCCAGCGGTTTATAACACAGCTAACGCGGACTTGTAGTCCGTGCGGCAAACAAAAGTCGCTAAAATAAAAAAGGCACGGATTTTAACAGTGAAGGCTTCGCTTCAAGCGAAACCTGCCACCAGCAGGTGAACCCTCACTTAGGCTGAAAGTCTCGGCGTGACTTAAAGGCACACCGAGACTCTAATACAAGAGTGCTTCGCTTCAAGCGAAGCACTTAGTTATGGAAATGCGTATTTTTACGTAAGTAATTTTCTTATATAACACACCATATTATCCTACATTTTTATTGGTATAAATTTCTTGTTTTCAATGGAGTAAAACTGTAAATTTTTAACACTTTAATTGTTCGTAATATTCTTTGTTTATTCAGTGCAACTATTCATTCAATAGTGTACCCTGATAAGTTTTTTTTACCGATAAATTTTTATGGCAAAAGCACAGAAAAAAATATTGAAAACACAGGAAAACAGTTTTCAGGAAAATGATTCACTGGTTATTGTAGGAATAGGCGCCTCAGCAGGCGGGCTCGAAGCCATCCAGGATTTTTTTGCCAAAATGCCATCGAATACAGGGTTGGCATTTGTGGTAATACAGCATTTATCACCGGCACATAAAAGTATGATGGACGAATTATTGGCCAAGTATACAAAAATGAAAATTCTTGTAGTAAAAGATGGCGTAAAGGTGCAACCCAACCATATTTATTTAATCCCACCCGCCAAGAAAATGACTATCTTTCATGGTAAGCTGTTTTTAACAGGATTAGATTATAAAAAAGGGATAAATCTTCCCATTGACATATTTTTTCGTTCACTGGCCAAAGATCACGGTAAAAATTCGGTGGGAGTTATTCTCTCCGGTACAGGAAGCGATGGCACCCTTGGAATAAGAGCCATTAAAGAAGCCGGGGGTATGGTGATGGTACAGGACGACCGCTCGGCAAAATTTGATGGAATGCCACGTAGCTCAATAGCTACCGGAATGGTCGATTATGTGCTGAATCCTGCGCAAATGCCAGAAAAGCTTCTCGGATATGTTCAACATCCTTTTATTAATAAAACCAAAGATTTTAAAGAAGAACTGGACCAGGCCGAAGATGCATTGTCTAAAATCATTATGCTGTTACGCGAACATTGTGGTGTAGATTTTTCGTATTATAAACCGAACACCATAATCCGACGTATCGAAAAACGATTGGGAATTAACCAGGTTGAAAAAATTGATGATTATATCGATTTTCTGGAAAAAAATACCCACGAAATTGATACCTTATATAACGAACTGCTTATAGGGGTTACCAAGTTCTTCAGAGATAAAGATGCGTTTGATGAAATTTCGGAAAAAATCATTCCGGCTATTTTTGAAAATAAAGATGAGCAATCTGAGATAAGAGTCTGGTGTGCGGGATGCTCTACAGGCGAAGAAGCCTATTCTTTAGCCATGCTTTTCCAGGATTATATGGATCAAAATAAGATTTTTACTGACATTAAGATTTTTGCTACCGACCTGGATAAGAATTCCATTGAGTTTGCCGGTATTGGTATATATCCGGAAAATGTTTATTATGATATTTCACCCGAAAGTTTAGCGAAGTATTTTACCAAAAAGGACGACCATTATCAAATCAAAGAGAGCATTCGCAGAATGGTCGTTTTTGCTACCCAAAACATTACCAAAGACCCGCCATTTTCTAAAATTGATTTAATAACATGCAGAAATTTGTTGATATATCTTAACCAGGAAACCCAGCGAAAAATACTTTCCATGTTTTATTTTTCTTTAAAACCATCGGGTTATTTGTTCCTGGGTAGTAGCGAATCTGTGGGTGAATTTTCGGGGTTTAAATCACTCAATAATAAATGGCGGATATTTGAATATGTGCAGGGATATCAACCTGAATTAAATGATGCATTGTCCTTGCGGTTAACATCTAATAAAGAAAGGTTGCCAACTTCACGAAATGTGAACGTACTTAAATCGTACGAAAAGATTTTTTCCGATGGTTTACTTAACCAGGTGCTGGAAAGTTATTTGCCGCCTTCGGTTATTCTTGATGATCAATACAATGTTATTCAAATTATTAATGATGTAAACCAATTTCTAAAATTACCACAAGGGCAGTTAAGCTATAACATCTTAAAGTTGATAAAAAGTGATTTATCGGTGATGATTAACAGTATTTTGCGTAAAGCAAAAAAAGAAGAGCAACAAGTAACTTTTGAGAATATTGTTATTGATAACGAAAAGGAGAAAAAGCTCTTTATCGATATTAAAGCCGGTAAATTTTCTGATTCAAGAACAAAGCAAACGTTTTTTATTATCAGTTTTGTGGAGAATAACAAAACCCCCTTAGAAGTTTCTACTATCAATAAATTTGATATTAAAAGCCAGTATCACGAACGCCTGGCTGAACTGGAAAAAGAACTGCAATTTACCAGGGAAAATTTACAGGCAACGGTGGAAGAACTGGAAACATCCAACGAAGAGTTGCAGTCATCGAACGAGGAGCTGGTAGCTTCCAATGAAGAGTTGCAAAGCACCAATGAAGAGTTACAATCGGTTAACGAAGAGCTTTATACCGTTAATGCCGAGCATCAGAATAAAATTCAGCAATTGACCGAAGTAAACAACGATATGGATAACCTGCTTAAAAGTACAGGTATTGCCAACATATTTTTAGATAAAGATTTATCCATTCGGAAATTTACGCCCAAAGTGCTGGAAATTGCTTCTATAATGGATATGGATGTTGGCAGGCCTATAAAACATCTTTCGGTAGGGAATATTTATAAAGATTTTATCAAAGATATTGAATTTGTGCAGGATTCTTTGAAACAATTTGAGAAGGAAATAAGCATAAAAGGGAATTTCTGGCTGGTTAGGATTTTACCCTACCGAACAAAGAATAATGCTATAGATGGTATTGTTATTTCATTTGTGGATATTAATGAGTTGAAAAAAGAAGAACAAGCTAAAGAGCGTGAGAGGGATCTGGTTCTTAGAATTCTCGACAATAGTCCAATGGCCAAAACAATGGTTGACTGTAAAGGGAAAATTGTTTTTGCCAACAAAAGGGCTGAAGAAATATTCGGGTTTACCAATAAACAGCTAAAAAGTAAAAAATTTAACGATTATGACTGGCAAATAAAAGACGAAAACGGAAAGGACATTCCGGCAGATAAGCTTCCTTTCTCATTAATTATGCAATCAAAACAAAATATTTACCGGTTTAAGCACTCTATTACCAGGCCTGATAATACGCAGGTACTTTTATCTATTAGCGGCTCACCTATGTTCGACGAGGACAGAGAAGTTTCAGGGGCCGTTTTTGCCATTGAATTGGTTGGAAATCCTGTATTTGATAATAAAAATCAAAAAAAATGAAAGATTTAAAATATTCCGAATTACGCAAAAGAGCCGAGAAAATTGTGCGGGAAAAAGGCGTTCAGAGCGATTCCTATTACCAGGAAAGTCTCGAGAAGTTAATTGAAGAATTAAATATTTATCAGATAGAGCTTGAGCATCAGAACGAAGAACTGTTGCAAACCCAGGATAATTTACATGATGTAAATCAAAAATTTGCCGATTTATACCACAATGCTCCGGTAGGATATTTTACAATCGATAAAGATAATCGCATTGCAGATGTGAATGACAAAGGGGCTGATTTGTTTGCTGAAAGCAGAAAAGAGCTTTTGAATGCTAATTTCACCAATTTTATTCATCCCGATTCACAGGATAAATATTATCATCACCACAGGCAAATTATAAATAAAAACAGAGGGGGCACCTGTGAGCTGAAAATTATTACCCAATCAAAACATGAGTATTATGTACAGCTCGAAAGTATTCCTACAAAACTATTTAATACCGGCGAAATAGCCATTAGAACAGCCGTATTTGATATTTCAACCAGGAAAAAAGTTGAGCAGGAAAATCTGAATCAGCTTTATATTTTAAAAAATATTTCAGATAGTGTTATTGTTACCGATATGAGAGGAAAAATTACTTTCTGGAACAGGGGAGCTGAAGAAATTTTTGGATATACACCAAAGGAGATGTTGGGGAAAACACCTGCTTTATTATATCCCGATATGGATCCATCGAAACTGGATTACGACCTGGAAAAGATTATAGCCGGAGAAGACTATGTTGGTGAATGGAAAGGCAGAAATAAAAATAACCAGGTAATTTGGGTAAATATTCGGACATCTGTATTAAATGATATTAATAATAAGCCTATTGGATTTCTGGGTGTAGCTAAAGATGTAACTGAACGTAAAAAAGAAGAAATTTACCGGTTACGATTAGCTTCTATTGTTGAATTCTCTGATGATGCCATTGAAAGTATGGACATAGAAGGAAATATTTTAAGCTGGAACAAAGGAGCTGAAAAAATATATGGTTATCAAGCGGACGAAATGGTAGGTGAAAATGCCCTGAAATTATATCCCAAAAAAATAAAAAAGGAACTAAGTCAAACCATTGAAAAAATAAAGCAGGGAAAAGTTGTTGCCAATTTTAAAAGCCGTCGTAAGCGGAAAAACGGAGATATTATTGATGTATCTATTACTTTCTCGCCATTAAAAAGTGAGTCGGATGAAATTCTTGGCGTCTCTGTCATTACCCGGGATATTACAGAACAAATCAACAATGAAAAAGCCCTGAAGGAAAGTGAGCTTAAATACCAAACCATTTACGAGAATAGCGGAGACGGAATTTTATTAATGGATAAAAATGGTATTATTGATTGCAATAACCAGATTTGCCGATTGCTGGGGTATGAAAAAGATGAGTTATTGAATCAATCGCCTGTGGATTTTTCTCCCGTTAAACAAGATGGAGGAAAAATATCCAAAGATCTGGGAACCAAATATATTCAAAAAGCATTTAAAAGTGGATATCATGTTTTTAACTGGAAGCACCAGAAAAAAGATGGTACTATTTTAAATACCCGTGTAAGTTTAAAACGCATAGAGCTTAAGGAAGAAAAAGTTATCCTTGCTTTAGTGAACGATCTGACCAATATTTACAATTATCAGAAAAAGTTAAAAGAAAGAAATGAAGAAGTTCTTGCCCAGAATGAAGAATATCAGGCACTAAATGAAGAACTGCATGAAGCCAACGACCGGTTAAATATTATTAATAAACATATTGAATTAAGTGAGAATAAATTCAGAACAGCCTTTAAAACCAGTCCCGATGCAGTGGCTATCAACCGGTTGACTGACGGGTTGTATGTGGAAATAAACGAAGGTTTTACAAATCTTACAGGCTTTACCGAAGAAGATGTTAAAGAAAAAACATCCAAAGATATTGATATCTGGGAAAATACAAAGGACAGGGATGTGCTGATTCAGGAATTAAATAAAAAAGGGGCTGTCTCTAATCTCGAATTTCAATACAGAATGAAGGATGGCTTCGTTAGAACGGGATTAATGTCAGCGGATATAATTAATATTAATAACGAAGATTGTATTTTATCTATTACACGCGATATTTCCGAAAGAAGAAGGTTGCAGAATATTGTCGAGCAAAACGAAGAGAAATACCGTTTCCTTGTTGAATCGGTGCATGCCATTTCGTGGGAGTTTGATATTTTAAAGGATCAATGGACCTATGTTAGTCCGCAGGCAGAAAAATTGTTGGGGTATCAACCCGAAGAATGGACTGATCTTGAGTTTTGGACCCAAAAAATACATCCTGATGAAAGAGAGTGGGCTTCGAACTATTGCTTTGAATGCGCAGCTAAGGGTGAAAGTCACCTGTTTGAGTACCGGTTTAAAAATAAAAAGGGCAACTATGTTTGGCTAAGAGATATTGTGAGTGTTGAGATGCATGATAAAAAACCCTATAAATTGCGTGGGGTAATGTTCGATATTACCGATCAAAAGGAGATTGAACAAGCTTTAAGAACTAATGATGAAAAACTAAAAGAGGCACAAAAAATTGCTCATTTGGGGAATTGGGAATTGGATCATTCCAATAACAAGTTAGGGTGGTCTGAGGAAACGTATAACATATTTGAGATTGAAAACAGAAAAAAGGAGATGGATTATGAGACTTTTTTAAAGTTTATACATCCCGATGATCAGGAAGCCGTTAATAAAGCTTTTACTGATTCATTAAAAACCAGGCAACCCTACGAAATCATTCATCAAATTATTACTGATAAAGGTACTCTTAGATATGTTAAAGAAAAATGCAAAACAACGTTCAATCAATCAGGCGAGCCTGTTATGTCTACCGGTATAATTCAGGATATTACAGACCTTAAGAAGGTAGAGATCGATTTGAGAAAAGCAAAAGGCAGAGCCGAAGAAAGTGAAAATTATTCGGAAATAATTGCCGAATTATCCAAAAAAGTTATTCAACCGGAATTGTCTGTTGAAGAAATTAGTAGTTTAATTTACCATTATGCTACAAAAATAACTTCAAGTAACTATGGATATGTTGGGACCATAGATTTGGAAACAGAAGAGCTGGTTTCTCATAGTATGAAAGAGATGATGCCTGAACTGTGCAATGTAAAGGAGAAAAGAATTACTTTCCCAAAAGGTAAGGATGGTTATAATGCTTTATATGGACATGCATTAAATACGTTTGAGCCTTTTTTTACAAACAACCCTGTCGAGCATGAAGCTTCCAAAGGATTACCCGATGGACATGTACCTTTAACTAATTTTCTTACCGTACCGGTTGTTGTTAATAATATATTACTGGGTCAAATTGCCCTCGCTAATAAGCCAACTTCATACAATAATACTGATTTGGAAAAAATAAAGGATTTGGCAAATATTTATGGTATAGCAGTTTATCGTAAAAACATGGAGGGAGATTTGATAAAATCAAAAGAACATGCCGAAGAAAGCGATCGGCTCAAGTCTGCCTTCCTGGCTAATATGAGTCATGAAATCCGTACGCCCATGAACAGTATTCTTGGATTTTCCGAACTATTCAGGGTAACCAAAATTACTGAGGAGAAAAAGGAGTATTATTTAAAAATCATTCATTCCAGCGGGAAACACCTGATTAAAATAATTGATGATATTATCGATTTTTCTAAAATTGAATCGGGCCAGTTAATTATTAACCGTTCAAATATTAACCTGAGAGAACTATTCGGAATAATTTATAACGAGTTTAGTCAAAAAATGGAGTCCGGGAAAAATGAATTAAAACTGATTTTGGATATCCCTGATGAGGACTATATCATATATTCTGATGATATGCGGCTGAAACAAATTATGATTAATTTTTTAACCAATTCTATTAAGTTTACCGAAAAAGGAGAAATTATTTTTGGTTATCATAAAACAGCCAAAGATCAACTGAAATTTTTTGTTAAAGATACGGGGATAGGGATTCCTGCCAATAAATTAGAAACGATTTTTGAACGTTTCAGGCAGGCCGATGACAGTACTACCCGAAAATATGGAGGTACCGGGCTTGGATTGGCTATTTCAAAAAATCTGGTAGAGTTGCTGGATGGCGAAATTGGCGTAAAATCTGAAGAAAATAGCGGAGCGGAATTCTTCTTTACCTTGCCTTTAGTATCAGAATAGATTAATTAACCAGGCTAATTTTTTGCGCTATTTTTTTTGTATCTTTAGGATTATAAATGATTAAGGGGAGGTTAAATGAAACAAATCCTGCTTTTTGAACCCGACAAAAGGGTCTTGAAAGAAACCGCTGTATTTCTTCAAAACAAAGGTTATACTGTTGTTGGTGTAGAGAAAGGAGCATCTGGTATTGAGAAAGCATTAGCTGTTTTACCAGATATTATTTTATGTAATGCAGACTTGCACGATGTTACCGGACACCATGTATTTGAAACCCTGCAACAATACAGACTAACCGCAACCATTCCATTTATCCTGCTCATGAATAATGCTTCGGTTCAGGATATCAGAGAAGCAATGAACCTGGGAATTGATGACTGCCTTGCAAAACCCTTCCATTTTGATGAATTGCATCAAGTAATTGAAATCCGTTTAAAAAAGAAACAAAAAGCAATTGGTATAGCCCATAGAATCATTGAACAGCAGCAACAATACCTGGATGTAATGCCCCAAACTATACAAGATGGTTTTTGGATAGTTAATGATAAGGGACAGATTATTGATGTAAACGATACCTATTGCAAAATGTCCGGTTTTAGCAGAGATGAGATCCTGC
>Ga0102943_1000250_pt1 | contig 38006 bp, 31 predicted proteins | sample SalPonC_black_MG_FD_78174 | JGI IMG/M metagenome (GOLD analysis project Ga0102943, IMG submission 78174) | Salt pond soil microbial communities from South San Francisco under conditions of wetland restoration - Salt Pond MetaG... | ecosystem: Environmental > Aquatic > Marine > Intertidal zone >...
AAAAAACCCCGGTAAAATCGCTGCATTTTTTTTGACCGTTTTAGATTGTTTTGTATGTTTACATCATTAATTATTAAAATCAAATCATAACAAAGAATAAATAACATAATGAAAACATTAGAAAAATTAAACCCCAAGGTAGTGTGGAGCTATTTCGAAGACATTTGCCAGGTTCCACGACCATCCAAAAAAGAAGAAAAAATCATTCAGTTTTTGTTAGATTTTGCTAATAAGCATAACCTGGAAGCAAAACGAGATGATATTGGTAATATATTAATTAAAAAGCCGGCAGCTCCCGGTAAAGAAAAATTAAAAACGGTTGTATTGCAAAGTCATATTGATATGGTTTGTGAAGCCAACGAAGGTACTGACCATGATTTTGATAAAGACCCTATACAACCTGTAATTGATGGAAACTGGGTAAAAGCCAAAGGAACCACCCTTGGTGCTGACGATGGCATTGGTGTGGCTGCACAAATGGCCATTTTAACTTCCACAGATATAGAACATGGTCCTATAGAATGCCTGTTTACTGTTGACGAAGAAACCGGATTAACCGGAGCTTTTGCACTAAAACCGGGATTTTTTGACGGAAAGATATTGATTAACCTGGATTCGGAAGACGAAGGTGAATTATTTATTGGTTGTGCCGGTGGGATTGATACCTTAGCAACTTATGAATACGATACAGAGAAAGTTCCTGACCAACATGTTGGCCTTAAAATAAGTGTTACCGGATTGAATGGCGGACACTCAGGGGATGAAATTGATAAAGGGCTCGGAAATTCGGTAAAAATTATGAACCGCTTCTTATGGAATGCATTCAATAAATATGATGTAAAGATTGGTACATTCGAAGGAGGAAAAGCCAGGAACGCTATTCCACGCGAAGCTTTTGCACACATTACCGTACATCAGGATGAAAAAGAAAGCCTGTTAAACGATTTCAACGAATATGCTCCAGCTGTTAAAAGCGAGCTTTCAATTACCGAACCCAAACTTGAGCTTTCTATAGAAGAAACTAACTTACCCGAATTTATTATTGATGAAGACACCCAATTTGCTTTATTAAACGGATTGTATGCATGTCCACACGGAGTTTATGCCATGAGTCGTGAAATTGAAGGATTGGTGGAAACCTCAACTAACCTGGCATCCATAAAGTTTATTGAAAACAACCAGATTTTCATTACTACCAGCCAACGAAGTTCAGTAGATACAGCAAAAAAGGATATTGCAAGCAAAGTAGAAAGTGTTTTCCGTTTGGCCGGGGCTAAGGTTAAACACAGCGATGGATACCCGGGCTGGAGACCAGATACCAATTCGGAAATTATGAAAATTACTGAAAAATCGTATGAAAATCTATTTAATGAAGAACCCATAGTACGAGCTATACATGCTGGTCTGGAATGTGGTTTATTTTTAGAAAAATACCCTTACTTAGATATGATTTCTTTTGGGCCAACTATTAAAGGAGCGCATACACCGGAAGAAAGAATTGATATAAAAACCACAGAAAAATTCTGGGATTTATTGCTGGATGTACTAAAAAATATCCCAACCGAATAAAAAGTTTGTTTTTTTCATTAATATTGTTGTCCTGTCTGATTTTATCAGGCAGGATTTTTTGATTGTCATCCTGAGCCTGACGTCATCCTTTCCCGATAAATTAGCGGGATGACGAAGGATAACCAAAAACATATAAAAAATAATGTTTTTATCCATTTCCATAGAAATTTTTAAAGATGCTGATATTTATTCACCGGAAATAATAACACTCCTTATTTTTGCCGGATTTTTAGTTGGCTTTATCAATACCATAGCAGGGAGTGGTACGGTTATAACCTATTCACTTTTTATGATGCTTGGGTTACCCATCAATTTTGCCAATGGAACCATTCGTCTGGGTGTAATTATGCAAACCCTGGTTTCTACCTTAAATTTTAAAAAACACAACGCACTGGACTGGAAAAAAGGGTTCAAACTTGCGTTACCTGTAGTAATAGGTTCTATAGCAGGCGCTCAGATTGCCGTTGAGATAAACGAAGCAATATTCGAGAAAATAATGGCCGGAGTACTTTTTATTATGCTGATATTTATTTTTTACCGCCCGGAACATTGGTTGAAAAACCAGATGCATAAAATACTACGTAAACCAACCATATATCAATTGCTTCTGTTTTTTATTATTGGCGTTTATGGAGGTTTTATTCATATAGGTGTGGGTATTTTTCTACTTTCGGCTTTAGTTCTTAATGCAGGTTATGACTTAGTTAAAGCCAATGCCATAAAAGTAATGATCGTGTTTCTTTATAGTCCGTTTGCTTTAGCGATTTTTATGATGAATGACCAGGTGCACTATGGTATGGGATTAATTTCTGCTATAGGAAATATCTTTGGTGGATATGTAGGTTCCAAAATGGCTATTAATCAGGGAAACAATTTTATACGATGGATATTAGTTATTGTAATAATCTTATTTTCAGTATACTTACTTGACCTCCCTGTGTTAATTAAAAAATTATTTCTATAAAATTTTGATTTTAAAAAACATGTACGTATAATTGCACAATCAAAACAGACAAAAAATGAATTTACAATTTGTACATACTGTTCATCATCACCATCATCACGTTGGTACGGGTACAGTATGCAAAATTTTGTAGATTCCTAAAAATATAATTAACAATTAAAGGGCTTGCAAATTTTGCAGGCCCTTTTTTGATTTAGACCCCTATTAAGCATATTGATTTTTGGCTCCCTTCAGGGTCGGGGCAAAACAAAAAATCAAAAAAAAGAAACAAAATGAATCAAAAACATCATCATATTCATCATCATTCGAGTGGAAAACACACCCGGCAGAAGATACTATGACTTGTTTTAAGGTTCGATAAATGAAATTAAAAGGTCTGCAGTTCTCTGCAGGCCTTTTTTGTTAAACAAAAATCAACAAATAAAAAATGGAAAAATTAAAAATTGCAGTACAAAAATCAGGACGATTAAGTGAAAAGTCCATTCAATTATTACAAGAGTGTAATATTAAATTAACCAACGGGAATCGTAAACTAATAGCTGTTTCCTCCAACTTTCCCATCGAAATATTGTATTTGAGGGATGATGATATTCCTCAATACATAAACGACGGAGTAGCCGATATTGGCATTGTTGGCGAGAACGAAATGCTCGAAAAAAACTACCCTCTCACGATTTATCAGCGACTGGGTTTTGCAAAATGCCGACTCTCCCTGGCTATACCAAAAACAGAAAACTACCAGTCAATAAACTACTTCCGGAATAAAAAAATTGCCACCTCCTATCCTTCCATTCTAAAAACCTTTCTCGAAAAAAACAATATTAATGCCGAAATACACCAAATCAGTGGATCTGTAGAAATATCACCAAGTATCGGTTTGGCCGATGCCATTTTCGATATTGTGAGCTCGGGCAGTACCTTAATAAGTAACGGTTTAAAAGAAGTAGAGAAAGTAATGAACTCGGAAGCAGTAATTATTGGAAACAAAAATTTAGAAAGTCAAAAAGCTAAAATTTTGGAAGATATGCTGTTTCGTATACGAGCCATCCAAACAGCCAATTCAAATAAATATATTTTGCTTAATGCACCAAAAAATAAATTAGAAGAAATAACGCAAGTAATTCCCGGGATGAAAAGTCCTACCATTATGCCCTTAGCCGAAGAAGGCTGGTACTCGATACACTCAGTAGTTAACGAAGATAAATTCTGGGAAATCATCGATAAACTGAAGATTGCAGGTGCACAGGGAATCTTAGTAGTACCCATAGAAAAAATGATACTTTAAAAATAGAACAACCATGAAAATAGTTGAATATCCAAATCAAATAGAGTTACAGAAAGTACTAGAGCGGCCGGCTTTTGAAGTCAACAATCTGGAAAAAACAGTTCAGAATATAATCAAAAGAGTTAAAACGGAGGGCGATCAGGCATTAAAGGAACTGTGCCGCCAATTTGATAAAGTTGAAATAGAAAGTCTTAAAGTATCTTCAGAAACTATAAACGATTCGGAACAATTCATTTCGAATGAATTGAAAAGAGCGATGCAGCTTGCGGCAGAAAATATTGCCAAATTTCACAAAGCACAAATACCTAAAGAAATTACTATCGAAACCACCAAAGGTGTTACCTGCCGGCAAAAACCTGTTCCTATCCAAAAAGCAGGATTGTATATTCCGGGTGGTTCTGCTCCTCTAATTTCTACCGTGTTAATGTTAGCAATTCCGGCTCGATTAGCCGGATGTAAGGAGATTGTACTCTGTACACCCCCTACTAAAGATGGAAGTATCAATCCTGCGATACTTTATGCTGCAGAAATTTCCGGTGTAACTGAACTATTTGCATGTGGCGGAGCGCAGGCAATTGCTGCTATGGCCTATGGAACGGAATCCATTCCAAAAGTTGATAAAATTTTCGGCCCTGGCAACCAGTATGTTACTATGGCAAAGCAAATCATTGCTTCGCAGGGTATAGCTATCGATATGCCGGCCGGGCCATCGGAAGTAATGATACTGGCAGACGAAACAGCTAACCCCGAATATATTGCTGCCGATTTGCTTTCTCAAGCGGAACACGGTCCAGACAGTCAGGTTATTTTGGTGACAAACAGTAATAACATAGCAAATCGGACATTCTTTTTTGTAAACAATCAACTGGAAACACTTCCCAGAAAAGATATTGCAGAACAATCATTAAAATCAGGTGTCATTTTGATAGTTAAAAACGAACAGGAAATGATTAAAATAAGCAACCAGTATGCTCCTGAACACTTGATCATTTCCACACAAAATTCAGATAGCGTTGCAGAGCAAGTCACACAGGCTGGTTCTGTTTTCCTTGGAAATTATACCCCCGAAAGTTTGGGCGACTATGCCTCGGGCACAAATCATACGTTGCCAACCAATGGTTTTGCCAGAAGTTATAGCGGACTAAACATGGATGCTTTTTTTAATAAAATAACATTTCAAAGAGCAACGAAAAGAGGACTGGAAATAATTGGTCCTGAGGTTGAACAAATAGCTGATGCAGAGCAGTTAACGGCACACAAAAACGCAGTAAGTATAAGACTTAAAAACATAAAAAATGAAGACTACAATTGATTTTGATATAAAAAAGTTGATCAGACCGAATATCCAAAATATTCAACCTTATCAATCGGCACGAGAAGAACTTAATAACAAAGATTCTATATTACTCGATGCCAATGAAAATCCATTTCCAATGGGTTATAACCGATATCCGGATCCTTTGCAAAGAGAGCTGAAAATGGCTATCGGAAAATGGAAAAACCTGTCTCCTGAAAATATTTTTTTGGGAAATGGCAGTGATGAAATTATAGATTTGCTTATCCGTGCATTTTGTATTCCGGGTAAAGATTCTGTTACTGTTAATGTTCCTACTTACGGAATGTACGAAGTATGTGCACAAATAAATGATGCAAAAGTCATCAAAATTGAGTTAGATGAAGATTTTCAGATCAATCCACAAAAGATACTTGAAAAAAGCAAACAGGCAAAAATCATTTTTATATGCTCACCCAACAATCCAACCGGAAATCTTATGCAAAAAAGTAAGGTTTTAGATATCCTTGAAAATTTTCAAGGGATTTTGGTAATTGATGAAGCGTATATTGATTTTTCGGAGGATGAGGGATTTATAGGAAAAATAAAAAAGTACCCGAATCTAATAGTGCTACAAACTTTCTCTAAAGCTCGAGCAATGGCTGGTATACGATTGGGCATGGGATTTATGAATGCTGATATCGTAGATATTTTAAACAAAATTAAATATCCTTATAATATTAACCAGTTAAGTCAACAAACTGCGCTGAAAACATTGCAGGATAACTATCTGCAATACGGAGTAAAAGCCATTCAGGAACAAAAGAAACAGCTTATACTTCAACTCAGAAAACTGAGTAAGGTGCAAAAAATCTGGCCTTCGGATGCAAACTTCCTCTTAGTACAATTTCAAAATCACGAAGAAATTTTTCATTTCTTGAACAAAGAAGGAATTATTGTAAGGAACAGATCAAAAGAACCTAACTGTGAAGGATGCTTACGCATTACTGTTGGAAAATCAATAGAAAACGAAACCTTAATTAAAAAGCTGGAACAATTTGAACTAATTAAAAATAAATGTTATGAAAAAAATATTATTTCTTGACCGAGACGGGACCCTGATAAAAGAACCTGAAGATGAACAAATTGATAGTCTTGAAAAATTAGAATTTGTACCGGGCGTTTTTCAAGCCCTTTATCAATTAATCCATCAATTCGATTACGAATTGATTATGGTTACCAATCAGGATGGATTAGGTACACGAAAATATCCCGTTAAATCATTTAAAATAGTCCAGGAGAAAATATTAAAAACATTAGCAGGAGAAGGGATAAAATTCAAAGATATACTAATTGATTGCTCTTTTCCGGAAGAGGAAAAACCAACCCGAAAGCCGGATACAGGGTTAGTAGAAAAGTATATGAATGAAATGTTAGACTATGAAAAATCATTTGTTATAGGAGACCGTTTAACAGACCTTCAATTAGCTCAAAACATGGGGATTAAAGGAATGCTGCTGGGAGGAGATATTGAGAAAAATTTGGTTAACAATAAAACCATGTTTAAAGGAGATACATGGGATGAAGCAATTGAGATTATCAGAAAAAACTACAGAAACACTCAAATTATAAGAAATACCAGCGAAACAAAAATTACAATTAATCTATCGCTGGATGGTAAAGAGCGAACAGAAATCTCAACCGGACTAAGAATTTTCGACCATATGCTGGAGCAACTGGCTAAACACTCCGGGATTAATCTTTCGGTAAAAGTAGTCGGTGATTTAGATATAGATGAACATCATACGATTGAAGATACAGCATTAGCTCTGGGAGAAGCTTTCTTCAAAGCCTTAGGAAACAAAAAAGGTATAGAACGATACGGTTTTGTATTACCTATGGACGATTGTCTGGCTCAGGTTGCAATAGATTTTGGCGGTCGCCCATGGTTAGTATGGGATACTGAATTTAAACGCGAAAAGATTGGTGATACACCTACTGAAATGTTCTATCACTTTTTTAAATCATTTTCTGATGCAGCCAAATGTAATCTGAACATAAAAGCTGAAGGAAACAATGAACACCATAAAATTGAAAGCATTTTTAAAGCATTGGGAAGAAGTATTAAAATGGCTGTTAAACAGGAAGAGTACTCGTATGCAGTTCCATCAACAAAGGGCATGCTTTAATAAGAGAGACATTTCGAGAGTCTAACTAAAATTTTAAGCACAACGCCCCAAAAGAATAGTCACCGCGAAAAAGCCCTGAAAGGGCGATTGAAGCAGTCTTTATTAAATTGCTTCACTTCGTTCACAATGACAATATTAATTATTAAAACTAATTATGAAAATAGCAATTATAAAATACAATGCGGGAAATATTCAGAGTGTAGCTTTTGCATTGGAAAGGCTGGGGATAAAACCAGTTATTACCGATAATCGTGAAATCATTCAAAAAGCAGACAAAGTAATATTCCCCGGAGTAGGCGAAGCTTCCTCAACGATGGACTATTTGCGCCAGACGAAACTCAATACCTTAATTCCAAATCTAAAACAACCTGTACTGGGAATATGTTTGGGCATGCAGTTAATGTGCAATTATTCAATGGAAGGTAATACCCGTTGTTTGGGGATTTTTGATGAAAAAGTAGAAAAATTTCCACCAAAAAATAAAGTCCCGCACATGGGTTGGAACACGATAAACAATTTAAAAGGCCCATTATTAAAGGATCTACCCAAAAACAGCTATGTGTATTTTGTGCATAGTTATTATGTAAATACAAGTTTATATAGCATTGCTGAATGTAACTATATTCAACCATTCAGTGCTGCTTTACAAAAAAATAACTTTTTCGCTACTCAGTTTCACCCTGAGCGTAGTGGAAAAACAGGTGAAATCATTTTAAAAAACTTTATAACATTATGATAGAAATAATACCAGCAATCGATTTAATGGACGGTCAATGTGTAAGGCTGTCGCAAGGAAAATACAACCAAAAAACTGTATACTCAAATCAACCGGCACTTGTTGCTAAAGCATTCGAAAACCAGGGATATAAACGTTTACACCTGGTTGATTTGGATGGTGCCAAATCGGGAAAACCAAAAAACCTGAATGTTTTAAATGATATTTGTGCAACAACAAAGCTAACCGTTGATTATAGCGGAGGTATTCGAACCGAAGCCCAGATAAAAACGGTAATTGATGCAGGTACCGATTTTATCGGGATTGGAAGTCTGGCCATTAAAGAACCTGATACCCTTAAAAAAATTATTCAGCAATTTGGTGCAGAAAAATTTATTATTGCTTCCGATGTTCTCAATAATAAAGTTTATATCAATGGTTGGTTAAAAGAAACGAATACCGGAATTTTTGACCTGATATCAGCATATAGTAAACTCGGAGTTAACAAATTTATGTGCACAGATATTTCTCGTGATGGCATGCTACAAGGGGTTAATATAGATTTCTATAAATCATTAAAAGAAAAATTTAATGATAAATACATTATTGCCAGTGGTGGTGTAAGTGCTAAGAAAGATATTTACCAATTAGAAGAAGCAGGTGTTGATGCTGTTATCGTTGGCAAAGCATTTTATGAAGATATTATTCCCGTTGAAAATTTAACCTTAAAGCAATGTTAGCCAAAAGAATTATACCTTGTCTGGATATAAAAGACGGACAAACCGTTAAAGGAATTGAATTTGAGAATCTTAAATCGGTAGGAGACCCTGTTGAACTGGGTAAATATTATAGCGATAACGGAGCTGATGAACTGGTATTCCTGGATATTACTGCATCGCATGAAAAGCGTAAAACATTAAGTAAGCTGGTTACACGTATAGCTAAGGAAATAAACATTCCGTTTACTGTGGGCGGTGGCATTTCAAGTCTCCAGGATGCAGAGGCTATTCTTTCTGCCGGTGCGGATAAAATAACCGTTAACTCTGCAGCTATTAATAACCCGGAATTAATTAGCCTGATTGCTCAAAAATTCGGTAGCCAGTTTATTGTACTGGCCATTGATGCACGATGGGAAAATAATCAATGGGTGGTTTATAAAAATGGAGGCAGAATTAAAACAGAATTAGAGCTTTTTAGCTGGGCAAAACAATCACAATCTCTGGGTTGTGGTGAAATTCTATTTACTTCAATGAATCATGACGGGACAAAAAACGGTTTTGCCCTGGAGCCTCTGAAACTACTTACTAAAAATTTAAATATACCAGTAATAGCTTCAGGTGGTGCAGGATCAATAAAAGATTTTGAGACTGTCTATAGCTACGCAGGTGTAGAAGCCGCATTGGCTGCCAGTGTTTTTCATTATAAAAAGATAAAGATTCCTAATCTGAAACAACAATTAGCACTAAAAAACATTTCTATAAGAATATAATAATAGCATACTTCGACAAACAAACTTTAAATTATGAACTTAGATTTTAATAAACTAAACGGATTAATACCCGCAATTATCCAGGATTATAATACCAAAGAAGTATTAATGCTTGGATTTATGAACCAGGAAGCCTATGAAAAAACCATAGAAAAACAAAGGGTTACCTTTTATAGTCGCACGCGTAAACAATTATGGACTAAAGGCGAAACAAGTGGTAATTATTTACAGGTAAAAAAAATAATCCCTGATTGTGACAATGACACATTGCTCATTATGGCTAAACCTACAGGCCCTGTATGTCATACAGGCAATAAAACCTGTTTTGGAGAATCGGGTATGGAATTTGACTTAAACTACCTGCAAAACATCATTAACCAACGAAAAAAAGAGATGCCTGTAAACTCCTATACCACAAAGCTTTTTGAAAAAGGTATCAATAAAATTGCACAAAAAGTAGGGGAAGAAGCCGTTGAGTTAATCATAGAAGCAAAAGACCATAATGATGACTTATTTCTAAACGAAGCCGCCGATTTAATTTATCACCTTTTGGTACTCTTGTCAGCAAAAAATTATGAGTTAAAAGAGGTGGTAAGCGTTTTAGAAAAAAGGCATAAAAATTAATTTATTTTTTTATTCATTTTAAACTATTTAAATCATGAAAAAAACATTGACTGTTATTATTTGCTTCTTTTTAACAGCAACTACACTGTTTTCGCAAGAACAAAAAAAGCAAGAGCTAAAACCAGTTCTTCTGGTTATGGATGTACAACATGTATATCTCGATATGATGGACCAAACGGATAAAGATCAGGCTTTCCAATACATTAATGCAGCCATTTGGTTATTCGAAAAATACGATCTGCCGATTATCCGGGTTTATCATCAGGATAAGAAAAGAGGTCCCGATGAAAACTCAGAAGCGTTCAAATTTGCAAAAGAAATCAATATTAAAGACGATTTCCCAATGATTATCAAGCATTACGGCAATGCTTTTAACCAAACCAATCTAGATCAAATCCTTAAAGAAAAAGAAGTAAATACAGTCTTTTTATGCGGTTTAAGTGCTACAGGTTGTGTGCTCTCGACCTATGTTGGTGCTGAAGATTGTGATTACGATGTTTTTATGATTGAAAATTCATTACTTAGTCCAAATGCCGAACATACAGACTTTATCGAGGAAATTAAACGATCTATTAGTTTTGATATGCTAAATTTCTTATTGGGATATACCCATTAATCTAATTAGCTTTTGATAACTTTGAGTGTATAAAATGCTCCTCATTAATTAAAAATTGAAGGAAAAATATTATTTATTTTAGATTTTATAATAAAAAAATTCTATATTTGTTTCAAATAACATTGAAATGAACAAACAATCTTTCACATATTATTATTTCTACTTTTATTGTTCACAATAAAGGCAGGATATACTATGTGAAAAATAAAATATTTAAAACAAAAAGGTCCTGCCAACAGCAGGGCCTTTTTTTATTTAATAAAATTACTATCATGAACAATAAAAGTATAGCTTCTCTATCTTATTTTTTCTTTTACTATTATTATTTCCATAATATACCGGGACGGCTATGCTTAAACTAAAAGTATAAAAACAATTATAAACCAAGCGTCCCGGGAAACACCGGGGCGCTTTTTTATTATATGCGCTATGAAAATTAGTATACAGGGAATTAAAGGAGCTTTTCACGAAGAAGCCGCAAGAAATTATTTTAACAAGGACCTCATAATTGTCCCAAATATTACATTTGAGGAAGTTATAAGCTCAGTAATTTCCGAAGCAGCTGATTTTGGGGTTGTAGCTATTGAGAATACCCTTTCGGGAACCATCCATTCTAATCTCAATTTAATCAGGCAATCCGGATTAAAAATTACCGGCGAAGAGTACCTCTCCATTCATCAAAACCTTATTGCCCTACCCGGAACCAAAATGGAGGATATTGAACAGGTTTTTTCTCATTACATGGCATTAAATCAATGCAGAAAATTTTTCCAAAAATACCCGCAAATAAAACTTATTGAATCAGAAGATACTGCTTTAAGCATTCAAACAATAGCCAATAACAAACTGAAAAATGTCGCTGCCATAGGAAGTAAGCTGGCTGCAGATTACTATGGAATGGAAATTATTTTTCGAAATATAGAAACTCATCAAAAGAATTATACCCGATTCTTAATCCTGGATAAAAAAATCAATACACAAAATTTTAATAAGGCTTCACTATCTTTTACCCTGCCCCATCGAAAAGGTAGTTTGGCAAATATCCTTAACATCATTGCTTTCTACGAGCTTAACCTGACTAAAATTGAGTCAGTGCCCATTATTGGCGAACCCTGGCATTACTTATTCTATGTTGATGTTCAACTGAATAAACCAGCGCTTTACTTTCAAATGCTCAATACAGTTAAAACCCTAACGGGAAATTTAACCATCTTAGGCCAGTATAAATCAGGAATTCAATTGTTTAACCAAATACATAATGTACAACATGAAACCAGCAAACAGAATTGAAAATGTTAAAGCGTATTACTTCTCGGAAAAACTGGAAGAAGTAAGGCAATTAAAAAACCAGGGAGTAAATATTATCAACCTGGGAATCGGGAGTCCGGATTTACCTCCGCACCCTGATGTAATTGAATTATTAAACCAATCGGCCCAAATACCGGAAAATAATGGTTATCAGCCTTATCGTGGGGTAAAAGAGCTCAGAAATGCATTTAGTGACTGGTATCAGAAAATCTATCGGGTTGCCATTCATCCGGGCAAACAAATTCTTCCATTGATGGGATCAAAAGAAGGCATTATGCATATCTCTATGGCCTTTTGCAATCCGGGCGACCGTGTTTTGATTCCAAATCCCGGCTATCCTGCATACACTGCTGCAGCAAAACTATTAAATCTTGATATTCAATATTATCATTTAACGGAAGAGAATGATTGGCTTCCTGATTTCGATGAGCTGGAAGAGTTATGTAACGAGAAATGCAAAATAGTATGGATAAATTATCCTCACATGCCAACCGGCAAAGTTGCTTCAACCGAACAGCTGGCAAAGATAGTAAGTTGGGCAAGATATCGAAACGTTTTATTAGTTAATGACAACCCATATAGTCTAATCTTAAATGAAAAGCCTGTAAGTATTTTATCTTGTTTAAATGATTATAAAGATTTAATCGAATTAAATTCATTAAGTAAATCTCACCATATGGCAGGATGGCGAATAGGGATGATCGGTGCATCAGAAGAAAACATTCATCACATCCTGAAAGTAAAAACCAATTTCGACTCAGGGATGTACAAACCCATTCAGTTGGCTGCTATCAAAGCATTAAGTCTGGATAAAAAATGGTATGAAAAAATAAACACTGAATATACAGCCAGAAAAAAAATGGTATGGGAATTACTGGATAATTTATTATGCACATACAAAAAAATGGGAGCAGGCTTATTTGTATGGGCAAAAATACCTCAAAGCTTCTCAAACAGTTACGAATTTTCTGATTATCTGTTATATACCATGGGTATTTTTGCAGCTCCCGGAAATATTTTTGGCCAAAATGGACAAAAATATATTCGTTTCTCGCTCTGTGCGGATAAAGAAATACTTAATCAAGCTATAAAACGAGTAAAAGAACTTAAAAATAAAATGCTATGCGAATAAGTATTATCGGATTAGGGTTAATTGGTGGGTCAATGGCAATTGATTTAAAAAAACGTGGCTTTGCCAGTATAATTATAGGCGTTGATACAAACAAACTACATTTAAATACCGCTTTAAACATGGGTATTATCGATCGGGCTTGTACATTAGATGAAGCAATAGATACTAGCGATTTAATTATATTTGCTATTCCGGCCAAAGAAACTATACGACTTTTACCAAAAGTTCTTAATAAAGTTGACCAACAGATTATAACCGATGCATGTTCTGTTAAAGGCACCATCTGCGAACGGGTAAAGCATCATCATAAAAGAAAAAATTATGTTGCCTCCCACCCTATGGCCGGAACAGAAAACTCAGGCCCCTGGGCAGCTCAATCAGGCCTGTTTGATGGCAAAGCAATCATATATTGTGATGTCGAAGACAGCAGCGAACAAGCTCTATCCACCATACAAAAGATGTACGAATATCTGAATATGCGTCCATTGTATATGAATGCATACAATCATGATGTACATGTAGCTTATGTATCGCATATTTCACATATCACCTCTTTTGCCTTAGCACTAACTGTTTTAGATAAAGAAAAGAATGAAAAAAACATCTTCAATCTGGCCAGCGGAGGATTCGATTCAACGGTACGTCTTGCAAAGAGCTCAGCGGATATGTGGAGCGGAATTTTTGAAAATAATAGTGAGAATGTAATTTCTGTATTAGATACTTACATAGATAAACTGAATGATTTTAAAACAGCCATTAACGAAAGTAATTTAAATAAGATGAACGAACTAATTCAAAAAGCAAACCAAATTAAAAAAATTTTATAATCATGGAATCAACCATTAAAATAAAAAAAATAAAAGAATGGACTATTGGTGGCACCGATAAACCTATTATTATTTCCGGGCCTTGTAGTGCAGAAACTGAAAAGCAGGTAATACAAACAGCGAAACAGCTAAAAGCAAATGGGATTGAAATTTTTAGAGCAGGAATTTGGAAACCTCGAACCAGACCCAATTCTTTTGAAGGCGTGGGCTCACTGGGCTTAGAATGGCTTAAGCAGGTTAAAGCAGAAACAGGAATGCTTATTTCAACCGAGGTGGCTAATGTAAAACATGTTTATGAATCAATTAAAGCGGGTGTTGACATGCTATGGATTGGTGCACGAACAACGGCAAACCCATTTGCGATTCAGGAAATTGCTGATGCTATCAAAGGGATAAAAATTCCTGTTTTAATTAAAAATCCCGTAAACCCTGATGTTGAGCTATGGATAGGTGCCATAGAACGTTTTTATAATGCCGGGATTACTAATATTGGAGCTATTCACCGTGGTTTTTCCGGTTTTGAAAAAAGTATTTACAGAAATATACCTCAATGGGAAATTCCTATCGAATTAAAAACCAGAATACCAGAAATTCCATTAATCTGCGATCCAAGCCATATAGCAGGTAAAAGAAAATTATTGCAAGAAATCTCGCAAAAAGCAATGGATCTGAATTTTGACGGCTTAATGATTGAGTCGCATACAGAACCGGATAAAGCATGGAGTGATGCTAAACAACAAATTACACCAATGGAATTAAAGAATCTTTTAGATAACCTAATCATCCGGCAGGAAATTCCTAAAGGGATATCGTTTGAAACATTGGATGATTTACGTTTCAGGATTGACATGTGCGATGATGAAATGCTAAAAATTCTTGAAAAAAGAATGAAATTGGTACATTCTATCGGGTTATATAAAAAAGAAAATAACATGACGATTCTACAGCCCGGGCGATGGGATAAAATATTAAAAAGAAGTGTTGAAAAAGGATCAAAACAAAATCTGAACCGTCATTTAATCACACAAATTTTTAAAACTATCCATCAGGAATCGATTAACGAACAAACCAAAATTTTAGATCATGAAAGCTGAAGTAAAATTAACCTAATGTATTTATAAATATTATATTTCCCAATATTTATGAATAGTACAGGTAGGTTAAATCCGGGGCATAAAAAATACCATTAAGCTATTTTAATATTAATTCATACAAATCGGTACGGCGGTCGCGCATATTTTTAACACTGCCGTATCGATTTAATTCAGCTATCAAATCCAGATCCACATCAACAACTAAGATCATTTCTGTATTGGGTGTAGTTTCTGCTTTTATTCCATTAATTGGGAATGAAAAATCGCAAGGCGTAAAAACGCCGGATTGAGCATATTGAATATCCATGTTGTGTACCTTAGGCAGGTTTCCAACTGCACCGGCAATAGCTACATAGCATTCATTTTCTATAGCCCGGGCCTGTGCACAACTTCGAACTCTTGAATATCCGTTTTGTGTATCGGTTAAAAAGGGTACAAATAAAATTTTCATTCCTTCTTGTGCCAAAATCCTGGATAATTCAGGAAATTCTACATCATAGCAAATAAGCACACCAACAGGCCCACAATCTGTCTCAAACACTTCTATCTTCTTACCTCCTTTAACCCCCCAATATTTCATTTCATCAGGCGTTACATGAATTTTCTCATATTGTTCATACGTTCCGTTACGACGAACCAGATAACCAATATTATACAATGACTCATCGATTATATATGGCATACTACCCGTAATGATATTGACATTATAACTAATGGCAAGTTTTAAAAAACGCTCTAACATTTCATCGGTGTAAGTTGCGAGCTGGCGAATTGCTTCAGGTTCTGACAAATCGTTGTATTTAGCCATTAATGGAGCATTAAAAAATTCAGGAAACAAAGCAAAATCACTTTTATAACCCGAAACAGCATCAACAAAAAACTCTACCTGTTCAAAAAGCTCATCAACAGTTTTATATTGCCTCATTTGCCATTGAATCAACCCCAAACGGACTACCGATTTTTGGGTAGAAAGCTTTTTGGTTTTTTTGGTATAATAAATATTATCCCACTCTAATAAGACAGCATAGTTCTTTGATTCCTCATCACCAGGCATGTAATCAGTTAAAATTTTTTTTACATGAAAATCATTGGCTATCTGAAAGGTTAAGGTAGGATCATATATCTCTTTTAATTTTACTTGCTGAATATATTCTTTGGGAGAAAGTTCTTTTTCATATTTATGGTAATAAGGAATTCGTCCGCCAAAAACAACAGCCTTTAAATTAAATTTCTCGCATAATTCTTTCCGGGCATCGTATAACCTTCGTCCTAAGCGCAACCCACGATATTCCGGTTTAATAAACACCTCAATCCCATAAAGCACATCCCCTTTAGGAGTATGCGTATTAAAGGTATAATTACCGGTAATTTCTTTATAGGTATGTTCATCACCAAAATGGTCATACTTAATAATTAATGAAAGAGCACTACCAACAACCACACCGTTCACTACAACGGCAATCTGTCCATCAGGAAATACCTCCAGTAATTTTTGTACATGAGATTCTTTCCAGTAAGCACCCGGCCAGTTCGGATAGGCTTCAATCATGGATGCTTTAAGTTCCTTATAATCCTCAATTTTAAGATGCCGTAATTCTACTGATTGTATTTCTTCCATAGGTAACTTTATATACGGATATTATCCGTATAAATTTACAGAATATAATAATATAACGGGGCAATAAAGTTTCAAATAAATTAACATTTATGTTTAACAATAAACCAGGGGTTTAAAAGCTCCTTTTTATTATATATCAGCGGTGTCTTTTCATCTTTCTGTGTAATTTCACATTCTGCATATAACGCAACAGCATGTCCGGCAGCAGTATCCCATTCCATCGTTGGTGCAAAACGCGGGTATATATCTGCTCTACCCTCAGCAACCATTACAATTTTCAATGAACTGCCTTTTGAAATAAATTCGATATTCCCATACTGTTTTTTTAATGTATCAATAAATTTGTTCGTATCTTCATTCATATGCGAACGACTTCCTACAACGGTAAACTTTTCTTTTTTACTAAAAATAGGGAGCTTTTGAGACTTTTTTATTAAACTATCCAGACTAAGTTCTTCTAAATTTAAATTAAAAACAGAGAGTTTAAAAGCACCAACTTCTTTTACAGCAAAATATAAATCATTTAAACAAGGGGCATAAACTACACCTGCAACAGGTATCCCATGGTGAATTAAAGCTATATTAACAGTAAATTCTCCGTTTCTGTTAATAAACTCTTTTGTTCCGTCGAGGGGATCAATCAGCCAGTAATATTCCCATTTAGAACGTTCATTGAAAGGAATTTCTTTTCCTTCCTCGCTTAGAATGGGAATATTTGTTGATTGGAGAAAATCGTCAATAATCTCATGAGCGTTTTTATCTGCCCATGTTAAAGGCGATTTATCAGCTTTAATCTTAATCCCAAAATCTTTTGAATTATATACGCCCAGGATTTCTTTTCCTGCAGTAAAAGCAGCTCTTACAGCTACTGTTATTAATTCTTTATAGTTTATCATAATAAAAATATTTTTAGAAATATATCAGATTTAAGATAACAACGGTTACTACCATATAAATTACAGTTAATGGAGCACCCACCCTGAAAAAGTCTTTAAAAGAGTATCCTCCTGGTCCATAAACCATTAAGTTTGTTTGATATCCATGAGGAGTAAGAAAATTGGCTGCGGCAGCAAATGAAACCACTAAAACAAAAGGAATAGGATTAAGATCCAGGTTTGCAGCCATTGTAAGCGATATTGGAAAGATAATAGCAACAGCTGCTTTATTGGTTATATAAGCTGCCAATATTGCTGTTATAAAATAAATTCCAAATAAAAGACCTATTTTACCCAAAGGCAAAAATGTTGTAATAACCAAATCAGCAATTAAGTCAGCAGCTCCTGATTTTATCATAGCTGTTCCTAAAGCCAGGGCAAGCGCAATAATCATGGCGAGATTATAGTCCACCGCTTTATAAAGTTCTTTAGGATTAGCAATTTTCATAGCTATTACAACCATTAATAAAACAACCAGTCCCATAAATAAAGAAACTATATTCAGAGCAGCCAGTAAAATGGTTAATACAGTTCCTCCCAGTAATGTCCAAACTTTGTAGGTTTCTAGTTTTTGAAAATCCTTAACTTTTGAAATAAAATAAAAATCCTGCGTATGATTTGAACGACTGATAAAATCGGCACCGGTAAAAAGAAGTAAAACATCACCGGGTTTAATTACTATATCACCAATTTTCCCTGAAATTCTTTCACCATTACGATGAACAGCAATTACAGCAGCATCATACTTTGCTCTGAAACGAATTTCTTTTACTGTTTTATTTATCATGGAAGAATTATGGGAGATAACAATTTCAACCACTTCGGTTTGTTTCTTTTTGTAAAGCATACCTACGGATGGAAGTCGCAATCCAATATCTGAATTAATCATCTCAACAATGGTATCGGTATCACCAGCAAAAATTAGTATATCATCCTTTTGAAGGATTACGTTAGGTTTAACAGATGATATTTTAAATGATCTTCTTATGATTTCAACCAGAAACAATCCTTTTAAATTTCGTAAATTCGCTTCTTCTATCGTTTTACCAATTAATTTTGAATCTTTACGAATTTCAGCTTCAACCAAATACTCTCTGGTACTGGCAGAAAATTTTTCAATTAAATCTAATTTATCGGGTAATAATTTCTCACCAAAAAACAATAAATAAAAAAAACCAATAACTATCATCGGAACACCGACATAAGCAAATTCAAAAATATTTAGTGGTCCCATTTCCGGGAAAATCTTTTGGTCAATTACCATACCATTTACAATAAGGTTAGTTGAGGTTCCGATAAGTGTTGCGCATCCTCCCAGAATGGCAGCATAGGACAATGGCATTAAAAATTTCGAAGGAGATATATTGTTTCTTTTGCACCAATTATTTACATATGGCATCATCACAGCAACAAGGGGTGTATTATTTAGAAAAGCAGAAAAACCAGAAATAATAATAGTCATTCGGCTTAAAAATCCCCGATAACTTCTCGCTGATTTAAATATACGATCAAAAAGAGTTTCTACAACACCAGTCTGCCTGATAATTTCCCCTAAGAGTAGCAATAAAATAATAACTGCTAATTGCTCGTTGGCAAAACCGCTTAAAATCTCACGAGGAGTCAGAATACCAAAAAAACCTAAAGTTACTACTGCAATTACAAAAGTAAAAGTGGCACCTAGAAGTTCCTGATATAAAGAAAACAGTATAAATAAGATGACAATAAATACTACGATTAATTCGAATGTAATCATTATATCAAGTTGGTTAAATCATAAAAGCTTTACTAAGCATTAATACTTAATAAAGCTGCTATTAAAATTTGTTACATCATTTATCTAATTCCATTTTCTTAACAAAATCTATTACCAACAAAAATAAGAATAATGGACTATTGAACAAAGATTAGACAAACTATTTCTATCGTTTAATAATTTTAAGGTCTGGAAAATTTCCCTGAAGTTTTTTCTATAGAAGTAATTTCAAAAACCCGTGCAGAAATTCATGAATTAAAAAAAGGATCATAATTACAGCAGTTAATTGGTAACCTCTTCAAAAGTTTATCATATATTAAGAAGCCGATATTTCTGTTTATTTACCGACTGAAGCAGCTATTTGGGTAGAGATGGCTTGATCTTTAGACTGTCCCATTAAATAAGGAATATAATCAATAATTTTTTTCGAATTTATTTGTTTGAGAAATAGAACTTTTAGAATTTAAATATTAAATTCAACAGACGCTTACATCCCCAATCTTTTCTTCATTTTTATATTGATTTGGTTAAATAAAACTTGCGGTGATAAGCTTCTCCAGCTAAAATGATCATATTCATCGCTAAAAGCAATATAATAATCAATATTATTATTGATGAATTCATTTTTAACATGCAGTTGAAAATTCATTCCTATTATCCATCCATCCTCAATATCATCAAACCACTCCTCATAATATGAATCATCGGAAGCATGAAAATTTAAAATATTTTCGCCAATTAAAATAAACTTATCAATTCCATTATCTACCAAAGGGTCAATAACTTCACGTTTTAAAAACATAATATCATTATACAAAGTATCATTCCATTCACCGATAAATTCAATAATTGAAAACCTTTTCGTATAATCAGTATATAAAATTTTAAGATATAATGTTTCTGAACCAAAATCATCCCATTGAGGATGAATCAGATAGTTATAAATAGCATGGGTAAATTCAAACTCACTATATACTCTACCGTAAAAAGGAGAACGCTCATCTTCTGATGCTATGTAATATTTCCGCCAAGAATAAAAAGGCTCTAAAAGATGCATAATTTTAGTTCATTAATTCAAAAATTATTGTTATTCAATAAAAATAATCTTTACTTTTACATTAAATTAAACAACATTCCATTATGAAAAAAACACTCATTCTATTATTATTGATAATTATTCAATCTACAGACTCATTAAAAGCACAAAATAAACAAATAATCGTAGATAATAACAATCGTTTTGCTATTGATGTTTATAAAGAACTCAAAGAAAATAAAAGCAACCTCATCTTTTCTCCTTTTAGCATATCTACTGCTATGGCAATGACTTATGCAGGGGCTGAAAACAAAACAGCTAAAGAATTTCAAAAAACACTATTCTTCTTAGAAGACAAACAATTATTTCATCAGGAATTCAACCATCTGTTTCAAGGTATTGCTTCAGACAAAAAAAGCAGTGTTGAATTTCACAATGCTAATTCGTTATGGATACAACAAAATTTTAAATTAAAGGATGAGTTTTTAAATATAACTAAGAAATATTATTCCTCTGCTCTGTATTATACGGATTTTAACCAGAAAGGAAAGTCTGCTGAAAAAATAAACGGGTGGGTTGAAAAAAATACGCAGAATAAAATTAGAAATTTAATTCAACCCTCAGCTCTAGGTTCAGATACAAGGCTTGTTTTAATTAATGCACTTTATTTTAAAGGGCGTTGGGACAAACCTTTCAGGAAAGAAAAAAATAGTGAAGAGCCTTTTACCACAGCAAGAAATGAAGAGGTAACAACTACTTTTATGAATGGGCAGATCAAAACCTGGTATTACAAAGATTGTTTAAAAGAAATTATTGAAATCCCTTACACGAATAAAGATTATGCTTTAATGATTATCTTACCCAAAAATTACCGAAAATTAAAATGGGTAGAACGATTTTTATCGGTAAGATGCTTAGAACGATACGAAAAGAAAAAAGAAAGGTATAATGTACAAATAGCTGTTCCCAGGTTTGCTATAGGGAGTGAGTTTAATTTAAAAGATATCTTTAAAGAGCTTGGGATGGAAGATGCTTTTACCGGTTCGGCCGATTTTTCGGGAATGACAGAAGAAACAAAATTATATATTGATCAGGTAATTCATAAAGCCATTATTGATGTAAATGAAGAAGGTACAGAAGCTGCAGCTGCAACAGCTGTTGTAATGAGAAAAACATCTGTTTTGATGGAAAATGTTACTTTTAAAGCAAACCGTCCTTTTATTTATGCTATAAGGAATACAAAAGATGGAACCATATACTTTTTAGGTAAAATTATGAATCCAAAAAATAATTAAAACACAAACTAAAATTCAACGCAATGAAAAAAATTTTTACTTTATTAATCTTAACAATAACTACATCCCAGTTATTTAGTCAATTAGCAAAAAAAGCACCCTTAAATGAAGATTTCAAACAGTTTATTAACCAGAAAAGAGAACCAACTGGTTACATACCATCGCCAACAACCTATATTTTTAGCGATAAAATAAATGATGAGATTGCTAAATATTCTTTTCCTGAATCTTATGATTTACGAGAAGAAGGCTTGGTTACTTCGGTTAAAAACCAAGGAAATGCAGGTCATTGTTGGACATTTTCTGCAATGGGTGCTATAGAATCTCGAAGTTTGTTATTAAGCACGGGTAGCTACGATTTATCTGAGATGAATATGGCTTCATGTCATGGGTTTGAATGGGAAGAAGGCGGGAGTCAATCTATTGCTACTGCCTATTTAACAAGATTACAAGGGCCTATTGCAGAAACAGATGACCCCTATGATGATACTAACTTTGATTGTACTGTTGAAGATGTTACTCCTCAGTTTTATGTTACAGAAGCAAATTTTTTACCCAGAAATCCACAGTTAATAAAATATTTTTTAATGAATTATGGTGCAGTGGCTGTATCTTATCGTCATGATAATTCCTATTATAACTCAATAACTAATTCTTATTACTATCCTGGTGAAGAAGGACCTAATCACGGAGTTCTTTTGGTTGGCTGGGATGATGCAAAAGAAACTGACGGAGGTACAGGAGCCTGGATTATCAAAAATAGCTGGGGGTTATCCTTTGGTGAACAAGGATATTTCTACATGTCCTATAACGACACACATGCCCTTAGAAATGCAACCATTTATCCAAAACATCAAGAAATAAATGAAATTGATACATTATTAATGTACGATTATTTTGGGGAAATATCTTCTTACGGATTTGGGGATTCAAAAGATTATGCCCTCATCAAATACAATGTACCTGAACAGCATGTATTCAATAAAGTAGGCACATATATTGGGGCATCAAACTCTTATATTGATATTGAAGTTTTCAAAACAAAAGATGGAAATACGTTAACAGATACACTTGCAAAAGAATACAATTTATTTGCAGAACATCCCGGTTATCAAACATTTAATATTCCTTTTACAACCTCTGGTGATTTTTATATAAAAATTAAATATTATACTCCTAATGATAACTACCCAATACCTGTTGAATATGAAAGTGCTGATTACGTATATCCGGAAATAGAATCAAATATTGGATGGATAAGTAACCAGGGAATATCATGGGAAGCTATTGGAAGTGATACAGAATACCCTATAGATTTATGTATAAGGGCTTATGGAACTAAAAAAGATATCAAAGCAGGATTTACTTCAAATTATTCTACAGTTTGTCAAAATTCGGAGGTAACTTTTACTGATAAATCCTCAGGTGAGATTGAAAATTATTATTGGGATTTTGGAAAAGATGCAACTCCCGCTACTGCCAATTCACAAGGACCACATACTGTAACCTATTCAAGCGAAGGATTTAAAACTATAAAACTTGTAGTTGAAGATGTATCAGCTGCAAAAGATTCGATTGTAAGTTATAACTATTTAAATGTAAGTAGTGAATTAGATGTTAACGTTTCTCCCTATGGAACTGTCTATTTAGCTAAAGGGGATAGCGTTGAATTAATTGCTAATGGAGCTGAGTCATATTTATGGTCTCCGGCTGATTTGGTGATTGGAAATGCAACAGATGCAAACATTCAAGTATCACCCGAAACTGATACAACCTTTTATGTTGAAGGAACAATTAATAGTTGTACTGCTATTGACTCTGTTCGTATTATTGTAACGGAAGCACCTGAAAATGATAATGTTTGCAATGCTTTCAACCTACCCCTGAATACAGAATTAGGCCCGTTTACCAATGAAAATGCAACCGTGCAGGAGAATGAGCCACATCCACCACTGGGAGGTTGTGATATTCCCGGAAACTGGTGCGATGAAGGAGGTTTACAAAATAGTATCTGGTTTAAATTTACTGCGCCCAATTCTGGTTATTTAAAAATTGAAACAGATGGTTTTGATAATCAAATTGCTGTTTGGGATGCTGAAAATTGTGATGATATTATAAGTGGTGTAGACAGCTTATATACCCTCATCGCTGCTAATGATGATCATGAAGACCCTGACTACTCTGCTACAATTGATACAGTTACAGGCCTTGAACCAGGTAAAACCTATTGGCTGCAAATAGATGGAAGTGCTGGTGGAACTGAAGGTGAATGTACTATTTTACTAACCCCTTATGAAAATGACTTTGATTCACCTTGTGATGCGAAGAAGTTAAATTTTTTCACAGAATATGATGAAAATAATTACTTCTCAACAGCTCATCCTGACGAACCAATGCCCGATGATACAGACTGTAACGGACAAAATAGCTGGTGTCCCGATGACACACTAAATGCTACGGTTTGGTACAAATTTGAAGCTACTTCTTCTGGTGTGGTTAGTATAGAGTCTACAGGTTTTGACAACCAAATTGCTGTATATGGAACAAATAACTGTAATGATATTTTATCAGGAAATGCGGATAATTATACCATACTCGGAGCTAATGATGATTACGATAGTAACTATAGTGCTTCAATTTATGAAATTACCGGTTTAGATGAAGGCAGCACATATTACATCCAGGTAGATGGCAAAAATAATAATTTTTATGGTGAATTCACTCTATATCTTAAGGAATGGGCATTATCTGCAGAAAAAGTAGAAAAAAGATCGGAGATTATTAATGTTTACCCTAACCCCACTACAGGTCAATTTAAAATTGATTTAAGCAGTTTTACCAATCTGGATGAAAGTCTGAAAATTCAGATTTTCAATACCGATGGAACGTTATTAAAACAAATTGAAGGTGTTGCTAACAAACAAGTATACAACATTACAATTGAGCGTAAAGGACTGTTTATGATTAAAGTAATTAACGATCAGAATCAATATACATTACCTGTTATTGTAAACTAAACTAGTTGATTTTTTTAAAGGGTATCTGCAAAGATGCCCTTTATTTTTTTATTTTTACAGAATATAAGCACTCTTTATGAAAAAAATACTTCTTCTTATTATACTAGTCTTGTTTGCATTTGTGTTTACTTTTGCTCAAAATTTTAAAGAGTATTACTTAACATTTGAGATCAATCATAAATCAGAAATAAATAAAATTACACGCATTATTTCTATTGATAATGTAATCGACCAAACTGTATACGCTTATGCTACAGACAAGACCCTGGAGAAGTTTAAGCAATTAGGGTATAAATATACATTGCTGGATAAACCCGGAAAAGGTGTCAAAGAAAATCTTGCTACTACTATTGCAGAAATGCAAAATTGGGATAAATATCCAACTTACGATTTATATGTTGAAATGATGAACCATTACGAAACAACCTACCCTGAAATATGTAAGGTAATAAATATTGGTTCAACAGTAAATGGCAGAGATTTACTGGCATTAAAAATTTCAGACCATATAAATACCGAAGAGGAAGAACCTGAGTTCTTATACACCAGCACAATGCATGGTGATGAAACTACAGGATTTGTATTAATGCTTCGACTGGCTGATTCTTTATTAAGTGCATATAATGAAGAGCCGGATATAACTAACCTGGTCAATAATATTGAAATTTATATTAATCCTAATGCCAATCCTGACGGAACCTATAGAAATGATAACAGTACTTTATCCAGTCCCACACGCTACAATGCGAATGGTGTTGATTTAAACAGAAATTTCCCTGATCCTGCGAATGGGATTCATCCCGATGATAATACATGGCAACCGGAAACAGAAGCAATGATGAATTTTGCAAAGAATCATCATTTTGTTTTAAGTGCCAACTTTCATGGTGGAATAGAATTGGCAAATTACCCCTGGGATCATACTTACCGAAGGCATTCTGATGATAACTGGTTTAAAAGAGTATCAAGAGAATATGCAACATCCGCTCAGAACAATTCTCCCTATGGTTATTTTACCGGACAGAACAACGGAATAACTAACGGTGCAGACTGGTATGTAGTTTATGGGAGCCGACAGGATTATTTTACCTATTATCATAATAGCAGAGAAATTACCTTTGAAATATCAGATTCCAAATTTGTTCCCGGCAGCTCATTGCCCAATTACTGGAATTATAATAAAGAGGCACTGTTTCAGTATATGAAAGAAAGCCTTTATGGTATCAAAGGAACGGTAAAAAATAACCATGGTGAGCCTTTAGACGCTATGATTTTTATCGAAAATCATGATAGTGAATCAGATAGTTCAATGGTATTTACAGACCCCGATATTGGAGATTATCACCGTATGATTGATACTGGTACATACAATATAATAGCTTCCAGTCATGATTATTATAATGATACCATCAAAAATCTAAATATTTCCCAATATTCTGCCGTTAAAGCAGATTTTATTTTGTATAAAGATTCTATCCAATCATCATTAAATATAAATGAAATTACGGATACCATTTCAAATAACACTATAAAACATTATCCTATTGTAATTACAAATATTGGCGAAAGTGTAATTAACTATTCAATTTCTGAAGAAGATGATGAAGAAACCTGGGTAACACTTAACAAAAAAGAAGGTCAAATTTCAGTAAATAACAAGGACACAGTAATCGTTGAAATTAATTCCGAAGGATTAGAAACCGACGATTATCAGACTAATTTAATTTATTCAGAACCTGATGGCGCGAAAACCAATATTAGCATTAAAATAAATGTTCAATCTACGCTAAGTATTTACAATGAAACCTTTCGTATTTCCAATATTCGTATTTATCCGAACCCTTTTACTGATTTTCTAACAATAGATTTAAATGATAGTAGTTCGGGAGAAATTTTTCTTAGTATCTACTCCCTAACCGGGAAAAAAATATTTGAACAAACCTATAACAACAAACAACATAAAACTCTGCATTTAAATAATTTGAGTAAAGGAGTTTACATTTTAAAGATTAAAACGAACGAAAATGTGTTTTTACAAAAAATAATTAAAACAAAAGATTAAAAGTTTCCATTATGTCAACAAATTTTACTTTGAACAAAAAAATCAAAAAAAATTAAACCTTTTTCTAAAAATTTAGTATATAAATTTATAAGCAGATAATCTAATACTGAATGGGTAAATCCACAAATACTCTACATCAATCAGCTACAGAAAAACAGGACATGACAAAAGAACAAGAACAAAAATTAGTACTAAAAATTGCCGATTTATTAAGAGAAAATAAAGAACTCTCAACCCAATTAAAAGAGCTTACGGATTATAACAAGGATTTATCCAAACAAAATGAAAAGCTTGAATCACTCATTGCTAATATACCTCCCAAACATCTTCCCAAAGAAATATCAGATCATGTAAAAACACGGACCAAACGGTTCGAAATGGCAACGGTATTATATGCCGACATCCAGGGTTTTAAAAAAATATCAGAACAAGCAGGAACCTCCGATATAATTGATGAATTAGATAAAATATTCTTCCATTTTAACACCATAGTAAAAAAATATAAAATTGAAAAGATAAAAACCATTGGTGATGCCTATATGTGTGCCGGAGGGGTTCCTGAAAAGAATATTACAAACCCGGTTGATGTAGTTCTTGCTGCATTGGAGATGCAGAATTATCTGAATAAACTGAAAAAAGAATATGAAGGTCAAAACAAAAAATTCTGGGATTTAAAACTTGGCATCCATACCGGCCCGGTTACGGCTACTTTTTCCGGACGAAAAAGAATAAATTATGAATTAAAAGGTGATACTGTACATATAGCAACCCGAATGGCTTCGGCAAGTGAAGTTGGAGAAATAAACATTTCTATCATGACCTACGAATTGGTCAAACAATATTTTATATGTGAATACAATGGCAAAATTCCGGTAAAATATAAAGGGGATATGGAAATGTATTTTCTAAATCGCATAAAACCAGCTTTTTCTGAAAACAGAAAAGTAGGAAATAAACCTAATCAAATTTTCTGGAACAAATACCTTTTAAGACAATTTATTGATTTACAAGAGATTATCCTTGACAAACTGGAAAAAGAACTCCCTAAACATTTATTTTATCATAATTTCAAACACACCATTGATGTAATCAACCAGGCAGAGTTAATTGGCTATGGCGAAGGGGTTGATGATGAAGCTATACTATTACTAAAGACAGCTGCACTATTTCATGATGCAGGACACATAGTTGGTTACGATGAACATGAATATAACGGTACACAGCTTGCAAGAAAATACCTGCCAAATTATAAATATACCGATGAACAAATTGAAAAAATTTGTGAGTTAATTATGGCCACAAAACTCCCTCCAAATCCACAAAATTTGTTAGAAAGTATCATGTGTGATTCAGATCTGGATTACTTAGGCAGAAGCGATTTTATTCCAGTCTCAAATACATTATATAAAGAGATGAAAGAACAGAATAAAATTGGCAGTTTGAACGACTGGAACAAATTACAGGTTAAATTTTTAACCAATCACCAATTTTTTACTAAAACAGCCATTAGTTTACGTGAAGTAAACAAACAAATGCAGATTGAGCGTATAAAAAAATTAATTGAAGAGGATTGATTTTTACTCTCCGGCTTCAATTAAAACAAGTTCAAAAGGTACATCCATTGATTCTTTATAATCCATACCAATTTCACGAAATAATGCCAAATCACATGAACCTCTAATTTTCCGCTTTCGAATAAAGCATCAATTTTGGATAAAATATCAAAAAACTTTTGTTGAAGATGAACTAATTACTTTCAGTGAGAAAATGAAAGTCGTTTTATAATGTGGGTTTTTGTTATATTCTTTCAACCACAAAATAACAGGTTCATAAAACAGAGTGGCATTCTCGGGCATTGAATTCCCGGAGATACTCATCACACCCTTCACCGGATCAAGTTTGATCATTGGATTATCCTCGGTGGGTTTAATAAATAAAACCTCCATGATATACTTTAGTTACTTAATATTTTAATCTCCGTTCGTCTGTTATTTGCCCTTCCTTCTTCTGTTTCATTTGTATCAACAGGTTGTGTTTCTCCATACCCTTTATAGGATAGCCTTTCAATAGAAATCCCTTTTTCAACCAGATAATTGACTACAGATTGTGCTCGTTTTTCGGAAAGCCTTAAATTATATTCATTAGTACCAACATTATCGGTATGTCCTGATATTTCAATTTTTAATGCCGGATTATCCTCTAAAAATTTTGTTAGTTTATCAAGCTCAGTTACTGACCTATCCATCAACTCATAAGAGTCTGTTTCATAAAACACATTACGCAATATAATTTTCTCTCCCGGTTTAATAGGATTTAATTCGATATCTTTTATAAAAGGATGTGTAATTTCAAATACACCTTTCAACGAGAAGTTATCTGAATAAAACAGATATCCTTCTTTGGAAACATTTAAAGCATAATCGTTATTAGTGGGAATACATACCAGGAATTCGCCGGTTATTTTATCCGATTTAGCCTCCATTACCGTTTCATTCTTTTCAAGATTTATTAACTCAAACCGGGCCTCTAATTTTTCTTTAGTATCTGCATCCAACACAATACCTTTGAAATAAGAAACCGGGTTTGGACGAATCTCATTATATAATTCAAAGGTAAAAAGATCTCTCCCACTATTACTTAGTCGATCAGAAGCATAAAAAGCTCTGTTTCCTGCTGCATTAACAATTAATCCAATTTCATGATAAACTGAATTTATGGGATAACCAAGATTTTTGGCTTCAGTCCATGTCCCATCATCTTTTTTGGTAACCTGAAATAAATCAAATCCCCCCATGCCAATTAATCCTTCGGATGAAAAATACAATGTTTTATTATCATGGTGAATAAAAGGAGATTGTTCTTCGCCTGAGGTGTTAACTTTTCTTCCAATATTTTCTGGTTTTGTCCACCGGCCATCTGGTAATAAATCACTTTTCCAAATATCTTTCTGACCTATTCCTCCCGGACGATTACTAACAAAGTACAAAGTTTTACCATCGGGAGAAATGGAGGGCTGTGCTTCCCAATAAGAAGTATTTACAGGAGATCCAATATTCACAGGAACGGACCACTCATCCCCTGTTTTCTTAGATTTGTATATATCACATCGGCCTTTTCCATCGGTACGATTACAAGCTGTAAAATACATTGTTCTTCCGTCAGCAGTTATTGTTTGTGCCCCCTCGTTTCCTGCTGTATTAATTTTTTTACCTGCATTTACGGCTCTTGTCCATTGCCCGTCTTCATCTTTATGACTGATATAAAAATCTTCCTGAACATTCCTCATTCCGGGAGGTAATTGTTGATCATTAATCATACGTTTATCATCCATTAAATTATCTCCATCGGAATAATCAACCAAATCTTTGGGAATTAAACGGGTAAAAATTAAAGTTTGTTCGTCAGCAGTTAATGTAGGCCAATACTCATCATATGCTGTATTTATTTTATCCCCTAAGTCAACAGGGTTGAAAGGTACCGGATTATTGACTGCCTGTATGGCAAAATTACATGATTCCAGTTTTCTCTCGGCTTGTGATCTGGATATCGGTTTTATTTCATCATAAGTTAAGTACTTTTCCAAATGTTTTTTAGCTAATTCGAACTCTTGTTCCATCATTTCTAACTGAGCCAGGGAAAAATATATGCCCGGAAAAAAATCAGGATCAATAGCTAAAGCATTTTTATAAGACTCTATTGCATTAGGAACATATCCGTTATCCATGTATATTTCTGCCAGTACAATATGTGCTTCAATAAATTTTTTGTCGGTTTTAATGGCTTGTTGCATTAAATTAGCAGCTTTACTATAATTCATTTGCCCGAAAGCAGTAAGGGCCTGTTCATAATATCGTATAGCTTTTTTATTATTAGTAGTATAATCATATTGTGCAGATGCAATAACCGGGGTTACTATAATCAATAAAAAAAGGATTAATTTATTCATAGTTTTATTATTAAAAAATAGAATTTGAAGTTACAATTTTTTGTGAAATACAACAAATAATTAAGGGATATGCATGAATTTATGGGCTTGTAATGATACATTCCATTTTGGGTAAGATTTAGCATAATCAACAATTGTAGGAATATTTTGCTCATACCGGCTCCACTCCGATTGTAAAAATAACTTACAGTCATTTTTTACTTTCGAAGCACATTCTTCAGCCCATTGATAATCTTCATCCTCATAAATAATCACTTTTAATTCATTAGCAATTTTGTAATATTCATTTAAAGGAGGGCTTTGTCTTTTTGGAGATAAACAAATCCAATCCCAGGTTCCGGTTAATAATTTTGCTCCTGCTGTTTCAATAAAAGTATCTATTCCGTGTTGTTTTAGTCGGGAAGTTAGCGGCATTAGATTATATAAACTGGGTTCGCCACCTGTAACTACAACCGCATTTGCCGGAGTTTTTAATGCATTGGCAACAATAGTATCTACATGTACTAAAGGATGCAATTGAGGGTTCCATGACATTTTTGAATCGCACCACCGGCAACCAATATCACAACCACCAATACGTATAAAGTAAGCTGCTTTCCCCGTATGAAAACCTTCTCCCTGCAAACTATAAAATTCTTCCACCAAGGGTAATTCAAGTCCCTTATCTGCTATTTTTTGATCAAAATTATCCATCAGATTAAAAAAATTTAAGCTTACAAAGTTAAGCGAATAATTCCAATAGCAAAGATAAAAACCTGCAGGTTTTAAACGCTGCAGGATTTTATCATTAAGATCATTAAAAATCAAGACTAAATAAGCTTTCGGTCAACATCCTTATCTCCGCGTCCTGACAAATTAATAATACTTAATTCATTTTTATTTTTTAACATTTTTACAGCCAGAGCAACAGCATGTGATGACTCAATAGCTGGTATTATCCCTTCGAGAGCAGATAAAAGTTTAAATGATTCAATAGCTTCTTTGTCTGTGATACAATGATACTCTGCTCTCTTAGCGTCTTTAAGAAATGCATGTTCGGGGCCAACGCCCGGATAATCCAGGCCTGCTGCAATAGAATAAGTATCGATAGGATTCCCATCCTTATCTGCCATACAATATGAATAGGTTCCCTGAAAAACCATAGGTTTACCCATTACTAATGTTGAGGCGGTTTTCCCAAGGTATAAACCTTCACCCCCACCTTCGGCAGCGAAAATATTAACATTTTTATCCTCTAAGAAACCAGAAAAAAGACCAATGGCATTTGATCCTCCTCCAACACAAGCAAATATTGAATCAGGCAGTTTTCCTTCCTGCTCAATAATTTGTTTACGTGATTCAGTTCCAATGACACTCTGAAAAAATCGTACCATGGAAGGATATGGATGTGGACCAACGGCAGAGCCTAAAATATAAAATGAATCGGGATTTTCAATGTAATATTCAAGCGCAGCATCCACAGCATCTTTGAGCGTTCCGGTTCCTCTGCTTGTGGTAATAAACTCTGCTCCTAACAATTTTATTCGGTACGCATTTAATTGCTGTCGTTCAGCATCGGTTTGCCCCATAAAAATTTTACATTTCATGCCAAACATAGCTGCAGCCGTAGCAGTGGCTACCCCGTGCTGGCCCGCACCAGTCTCAGCGATAATTTCTTTTGCACCCATAAATTTTGCCACTAAAATCTGACCTATAGTATTGTTTATTTTATGTGCTCCGGTATGATTTAAATCTTCACGTTTTAAATAAATCCTGCTACCTACATATTTTGAAAGACGGTGGGCAAAATATAATGGCGAAGGGCGTCCTACATATTGATTTAAATAATAATGAAACTCTTTAATAAAATCATTGTTATCTTTTAACTCCTCAAACACTTCGGATAACTCATTCAATTTAGGTTCTAATGCTGGCGGAACATACATTCCTCCATAGATTCCAAAATAACCTGATTTATTCATTGATTTTATAGTTGCTTCTGTATTTTTTAATGTATTTGTATTCATTTCTTTTTGTTTTAAAATTCAATTTTTGTTTTAAGTATTTTAATGTTTTCTGTTATTTTTACTATAAACTACATAACATCTGTGCCACAGAAATTGAATTTTTCGCCACCAAATAATATACTGAGTATTATTAATAATCATTTTTCTTATTTTTAAATCTTTTTAACACAAAAAAAGGCCGCAGGGATTATCCTACGGCCTTTTAGATTTTATAGATAAGCTTCAGATTACATACCTGTATTCAGATATATCGTCATCCACCACCAATTTCTATTATTTATTATATTTTTCATTGCTGTACTTTTGATGAATCAAAAATAGAAATATTTTTTTACTTTCAAAATTAAATTAAACAATATCTTTTAATAACATATTTCCTTTAGCATTTTGGATAGCTAAATCGAAATCGTTCAATAATTTTTTGATTTGATTCTTCTCTGTTGAATCTGCAGCAAGAATCTTATCTACACCATTGTGGTCAATTGCATTTAAAATATAACTAACAGTAATTTTATGAATATCCTGTGCCGGTTGATATGCTTTTTCTTTATATTGATCTGTAGCTAGTTCAGAAAGAATTTTACTTTCGTTCAGTATATAAAGAATATCACGTACCAAACGAATAGGAATTTCCAATTTTTGACTTATTTCCTTATCCGTTAAGGGCTCTTCACCATTTTCAAAACGTTTAACAATTAATTGAGCTACCATTAAAGTTAATGCCCGTTCACTAAAAGAACTGAGGTTTTGAATATCCGGATCGAATTCATACCGCTCAACATTTTGTACGGCAAAAGATATTTCTGCTCCAAAAAGTATAATTAACCAACTGATTTGCAGCCATATTAAAAATAGCGGAAGCGCGGCAAAGCTACCATAGATTGCATTATACCTGGAAACTCCAACCTGGAAATGAATATAAGCCCATTGAACAAAAACAAAAATGGTACCTGCAATAATTCCAGCAATAAAAGCCGATTTAAAATTAACTTTAGTGTTGGGCATCACCATATAAATAATAGTAAGTACCAACCAAAACAAGACATAGGGAATTAACTTAACCAGAAAAAATATAATTGGACTGATATACCCCAAGAAGGCAACTTCAGAAGTAATTTTTTCCAGTTGGGTTGATATAAAAACGTTTGAACTTGTAGATAAGATGATTAAAATAGGAGCAATTAGCATCATCGAAAAATAATCACTAAATTTTCGAAACCATACTCTTGAGGTTCGAATTTGCCAGATAGCATTAAAAGAACTTTCAATATTACCCAAAACCTTCATTACGGCCCAAAACAAAATAACAATACCAATACCAGCAACTATTCCGCCTTGGGTATTATCTAAAAATCTTTGAGCAAATTTTATAATCCAATCCAATACCTCCTGTTGACCCGAAAAATTCTCTATAAGTTGTTTTTCCAGATGTTTATCAAAACCAAAACCTTTTGCGATTCCAAAACCCATTGCAACTACCGGAACAACTGACAACATAGAAAAGAACGTTAATGCCGATGCACGAAGTCCTACATTATCCTCCTGATAACCACGAAAAGCCAATAACAAAACCCGTAATTGTTTCACTAAAAGAAGTTTATGTCTGGGCATATTTTTCAAAGGGATACGCCATATATCCGCCTTAATAAAATGGATAATCTTTTTCAAAATCTTCATTTTAATACATTTTAATATAATGAAAACATAAATTTAAGAAATAATTGTAACTAACCTGATTAATTACTCCTTTTAGTTATGAAAAAGTTCATAATTTTATTCTTTAATCTTTTAAAGAATAAATAATAAATTGCGTATTTGACTTAGATTCATTATTTCTTGTTAAGGTTAGCCTGTACTATTAATAAATATTGAGAAATAATAATTATAAATACGTCAGGCTAAAACATATTCCTTTTAAAAATCCTTAATTTTGTTATAAATATTAGTATTGATGGAACAAGCCATTGAAGATATCAATCATCAAATTAAACACTGCACGCTATGCCGTTTAAACAAAACAAGGCTAAATGCGGTTTGCGGAGAAGGGCCTGTTCCATCTAGAATAATGATTATTGCCCAGGCACCCGGCAGGAAAGAAGATAATGAAGCAAAAATGCTGATTGGCCCTTCAGGTAAGGTTTTTAATAATCTCCTCTATTCAGCAGATTTAAAACGAGAAAATATTTATGTCACCAACCTGTTAAAATGTTTCTTACCCAATTGCCGTAAACCAAGGCGTGATGAGATGAATATCTGTTACCAGAGATATTTGCAAAAAGAGATAGAACTGGTTAAACCTGATATTATGGTTACATTGGGATATCATGTGACAAAATTTATTTTCTCACAAAACGGGCTAAAAGTCCCGAATAAAATTGAGTTTAAAAACACTTTTGGACAATTATTTACTGCCAAAAACCGAAAAATTGTTCCCTTGCGGCATCCGGCTACCGTTGTACATAACAGCACAAACCTGAAAAAATTAAGTAATGAATATGCCATATTAAAAACGCTTCAGTCTAAATGCAGGTATTTTGACCAATGTATAATACCTGAAAAATATAAAAAAGGACTAATTCCTAAGGACATTCAGGATAAATTTTGTCATGGCAACTGGAAACGATGTAATAGATATAATGCATACAGCAAAGGATTACTACCGAATGAAACGGTTCTGCCCGAGTAATTTCTAAGCTACATTCTGATATTGCTATTTCTGTTATTAATAATTAATAGAAACTACAAAAACCTGAATTAATTAAAGTATTTTATATTTTTCTCTATAATTTTTTTTGTTATATTTTGTCAGCACTATACCATAGTTACGACTAATTAATAAAAATGCGAATTACCTATTTATTTTTTATATTACTATTTTTATTTGCTTGCGAACAGGAAAATGAACATGCTATAAATTATAGAATTAATCAATATGCCTGGCGTGTCGATACATCTGAAATGTCCGGAACAAGCATCAGACCAGTTTTTCCTATTGTAACTCAAGTAGAATATGTCACTCCATCGGAATTATCTCCGGAACTTTTTGATGAATCTCGTGTCTTAATTACTCTTCAGGGAAAATCAATATTTGTATATCCATTAAGCTTTATGCACATAGAAGTAATAAATCAAATGATTAACGATAAATATTTTGCTGTTACATATTGTCCTATCACAAAAAGTGCAATGATATGGAACCGAAAAATTGAAGAAGAAATTCTTACTCTGTCAGCATCGGGAGTATTATACAAGGAAAATTTAGTAATTTATGATATAGAGCATGAACAATTCTGGTCTCAAATGTTAATCAGTAAAATTTATGGAAATGGAAAACAAGATAAACCTGAGTTGCTATCATCATTTGAAACAGATTGGCAAACTGTAAAGAATAATTTTCCAAATGCAAAGGTTTTCAATGGCATACATAATGATATATCTGATTCTGTTTTACACACCTCATTAAAAAATGCCCCTCCCCCAACAGATGATAATAATAATTATAATTTGAATTATAACGAAGGAGAGAAAATTTACGGTATCATACTTCCTGACGAGGTAATAACCTATAGTCACAATGATATCGAAAACGAAATGAAAATATTAAAACTAGATGATATCATTTTAGTTAGTAGTGCACAACCTGAATTTATCGTGAGTTTCTACACGGGTAATTTAGAATTATCAATCGTTAAAAATAATTTTCCTGTAATTCTTACTGATCAAAATAACAACAAGTACGACGTTTTTGGCAAGCCTGTAAATGTTTACGGAATAAGTCCACTTATGCCAATCCAATCTTATAGTGCTTCCTGGTGGGCATGGAAAAACTTTTTTGATAGTTTCAGTGAGATTAAATAAAGGGATGGATATTTCTTTTTATGCTTAAATTCAGATTTTCTATCAATTTTTATATATTTCTTGACTCTTACACCGCCTTTCTATATCTCCAAACCGAAAGGCTTAACATTAAAATACCATAAATCAAAAGGCTGAAAAATTCGTACGAAATATCCCAAAAGCCAGATCCTTTAAGCAGAATCATACGGATGACTTTCATAAAGTAATAAAAAGGATTGATGATATTGATTTGTTGTGCCCAAACCGGCATACTTTCGGTGGGAGTAAATATTCCGCCCATCAAAATAAAAACCAACATAAAGAAAAAAGTAATAAACATTACCTGCTGCTGTGTAGAAGAAATAGTTGAAATAAATAATCCAATACCCAAAACAACCAACAGATAAACCAGTGTAAATCCAAATAATAAAGGAATACTGCCAACTACAGGTAAGTCAAAAAATATTTTACCAATCAGTAAACCAAAAGCCAGCTCAAATAAGGCTATAATCATGAAAGGTACCAATTTTCCGATAATAAACTCATGTTTCCTTATGGGTGTAACATTAATTTGCTCAATGGTTCCAATCTCTTTTTCTCTTACAATGTTCATGGCAGCAAGAAACATACTTACAATGGTAACGAGAATCACAAGTATCCCGGGCAGCATATAGGTTTTATAATTCAACTCCGGATTATACCAAAAAGAAGTATTTACTTCAATAGGTTCCATCTCTTTTATTTGTGGCATTTGTGTTAAATCCACCAGGATATTTTTGTTAAAATCGTTGATTACCGATGTTGAGTATCCATTGATTAAACTGGCTGCTGTTCCGTTTATTCCATCGATTAACAGTTGAATTTTACTCGTATTTTCCCGCATTAAATCGCGCTCAAAACCATACGGGATATGCAGAATTACATCGGCATTATTTTTCAATACTTCAGCTTCCGCTTCCTGAATAGAAAAAGAGTTTCCGGTTATTTTATAGAATGCAGAGCCTTCAAATTTATTCACAAGCTTTGATGACATGGACGACAAATCCTTATCTACCACAAAAAGCTCAATCGATTTCATCTCCAATGTAGCTGCATGTACCAATATCACCAATTGAATGATTGGAACTCCAAATATCAGTGGCAACATGGTTTTATTCCTAAAAATCTGGATAAACTCTTTTTGTAATATAAATTTTATCTTTCGCATTCCTTATTCCAAGTTTCAAATTTCAAATTTACCTGCCGTATGCATGGTTTCAATTCATTAAACCACAAAGAAACTTTTAGCATATTTATTCCAGCCTGACTTTAAAATTCCTTATACTTAATCCCAAAAAAATCAATGTCATAGCTATAAGAATTAACGTTTCTTTCCAAACAAACATCAATCCCGAACCTTTAATCATTATATTTTTA